>JAABUO010010548.1_pt1 | contig 10212 bp, 5 predicted proteins | sample 5559291 | NCBI WGS metagenome assembly JAABUO01 (sample SAMN10711878, study PRJNA513372) | rock metagenome | isolation source: Antarctica rocks | place: Antarctica: Victoria Land, Finger Mt sud
CCGCCTTTCTTAGCTACCATCCTAGCGTCGTTGGTTTTGGAAGGGGACCACGTAAGCACTTTACCTCGGTTCCTTGCTTGCTTACACATTCAATAGAGAACAAGATAAGAAATGGATCTTTCGTGATCAATGTAGTAGCGTGTGCGAAATGAAAGGATCCATCCGAAAATGATTTCTCAAACATGGCCACGACATATCATGGTCAGATTCATAATCCAAATCTCTCCAAAGTGTCAACCGCCGACCTTGTTGATACTCTCCCTCTGCTTTGGCCAAAAATCCCTCGCCATATTCGAGTCCACAAAACTCCTTTTGCAATACAATCTTCTCCCTGAGAACTCCCTAGAGCCAGACCCCCGGAGTAGGAAAACCAAAAGTTCCGGGTAGACAGCCCTATATTCGGCCCCTATTTTCTTCTATATTAGATTTTAAACACCTACCAGCCCATCTACCAGCCAAACGAAGCCTACCAGCCAAACGGAGCCTATCAGCCAAATGAAGCCTACCAGCCAAATGGAGCCTACCAGCCAAATGGAGCCTACCAGCCAAATGAAGCCTCCGAAAACACTCACTAAACAGTCAGATTTATCCAGAGATCTTCGACTTCAGGCTCAAACATTAAAAGAAATTAGCTGAAAATACTTTTAAATAGCTGAATTTCTGAAAATAATCCTTCATCAGATTTAATACGCATGTTTACATAAATTTACTTTACAAAAGCGTTAATGCGAACGAAAATTAACTATCGACGTTAAATCTTTACAAATTTTAATTAATTTTGTATATGCTTCGCAGAAGAATTAACAGTTTTCGTATTATTAATTCTCTTAAAAGCTTAAATAAAATGTTTCTGAAGATATCATACGTTTAGCACTAAAAAAAGAAGAATTCTTCAGACGAATAGCACGAAGAAAGTCTTTAATTTCGAAAAAAAATTAATTACTTTAATTAATTTAAGCACACGAGCATTTTAATTAAATTAAGAAACAGTAATAAACTATACTGTAAAATAATGAAACGTGAATTAATAATAATCGTTATCGCAAAATATAAATTATTAAACGATCTTACGAAGAATATAATCTTATTTATATTGTGCATCGTCTTTCGAAAAAGAATAAATGAATGTTTTAAAAATGTTTTTCGAGATTAATTAAAGAGCTCTGTGTTTTCTGAAAGAAAGATTAAGATAAAATTAACAAGAAATCTTATTGTGAGCATATTGTATTTATTATACATGACTGAATTAAACTGGTCGCGGCGGGTCGGTACACCGAGCTCGAGCCGAGTTCTTAACTCGTTAAGACTCGATTCGAGTCACGATTTTAATATCGAGTATTCAAGTCGAGTCACGATGTTAATATCGAGTATTCGAGTCGAATCATGATGTTAATATCGAGTATTCGAGCCGAATCATAATGTTAATATCGAGTATTAATTCGAATTCTCGACTCGATTCGCTAAGACATGAAGCGATATAATATTTAACTTGTTACTGTTAAATATTAAAGTCATTACATCGTACGACGTAGTTAGCTATTTTTATTAAAACTAGTGTTAAATGTAAAGTTTTCATTATATCTTCGTACGTTACAAATCGTACTTCTTATACACTTTAGTAATTACATATTAAATACATAATACACACGCTGTATGCTAGCGACATCGTTTATCATTATCGTTATTCATATATAATTAAATTCTCGTCGTATATTTAATAATTACATAATAATGTAAAAGAATAATGTAAAAAAATAATGCAATTAGTTAATTATTATCGAAGATCTTATGACGTAATAGATTTTTTTTAGTAAATCTTAACATTTAACGTCATTTTTAATTACTTAACGAATCGAGTCGAGAACTTAAATTATAACTTAACTTAAGATCGATATCGAGTCGAGTTACGAAGTTAAAATTAAGTATTCGAGTTAAATTATAATGTTAATATTAAGTATTCGAGTCGAGTCACGATGTTAATATTAAGTATTCGAGTCGAATTAGAAAGTTAATATCGAAACTCGACTCGACGATTAGTTTAAACTGAATGAGAATGTAATAAAGTCTTTTCTTCATGCAGAATAACGCTTTCGAGCACGTAATAAAATATACTTAAGAAAAGCTTAAGAATAAAAATATACGCGTTATAAACTGATCTTTATATTCATTTAATTTAAATCTCATCGAAGTCGTATGAAACATTATAAAGAATTAAATTTAGAAGCATTATAACGATCAGAACAAGCTCTTTTATAATACTTTAAGAAAAGCAGTACGAGAAGTTTAAGATGCTGTTACATTAAAGCAGTTAAATGCTTTTATTATTAAAATGTATACTCGTTACGAAGCTGTTATATTAGCAGAGAGAAAATAAACTAAATATTAAATGTATACTTTCGAGTTAGTTTTTAGTATACTAATCGAGCATAAGCGATTTAACTTTATATCGAGTTTCGAAAGTAAATAAATAAATTACATTTTTATTTAACAGAACTACTATTAATTATATTTTATTACATATCTTTTATTATGTCTTATAAGAAAAAATATACAAAATAGTTAAAACGAAAGTCTTTCGAGTTAGCAAGTTAAATCATTAATAAATTTTTTCAGTAATTAAATTCGCAGTCACGACTCTTGTTAAAAGCCTGTTTAAAGCGAGTTATAAAAGTGTCATTTAACTAATAAATAAATGCTAAGAAAGAAAGAAAATGTAACACGCGAAGAGTCTTATATTCACGAAGGCGCGCTAAATTACTAGCGTGTTAACATTAGCTCTAAGCTAGTTTATAATAATTTAACATAATTTATGTTAAACTAACTCAGTTTAACACGATTAAATTTAAATGAAGCGAAGATTAAAATCGTAACATTATTTTCTTTCTTTAATTATTTATGTTTGCATGAATGTATTATCTTAATGCGCTTTTACTGAATATTTAATATAAAAGTCGTTAATTACTTTTTAAGCGTTTATAAATTCATCGTCGTTAACGTTATATTAGTTAAGATCATTATTATAATTCTTTCATTTAACTTAATATTAAAATCATCTTTAATAACGTTAAGAATATAATATATCATTAATCTTTTATTCGTTCTTATCGTTCATCATTATTAACTTTAAAGATTTATTCTTTTAATTAAATAATAAGTCATTAATGACAGATTAAAGAATTTCTAAATGAAACACATCGTGTATACGCATTATCTCTGATAGTTTTAATTTATAAAAGAAGCTTACAGAATTTATAACTTTAAATGACTCGAGTATTTTATCATTTAGCTTTTTAAAGAGTCTTATTGTAACGATATTTCGTTCGTTCAGAAACATTTTTAATTTAATCTCGTAATTAATCTTCTTTTTATGTTTATTAATTTAACTTATTATTTGTTTTCGTGATTTAATTAAAGCTTCGCGAACGAAGATTAATATCTTATTCATGTAATTAAATATATTCTTAGCTCGTGCAGTTTATAAACGTTCGCGAATGCTTTCATACTCGATGATATTAAAATTAAAGCTTATACGAAAATGAAAGTCTTTGTTCATAAAGAAGAAGATTATAAAGATTATTAAGAACAAAGCATTATTATTAATAAACTTAATTATTAATAATTATTTAAATTAGTCATTCTGCATATACGAATAGAAGAATTAAAAATATCGCTCAACATTTTAATTAACTCGTTCGCTTTAATCGTTAATCTGAAAATAATAAACGATAAATAATCGAAGAAAAATGCTCAGTTGTTTACAAAGAGACTTTTAAAGAATGAAAATAAATTAAGAATCTTTATTAAATATAATGAATTTTAGAGAATCGTAAGTTTAATATATTCATTAAAGTAATAACTTAACTGTCTTTTTCGCTGTGATTTCTTCGTCATTAGTAAAGCAAGAAATATAATGTTTTTTCTTTAATAATTTACAGATTATTATTAAAATCGCGTTATTATTATTTAAATTAAATAAATTAATAACATAATTCATGATTATATCGCGTTAGCGTTAATTAAATATTAATAAAGAATGAAGTAAGTCGTTTAATTTATCTTTAAATGTCTTTAAGCGTTAATAAATATAACAGTTTCGAATATATCGATTTATTATTTTTCGCATAAAAGATTAATAATAATTTCGTTTTATAACTTTCATCGTTTTAAGAATATTAAGATAATTAACTAATGATTAATCGTGAATCTTATGAATTAAATTTATTTATAAAAGCTCGTTAAACGAGACTCATAGCTAATTATTATAAAACAAGATTTCATTTTAATCTTAATAATTCTTTAACTTTATGCTTTTATATTATGCTTCGTTTCTGATTATGACTTCGCGAAGTAACGCATAATTCTCGTTAATTTTATTTACGTTAAGAATCTGTTTATAAATTAATTCATTATTATCTTTTTTTAAATTAGTAATCTTTATTTAATTTAACGTCAGAATAATAATTCGTTAATAGCGAACGCGTTCATCATTAAGACTTTTAAATATGAAGTCAGCTTAACGAGTTAATGCATTAATCTTAATGTTTTATTTATTAAATTAATATATTATCTTAAAGTTAAAATCGACGAGCTTTTATACTCAGCGCATCTGTCGTTTATTAAGCTTCTTATCTTTCATTAATGACGTAAGCGTTTAATGATTAATGAACATCTTAATAGAAATGTTAGTTAGCTTCAGCTCAGATCGTTAATGCTCGAATGCTTAAATAATGATTAATAATTTCTTATCTTATATCTCGTAGTTATATTCAGCGAAAGACATGTTCTTATTATAAAAAGTATTTAAATATAATATTTCTTCGTCATCATATTAAAACAAAACTTTATCGTTAACGTAGTTAAATGAGTTCGTTTTTCAAATAAAATCGCGAGTTTAATTAAAGTAACGAAGTATAAAGATTTCAGTTATACGTTTCTTTATGTGATTAAATACAGTTTAATAAGTCTTATTTTATTCGAATATGATCTTCTTTTAAATAAGTCGAATTATTAAACGAATAATTTTTAAGAAGTTCTTAATAAAGCGTTAATAGAAATTGTAAAAACTAATAAAGAACTGTATCTGAGTAAGATTATTAAATGTAAATTAATTCACGATTGCTTGTGTTTTTCGTGAATTCATCTTAAATTTCTTAATTAACATTAAAAGTTTTAAGAAGATAATTTACTGAACATGAAACTCGCATTTATTAATGTTTACTTGTAAATTAGCTTCTCGTAATTTATTTAAAACTAATCGTACATGTCGTTTATATTTTTTTAAAGTTTTATTATAAATAATAATATTATTTAAATAAGTTTAACAAAACTAATATAAATATTTAAACAGTACGTCGTTCATATAATGTTAATAAAAGATTAATTCGTTAATTAATTCGAATAACATTACGTAATATTTATAAAAGTTAAAGAAAGTAATAAAGATAATTAAATTCTCGCTATTTAAATGCATGCGAAGTTTATTAAACGTAGCGATAATGTTTAATTAAGTTAAATACTTGCTTTCTTATATACGAGCGAAAGTCTCGTTTATTAATAATAAAGAATAGCGATTTCGTTTAATTAAAGCATTAAGCTTTTTATAATTTACACAGAAACGTAAACTTTCATTTTTCTTTTCAGCGAACAGAATGAGCGAGACGTAAAAAGCGAAGCTTAATGAAATGAACTCTTTGTTTAAATGTTTAATTAAATACTTCTTTATCTTTTAAAGCTTGTAATTAAACATTTAATATAATGTACTTTAAAAGAGCGTTCTCTTATTAATTAGCTTAATTTTGTAATCGTAAAAACGATGAGACGATAGCTAATCTGTTATTGTTTAATTAAACACGTTTAAATAATCGTAATATTTGAAGAAAAGCTTAATTTTAACTTGCTCGAGAACTTTAACGTGAGAAAGCTCATGTAAATTCACTTTTTTAAATTTATTCTTAATTATAATTATTAGTTAATCGATTTTCGAGACGATAATAATAAAGTTCTTAACATTTAATTACTTAGCTAACATTTTATATGTCGCTGCTTTTATCATTTTAATGTTAATAATCTTTTTAATCTTAATAAATTAAAGAAATGAAAATTAATCGAGATTAACTTAAGTGCTTTACTTTAATGCAAAGACAGGTTTAATGAATTAATTCATTAATTTAAAGTTTATTAAACTTAACGTTAATTTAAAATTTTTAGCGTTAATTAAAGTCGCCTCGAGCGATTTTAATCGTTTAATTAAATTAATTAACTTTTCTTTTAACTAACTAATTTAAGAAGCAGCGAAAGTAATAGACCTTTTCAGTATGTGAGTAAAAGTTAAACTTTTCGATTTCGTAATTAATTTAATACTTAATGATAAAATAATTAATTTTTAAATAAAAGTAGTATTTAAAAAACGAAGAAAGTTAATCCGCATATTTATGACTAGATCGATTTTATTCATTTATGTTTTTTCGAAAATTATTTAATATTAACTTAATCGAGTAATTAACATAAAAACTGTTTTAATCGTATGACTTTAAACTGTTAGATTTAAGTAAATGACATGAGTAATGAGTTTTTTTACATAGTAATCGTCGAATTCTCGTATAGATTTCGCTTTAATTAAAGTTAAAAGCTTAATTTATAACTAATTATAAATAATCTGCGCGATTACTTCATTAATGAACGAATAATTAACAGCTTTAATATTAATTAATGACTTTAATAAATAATTAATTTCATTATTAAAAAGTACACATTCAGTAATTAAAGGTTTAAAAGTAAAAGAATCATTTAACATGCTCGTCGTTAAAGAAATTAACAACTCTTTCATCGCGTCTTTAATAAAAGTTACTAGTTTTTTGTCTTATTCTTCTCGTTAAACATTTCTTCATTTTCTTTATTTTTTAAAATGACGATTTTATATAAACGAAGAATAAAAACACGAGAAGTAGAAGTATTAATCTTGTTCTGAGAGCAATTCTTAAACAAGTAACTCGAAGCCTTGCAGATGTAGTAAATAATAAGCGATTTAGCGAGCTTAAATGTAAAAAAGATAATCGGCTTAACATAATTAGTAATTAAGATTAATGTTAAGATTAATGTTAATGTTAACGAAGAAACAAAACGTTTTTTCGAAGCTATTATTAATTTAACTATTCGTTACTCGTTACGTAACTAATAATTAACTCGTTAATTATTATTCATTCTTTAAAGAAAAGTCTTAAGTTTATTAAGCGATTTAAACTTTATAAAACTAATAAATAAAGCGTTTTGTAAACGATTATTAATTTTATTTTAAAGATCGTTTATTAATATATAATCGTCGTAGTTAAGAAAGCTAAATAGCTTTGTAAATTTAAAGTAAAAAGCGCTAAACGACTTGCTAAGCTGCTTTAATGCATTATATTCGCGACGACACTTTCGATTTTTATTTTAATTATTATATATTTCGTTTAAATGTTTTAATAGCTTAATTAATAATTAATAAAATAAGAAAGCATTAATGCGACGCTTTGTATAAGTTTACTCGTTAGTATTATCTTTTAATTTAATTATTATATAAATAATACGAAGCTTCTTAATAAAATAATAATTCGCGTTAACGTTAAGCTTGTTAAATATCTTAATGATTTAGCTTTTTTAGATAAGATTATCTGTTTTAATAAAGATAAGTGAATTCGAAAATTTAACTAACTTGTAATAATCGTTATTAAATAAAGTAAATAACTTTCGTAAGCTTTAAAAGCGTTCTTTTTAATTAATTAAATGTTTAACTGACTGAGTTTCTTAACGAAACATAAGTCGATTAGCTTAACGTTGTTTCGCTTTAGAATTTAATCGCTCGCTTTGTAGCTGATTAATTTTTTCTTCTAGCTCATCGTTCTTCTTAAAAGCGATCTTTAATTATTTCGCTTTCTTTTTGTAATCGTCTTGTATAAGAATTTAATGCTCGTTAAACTATAAAGCTAAATCTCGTTAATTTCGAAGCTCGTTCAGTATATTAATAATCTCATCGAGTTAATTACTAACTTAATGAAATAATTATTCTTTAATGTTTATATTTTATAATGTTATAACTTCTTCAGCTTTAATTAAAACATTAATGAATAAAAGTAAGACTTTTTTATTAACAGTGCTTTTAAGTAAACGAGCTATTCGAGACTTAACTGACTCAGCGTCGCGTGTTATAATAATAATAAACAAATAAAAGTTATTATAATAAAGATAAGATACGAATTTAATGTTTCGATTTATTTAATGCAAATCTGAAGAATTTCTTGCAGATTAATTTTACTTTACTGTTAAATAACTAACTACTGCTTTATTTAAAGAATTTCTTACAGATAGAAGTAATAATGAGAATAGAATTAAAGAATCTCTTACGGTTTAAAATAATGATGTTGTAAATTTAAAGAATTTCTTGTAAATTTTTCTAATAAGTAGTTTATTTCGTATCGTTTACACGTTAATAGCAGAGTAGTTAATTAGCATTTATTTATTATTAAAAATTTATTTAAAGCGAGTTATAAAAATGTCATTTAACTAATAAATAAATGCTAAGAAAGAAAGAAAATGTAACACGCGAATCTTGTATTCACGAAGACGCGCTAGATTACTAGCGTGTTAACATTAGCTTTAAGCTAGTTTATAATAGCTTAACATGATTTATGTTAAACTAACTCAGTTTAACACGATCAGATTTAAATGAAGCGAAGGCTAAAATCGTGACAACTTTAAGCGAAATTTTAAAAAATTTATAATTTTTTATAAAAAAATCTTTAAATTTAAAATTAAATATAGTACATTATATAATTAAAGATGTAAAGAAGAAAGCTGAAGATAATAATTAAAAGCTTTTTAATTAACGTAATTTTAATAACGTCTCGCGATTAAATAAATCTTATGCTTTCTTCGTTAAAAAGATTAATTTTTTATGCGATTATAAAATAAAAATACGAGAAAATAAAAATAAAACAGTAAAAGAACATATCATTAAGCTTAATCTGTTTATTTTAAAGTTTATCTTTACTTAATACATGTATAATAAAGATTACGCACGTAAAAAACACGAATAAAAGACTTATTTAAAGAAGAAATATTAAATAACTCGCAAGATTCTTACAGAGAATTATTTATAATTTAATTAAAAAAGAATCATTTTCATTATTAAAATCTTTATGCGTAAAGTAAAGCGACGAGATATGCTTAAAGTTTAATAATTATTAAATGAAAAGTATGATAAAGATATAAAAAAGTTTAAAACAGATAATTTTATTACTAACATAATATAAGATTCATTTACTTATAAAAGAAAGAAATTAATTTATTTTAAATATTAAAAAACATAAAAGAAGAAAAAAAGACTACAATATTTGTTAAATTTAAAAAATTAAAACGAACAGTTCGCTCATTATTTAATCTTTGTAAGCTTACTAGCATTACGAGAATTAAAAGCTAAAGAAAAAGAAAAGAAAAAGCTTAATCTCGTATTATAATTAAGTATTAATTTACGTAGTAATATTAAAATAAGAAACGATTAAATTAAAAAGCACGACGTAAATTAATTATTAAGATATAGAGAAAAATCTTTATTATTATTATTTAACTTCGTGAAGAAATTAATAAAAAAAGAACGTTAGTTTATTATTTTAAAAGATGACTTAAATAAGATCTTTTTTATACATGTAAATTAATTAATTAAATCTTTTAATAACACGAAATTTTAAAGATTAAAAACTAATCTTTTTACAGTTTTAATTTAAATCTTATTAAAAAGACGTAACTTTAAATAAAACGATGAATTAATAAATAAATCTTTATATTAAATTTTATACGAAAACAAACGAAAAAATTATAACGTTAAATTTAAAAGACTTTATTTTAATTATTAATTAATAAATAAATTAACGATATATTTAAGCTTTTATAAAAGATTATTAACTGCGATAACGATAATAACTTTAAAGACTAAATTAAAAAAAGCTTTAAAGTTCTCTTTTTATATGATATCTTTAGCTTGCTTCGAACGATAAATCTTAATTATTTTAATTATACGATCTTAAAGCTTTCGTTTTATAAAGACTTTTAATTATATTTAAACGACAGCGTTATTTATATCTTAGCGTTTAATTCATTTAAAAAATAAAGTTTTAAAGTCATAATTATAAATTAAAATTACTTTCTTTTCATCGATCGTATCGCTTTAACGTTACTTAA
>JAABUO010010550.1_pt1 | contig 10212 bp, 9 predicted proteins | sample 5559291 | NCBI WGS metagenome assembly JAABUO01 (sample SAMN10711878, study PRJNA513372) | rock metagenome | isolation source: Antarctica rocks | place: Antarctica: Victoria Land, Finger Mt sud
CACCCTCCACACTCCCCCCCCCCCCCCCCCCCCCCGCCTACACCAAATGGGCATGCGTATCTTTGATTCTGGCAGCAGCATCGACCAGCTTGGGTGTGCATGCCTTGTGCACCTTGATTTGCAGCTGCACAGAAGCATTTGCAAGTCATAATTACACCAGTTTGACAACACGCTCACATGCTGTGCCAAGCCAGTTATTAAAATCACATGTGCTTACGCATGTCATGTTAGGCTCTGTCATCCCTCCCTTGGTTTGCAGCAGAAACAATGCAACCTCTGCTCCTGCCCCTGCCCCTGTCCCTGCCCCTGTCCCTGCCCCTACCTCTGCCCCTGCCCCTGCTCCTGCCCCTGCCTCATGCCCTACCCTTGCCCTGACCCTGCCCTGGCCCTTGCCCTTGCTCTTGCCCTTGCCCTTGCCCTGAACCGTGGACAGCCAAATCCGTCCTGCTCTACACAACTCCACTTGCAGACCATCTAATTGCGCTGATGCAGGGACAACGCCATTGCTTTGGTGACGTGTCACCTTCCCAGTCTCAGTCTAGATGGCAAAACACAAGCACTCAGGGCGGCAGTGGATCATATTGTGACCAAAGGTGCGTTCACCCATGCAATGATGGTTCCTATGGGGATTGGGGTGCGCACCATTGCTCAGCCTGTCTGAGGGGTCTCCCCTCACAGCATACAAAGAGAACATTTGTCAGGATCACATGATGGTGAAATTCAGTCGTGATTGGCCTAGTGCACAAGGCATACCCTGATGGTTGCCGGCATAAATACACATTCCTGCCAAGGCTAAGGCCCTACCCCGTGCGGGGGCATTGGCTCTTGTGCAACCTGATGGTTTTTGCTTCTGCACCAGCCTTGCACCAAGGCAAATCATGTGCACAGCCCAACAGATATGCTGCACGGTGTGTATTGTTGTATGTGCATGGTGTGTTCTGCTGTATGAGTTGTGATGTACTGAGCAGGCGTTACGACTGTTTGTGACATGGGGTCCATTGGTGAGGTTGAAGAGGTATGGGAGGCTTTGGAGCAGGTGTACATGCCAGCAGCAGACAAAGGGGAGCTGCCCATTAGAGTCTTTGCCATGGTCCCTCTCACCACCTGGTACTGCCTTTTGCCCGTATGCTCTCATTATCATCATTGTCCTTATTCATTTGCCTCTCCCTCGCTCTTCTTCTTCTCCCCTTCTCCTGATACTCTTCTTCTGAGGTGGGATAGTCAGGCCGCCACGAAGCTGTTGCTGGCACTCGAGAAGAGACGCTGAGGCTGTGGTGATCTTTGGACAGCAGTCATCAAAAGCGAATGAGAGTTTCTCATCGTGACTGACTCCTTGATGCTTTGTATCAGCATGCTGATCAGTCACCCCTCAGCATGTAGCTTGTCTGACAACCCCTGCACTCACAATGCACTGCTCAGCACCCTTGCTGCACCCTACAGCACCCTCCATCCATCATTCAGTGGCAGCAAAGATCACACGGTACATGTCACTTGTCATATAGGTTTTGCAGCAGTCTTTCATCGTGCATGACATTGCAACTGTCATGCATTCTTAGACTAGTCTGGACGGCAGCTTGCTGCTTCAGATTTCAGTTTCATGCTCAGCCTGCAGGCCAAGGCTGCAACAGTTGGTGAAGGCCAAGGGCAGGGCTCATCCGGGAGGGCACTTGCACTGGGGAGGGCTGAAGGCGTTTGCAGACGGCAGCTTGGGGTCCCGAACAGCCCTCATGAAGGAGCCCTATGCTGATGACCCTACCAGTAGGGGCATCAGGCTAACACCATACTCAGAGCTTGAGCAACTTGTACTGGCAGCGGATGCTGTTGAGTTGCAGGTATGCTGACATCCAGACCTTTTTTTTGAGCATATAAATGTGCATCCACTCAAGACGTGTAAGATATGCAAGTTGTACATGCTGTCTCCATGCTCAGCTGATTCATTGGCTGTGAGGATAGCTCAATCTATAATGCTGCTTGCCACCCAGGCAAGTCCCTCATGCAAATTTGGAAACAGGGCGTTGATGATGCACTTATTAACACATCAACAATTTGTAACCAGAACAAACATGAGGAAGTGAGCCGCACAAGAAATTCTCACTGATCAGCTGGGATTGGTGATGCTGTAGATCGCATTTGCAATGTAGGCTGATTGTCAAATAGTCAATCTGTCAGGAGCAACAAACGACATCTGAGATCAAAGAGGCAGCGCATCATGACGCACTGTCTATCTGTATGTATGTTGGTGCTCAGTACTTTGATGTTGGGATGACTTCGCTACAAACCACCATTGACCTGCTACAGTGTCAACTTTTGAGGAGCTACAAGACCCATCTGTGATGTCAGCTGACTGTTACAGTGTCAACTTTTGAGGAGCAACAACACCCATATGTGATGAAACAGGCAGCATGTCATGACATACCTTCATTGGTTGATGACATTTCAGGCGCTTGACCACATACTGATTCTGTATGCTGTGCAGATTGCAATCCACGCTATTGGAGATCAAGCTAATGATGATGTCTTGGCCATGTACTCATATGCTCACAGCAACAACAGTCATTTGAGTTCACCAAGGCACCATCGCATAGAACATGTGCAGCATGTGTCTGGTCCAGATGCCATAGCAGCCTTTAGTCAGCAGCAGACCGTGGCTGTGGTCAATCCTCTGCACTTGCTGTCAGACATGCACATCATGACAAACAGACTGGGCAAGCAGCGTGGCAGTGCAGAATATGCGTTTGCGTATAATGCTATGCTGAAGGTGAGTTGCATCAAGACACCTTCAGGTACACGTGCACTGGCAAGTGCTGCGGGCGTTGAGTGTTTCCCACCAATGCTGTCAAGCATGCGGCAGACAACGCTGCTGTGACCAAAGTCGTGTGTCCAGAAGTCCGTCATGATGCAATTGGTCTGTCAACCCGATGTGCAAGCAGGTCTTGCATCAAACTGTTTCAAGCAAATCGTTTGCACAGTCATCAAACAGCCTATCCTTGAGTTGCTCTCTGCATTGTAGCGCATACAGGGTTTAGGGTTTAATCCCTAAATGCCTGGCACATTATTCTGGCTTGGAACATGCTGAATGAACAGGCAAAGTTCTGCTGAACATGATGAATATACCATTCAGCCCTGCTATTTGTCATGCAGGCAGGTGTTCAGTTGGCCTTTGCCTCAGACTGGCCAGTAGTCCCAATAGACCCATTGCTGGGCATGTACACTGCAGTGCACAGGCGCTCCCCTGACATGCCTGCCAATCAAGCCTGGCACATTGAAGGTGCAGTGACTCCTGAAGAGGCAATGATGGCTCACACAAAGGGAGCTGCCTTTGCCTGTGGACTGGAAGGAACCATTGGTATCATAAGGTGGCGTTAGCTTCAAGTTGATGATGGCGTGTGCTGACTGGCTGGCTCATGCTACAAACAGTTGATGCTGAGCTGAAGTGCTTTGCACCATTGCCCTTGTCACCTGTATAAGCACATGTTCATTGTGACGCTCCACAGAATCCTCATGCGGCTGTGTCCTGGTTGCAATGCCATTGTGATAGGCACACTTTTGTTGCTGGCATCCACAGCGGCTACAGACTCAATATGGTACTGTGTATGCATTGCAATGCAACAAATACACACATTGGACACTCAAGCTCACATGCAATGTGGTGCATTGCAGGCCAGGTATGCAGGCAGACTTCACAGTGCTTGATGGCAACCTGCTAGATGTCTTGCACAGAGGGCTCAATGAAATGCCAGCAGTGAAGGCAACCTATGTCAAAGGACAGCTCCAGTATGTCAGTTCATAGGCTCCGTCTGACCTATCAAGCACAACATAATGGCAGGGAGCAGACCTCAGCAGCCGCGTTCCACAGGTGCCTGCAGAGCCCTCATGCCTATGAAATGCAAGAAGAAGATTGTATATAGGCCGCCGTGTGTCCATGAGCCAGCAAACATTGTCCAGACATTGATGCACAGATCATTAGAATTTCAATCAGCCAGAGTGAAGCTCATACTTTGCTCATTCATGGCATAGGTGAATGTTAGGTGCAGATTGGATGCGGAAGCAATCGCATGATGTATCATGTGGATGTGTGATTGTAGCCATCACGACAGGTGCCTGTGACAATGTGAACAAACCTTTTCTTAGTTTCACATGCATCAACCAAATGCTGCGCTTAAGTGCATCCGTCTGGCCCCTCACAAATCAATACATTGCGCAAGGAGTCAGCATGTTACATTCAGCATCATCTTGCATTGCACGGCTTGAAATCAGTATACATATTTATAGCTGAATGGGCTTGAGAATTTTGCTGTTTGACAACAAGTTTGCACATCTACAGGTCAGCCTGCTGCACAGCAACACGGAGTTCCTCATGCGCAATCAGTATGTTGAACTCCAGGCTAAAGTGTTCTTCTATTGCAGTGATGCTTCTCTTCTCAGCCTGGCCAGCCCACAGGTTGAACACAGCATGACCACAGGAAGAGCTGCACACTCTGTGGACATACGTTGTGAACATGCCATTCTCGCCGGGCTCGCCTACTGGCGGGTTGTAGTTGATGATCGTTTCTACCTGCATACATCTAACAACCGATTCAAAACAAAATATCTTTTTCAGCAAACTGAATAGTCACAAAGATGGTCCCAAGGATGCAGACATCTGCAGAGCCTGATGGAGTGTCTTCCAAAGCAGGACCTCGTCCAAGGAGCTACTCAGGACAGTCTATGCCCTAGGATAGAATACATCTTAACAATGCAATCAGTGATGAACTTGTCTATGCAATCTCTGCACGTCGACAACAATGCAGCATGCAGTGACATATTAGAAAGTTCGTATTGACAAAAGCATTTAGTTGTGTGAATGCCAATGGCTCATGACTGACCTGCTGCATGAGATGGGAGTTGCGTGCCATGATGTCAGTTGTGATCAGAACTTGTGTCTGACCCTTGCAGAACTGGAACATCTGGTTATCCCAAAGGCTGTCCCTCATTCCAGACCTCGCAATGCTGCATGGCATGCCCAGTTTTGTTACCTGCATGCAACCTCACCCCATATTAATCTATCAATTTACAGTGAAGTATTTTACCTTTCAGCATATCCCCAGCAAATGATAGGATGTTGCTGCAGTGTGGGACTGCTTGCTGATGTGTAATGATCTTCAGAGCATGTCAGTTAACACAGTAATGGGACAAAACGGCGCCACATGATAATCTCAATGATCAAGGATGATTTCAATGATGCTCAATGCATCAGCTTCTTCACAAGCTGACAAGCGCCTCACCAGCTTCTGCAGTTGCCGGACTGTTTCATTGGCTCGGACAAAGATCACCAATTGGTGTTTATGATCACAGCTTTGCAAGATGGTTTGTACCAGGCTGTGCTTATCCCCTTGACGCTTTGCTTCCGTCTTGTACTGCTTCATGTCAACTGGCCATGGTGATAGATTTGGATCATTTTTGATCACCTGCAGACAACATACATCAGCTTGCCAGCTTTACGGCATAGTGAAACAGCGATCTGAGCTTTCAGAACCAGAGGATCCTGATTGTTGTGCGTGGGAGGCAGCCTGATGCACAAACACGAAACACAATGAAGCCACATGTCCCAACGTCACAGCAGGCTCTGCTTGCCTACAAAATTTCAAGTAGAGTTCTAGCAACTTTGTTTTATTGATTTGTTATCCCAACACAGACAGCCATTGAAGCAGACTAATTGGTCCTGAAGAAGATGCTCTTAGAGGGTCAGCCAGAAAGTGAGGATCACCCTCTCTGACAAAAACGCAAATGGTTGTCCATGCTTGCTTGCAATGGTAGCAGCAGCACCTGACATCCATTCAGCCATCTCTGTGCTACAGCTCTGACTGGGTTGTCAAGAATGGGGCCAAACATGAGGACTTGCAGAGGGCACCCTGAGCTGCAGCTTGCAGCTTTGATGCTGCTCATCAGCGCTGTTGTCTGCAGGCGTACATCATGTTTCTGCAACCAACAACAGAGGATTTGTCAGCGCAATGGAATAGAGTCAAGCACATAGTTGCTTAATGAGTCATAACGGCTGAGGGCTGCCAATACAACAGACAAAGTGCGCAGCACAGCGCAGCGCAGCACAGCGCAGCACAGCACAGCCCTGTCCCACATGGGACAGGAAGCTCAGCACAGCACAGCACAGCCTAGTCCCATATGGCACAGGAAAATTCAGCACAACACAGCACAGCACAGGATGGCACGGGAGGACATGCCACAGCACAGCACAGCACTCTGTGTGCGTTGCATTAGCACACCTGCAACATCAGATCTGCTTCATCGTATGCCAGGAGTGTAACGTTGGACAAGTCCAGCTTGCTTGTGTTCATCCATTTCTTCAGTTTGCTATTTGTGCCAATGACTACATGAGGGTTTGTGTGTACAGCAAACCTCCTGCAGCAGCGGCCTATCGTCTCTCATCTTTGCTGACGACGCAAGACGTCGCAACAGCAGTTGCTATCCCCATGATCCTGATCAATGTCATTTGATGGCAAAAAGTTGTAGAGGGCTGGGTCACTGGCAACTCAAGAACAAACTCTATGCGTTCCACTCTTTCATAGGCTGCCAAAAGAAAGTTATATAAGAGCACCTGTCAGCTGTAGCTGAAGAAACTTCTGTGCAGAGTACTGTAATGGCAGGAGCAGTGTGCAAAATTAGCTTGCGAGCTATGCTTGCTTGGTGAACAGCCAGTTCCCTGGTTGGAGTAATGCAAACTGCCTGAGTCTTCTGCACAGCTGGGCGCACCCTCAGGATCAAGGCCAGCACACAGCATACAGTTCTGCCGCTGCCCAGATCAGCCTGCAAGCAACAGATCGAACCTTTGACAACCCAAGGACAAAGCACACCACTTGCAAGGCTTCAGATAAGCCTCATTACTGACCTCTACTACCATGCTGCAGTGAGGTGTGGTGAGAATCATCGGCAGGATTCGTCTTTGAAGGGGCTTTGGGCTTTGATACTTGAAGTCAGCATCAAGCGATTGCAACACAGCAGCTTGAACGGGCAGGATTTCCCGGAAGCTTCCGGTCAGCAGAATGTCATTCTCTATGCTATCACTTTGATCTCTATAAATGCTGGTCATTTTGCCTGTTGACACTGCAGCCAGACACCACCTGCTTCGAAACTCTCCTGTTGGCAATGGCGTATAGGGAAGTGTGGGCGACAAGACGTTAAGTCGTCGCTTGTCACCTGAAGCCCTGTGTGACGTGCACACAACAGCAGATCAGCTTTGATCTGTACGCATAGAGATCCCTCGAGCAGCAGGCCCAGGCAAAGATGCAATGTGCGTCCTCCATTGTTGCTGGAGAGGGACGGGATTCATGCGCCAACCTCTATCATTACGACATTTGACTATGACTGTGCTGCAAGTTGGAGCAAGCACAGCGTATTGGCTGGCCAAAGCATGAAATAGGCTGATCACATGGGCTCAAACTAGAGCCCATAACTGATAGCAAGTCAAGGCAATCAAAAGCCCCACAAGCGATCCTCTTATGCAGGAACCTGCGCTTGGGGTCTGTGTCTGGCGTGAAAAGATGCTCTCAGCGACTGAATTGCATTGTAGCCTCTTCCTCTCTCTTCACTAATTGATGATGTATCACAGGCAAATATAGTACTGCACGTCCACATTATGCACCCCAGCAAGTGCGTTGTGCTTGCTGTTAGCTCTGTAGGCATGTGTCAATCAAAGTATGTACGTGACATTCTATGCATCTGTACATGCCACGCGAAGCCTCTGGGTGTATTTGTTTGGTGATCAAGGGAGGAATAGCATGTACACCAGTACTGCTTTACACTGCTTCCCCATGCTCAGACCAAGTTGTGACATGAGATAAACAACACATCAGTTCAGGCTGGACCTCATTTGCTGTATAACATGTTGACTCAGCTCTATGACTCAAGGTCACACAGCAAACACAGGCAATGCTTCTATACGCTCTACTCCATGCCAGCAAATTCATCCAAGGTGTTGTTTGCCATGCTCTGCCCATAAAACGCAGTCTCAGGCAGACGCAATGCAAGGGAGGCACTGTTGTTGGGCACAGTGGCATTGCCCTCTGCTCGGTGCCCAATAGACTGTATCTTGCTGACAGATGATGCCCTGTCTGGCTTCTGCACAACCTCCTGACTGTTGATTCCATCCACGTCCATGCTGTTGTTGTTCACATTCTCATCTCCATCAGGTCCTTTGCTGCTGCTTTGCATGCTGGGACTGGTGGATGCTGATGTGGCAGCTGATGCACTGGACTGTGCTTCTTCCTGAGGAGCAGCTGCCACACCAGCTTCTCCTATGTGGGCAGCTGACTTGTCTTCATCTTCATAGGCAGCCATCCCATCTTCTTGCTCTTCTGTGTGCACTGCTTGTGCCTCAGGCTCATTCTCTTGAGTGTCCTCAATGACTGGCTGATCAGCCTGGACTGTGCGCTGAGTGCCGACTCGGTTGAGCTGCAGCTGCAGAGTGGGTGAGTCTTGAAGCTGAGCAGCAGTGTCATCAGGTGCATCATGAGCCTGCTGGACCGCAGTCTCATTGTCAGGCCTCTCAGTGCCATCACCATAGTGACCCCCACCCCCAACCCCGCTATGGGTGGGAGCCCCAGCGGATGTCTCCCCCTGGAAGGCTGTCCTGCTGCCTGAGTTGCTCTGCAGCTTGCCAGCTGCTGCGTACATCAGCTGCTGGCCAAGTGCACGCATGTCCTCATCAGCTTGGGCAATTCTCTCCTGAGCCTTGACTTGCAGTTCTGCTGCCTTGCGCTTGGCTTCACCTGCTTGTGCAAAGCGCTGTGCCATGCTTTGTAGCAATGCCAGCTTGACTGACAGAAGCTCTTCTGCATTATGCTGCTGTTCGATAGCACGCTGCTGTGCACGCTGTGCATCCTCCAGCTGAGCCTGTGTGGTGGCCAGCTGGGCGTCTGCTGCTTGGCGTGCTGCCTTCTGCTCTTCTTCAGATGATCTGGACTCTGCAGCTGCTTTGACTGCTTGCTCAGCTGCTTCCTTTGCAGCAGCAGCTGCCTCTGTCTTAGCCTGCAGCAATAGCTGAGACATTGTCAAGCATGTTCAAACAAAACGTATGTGCAAGAGCACACTGCCTCAATTTGCAGCGTCACTGGCTGAGCCAGTCTGGCTCATTGCATGAATGGGTAGAGGTAACAGAGCTATTTATGTCTGCATGCTGGAGTAAACATGTTCAAAGTATCTGTCGCAGCTGTACATTGAGTCCAGCTTGCTGCGTAGACACAATGCCCTGATGACACTGGAATTTGAGCGTCCTTGTATATCAGCTGAGCAAAGCCTGCCCAGTTCAGTTTGCTGAGCTTGCAAGTGTTGGGCACCAAATGGCTGCCGCCACAGGTACCAGACAAGCTGCTGAACTTCTTTGCAAATGAGTACCCTGAAGCATGTGCATTCCTTGCGCAATGTGATAAGGCACAAAGCTACAAAGCGACTGCTTCACAATAGCAATAACACACTGCAGCATAGACAGTCTGCACAAATGCTTAAAGACTCAAGCATAGCAATTTTGTGTAGCTTTCCCACAGTTTCCCCGGATTTGCGCTGAGGAGTGCATCTGATCATGGCCAAGTGGCGATGATCTTACACATACCTGAAGGATTTCGGATTGCTTCTCCAGGGCTTCCAAATTGGCTCTGCCGGTCTCGGCCTCAGAGGCCAGCTGCTGCTTGAGCTCAGTGGCGTGCTGCTCAGCACTGACCACGCGTGTCTTCAAGGAGGCTACCTCCTCATGCAGAGCTGTCACCTCTGCAGACAGTTTGGCCTCTTGCTGCTGTAGTGATGTGTGCTTTTCCTGCAAGTAGATACACCCAAGCTGCTGTGCATGTGGATCAATTGTTCTAAAGGAAGAATGCTGTCTTACACATTTGGAGCTGGAACCTCAGCAGAGCACCTGCTCTTCTTGATGGTGAAGTAACAAAAGGGGTAGCGTGAGAGATGACCATCTCGCAGCAAAACCTGTCGGCAAGACATCATGTACAGAATTGGGTATAGTGTGGTGATGAGAAAGTTACAGGTCGGGAGGAAGTAGAATAGGTCAGGAGGAAGTAGAATAGGTCAGGAGGAAGTAGAATAGGTCAGGAGGAAGTAGAATAGCAGGTTGCGCAATGCCTGCATGACCTTGGCCAATCACACATTGCGCAGCACTAACTGTGACCTTACAAAGCTCAGATCACACTGTGTTGACACAAGACAAGCAGGCAC
>JAABUO010010556.1_pt1 | contig 10208 bp, 9 predicted proteins | sample 5559291 | NCBI WGS metagenome assembly JAABUO01 (sample SAMN10711878, study PRJNA513372) | rock metagenome | isolation source: Antarctica rocks | place: Antarctica: Victoria Land, Finger Mt sud
GAAAGTTCTGGCTGCAACTTGCATCCATTCCACTTTCTGTATCCGGTTCTGGGGATTGAGGGAAAGCCACATGTGAGGACAGCTGGGTTAATCGGGGTGAATTATTGTGTTTCTTCTGTGCATGATGCTGAGCTACAGTGTAAACGCTCAGACAGCCTTCATGGATGAATTGTACCATTCTCCAAGGAGAACATCTGCATCTTGCCATGGCTGTGATTGCTTAGAGGGAACCTTGATGGTCTTTGTAATGTTTTCCCAGGCCAAGCTTTAGAGGACAGCCAGATATTGTACTTACAAGTGTACAAGTTCAGAGGAGAAAGCATCTGGTAAGTCAACGCGTTCCTGGTAAGTGATAGATGCAGATAGGTCATAACAATTAGGTCATCCAACCAAAACAAGTACAAAAATGCCAAGATCACACTACCAAAGGGATCCACAGTAGGGTACAAATGCAATGTGATATACCAATATGTTATTGTACAATGCCAGCAGCCATATGCACAGCATTTTGAACCCTGGAGGCACAGCATATGAAATGTGCTATACAGAAGACCATGTCAGCAACTATAGCTATCTCAAATGGACACAGAGCGACTCAATGGCTGACTGGGCGACTGCTCAAGCTCATTAATGGACAGGTCTGAGTCGTCTCTGCTGACAAAACGAGAGATCTGACCCTGCAACAATTGTGTCGTCTCCTCCCATCCCACGCCGGCCTCTTGCAGCACCACTGACGATGCCAACCTGTCCTGCGAGGAGTGTCTCCTGCTAGGGACGTCAATGTAGGCACTGCCAGATGGCTGCTGTGCCTCCTCATCTTGAGAGGACAGAGGCACTGCTTTTGCTGCTGGTCGCAGCCATTTCTGCACAGTAAGCACATTTATGACCTTGTGGTCCACCATCCACACAAGCTTCTGCATTTCAGTTGCGGCGTCACAAGCTGTCATTCATGCTTGCATCAGCAAGAAGCCCATGAGAAGAAGAGAGACAAAAGGGGTCTTCAAGCAAACCCTTGTCATACACCATGCTACTGATCGCAAGCACTTGCACAGCAGACAATCAAAGTCCAGAAAGTGACTCCAGCAAGCAACTTTATAGCACTCTGCTACCCCGACATAGTGCTCACCTGGAAAATGAGTATGCCAAAAGGTGACATGCAGGTGAGCAGCGTGATGATGAGCCATAGCATGTGGCCCTGGCAGTGATAACCTGCAATTTGAGGTCCAGGATCTGGCTCAGCACAGCTGACACCGTCATTTGGGCAGAACCTGCCCAGCAGGTACCCACTTGCAGTACCTACATGCACCGCAAGCCATGTGAGTTCATGCACTAAAGCTGTTGACGTCACCTCTTGAGAGAAGCTGCACACTGCCATGTCTGAGCAAACAGAGGGTCCGGAGTGCATCTGGGGCGTCAGCTCGCATGCTCGCAAACTGTCTCAGTAATTGAGGACTGTCTCTGTACGCTCATTGCACAAAGCAGGTGTTCCTCTCAAAAATCCAGATGCAAGCCTTAACGCGAAGGACATGGACTCACAGCTGATTTGTGAAGCCTGTCTGGGCCGTGCTTAGTTGGTATGCACAGTCTCAGCTGAGGCCAGATACTAGATCTGAGCCGAGCGATACCAGTCATAAGACACAAGCAGATGCGTGGAATATGAGGTCGGAAGTGGGCTGTGCAGCATGCACTGCACTTGTGAAGCCCCACAAGCTTAGACACTCATGAGTGGCCTGGCACCCATCGGGCAGGGGTGCTGGAGGACTCATGAGCCCATCAACGGCCCGCAGCAAGCAGTGTGATGCAATGAGCAGGGTCCATGTCAGAAAGCTACAAGCCTGTGTGTGAGTGTTTACTGCCCCCCAAGATTGGGGGTGTAGGTTGATGGCTATGGGAAGTTCATCACACTGACCGGGTGATACCGGTCAGGTATCACTGCTCACCACCACAGCAGGTGGTAAGCCTGTGTGTAATGGTACCCATCAACTGGCTCACACCGAAAGGCCCTTCACATCTTGTATTGTCTTCAATTATATTTTGTCAATGGCCCTTGATCCCTTTGCTGCATGCTGCCCTCACAATCAGCAGACGAGGCAGACAAAGCAAGGACTGCTGAGTGAGTACCTGTGACAAACTTGCCCAGAAAGAGTGGGGCGGAAGCCATAGCCGTGAAGACCCCCTCTCGCCCTTCAGGGGCAACCGACATGCTGTAGTCATACCACCTTGGGGACCAGATGGACTCCCCAAGCGATAGCTGGATCACAAACAACACGGTCGCCCACTCTGCAACCACATCATTGTAGCTTGCAGCATGTTCTCAATGACACAACACTGCAGTGCGTTGTCAGGTCTGGCATCAATAGGTGAATAAGTTCCAGTTGGCTCATATGTGCCCAAAATCGAGTGCAGAGCATGCACAGCCTGCACTTCATGCAATGCCCTGTACCGCATAGTCGTTTCTGAGCTTGGGGAGCTCCTGACAGAAGATGGAGGCGTTTGACAAGGGTGCAGGCGCTGAAGTCAGACTGAATGACAACAGTCACATGACATTGTGAACCTATAACGGTCTCGTCTGCAGGATCCCTTGCTCAGGATTCAAGTGGAGGCATTAATTGGCATCTGTCAGCTAGTTGAAGGTGAGCCCACAGAACAAAAGGCAATGCTTCAGCCTGTCTCTGATGTCATGTCATGGCATGCGCCAAGCACAACTTGAAGGGATGCAATCGGTAGCTCAGCATCCGACAGCCAGCTTGATTGTGCAGCTCACTGGGCGTGCAGCTTTTCAATGCACGTGACTTGGGACACAGCAAAATTTTCCTAAGCACTGCCTAAAAGGGGGGGGGGGGCACAGGGACCCGCATGTCAGCTCCAATGACTCAAGAGTTTCAAAGATCATAGGAGTGTGCCAACAGCTGCCACAGACTAGAACCATGAGGAGCATTGACTGGTTCAGGCTGTCACCTGTGGTGAAGAGGGCCATCCACAGGGGGGACAGAGCCGAGACATAGCTGCCGTAATGGATCATGTCAAAGTGGGAGTAGTGGGTTGCGGCTGCTCCCACCAGGGGCACCAAGGTCATGATCATGGCAGGGTTGATGCTATACACTGTGCCCACCGGCGCATCGCAGCCAAAGGACCTACGTCACAGAAGCCCGGCCTGGACAAGCTGTGACAGCATTGGCTGAGCATGCAGACAGGCATTGTCACAGCATTGCTTCGAAACTGCCATGGCTCCAGCCCAAGGAACGGCAATCAGAGCCATGACAAGTTTGAAGCAATGCTGTGAGAGCTTTGGCTTCAAACTTGTCATGGCTCTGATTGCCGTTCCTTGGGCTGTAGTCAAGGTGCGTGCTGACCTTGTGCTGTGCATGCTCTCGTTTCGTCTCAGCTGCAGTTGCACTACATGCAGTGCAGCTGAATGCACTTCTTGCACAAGGTAGTGCATTTGAGTAGAACCTTTGAGTGACAATGCACAGCTCACAAGAGGCATTCTTGCCTCTGAAGCGCACCTGACTTGGTACTTGGGTAAGGTGGCGTCCAGATGTCGGAATATGGCCTTCAGATTGACAGTGATGATGCACATAGCCATGTACTTCCTGAACTCTCTGGAAACTGCCAAGTCCTGCACCAGACACACGGAGGGTTTTTCTATACTGCCCTTGAACTTTTCTCCATCTGATGGCAAAAGGCACAGTCCATTCTTTCCCTTTTCTCTCAATGCTGACAAACAGCGGCTAAGAGACAAAAGTGGGCTTACGGCAGGTGAGTCAACTTGATTTATGATCTCCAAATCTACACTAAGACTTCAAATAAGTACCTTGATTTGAGCCATGGCTCCCAACAAAGGCTGTGGCTCTGAAGTCTGAGGCAAGCTGCTCTGCTGGCTGTCCTGCTCCTGTCTGCCTGGTGTAAGGCTCTCAACCACATGAGCTTTGTCATCTTCCTTCAGCACAGCTTTGCCTGGTAAGGACACGCTTGATCCACCATCGTCTGTGAGTCTGTGCTGGTCAGGTGCAAGGGGCCGATCAGTGCCTGACGCTGAGGTCCTTCTGTGGTGCTTTGTTCCTGGTGGGTGCTCACGGATGGTCAAGTTGAGCAGAAAGCCGGTACCAGCTGCAAAGCATCCTGCGCAGATTGAGCATGGTCCAGGAGACTGAAATTGCTTGTGTGACCTGAAACGGGGACTGCTTGCATTTTCTGGATGTCAAACTGGAAACAGAGATCGGACAGCTTACATCAAACCAAGGTGCTGGGATGCAATCAAGGCCACCAGTGAAATGAGGAGAAAATTAGACAAACAAGTACTGTGCATTGTGAATCATGCATGCAAGGCTAGCAGCTGAGATGCTGGCGTTTGTACTGACAGTTTGACAACAATACCCAACATGCTTCTGGCAGTGTTACACTGCATGTATTAAAAATAGAGGCCTTATGTAGCGGGCATGCGGTGATTTGCTATACACAAGTCTATGCAAAGAAGAATCAGTTGAAGGGCCCATCAGTGTAGTCTTAGGGCAGCTCAGGAGTCATACCAAGGACAAGATACAGACGGTAACCACTGTTCAGCACACTGTCTGCTGGCTGTCCTTTGATGCCAAACCCATCTCTGAGGGTGATTCTGAACAGGTCCAAAGTCCACCCAGACAGTAGACTTGCCACATTCATGGCTGCGTACAGCACAGCATACGCGAATCCTCGGTTACCCTGCACCATGCAGCCATGGCCAGGATCTTTGGTGAATGCGAAGCCACAGACTGTTTGTGTATCTGACGCAAAGTAGACAGTCAGGTAGACAATGGTCAGGCTTGCAAGTGGCACAGGCAGCAAGACAATATACAATGATGTGTTGACACAGCTATATTGATGCTGGCAGATCTCAAGTTTGTATCAATCTGGAGTTGAAAAAGGTGGTCACCTCTTTAGTGTATCTTTTGACAGCAATCAGTACAGCAGGAGAGCCAAAAGCTAGGCCCAAGCTAACAGGGCCAAAAATGGCTGTCAACAGGAGCCATTTGGAATGACTCAGTGCCAACAACAGTCTGCAAGAGCATAAAATAGTGCTAGTACGTGTCGCAGCACTGTTTATTGGTCGTCTTTTAGATATAATGCATTACAGACTCACTTTTACCTGCCAGAGCCTGTCAAGATAAAGGCTATAAACAGCGTTTTCTTGACCCCTGCATGCATGACAAAAAGTCTCAGTTGCTGAACGGGTGGACACCTGAGTTTCAGTGCTGACCAAGGCCAGATGTATGGCTTTGTCAAAACATCTCCTCTCACCCAGAAAGTCAACTACTCCACCAAAGGCAAAGCCAAATGCAGTGATGGCGCACCCCCAGAGACCATACAACACTCCAGTCTGCAATGCTCGTGCAGGCTTAAGAGATTGGCAGTCCAGATCATGAGTGCAAACAATGATCAGATAATGGCAAACAAGGTTTATAGGCAATATTACCTCCTGATCAGTAAACCCAAATTCTTCTGTCAAGTACAAAGTAAACAGCAAGGACAAGGAAAAATAGTTGAAGTTGTCACAAGCATTAATGGCATATATGATGTACAGATCCCTGCAAAGATGAATGGTGAAGGCCCTGCGATAGAGCGGAGCATGCAAAACAGTGAGTACGTGAACGTTAAGACCTACGTACCGAGGAGATCCTTTCAGACTCTGCAGGCCCTCGTGGGTCTGTTTAAGCGCCCGGGCGAAAGGACCCTTCATGATACACTCATTGCACCCGGCCACATGTCGTTGTCAAAGTCGATGCATATGGCATGGCCTTAATTCGTTTGAGTCTGACCTGCAAGGCTGCTGATGTTTCTGAGACGAGTGTAATCACACATGAGAGGGATCGCAGGCATCGCTCACTTTGCATTTGCGTAAGTGATGTCTCCATTTGATAGCCAGAGTGTGAGGCACGCACGCACGGTTCAAATCAATTAAGAAGAAGACTGCCGATATGCACTAAACAGTCGTCGGGCAATGACAAAAGCATGCAAACGCCAGGTTCTCAGCAACAGTGTCACCGCCACCAAAGCTTTGCTGTGGCAGTCCTTGGTCACAAGCTTCACAGATCGCTCAGTTCCTTTTGCTGACTAGCTACGTGCCTGAGAGGCAGCAGAATCAACCTTTAAAAGGCTTGCTGTGTTGGGCTGGACAGCAGAGGCCCCAAGCTAACAAGCAACAGCCATGAGCAAGATGAGCCACAAGCCGGACGATGAGTACGCCGTCCCATCTCAAGGCTCAAAATCTACAGCTTCGCTTTTGTGTCAACCGGGAACACTGCAAAGTTTTCCCGGGTTCTTCTAGTAGCCTGGCTCAAACATCGCAATATATGTTTTGCCTGCGAGTGTCTGACGTATGTTTGTGTTGTGATCCAGCTATGATTATCTCTTCAAGGTGGTTCTTATCGGGGACTCCGGCGTCGGAAAGTCCAACCTGCTTAGTCGGTTCACTCGCAATGAGTTTTGCCTGGAGTCGAAGTCTACCATCGGTGTTGAATTTGCAACCCGAAGTATACAAGTAGGAACACTCAGATGTCTCACTCGCTGGTGCTATTCATCTGCAACGTCTGTTTTCAGATAAAAGCGTCAGAACATCGGCTTGATCACCTGACAACTTGCAGGTTGATGGCAAAACAATCAAGGCACAGATCTGGGACACAGCTGGCCAGGAGAGATACAGGGCCATCACAAGTGCTTACTACAGGGGTGCTGTTGGTGCACTTCTAGTATATGATATAACTAAGTCAGGCAAGTGTTTCTTGCTACTTTTCTATGACAGGCAGACCTAACATGGACCTTGCACGCTCATGGGGGCACTCACTTATGTCTTGCTTGTTCCATTGACAGAACAGCCTCAGGGCAGAGTCTTTTTATTAATGCTTGCTGTATACTGCAGTGACCTTTGAAAACGTTGAGCGGTGGCTCAAGGAGCTTAGGGACCATGCAGACTCCAACATAGTCATTATGCTAGTTGGAAACAAGAGTGACCTGAGACACTTGCGTAGTGTGCAAACGGAAGACTCGCAGGCCTTCTGCGAGAAGGAAGGTTTGTCATTCATTGAGACTTCAGCTCTGGAGTCAACCAACGTTGAGCTGGCTTTCCAAAAGATTCTCACTGAGATCTACCACATTGTCAGCAAAAAGGCACTAGCAGCAGATGACAACAGCACTACAGTGGGAGAAGGCACCAGAATTGAGGTGACACAAACAAATGCCGGTGATGAGCAAAAGAAAAAGTCATCTTGCTGCGGCTGAGCAGATTTACTAGCTTTTGATTGGTGCTTAAGCAGCTGAGTTTCTTCTGGTCAGTCCCTGTAGCAGCACTGTTCATGTGCCATTGGTGCGTCCGCTCAGCACAGTTGAACAGACGTGGAGCATTGTATTCTTAGAGTATCTCTTGTCACCTCAGTTACATGGCATCAGATGAAGACTTGCGCTTCACTGTTTGTAAGGTGGATGTCCATGCATAGTCTTCAAGCGTGTCACATTTGGGTTTTAAGTGTAATGTATCGACTGCCCAGCATGAATTTCATGTCGGGCTATAATGCACACGCATGACCCCAAGGTGGCATTACTGCATACATGGTTGAATTTGTCTGTGGGTTGTCTAAGGTAACTCATCCCTGTTACATGGAGCCTGCAGCACGCAGTCGTCATTTGGTCACATCTTGCAGTACACTTTTTAGCCATACAGGTTGCGCATGTTCCAATTGTGATTTTCAAAATGGAGTCAAGGGTCTGCAGTTGCGCTGCAGGCAGTTGAGGCAGCTAAAGCTGTGTGGCAATATGCATTTGAATTGCTAGGCCTGAACTGCATCCGAACAAAAGTCCTCTGCAGGAATCCAGCATCTAACAGGGTGCTCAAAAGAATGTAGGCATGACAAACAGGAGCAAATGAAGAAGCAACCCAGACCTAAAGTCTTGGGAGGTTGAGAGGTGTGGACGTTGGTATATCATTCTTTGCTGTAACAACTAGCAGATCCATCACGAAGGTTTTGAGCAGGGCAATCACTGCACTGACACCAAGCTAATGCATTGTACAGCACGAGCAGCTTGCACTACATCAAGCATTCTTGCAACAGTATGTGCAAGTTGCAATACTTGGCAAAACTTATAGTGACTCTAACAAGGTATTATATGATGCCCATCACTACACCCAATCGTGGCTGCACGCACTGTCTGGCTAGACACAAGGTCAACCTGCAGGTATTTGTGATAGCAAGCATAGCCCTTGTGGGCCTCAGTATTTGCACATGGGTACAGACCTACCAAAGATCTTGCTAAACCTCTACACTGCTTTGATAGCACTTGGTCTGTCTAGGCTTCTAGGTTGTTTGCATGTGCGCACTGCAAAAGCAGTGTGTGAACACGTAGCCACTGTGTTATGTCCCTGGACATGATGGTTGCAAAATGCTATAGTGAGTGGCCACAACAATGGGATCATGCTGATACGATGCAGACATGCACACCAGCAGCAACTGAAAGTTTTTGAGAGTTTTCTGCTGACTACGTCCCACTCGAATGTCAAGGCAGTGACATCTGACCATTCAACTCAAAAGGAGTGCAGATTGCATGATGTGTGGTTGAATTCTTTTGCATGGACCGATCGTCAGACAGGTGACTCACAAGTATCTGACCAGCATGTTTTTGAGTCAGCACAATGTGTGACATTGAATGTAAGGTTGCATCAAGCTTCAAATGTGTCCAAACAACAGCTCACACGCAACCTAAGCACCAAATCACGTCAAAAAGCTAGGGCCACAGCTGTTGTCATTGGCATGTGACGCTCGGTTCAAGGGCTCAGAGGGCACTGCAAAGCTACGCTGATACCCATGGCCGGCGGCTGTGTGGGCCCCCCACCCAGTATGATCTATAGGGCAAGGATCATAATCCCCCTGACCATTATGCATTTCATTGTCATCCACGCTCCCGCCAGGCCATGTAGTGCACATAGCACCATTGGGGGCTTGGTGCTCAGACTCAGCGTTTGAGTCTGAGTCTGGTCTATCAGTGCCTGAGTCTGGGGCACCAGATTGGTCATTGGAGGGGCGATTCTCATCAGGGCTGGAGTGTGTGCCCTCCTCAGGCTTGCCGCCTCTGAGACCAGCCCTTCTGCTCTCAATGGGCGCTGGCCTACATTTGACCAAAAGAACCACATCACAGTCGATCACGCCGAGGTGATGCCAAAGTTGCATTACTACCGAGACTGGATCGAAGCGCCATGCAAATCAATGCCGAAATTAAATTCACAAGTAGACTCAACAAACCAGCCTGAATGATGCCAAGTCAAAGCAACTGTGTACGAACATATGTATTTAGTGCAAAGCAAGTTTCAGAGTCTCTGATCCCCACATTGACATGGCCAAAGGCATGCCGAGCAGCAGCCAGCCACATGAAGGGTGCAGCTGTGACACATTCCTGGAAAGCAGCCCCAAAAGGGGTGACAGCCCACAAGAGTTCATTTCTCCTTTGGGCTTACAAATAATACCAATGTAATCAAAGTATGAGCTGACTCACCTGGACCAGTCTCTTTGGGGCCTAGCAGAGGGTAGCAGCACCTCATGGCGCCCCCCCCTGATGGCATCCTTGATGGTCCTGTCATACTCATCATAGTTATAGTTCACCTGCACGCACCACTTTCATGCATTCAGGGCGCGCTCTTGGCAGGACTGGCAACCCCAGCACCCTATGCCAACTCAGTTTGGCTGCAGGTATGGACAATAATAATAATAATAATAATTACAGGCGTTCCAGCTAATCGTTCTTGCCAGGTACCTACTAGGTGTGCCTAAACCCTAGTCCTGTGAGCCAACATGCAGTAACATGAGACATGAGGCAATGCTCAAGATCATCTGCAGGCTTTAGACCAGCCTATCACAACATTGCAAAAGCCAGCTGTCATCACTACATCAGGTATCTGCCTTGAGCAACGGTCACCAATGCAGCAGGCATACATCTCATAATACTGTCTCATTTAAACATTCCATAGTGCTATATTCATGAATATGTGTAAAATTGTCATTGAATTGTGTTCTTATATGCACGTAAAAGTACTGTATTCGCCCCATCTGCCATGCTCACCTGAGTGCGCTGCCGTCTGGATCGACCATAGTGGCCGTTGTCATCAGGAACCACGTTGTTCAGCTGGGCAGCTATTTTGGCAGCCGCCCTAGCCCTCTTCTCGAGGGCTTCTGCTCTTGCCACAAGAG
>JAABUO010010558.1_pt1 | contig 10205 bp, 9 predicted proteins | sample 5559291 | NCBI WGS metagenome assembly JAABUO01 (sample SAMN10711878, study PRJNA513372) | rock metagenome | isolation source: Antarctica rocks | place: Antarctica: Victoria Land, Finger Mt sud
ACATGTGTACAGTCAAATGGAACAATGTACATCATGTACACAAAAGGCAACACCATCAGTACACCTGAAATTCAGTTGAAGACTCCACAGCAGCAATTTGCTCCATAGCTTCATGCAAAATCAAGCAGTGCATGCTGGGACAATCAAAACAGCAGAGGCCTCAGCAAGGCAATGAGCTTATCATGCAAAGCATTCTGATATCCTCTGCATGGCTTGCCCCAGCCCGGAAGCTGACTCGGCAGTGATGTGAAGTATTATGCTCTCGCCTGCTGGTCTCTTTTTTGGCACATTTATGGTACAGCCGGTGGTCCTGCTGATATTGTTGATGATGCTTCCAACAGGCCCAATCAGCCTTCCAACTGAGCGCACCTGCAAAATGCATTTGTTCCTCGTCAAGAGTGTTTGTCAGTGGCAGAGTCCAGCAACAGCATCATGGCTTGCAAGATAGCATGCTCAGCGGCACATGCTTCACTATGTGAGTCTTTACGCTAGCATGACAGAACTCATGACGCAGACTTTCTGGTGAGCCTACACAACACTTCTGTGACCCAACATATGCTTCATGCATGATTTGGAATATTGCAATACAGCCGACCTTGTGAGCAGGGACCTCGTAAGTGACCACCATCTTCTCATGCAGCCCCCTTGGTGCAGAGCTGGGCCAGACGCCGAGTAATGGGTCACAAGAACCCACAGGCAGCGTAATGGGCAGGACCGTTCTTCTTGCTCGTCTGGGTACAGGCAGGGGCGGCGGGGACCCTCTGGGAGCCTCCCATGCTGATAGATGCCGGTCAGGACTGCCATATCTGCTGTCCATGCCATATGCATGGTCCTGACTGTAGCGATACCTGTCAGCATAGTATGATGAGCTGTGACTGCCTGCATGCTGACCGTGCACCTGGTATCTAAAGCCAGCGTTGTCATGCGCTGAGTCTTCGTTGGTGGCATGATGCTCAAGCTGGCATCTGTCTCCAACCTGCATCTGCCACTGATTCCAAAGTCATAGCAGACACGGCCGTTGGGTTGAGCCTGATGCATCTGGGGCCTGAATCTGATGTCACTTGAAGCATTGCTCATGACAAGGTGCTTGAGGCGGCATTTGTTGCCTTGCTCACATCTGCCTTGGGCAAAAGCCTGACATATGTTGTGACTGCTGCTGCTACTGCTGGTGCTGTCACGCAAAGCTGACTTGCGCCTTGATGTTTTGTTGACAGCCTGGACTGTGTCAACACCGTCCTTCATCTCATCTTCACTGAGTTCCAGCTCCTCCACCTTGATGAGTCCATAGTCATAGGCTAAACAGATTTATGGTCAGCTCACTTGTAGGTAAAGCTATGCATGTGCGACATCCTGTACTCTGAAGATCAAGCACATGGTGCTCAACCGACTGTTCACAGCAGTAGCTTTCTGATAGCTTGTACATCAAGACTTCTGAAACTGTCTCTCTCGCATTTCACAGCAACTGAACCTCATTTGTCTTGGCAAACGCCAGGCTGACAAAAGCCAAGCTCACAAATGAAAGCTCACAGGCAGCCGTGCCAAGTTGAGACTGAAACAAAGACCTTTGGGCTTGTTCACATGCTCTTCCTTGCTGACTTTGTCCACAAAGTCAGTCAGCTCCTTGATTGTGCCGTTGGCTTCAGCACGGGCCTTGACAGACTGCATATGCTTGGCCTCCATGGTCAGTGATGCCAGCACAGTATTCAGCTCGTCCACCAGATTGAAGCTGGAGCAGATGTCCCTCACTCCTCTGCAAGCATGCAGCTTTGCATTACACTTGTACTTGCAGGAGATGCATGCTTTGCAGGAGCTGTACCTCTTGAGTAAGGCAGGCAAACATCATCTACTTGCTCAGAGTTATGGCAGTTGGTGCACTGCCTGTCAAACTGTTTTGATGACACATTGCAGCATGGTTGTCATTGCAATGCAGGTGTGGCCTTGCTGCTCAGTGCAGCAGGCACACATGCATGAGTGCTGTTCAAGCTACTTGCCTGCTGCAGGCTGCATATGAAGCTGTCTCGCATAGATCTACGTCTAGACAGTGGCTGGGGGAATGAGGGTGTTGCAATACACAACTGCTGGTCCAGACTGTGAGAGGTTTTGCAGACATATGCACAATGATGTGCACCTGCACAAGTGTTTGATCTCGGTCATCTTGCTCTCCTGCACCTTCTTGATCATGAGCATGTTACCCTTAGACCTGCTCTCCTGGTTGCGTGCTTGCATGGATTGCCTGGTTGCAAGCTAATACTTCTTCTTCATGTCCTCAAGCACACTGGAAACAGTACGAACCACCTGCATTGCAGCAGGCATAGTGACATTATGCATACTCAGATGCCTCTATCCGAAATGGCAACAGTTGCAGGACTGAACCTTACTATGCAGAAATTGACATGCGTTGCACACCAGAATGCACGGCAGGAGCTCAACATTCATTGAATGGCTGCTTGGGAGATCTTTGCTCCTACCTCTTTGATGGTCTTCCTTGCGTGATAATGGCTGCTGACACCACAGTGTCCAGTGCACACTCGACACCTTCCATTGCCGCTAAGGCCAATGCATGAGCAGAACCCAAAGCCAGCAGCACCTGGAATCATCAAGGTGTGTTGTAAACCAACCACTTCTTGCAAGGCCTGGTAAATGCAGGCAGACGCGCTCAACAGCCTGAAAATAAGGCGCAGCGCCCAGCTGCGAGCGCTTTGCAGACTGGAGACAGACAGCAAGCACAGGTACCTGACATAGGTAGTTGATAGGTGATGCAGGGCGTCAGGCTTACCTGGAGTTGTGATCCCCGTCAGACCACAGCGGTCATGGCAGACTGTGCGGCATGTGCTGCACAGAGTACTGTGATACGGGGCATCCACAATCTGTGTTCGTGGCCTCCTTGGTATACTTAGCATACTTCTGAGCATCAGCTGCTGCCCCTTTGCCCGTGACTTACATTCCCAATGCCTGTTGTCGCAGATGTCAGAGCTGCAGCGCAGCTACAGACCAGCTGTGGTGGCCACTAAATGCAGCGTCATTAACATCCCATACTGTCATGACGCAGGCCTGCAGGCTGCGGTGCAGAGATGGTCATGTGAGATCCACCATAGATTTGAACAATGAAAGTCACAGCGGGCATGTCTAAGCTTTTGCCAGGTGGGTTTCACCAACGTGTTGCATTTGAGTCAACGCATTTACTCAATTATTGGGCTGGCATGTCATTGATCAGCAGACAAGCAGAGCCAAAGATTGCATATGTGCTATCCACACACCTGTGCCTGCTCAAGGGCGTCTTCCAGCTGCTGCATGTTGCGAAAGTCGCTCAAAGCCTGTGCCATCTTGCTCTTAACAGCATCCCGCATCTTGCGCATAGCCTGCACACACAAGGATTTGGCAAGAGAGCGAGTAGCAACAAAGACCCAGTCGAGAGCAGCATAATGACTGGACAAGCCAGAGAGCATGAGATAGCATGTTGACACAACGTACACACTGTACCAAGACCCAAAAGGCAATGCAAGCATAACAAAAGTCACCTTGAAGTCAGCTGTAGTTGCTGGTGCCAGTGCAACCACAATCTTCATCATGTTCAAGGTGTTCAAAGATGTTCTCCAGTCCATCAGCAGCTGCTGACGAGCCATAGAGTCAGCTCCTTCCCACCTGCATAGCACATGTGGCTTGTTGCAAGCAAGACATGTGATGCCACCCTTCCACAAGTGACCGTGACTTAATGATTCCAATGACATGACCAGCTGGGCAAGATCTCTGTGTATACATGTGTAGGCTGGTGTGAGCTTTTGTTGAGCCTACAAACCTGACTTACTTTGCTGGATCTGTACTGAACGCAGAGTTGTTCATGTGGAAGATGTGTTCTGGCTTGACTGGGACTGGCAGGTTTTGAGGTGAGAAGTTCCTGTATATTCAAAGAAGATCTCTAGAGAAGTCAGCATTTGACTGCAACTTTAGTCCAAATCCAGCTAATGAAAAGTTGTAGTGCTTTGGCAACATCAGCATTGGAATTCTAATATTGATTCATCCATTGCTTTGATGCAAGCCATGTTGATCCGATACTACAGAGGCTGCAGCCTCTGTCAGCTGACAGAGTGATCTTGCTATGCAACCACGGCTTGCTGAGAAGATGCAAGTAGTCAGGCGTAGCTTGCGCATACATGCATACATATGCGTGCAAGCTATACCTGGTCAAGCTGTTGCAATTGGTGAGAACAGCCAATGTGTTTCGGATGACGGAGTCTGGGAGATTGTTCCTGAGGCGGTTGAAGGTGTTTTGCACAGCTATGTTTCTCAGACCCATTCACCACAAGTACCAATGCATGCAGTGCATCCAGGCCCTCAGCTGCCTTCAGAATCTTGTCCATGTTTGAATCGTCTCGGCCTGAAGGCAATTTATAGGTACTACTGACACCATAATGATACCATAATAGGTAACACTGACTGACAATCTAGCACAGGATCTGAATTTGCTTGTGCACAATGCAAACCAAGGCCTGAAGCTCTCATGTTGCACCACTGCAGACCTGGGAAACATGCAATCTCGCTTCATGTCCAAGAGAAGACTCAATGGCAGCAACCAAAGTGCTCAACACCCACCCTCTGTGTCACTCATCCTTGGGGTATCAATCATATTCACTTCGATCTGTGCGCCGTCATGAGTACAATGGCCAAACTTGTATTGTACACAATACTTGCTTCCTGCACAAAATGTAAACTACATACGTCAACAACGTCAAGTTTGGCACAATCTGGGCAATCATCATGCATCATGGTGATCACAGACTGCAGCAACTTTGGTGCTGTCAAACAGCTCTTGGAGATGCAGAACAAGCTCTGATGCCAGAGGAACTTCCGGTTCACGGTGGAAGTCTAAGCTCATGAGGTGATCACAAATGTCTGAAAGGAGGTAATCGTTGTTGCAGCAGCTGCAGCAGCATTGGTTCCACAAAGGCCAGACAGTTCCGCATTTGCCGTCGTGTCTTACGACCTTTAACATTCAGTTCTTTCGCTTTCTTGCCCTCGTCCTCGGTGACCGCTAGAAACGCCGTAGGAACAGCCACCTTCAGCTCGGCCACAGCTGGCAAGCGCTTGAACAGTTCTGGAGCACCCTGGAAAAAGTTGACCATTGTGTTTACCGGCTTGGACTTTCCAGCGCCGGTTCCTCTAAGTAGTATGACGTTGAAGGACCGCGTTTCCACCGGCGCTTTTTTCCTGCCCGCCATGCTGCAGCTGGGCCCCGGCGTTGAGCTTCGGCAATGCCTGCTGCTGCTCTTAGCTGTGTGCTTGAAGCAATGTTCGCGTTCTTGATGAGATTTTCGAAAGCCCATCGCTCTGTGCAACTGCAATGCATGTCAGCAAAACACCTGTGCCGTGTGTAACACGGCAGCCCGGGCAGTCAAACACGGCATGAAAGGGTCACGAAAAGATTCGTGACTGTGAATGCAACTATTACGTAAGCGGATTACACTGAGGTAGACACATCTCCGTCCCATGCATGCTAGTGTGAGTTTGATTGTGCATCATTGCGTGTACGCACATTCACGTGCATAAAAGCGTTTGGCGTTTGGTTGCTCCACAGCCGTATTTGGCTTGTTTCCACCACTACAGCAAGAGGTAAAAAATAGTGGGAAACTGAGTTGTAATGCCCACTTCGGACAAGACATGCCAACCACAGATGCTTAAATCCCGCATCCCATCTTGCACCCGACACACTCTCAAAGACATAGCTGTAGGATACGATGTAGCCAAATCTGGCCCTAGTACACAGTATTGAATACTGACTGGATGGTTGCACGTAATGCGGCGCGTAGATGCTGAATAAGGTTTGATGCTGGTCACAATCTGGGCTAGGGCTGCTGTAAGCAGCTACAACAAGGTACGCGCAATGGGAGCATATCAGCATGCAATGACTGATAGCTATGGGTTGAAACTGTAGCAAGCAAAGCTCGTAGCTGTCGCAGCTTATGAATGAGCCTGACGGACATGCAGAAGTCGTAGTAAAGCACATAAGCAGCTGCCTGATGGACATGCAGAACACGAAAAGGCAGATACATGAAGTTACTAGAACGGATTCATGGATGACTTGACAGAGATTGATGAATGCACATGTACACAATGAATGATCCTCTTGCAATGGACTGTCCTGCACCGAGCATGTTACAGTACAACCATACGCTAGAAGAGCAGACGGACAGCCTAGGCCTTGTAGCCACAGCTGTTCCTGCGACCCCGCGCCTTCTCGAACTTGCGGCCCTTTGATCGGACATATGGCTTGGTGTGTGACTGAGGCACACCTGCACAGACAGCGACGCAATGAACATAGCTTGCAACTAATGTGACTGTTCAATTGGACCAGTGTGTACTGTGTATTTGGACATACAGTGTAGTGTCGATTTGCCTGTCCCAGCTTTTGCCTGATGTTGACCATTATGCAAATTGATAGAACAAGGACCTTGCATGGGAATAAGTGCAGGGCATGTGCTACGCCCAAAGAGCATGATACAGGCTTGCTGTACACAACAATTTTGCACTGTTGTGAAGACAGACTTGGACATGGACTGAGCCCAAAACACAAATCAACCTGTTGCCATAGACACAGCAGCGCAACACTGTGAACATGCAAGACCTTTGCATGCTGAAAGCATAAGCACCATTATCTCAGGCACCAATACCATGCAGCACAGTGCGATGCAATGTGACAACCATTGACAGGATGAGTGACTGACCTGGTGCCTTGCCAAAATGCTTGACTGCCTCACGGGCATTCTTGGGTCCCCTCAACAGCACTGTGTTGGCGCCAGTGGGTGCCAAAAGAGCCAGCTGATCAAATGTCAGGCACTCACCACCAGCCTGTCATGAAAAGTACCAAGTACATGTGAGCGAACAGCAGCAGCATTGCAGCTATCACTGCTGCCATAGGATGCAGCGGAGTCTGTGTAAATGCAACATGGTCGAACCAGCAGCAACTGTGCACAGTAGTGCTATTGAACAAGACAAGCAAGGTGCCCAGTGTTAAAATCACACTGTCTGTGGTCATTGTGGAGTGGAATGTCAGTGAGCCCAGTCACTGACTGTTGGGATTGCAGCCGCAATGAACTACTATGTCTGTGCTGAAGATGATCATGAGTCATGACAAAAAAACAATGCCCTGAATGCTGACGCAAGCCTGCTCACTCTACTTCAGTTCACTTGCACAACTTGTAGGGCAAGCCACAATTGCTATTTGCAACAGCTGCCGTATATCACTGCCTGCCTTTGTGACTGTGCTGCAGCGAATTCCTGGGCAGTGTGTTACAGTGCTCATCACTGCTGAAACACTGTGAGATCTGTGGCAATCCTGCTGGATGTGCGCTGAAGTAGGCTACAGATGTACAGCTCAAGCTCACCTTGACAATCCTAGCGCGAGCTGTGGCGGTGAATCGCAGGGCGCACACACGCAGCTTGGGCACTTCATACACACGTACATCATCTGTGATGGTGCCCACAACAACTGCAATGGACTCATCCTGTACACACACAGCCACCCATCTTATTCACGTCTTTTGCATGACTTGGCTTCGCAACCCGCAGCAATACAAGATGGGCCAAAGCACAAATTCAAATGCTGTTCTGTGTAAGACACACGACACTATTGATTGAGAAAAGAGGCTTTGATGTGCCTGCAGCCCAGCAAGGTGAGCAGCATGCAGCACCAGCAGCAGCAACAACAGCCGTCTAGCTTGCAAATCAGCTTGTAGGTGCAAGATACAAGGTTGCCGGCCATGCTGTCAGGCCTGATGTCTGCATGTTGCTTCCATGTCGAGAAGCCTCAGTGTACTATAGCTCGTCCTTTGTTAACGCGCAGAAGTTCACCTTGCCCTCCATGTACTTTTGCAAGCGAGAAAGGGACAGAGGTGGCCTGTTGGTCTTGGACATAAACAACCGCTTCAACACCACCTTGTTGAAGTTGCTGTCTGTTCGGCGGACCAAGAAGCCATATAGCTGCACAACACACAATCTGTGTGATGAACTGTTGCTTGCATAGCTCTGCTGCTGTGGTTACACTACGTTAGAGCAGTCACAGGTGACTGCTTCACTTTGCTGCAAAGGGCCTATGACAACATGTGCGCTCTATTGCTCTCTGCTATAATATCCCAAATGATGTGCCGTCCTGTCTGCTGAACAAGCCTGTACTGAGCCTGCTGCACGCCCAAAAGCTGTTGAGGAGCTGGTTTGTTTGGATGCAGCTGCCGTTACCTTGACTAGCAGCTTGAGGTAGACATTCTCACTCTTTGGTGCTGTCCGCCTGACCTTCTTGTTACGTCCTCCTGCCTCTAGATCGATACCCTGCGGCAAAACAGTGTGCTCAGGAGCTGCATCTCAACCGGTTCGTGGCGCTTTGCACATCACTACGAGAAAAGGCATGCATCAGGCTATGCTGCAACAAGACCAGACACCTCTCACCATTGCGAGGTCTTGCTAACAGATTTGCAGCCTACCGAAGAGGACCTGCAATGGTACTAAGAGTCCTGATGTGTTCGCCGCCGAGCGACGGAACGCACTCACAGACTCTGAGCGCGAACACGACAGCATGCTTCTTCTTCAACACAGGTTTCCTGTCCAGTGTTATGGCGATCACGCAGCGCGGGAGCTTGTCAGCCATCGCTGTTGCAGCAACACTCAGCTGCAATGTCGATACCGCTTGTGATCTCTCGTGAAGCGATAGGCAGGGTCGGCAGACAACATAGCTTCTCACTGATCCTGTTCTCGCCTTGTTGACCACATCCTTCCAGCAAAACCCGTCGGCGGAGGTGGTGGCAATGGCACAGCAGACAACAAGCGATGCAGTGATGCAGCAATACAGAAACTGCATATCGCTGGAGCAAAAGCTGAGAGAAGAGTCGAAGCACAAGAATTTCTACGAACCCGACGTGCGCGCTGTCAGGATGAATCTGCGCCTGGCGTATGAAAGTCTGTTGTTCTTGGACTATACTGGAGCTCAGGTATAGCCCGTGATTTAGTGTAGATCGGCTATCACTGTTTTCAGTACCGTCACATGTGCATGGTACGTGCACACAGGAAAGGGAGGTGGAGCCGGCTTTGTGGAAGTCTGTGTTCTATCGGCCAATTGAAGAGTTCAGACGCAGAATCAAAGCTGCTGCTGCCGCTGGAGAGAAAGGCAGAGCACCTTTGCAAAAGGTTGGTGCTTTGCATGCTACACCAGTCACACACAACTATGAGGCAGGTTGCTCTGACCAGTATTTGATGCAAGGAGTATACTCACTGACCATGTTTTGCACTCTTGCAGGTGAAGTTGACGTTTGGCAGATTCTTGCAAGATGCTGCGCTGTTCTACAGGCAGCTTGCCTGTAAGCTTCAGGCAGCATATGGGGCTGTCGGCTTCAGCTTGGAAGAAGCGCAGCTACAAACAACACCAGCTGTACCTGATCACCAGTACACTCCACAAGACTGCAAGCCGTCTGTGTACCGCTGCTTGATTTGTCTAGGGGACATTTTCAGGTATGCAGGTCACCACTGTCCCCCACAGTCCCCCTCAGTTCCTAACCGTCCCAGCTCTGACTTCAGCAGCAAGACACATCTGCCAGACTGCCTCCTTGCCACCAGCACTCTCTTGGTTCCATCCACACTGCGTCTGTATGGAATTGACTCACCAATACCACACGCATGTTTGATGGGCACATATGGTTATGCAGGTACGAGACAAGTGTCTTGCAGTCACAACCAAAAAGGACTGGAGCGCAGCTGCTAAGCACTACCGTCTTGCAATGAATGTATATCCCTCAGGTGATACCTGTCGTCCTTCTCCCCTGCAAGCTGTCTTCTGCTGTGTGCTTACCCTGCTGCTTGATCTGCTGATCTGCTCAGCTTCATGCTGCAATGCATTGTTGTGGGTAGGGTTCCTTGCATAGGAAGTTGGTTTTGACTAGCTCTGAAAGCTCTTTACCAAGCCGTTTATTTGTCAGTTGCTGCATGCACGCTGGTAAAATGTTGTAATGACATAAAAAAAGCCATGTGCTTGAACTGAGCTGATGCCTGCAGGTGGCAACTCCTACAACCAGCTGGCAGTGCTCTCCACATATAATGAAGACGACCTTGCAGCTGTCTATTACTACTTCAGGAGTCTTGCAGTTGCCAAGCCCTTTGCAATTGCCAGGGAGAATCTTGTGCTGCTGCTAGAACAGATCAGGGTGAAGTACACCAAGCTTCCACAG
>JAABUO010010559.1_pt1 | contig 10205 bp, 15 predicted proteins | sample 5559291 | NCBI WGS metagenome assembly JAABUO01 (sample SAMN10711878, study PRJNA513372) | rock metagenome | isolation source: Antarctica rocks | place: Antarctica: Victoria Land, Finger Mt sud
GTAACAGGGTGTGCCCAGCAATCTGGACAAGATGTTGGAGGGAGTTGGTGGTTATGGGCAATCCTTTGCATGACAGGGCACAGCAGCTTTGAGCACAGATCCTGCAACTTCTCTAAAGGCAAGAGCACAGATCCTGCAACTCCTGAAAGCTATCAAGAAGGCAAGCATTCAGCACTGCCTGTAACCCATGACAAACTGCGAAGCTGGTTGATCTCGGCCAATGAGTAGGCAGTCTGCGTGGTCAAAAAATGCAGTGATGCTCAAATGCTGTAGTGTGCCGCTAAACATACCTCACAGGTCCTGTGTTGTACGAAATAGGCAATATGTGTGCATGTGCAACAGACTTACTACATGATCAAGCCTGTGCGCCCAGTGCCAAGCAGCAATGTCCAATGTCTGTGGGTAGATTGTACTGTAGGCGCGCCTTTCAGAGGCCCAGCAGAGGCTTACACAAGACACATTTGATGTCACAACATCGACATCAACATCTTGTGAGGCTGTGCATATTGCATCAATGAAACCAAATGCTGTTCCTGCATTCTGTTCCTAGGTACCTTTTCAGCAAGGCTCTTGGCATCTTCCACTTCCTTTCGCACACCATGCAGCTGGTCCTCCAGCTGCAGGTTAGAGGTATATAGGTCCAACACGTTCTCATTTGCAGCCAGGTCTGCTCGGCCTGTTGCCTTGATCTCATACCTGAGCACAAACCCGTTTTCAGAGGCAGCGGTTGTATAGCAAGTGTGTGGTCGTACACATGGCCAGAGTTTGTTATGGAGGCAGCAATACTGTTGTGTCTGCAGTGACCATGCTGCTGCCATGAGGTCTGGATGAGCATGTAGCAGTCATACTGCAGCGGACAAGGTCGATGAGATGTCTAGTAGATGTCTAGTCAGGGAAGCTATGCAATCAGGCAGTGAGGTGGTGGTAAAGCAAGAATGGCACACGTATACACCTATTCAAATCAGCAGTGTGGGAGAGATCAGATGTTGGCGAAAGACAGGCCAGTATACCATTCTGTCTCAAACATTTCCAGTGTCTTTGACAAACCCATCTTGACCAGGAAGTTGCGGATGAAGTCATCGACGACTTCAGGTCGCTGTGTGACCTGTCCAATTTGTGGCTCCACATCGTGTACCGCTGGCCACTGATCTGGCTGCCATAGGTACACAGATCTTAAGTCAGCGGCCAGGAAGCGCTGCTATGGATAGAAACGTATTGAGCAGCTGTTCAGTTTCAGCCTAATGCAGCTTACAAATTAGACATGCTGGAGAAAATTCACCTTGGCAGTAAGATTTTGCAAGCTGCGCAGAGCAGAGTCAAGGTCCTCTCCTGTCAAGTTGTCATCGCCCACACTATATGCAAGCATGAGTAATGTTGTGAGGCCATGGAGCATGAAGAGTCCCTGCAGACGTGCTCATTACTGTAAAAGGTCATACCTTACAACTTCAACCTCTTCATACTGGAAATCGTCGTCTGAGTCGTCAAGGTGGGGAGGCTCCAGCTCAACGTCTGAGGCAAGATCTGTCATGTTCTTACAGCAGACAGAGCTTGACTGTAAACATTCCGCCCCACCAGTTGAAGCTGCTGATGGCCTCGCCAAACTGGGAGCTTGGCTTTTAGCAGGAGGTCAGATGTCACCCTCGCGATTGACCCAGTTCAAACTACTGTGCCTCAGCAGCACAGTGGTCACCGGTCTGGCGCGGGTGCGAGACAACGGTATAGGCAGTATCGATAAATCAAAGGGAGTTTTCAGAGGGGTCGGACTGCTCAGCTGCTGATCATCGGAGGGCTTTCGAGCCAGCGTCCTATTGAACGAGGGTTCTGAATGTATCCCTGATAGATTACTAATCGTGCAACGAATGCGACAAAGTACTGCGTCGACACAAGCCCTGTGGACGAGAATGCAGTGCAGTGCTGAAGTCCCCAAGCGCTGCGCCTCAGCGAGCAGGCTGAGGGGCAAATCACGCCACAGCTCGTCAGCGATGGCGCTGTGGGTCAGGATGTCGGTGGTAACGGCCGGCTGTGGCATAGGCGCACCCTGGTTTGCCGTGTAAGGTATTGATCGGTTACTTATGACGACACTTGCAAGAAAAGGGCGTGCCTTAGCGATTCTTTGAATGTATTCATTGCGTAGCTGCGAACTGGATCTGGACTGCTGTAGCCTCGCGTTATGTATTGCACAGCTTTGTCGGAAGTAACCTATTTTGTGAAGGGGCTGAAGCAGTGTCCATCATCTGAGCACGTTCCCTGCAGGAAGACATAGAAGTTTCGGATCTGAGCATAGTTTCGATGACTGCAGCATGGGCATCCAATCTGCCTGTGCCTGTCTCTCAATTGCCAGCCACGTCCGATAAGGTGGCAGATGTTTACAATCTGTCTGCACACATAAACGGCTTGCGTATGTACGAAAGCGGCAGCGTAATCGGTCCACAACAACAGCTACATTCTGATCCAAGTGGTAGCGGCAGCCACAGCGACTCTTCCGTAACCGTTGGCAGTCCGTCACCAACAGCCCCACCTGCACAGCGACAGCAACAACCTGTCGCCAAGCCTCAGCAACCGTTTCAGCAGCCTTTTCAGCCACAGCACACCTTCCCATTGCCTGGCACCAGCCCAGTCGGCTGGGGAGGCCAGGCAATCCAGGACAGCACAGGCTTCCGAGTTCCCTGGTTTGGCAGAAACAGAAGCAACAGCCAGGGCAGAGGTCGGGGTCGTGGTCGAGGAGGTAGCGACTACGGTCAGCGCGGTGGCCGAAGCTTTCGCAAATCATGGTCAAACAGCCCAGCTCCAGAGCACATCAACGTCGATGCTGGCAACCAAGGAATGACGGTCGAGGAGTTGGTGCAGTTTCTGCAAGGCCTGAACAGATCACAGCCTATCCCAGACTCTGCCTACCAGGCCCTGTTCCATTTCGACAGCAGAGCCACAGCATCCTTGCTGAAGGATCTTAGCAAAGCAGGTCTCACCAACAGGGCGGCAGAACTGTTTGATTGGCTAAGAAAGCTGGAAGCAGGACACCCACTGCACTCCCTGTGTGATGTGTACACCTACACAGCCATGATCTCAATGTGCATATACCAGCAGGCAGTTGATCGAGCTATGGAGCTGGCTCAGGAAATGCGTGAACGTGGTGTGGAGCGCAATGTCCACACCTACACAGCCCTCATGAATGTATGCATCAAGTGTGGCAAGTGTCAACTGGCCCTGGAGACCTACCATCAGATGCGGCAGGACGGCTGCACCGCCAATGTGGTGACATACAACACCCTGATTGATGTATACGGCAAAATGCAACAGTGGGAGCAGGCTGTCAAGATTCTGACTTTGATGAAGAATGAGGTACATTTTTGGCTGCATTCTCCACCATCATTGCTGTACTGAAGGCAGCTACTTGTGATATGTTGCGCATCACATGGCTTACTGGCATTGCTTCAAATCACAGCATCATCATGCAATTACAGCTGCAGTACATGTCCACATCTCAGGTGACAGCAAACTTGAAATCTTGCTGCATGCTGCGCACTGTCTTGCACTGTTCCAACCAAGGCGAGCCCAGGCAATGCATTGTGCAATACACTTGTTTGGCCATGATGAGCTGGTCTGGACAGCTGTCAGAGGATCCAACTGCATTGCACACACTGAATATTCACTAGCAATCAATCCCATCAGAGTCAAAGCATATTGTTTGCTTGTTTCAGGGTGTGGAGCCTGTACTGCGCACGTATAACACCCTCATAATTGCGTGCAACATGTGCAACCAGCCGAGGGAAGCTATGGCAGTCCACAGGCGCATGCTGAATGAGGGCTACATGCCTAATGCCACCACCTACAATGCCCTCATCTCTGCCTATGGCAAAGCTGGCCAACTAGACAAAGTCATGGAGGTACGCATGCCCATTCACCTGGACTAGTTCAGATGGATGCAGATCTGATTGACCTCAAGTTTGGTGTACTCAGGGCCCATATGCTGAGTCACATATGCATGCATGTACGCACTCTTGGCCGCCTCTGCATTTTGTGATGTATTTGTGATCTTCTTGAATTGTGACATGATGGAAGTCCTGTGCTTCCAGCATGCTAGTATAGCTATGCTGCTGTGGCTGTGAGAACATGGCCTCCTGCTTGCATAAAAGCCTACTTCTTGTTGACCTGGCGCCTAGACATGCGCGCAAGACCCTTCCCTGCTTTTGTGGGGTTTCAGTTCAAGACATGTGCTGTGACATTCCAAGCCAGCAGGAGTCATGTGGTGACTGACTCCAATATGCACTGCAGGTCTTCCAGGAAATGGTGTGGAAGGGCTGTGAGCGCAGTGTGATCACCTACAGCAGTCTGATCAGCGCATGTGAGAAGGCCGGCCACTGGGAGCTAGCAATGGAGCTATTCAATGAAATGCACCAGGAGGGATGCACTCCCAACACTGTCACCTACAACTCCCTCATAACTGCATGTGCTCAAGGTGGGTACACACCGTCCAACATGTCATTCTGCATTGTTTATTGCAGCATCTCACGAATAATTTGGCATTGCATTTTGCTGCACATCAAACCTAGCACAGAAAAGGACAAAGCAGCGACATGCATGTGGGAAGTGTGTGGTGCATCATCTGCTGTGGCATGTCATGCCTTGTCAGCAACATTCTCCTGTGGCTGGGAAACAGCCTTGCCTTGAATGTATACATATGTGTACATACATTTCTATTCTGCCCAACCCCACATGCTGGGTGCAAATCCTGCAGCTGTATACGTGCATCACGAGGCTTTGAACCCGGCAACATATCAACACAAATCATTCTGTATTTTCAGCAGCTATCATCCTTCTGTATTTAACAAGCAGACACGCACCACTGTATGCACAGTACAAGTGGGTTCATGCCAGTGGCAAATTTTCCCAGCCACAAATGGCTACTGTGCATGTGTGCGCAGCCTGTCTGACATCATTGAAGGGTCAAGCCCAGGGCATGCGTTTCTGCAACAGCTCTTCCATGCCATCCGGCAGTGCATTGCGTTTCTGACGCAAATTGGGTCAGCCTTGTGGTGTTGCATCAGGCTATGCAGCCCTACTGAGCCACATGTAGCAACAGCAGAGGACTAAACCTACTCAAAACAAACTTTCTGCTGTACTGCTGTGGTATACACACTTGAATGCAGAGCCATTTCAGCAAGGCTGCCAAACAGATGATCTTACCGTCACAGCTTTGATTAGTAGCTGTGGTGAGAAACCTCAGCCGTGATTGACACCTGAGCTGCTGATGTAGGTGCCCAATGTGATCGGGCTGCAGAGCTGTTTGAGCAGATGCAGCAGCAGGGCTGCATCCCAGACGTAGTCACCTTCACAGCCCTCATCAGCGCCTATGAGAAGGGAGGGCAGTGGCGAAGGGCCCTGGCAGCCTATGAGCTGATGCGACAGCAGCGCTGCAAGCCGGATGCAATTGTGTACAATGCGATCATTGACGCTCTGTGGGAGACTGGCGTCATTTGGGCTCAGCGCAAGGCTCTCACGCTGTATCAGGTAAACCTGGTTGCTGTGTTGGGATCATGTGCTTGCTGGTCTGCTGAGTGCGTTGATAATGTAGCAGTTACATTCTGTTGTTGGTGTCATGTGGGTGCTGGCTGGTGTGTCATGTGGGAGCTGATTGGTGCCATGTGGGTTTTGGTTGGTGTCATGTGGGTGCTGGTTGGTGCCATGTGGGTGTCATGTGGGTGCTGATTGGTGCCATGTGGGTGCTGGTTGATGCCATGTGGGTGCCGGTTGGTGTCATGTGGGTGCTGAATGGCTGCATCTGGTGACAGTTTGGTGCAGTGCATGAACGTATGATTGACTGAGACACCACAAGCAGCAATGTAGCTGTCAGTGCACTGGCTGAGCAGCATGGGATGACTAAGATAGGCGGCTGATGTGTCTTGTGCAATGTCAATGCATGCCAGCAAGCAGCCTGATGCCCTGCTGCAGGGGGCAGTAGATGAGGGCTACTTCAAGCAACAGCCCTGGAAGGGGGCAGGGCAGGCCCGGGCCGAGGTGAACCTACATGCCATGACAGCTGGCGTGGCCATGCTGAGCCTGTACTGCTGGCTGGTGGGCCTCAAGCAGCAAGTGGACCAGTTTGGCAGCACCACCCTCCCCACCACTCTGGCCATCGTCACTGACAAGGTATGGCTTTCCTTATGTTATGATCTACTTCTTCTTTCGTTTGTTTTGTTGTTGTTGGCTGTTGGGCCTGGAGCAGAAAGTAGCCCAATTTGGCAGCAGTTTGGTTTCCTGTCAACCTTGGTAATGACAAGGGTGCTGCCTCCTGCACCTCCACTGCCGCCCCCCCCCCGTCATTCCTCATTCTGACTCATGTCTTGTCTGCTTGCTGCAGTTCATGCTTACACAGAACAGTGGTGCTTTCAACACAATCAGAGCATGAACCTCTTGGGTATAGCATCATCCTTTCCATGTCAAGCTGCACACCAGTGCAATATGTCCACAGCATGTGCTCACGCTTGCTCAGCATGTGCTTGGCACACTGCAGCTGTCTGCACAATCACTGCACCAACACAAAGCCTGGTATTTGGCCAACATTTGTCCATCACGCTTGTCCTCGGCTGCCCACAAAGGGATATGTGACTGACTCAATGGGCTGTTTGGTGCAGGGCAAGGGCAGCAGGGAGCAGGGCAACTTGGTGGTCAAGGAGGCTGTGGCCGCTATGATGCACAAATGGAACTCCGCTTTCAGGTGCGGCACCTCATCTCGCACATAATGCTAGCGTGAGCTTCCCTGAATATGACACGTATGAGCATGGACCCCAAGCAGCAAGGCTCATGCATTGCTGTAAGGCCCGAGTCATATAGTCACAGGTTGTTTGCTCACACTGGCTGCCCTGTATCACCCTATTTGCTTGTTCTTTAAAACTCACCTGGCCTCAAATCGTGGTATTGTGGGACCTGTATAACCTTGTTCCCAGCCAAAACTTCAGCAGGGAATGGCAAGGTTTAGCAAGGGCTTTGCAAGGTTTAAGAGGGTTGAACGATACCTGTGTCTTCACCGCTGCTACTGCCCAGGTGTGAACCCCCAGATCTGTATTCAAACAGACTGAGACTCTAGTTCTGTATCTAGTCATAGAAAGTGGGGAAATGGGATCAGTGGTGTGACTGCTTTGGTGTGGCTTGCAGGCCAGCAATGGCAAGCATGTACAGTGGAGTGATGGAGGGGGGTGGGGAGGAGGTGGCGGCCTGGCTGACCAGCCCAGCCTTTGAGTCGCGCCTCTTCACCTCCTTCCCTTGCACCAACATCATCCCCTCTGCTGCCAACCAGGTACTGCCCTCCTCTTCTTTCTGTGCCTTCTTGTCTTGTATTCGCTGGTGCTTCTCTTCCATCTGCAGTGTGAATACTAAATGTTACATACACCAACATCATCCCCTCTGCTGCCAATCAGGTACCGCGTCCTCTTCTTTCTGTTCCTTTTTGTCTTGTTTTCGCTGGTGCTTCTCTTCTTCCTGCTGTGTGAACACCTTATATTACACGAATCGGCGCCATCCCCTGTGCACACTGCCTCCTCTTCTTTCTGTTCTTGTTGTCTCCTTATTTTTTGTGCGCTGCAAGTACATTGCAATCCTGCTATGCACTCCTGTGTTCCCTCAACATGTTTTGTGTGCTGCTGATTTGTATGGTGGTTATTAGTGTGACGCTATGCTGCAAGAATCTGCACAGGCTGTAGCATGCCTTTGTGTGAACCTGGAACAAGGACAAATGACCCTCTTCTCCTGCTTCTTCTTCTTCTTCCTCTTCTTCTTCTGTGGACCACATTCAGCCATTGATCACGGTGTGCTGTCTCTCAGGGCGCTAGCTTGGACCATGTGAATGCGCTCGGCAACGGCACCATGGACGACTTCGACTTCAGCAAAGAGGCGGCAGTGGAGCGGCGGTGCAGCGATGCATTTGCCGCAGTGCAGCATTTTGAGAAGACGCACTGTCTGGCCCTGCAGCATATGGCCCTGCCCTACCTGCAGCGGCGGCCACAGCTGGTGGCCACCTGCCTCACTCAGGCCGCTCAGCTCGGACTCAAGGACGAGGTGTCTCACGATGCTGTCTTGCTGATGGACAGGACGATGTCTACTGGATTGGAGGTACATGTTCACTACCCGTATCCTCTCTTTAGTAGACCCTGACTGCATCAGCAATGCCTGTGCATGCTCCATGGCTGCCTGTTCATGCGATATTGTCGGTGTTGGTGACATCACCAAACGAGGGAGAATGCAACAGTGACATTGTCACATGCATGCCTGGCCCTCTGTGAAGATGTGAGACATGTCTAATAGGTATGCATGTATGTGCTGATCCTGGCATGTCACGCTGCACAGGTGAAGGATGATTACATGAACCTAGTGGCGGCAGCGTGCGTCTTGGTGGCCAGCAAGCAAGGAGAAAGGCCCAGTCAAGTTCCTACTGATCAGCAACTGGAGAGTGTCACAGGCTTGCAGGTCTGTGCCCTGCCCTGCCCTGCCCTGCCCTGCCCTGCCCTGCCCTGCCCTGCCCTGCCCTGCCCTGCCCTGCCCTGCCCTGCCCTGCCCTGCCCTGCCCTGCCCTGCCCTGCCCTGCCCTGCACCCCTGCCTGTTGCTTGCTGGGAACTGCCCACAGAAGCTATGCAGGTGTAAAGTGTGAGTGTCACAGCATAACATGCTGGTGCTGAGTTACACATTCAAATCTTCATGCTGTGCTTAGCTGGTGGCAACATGCTGTGTCCAATGCAGCATCTCCGACTGCTTGTGACATCTTTCTAACCAGCAGGAGATCACCTGAGATCGCTGTGCAGGCTGCTGTCATCCAGCAGATGGAATGGAACGTGTGGAGGGTGCTCAACAACGACACAGCAACCATCTCCACCTTGCGATGCCTCAAGCTGTACTTGGAGCGTCTGGGCTGCAACTTTCTAGACCAGGAGTCAGTCCAGATGGTGGCTGGCTCTGCCTTCGCCTTGGTCAGAGAGATGCTGTCCGACATGACCTTCCTCAACTGCCGCCCATCAGTCATCGCCGCTGCCATCATGTACGCTGAGCGGCGGAATCAGGGGGTGATCCCTTTCTGGCCTTCTATGTTGGCAAAGCTGACAGGCTATCAGGACATGAGCACTCCTGAGCTGTCGGTTGCCATCAAGAGCGCTCAGAGGTTGTGCAGCCGGCTGCAAGCTGGGGCCGCCGCCGTCAACAGTGGCAGCCCAGGAATCACAAGGACCCACAGTGGGCTTTCGCACAGCAGCAGTGGCCTGGCTCATACTGGCAGTCCTCTGGTCCAGTCTGGCAGTGGCCTGTCACGCACTGGCAGTGGCCTGCCACGTGCCAGCAGTGGGCTGGTGCATGCTGGCAGTGGCTTGGCACATGCTGGCAGTGGCCTCATCAGCAGTGGGCTAGTCAGGAGCAGCAGCAGCAGCATAGCAAGAAGCAGCAGTGGCATCCCAAGAAGCAGCAGTGGGCTCAATGCACAGCACATTCAAGTTTGAGTTCTTGGGTTTGACCAAGGACGCTTTGCACGCTTCGGAAGCTACACTACACCAAAGACCTAGCTACATTGGGCTGCAACCGTGAGTGACAAGTTTTTGCAGGATGGATGAGAAGTCAAGCAACAGCAACACAAGCTGTACCTATGAGACGTCTGATGTGGGTTTTGGGGTTGCTACAGACAGCAACCAGCAGCAGAACATGTACTATCAGCACAGAGCGTGCTCACAGACAGCTGGGTCTGAATGCAGACACAGGTGCAGATGGGCACAGGCCTGTGTAATTAGAGCCACTTAGCAAAACCAGATTCTGCTTAGTTTCAGGCAAGGTTGATGAGTCATCAAATGAAGCACCCAATGAGGGGTGGTCACCTTGTATTTTACTGATGCATTTTATTGTTTTACAGAACAATTGAAGCCTAGTGAACTTGCTGCAAGCTTTGATAGCCGCCCTACGCATGCAATTGAATTGATCACATTGTTAGAGACCTCAGTTTCAAGCAAATCCACAACGAGTCCAAACTTGCAATGCAGCGCTGAGTCAGGTACCCAACAACAGATGAGTAACTGAGGTGGGAGCAGCTGTAGATTGCTTATCTATTAGGGTTGTTTTGCAGCTTCGATTTGAACACATGTGGCAGCGTTATCTGAGAGATTGTGCTGTATTGTATACCAGTAGTGCCACATGCTCCTCGAGTTGTTTGCTACAGTGTTTAGACAAAATGGCAGAC
>JAABUO010010560.1_pt1 | contig 10204 bp, 8 predicted proteins | sample 5559291 | NCBI WGS metagenome assembly JAABUO01 (sample SAMN10711878, study PRJNA513372) | rock metagenome | isolation source: Antarctica rocks | place: Antarctica: Victoria Land, Finger Mt sud
GGAAGTTGGTATCGGAGCTATTGGTTGATGTTGTGGGGAGGCAAGCGCCACAAATTGGGGCGTGACCCAATTGAAGTCCCCTTGATCTACTCGCTCGTATCTCTCGTACCTATCTGGAAGTTAGCGGATGATTTGGACCATCAGTTCTGAGCACTAACTCATCAAGGTTGAAGTCTTTAAATCCGCATAGACCCTCCTCTTTGGCTTTCCAAACCCCATAAACGACGTCTTGCACATTCAGCACGAAATCCGCTTGACTGTATCCAGCATCCCGAAACGGCATCAAGGGTGGGTCTGCTTGTGCAATTGGCGCTAGTGCCAAATGGGGCGGCCATGATTGTATCAGAACCATGTAGCAAGCGAGCAGGCAAGCTGCGTTGGCCCGGCTCCTCGAGTCCGGCTTGCTCCAGAAAACTACTCCTCTGTCCTCGTTGGCAGGATCTCCTAAAACTTCATGCAGAGTGACAGCAAAGCGGTAAAGATGCCCTATATGTAACGGTCCGAAGTCTGCATGGAAGCGATTGTATAGTAGATCATCGTCGACGGTGAAGTAAGCTGGTGGATGTACTTTTGGGCCCGTCTGTTGAGGTACAGGGATGGGTCCATTTTGTGATTTCGAAGGGCGCTTTGAAGGAGTTTTTGACGGCGCTGGGTATGGGAACGGCGTGGAGGCATTCGGCGGATGCGTGTAAGAAGCAAGATAGACACGATCTGCGGTGGTAGAAAGGTCAGTGCATGGCTCAAGCTGAATAGCGCAGAAGCATTGTGTATCAGGGACGTTCTTTCTTTGAAGGATGTTGAAAGAACATACTTTGGATATACTCAATCACTTGGCCATAGCTCGTCGTTTGGGGCGATATAGGCACTCTTGCCGTAAGAGACGGCATGTTGTATAGAAGCTGTGGCAGTCGCAAGCCACTCCCCACAGATCTGTCTCAACTTTTCCTCTCAATTATTCTCAAGGTGCTCTTGCTTTGCTTGCGAGGATGTAATCGCAGATGCTACGGGATTTGGTCGCAGTTGCGTATTGATATTGTTCCGATGTTTACCTTCTGGTGTCGTGAAATCAAATGCAAGCTGACGCAGTACAGTCACAGGCGAGCGCTTGAAATGCTAGGTCTCGCATGAAATTCTTCAGATAACATGTGTGAGAGACTGTATGATGATGATGATCATAACAATAATATTATTTATGTATTGGCCATCTGTAGAAGTCATTCGGAGATGACAGGACCAGTGGTGCTGCTAATCCTGGCTAGTGCAAAGCTAAAGTAAACTCTCTGTTGCGAGGGGCAACGGGGGGTTTATCGCTGTTGCTCTTTCTTATCCAAAACTTATCGACTGATATCTCAGTTGGGAGGCCATGTCTCTGGACATGATTGATCCAGAGTTTCCCTGCTCCATGTCTGTAACCTCGCAGCCCCCCAATATCCCAATACTACCAGAACTGAATTCCGCTCCAGTATTCTCTCTGTTCCTCTACCTACCCACCGTCTCGCCTCCTCCGCTCTCCGCGCTCTACAAGTCGATGCCGAGCTCTCGGCCCTAGTCCGGCGATCATTCTCTCTTACTACTCCAGATTCCCCTCATGCACAACCAAATATACAGCCTAATCGATCAGAAGTCATTGAAACTCAGAACGAGATAAACGTGAACGGGACTGAAGATGCAAATACTGTTCTCGTTACGGAATACAAAGCAACGACCAATCGTATGCTAAGAGTTGCTGTGAACGGGTTTATGGAGAGCTTAAGCTTGGTGCTGGGAGTGATGGAGGAGTTGGACATGGATGTACTGGGCGAGGGGAGTTGAATGAAGAGTCGAGAATCAGGGCCATGGTCTCATTAATGTTGGGGATTTATTTACTAAGCTTCTAACGGTAATACCTGGTTTGACTGCTGGCGAATTTCGAGGTAATGCGATGATACCCTACCGCTTCTTCGAAATTTGATATTCCCAGGAAGAGTGGGCCAATCCCTTGCGGGTGGCAATTAAGTTCATTGACCAGGTAGGAACGACAAATACTTGCGATCTTCACAAATGGGCCACCCAAATTAGATGAGCTACCACCTGCCGCAGCCGGAAGAAGCCAGGATTCGATAACACATTCATTCCAGCTGCTCGCGTACATCTCACAGCAGCTATCCGTCATTTACTTGCTTGATAGAGAACCAATGGCACGTTTTAGAGGTTCAAGGTGCTTTGATCGCTCAAGAGAGGTAGCGGCAGGATCTAGTGATATCAGAGCATTGGAAGAAGCCAGTCAAATTCCGTAGACAGTTTGATACTGGACAACATCCCGACGGCATTCTGACGTGTTGAATAAGAAGCGTCTTGACTCTTGGGCTAGATTGTGGGCTACTTGATCTCTAAGACTCTTACTCTCGTGTTGAATGTTCCCCTTTGCCATCGGTACGTTTTTGGAAATTTAATGTTTCTGAGGATTTCTGGTATTCTCAATATAGTATTGGTTTCCCTTCCAAATTAAGTTTCTCGGGTTCCTCTTTCTTGTCGGAGATCATGTAGGAGAGAGGCGGCGAGATCGTTCGTGGTCGAGGAATCTTGGACTTGGTCTTTCGGGTCGAATGATATTTTCCTGAAAGACCTGGTCTGAGGTCGAGTTGAATCAGATACCTCAATTGATTTATCATTCTTTGCTTTCTTTTTGAACAAAGATCCAGGCTTTTCAGCTAAAACCGGTTGAAGATCCTGACTTCCTTTTGCAACAATCGAAATGCGAGAATAAGGAATGTCTAACTTTGTTTGTACCACAGAGCCAACTGACTCGGTACCCAGACCACTTTGATCTTTAGGGCCAATAGTGCTGACTTTCATACTCAAGCCTTGTTCAGAGAACATCCCGAAGTGATTCATGATCAAAGTATAAGACAATGCTGCGGTGTCTTTTGCACTTGTGGCGTCCGAGCTAGGCACAAGGTCCACGGTTGATGGGACTGTTCCGAAAACTACCGATGGAGGTGAAGTCACTTTCCAAGGTCGCGGACGTTGTATAGGAGGAACACTCTTTTTCTCTGCATTTCTTGAGATGTAAGCCCAAAACGAGACTACGTCTCCAGGCTTCACAACTTGGCCCAAGGCCTCGAGTTTCTCTGCTTCTAAATCCTCCCCGTCGCCGAAGTCTTCCTGTAACGCTTCGATATCCTTGCTGTATTCTGAGTCCGGATCTAGTGCAAGAAGCCCCTGCTTGTTGCCCCAACCTCCTCCTCCACTGAGAACCTTGTGAAGTCGAGACCCGAAGTCAATCGCATGTTGATGGAGCCTTGCTGGCCTAGCATACGGTTGGGTGTTCCGATTCTCCCGCGGTGTCACGAGTGCCCAGATACCGACGATCTCGCCCTGAAATTTCAAGGCCTGGCTTACTCTTGCTACTGCCGTCTCTAGCTCCGTTGATGCCGGCACACTATTGTCAGAAATTTTACCTATATGGATTGTGCGAACGATGTTGCCCATTACGGCACCCACAACCCTGGGAGGGGTGATCGGGTTTAATGGTACGCTCAGCACGTACTCGGCTGGTTGAAAGGGGCTATCGAAAAGGCCGGCCATGCACAACAACTGTTGCGGCAAAGAGCTTTCTTCCGTAAGTCGTAATTCAGGTCCAGAGTCTTGGGTGCTTGTGACAACCCAACGCTGGGCAAGGATAGTAGAAGTCTTTCCGTTACAAAACAACGTATTAGCTACTGGTAGTTGGATAAGCCGCGACGTAACAGGCTGCGGTGGCATTTCATTGATTCGAGCTTCCACGATTTCAGGGTGAGGCTGAAGTAGGAAAGAGATCGTGCTCCGTTGCTGAATAGACATTGTTTCCTTGGCCCCTGGCTGCTTTCGAGCCCAAAGGTCTGGTGCCCCAGTCTCCGACTCCAGTATACATACTGATATTCCTTCATCTCCATCCAGTTGTGGCTCTTTCATGAAGTTGGAAGATTCTGGAAGGTTTGATTTTGTGTGTGTCACGCGATCCACCACCGCGGCCAGAACATGGAATTCCTGCCCAATATCATGGCTGTGGAAGGCTTTACGCACAATCTCGGGTACCAAGACAGCGTCGTTCTTCAGCAGCTCTATGTGAGATGGGGTTACAAGGAGTACAATAAGTGGAGTTTTGCCCGGCCGTGTGGCCTGTTTTCTTAATCTGGCCATGCCATTAGCAGAAACCTGATAAAGTTAGCCACCTGATGGACCACTTCTACTAAAAAGTAGTTGATCCTTCCCATGGATTGACATACCACAGCCGGCGTCGATTTCGCCAAGATTGTCCAACAGCGCGGCCGCTCGGTATCGGGATGGAACGAAAGCTTTGAAGAACTTTGGACATCTTCTCCTCCCAGGCTGTTAAACCACGGTGTGCAACGATAGCTTCTTGTAGTGCAAGGTAGCTGCCATAATCTGGCAACCAAGTGGAGGTATCTTGAACGCCGGCTCAAGAGGGTTGCAGGTGACACCGGTGTCATCACACGGAACTTACAGGGAATTATTCACTTCTTTGCTGGGCTGACAATGAGGGTGTGCCAGGTTGGTTGATTAAATACCGAGCTAAGGCACTCAATTGATGGATGGTGTTCTACGGACTATAAATTCTCCCTGTAAGGCTGTTCTGTAAGGAGAACCCCGATCACATGATAATTACTTTAGGTACCTTACCTTACTTAATGTCCGTTTCTCACCCCGCTTTGTTCTGCATAGGTATTCGAGACGACGCAGAGGCTTTCATTTTAGAATTACGTACTAGATTCGATTTGCTGAGGAATCATATGCAGATCCCGATCTACTCCCAAAGATCTATTAAGAGAATAGTCCTGGGACCCAATAAACCTTGGCCGTTGTGGTAGACCTCCAGTTCAACAATTGAAAAATCGTACCTATAGTCATCTCCCTTCCAAATTTGAAGGACTACTTAATATACCCACACAGCCCTCGGAACACACACCACCATTTCTACCATCATGTGTTTCGGCTCCAGATCAACAGCCAGGTCGGAAAATTCAGAGCCGATGATAAAGCCTATCCCGAAGAAAGAGAAGAATCCGAAGCTGTCAAAAGAGGAAAAGGACAAGATCAAGATGGAGAAAGGGTTCGCAGCAATGGCTGCAGCCAACAGCGCTGCTGCTCCTCGTAAATGTTGTTAGAGCAGAGGTGAGGAAAGATACCTGTCCACTGTATTTATTACGGTATGATAACATTTTTCGCAGAGAGCTGGCGAAGCTGGCAACGATGGTCGCACCTTCCATCACTGGTATCATTCTTGGTCCTTTCCCTACCACTGTCCAGATGCTACTCAATGATGGCACGAAGTCAGGCGACTATTTGAATTGAGCTTGAGGACGCGGTTGAGGCAGCGCAATGAGAGACCCGACGTTGATGACGTCGTCTGACTTGGACGCCTCTGTTTTCGTAAACTACTGTAAATCGGAGATGTATCGGCTCTTTCATTTGACTTTCTTGTAAGCCATCCAAGAAGCAGCGCGTGTGAAAATCTTACTTATGGCTTGCTCTCCGTTGCGCGCAAGAGATATCAAAAGCTGGCACCTGCTATAAACATCCCAAGCTTTTCTAAGCTGGTGTCGGGTAGAAGAGTGACAGATGGTTTTTTGCGGCACTTGCACATTGAAGTTTCAACATGCAACACGGACCAGCGGGTAGGGTGATATCTTGCGACGACGGTGACAAATTTTACTCGGATATCCGTTCATCCCACAAAATACTCACCAGACTAAAAGCAGATCTTAAGCAAATCGTCCAATTATGGCCATCGTAGTCTTGTAGTATTTTCCTTGCATGCGGGATCATCCTACAGCAACCTGAACCTTTCCTATATTGGGCAACAACCGGCTGGGAAATGATCAATCCTAGTTCATTTATAGTAGGTACATATAATGTCCGTTGCCGGGGTGTTTTTTGATGCACCGGGCTTGGTTAGCGATTCGCGAGGTTGGAAATATTAATGTGAGCTTTGTTACTCGTTTGTTTGTCTGCCTTGTCTGCCTCTTGTGCATTGTGAAAAGGGTCTTTCCTTCGTTCTCTTCCGTTCATAGTACCTGTCCCGTCAGTGTCCGTACACAGTGGCTGATGGAATGAGGCCGACAAGATAACCGTCCTCGAGAACCAATAGATTCCAAAGGAAATGCGCACGGTTGCACCAAGCAATGCATTTCTGCATAAGAGCTTAGTAACACCATACCTTAAGATGCATTTTGTTAAGGCCAATTATAAGGAGAACATTTTTACCTTACTCACGCCAACCACGATCGGGCCTCGAAACAACATAGATCTCTGTACGGAGTAGGCAGGCAGGCAGTGTATCTGCAACAATAATAATATATATAGAGGGTCGGGGCAAATGGTAAAATGACAGGCCACGGAAAGAGAGAAGGAAGATATCTGTCAAAATTCTCACCGGCTTCTCCATTAAAACCCTAGCAATGATAAACATGCCAATATACTATGTACTACGTACTCTGATGATAGGCAGCAGTTCATGCCATGCAAGATTCTATTTAAGTGAAACTGGGCAATTGAGGCATTGAAGCGTGAAATTGCGAAAAGCCTTTGATTGGCACTTTCGCTTCACTACGACTAGTCCGGCATTTCCATCAAAGGGACCCCTCCCTCATCTCAAACACTCAACTACACAGTACACAAGTTCAACACACCTCACCATCACTCTTTTCCAACCCACCCACTCCACGATCTCTGGATCACTTGGCTCAGTACTGGCAGACATAGGTCTGCTCAGTATTGTCGCCGTCCACTCCTTTATGTTTTGATTCACTACCCCTTCGTCCCTTTTGCACGCCCTCTCCTTCGCATGTAAGTACCTCATAAGTACCTAGCATACTCTTCAATACACCGTTACAACAATATCTCATACAATTGATTTATCTGATCTTCTAGACAGAACCTTAAGCATTTGAACGATTTCTTGCCGTCTACGAGCTCGCTATTTCTGTCCCAATCGCTCGAGTCTACCAGCATCCTTTGACGATCACCCCTAGCATACCAAGCACCGGAAGTTTACTTGGCTTTGTGGATTAATCTTTGCACATTGTTCTTGTAACGAAGTAACATAATCTGGAAGCTTGAAGCCCTGCCGTTTTTGAAAAGATCAAAGGTTACTAAGGACATGGCGGAGGTCTTCCAGCCTCAGCAGCCGTTCATAGCTATGTCTATGGATCATAGCTCAATTCACACAGAGCCCGATGCTTTGATGCCTAGGACGTCCACTCTTACCCCACCAGAGCCCAACCCACCATTTGTGTTTCCAATGCAGTCTGAGAGGATCGACACGTCAAGTTCCCATGCCAGAGCAGCCTCAACCCTTGGTCTTTCTGGTAGCAGACGTTCTGTAAATCGCTCTAGACCTCAGCGTCTGTCTCTTAACCATAGCTCAGCGAATCCCCTGCCGGCTTTCGACTTCAACCCCTCCGCGTCCAGTGGTTCTGCAACCACACCAGAGAGCCCTACGCGTTCTCCAACCAGGAGTAGATTAGTCCCGACACACTCTGGTGGGCATCGAAGGAACGGTAGCGAGTACATCGGTGGTGATACTAAGGCTGGTGGAACAGGACTCATGAGTACAAGTCCAACTAAAGGTGAAGGAGCACTACCAAAGCTCCAACCTTCACGCGCAGGGCCTCCTAACAGCAGACGGGGTCATGCTCATCGCCGATCTGGCGCGGTGTCAAGCCATGATCTTTCAGTGATCTTGAAGCCCGCTGGTGACCGTAACGGCAGTTGTAGTGCGCCAACAACGCCATCAGATCCGGTCAAACAACGGAGCTTCCCACCTGACTTTGATAGGTCCTTATCTCAACCTACACTTGCATCCCATAGACCAGAGACACCAACAAAGGATCATAGTGGCATGTCTATTGACAACCAATTACGTCGTGTTGGTTTCTCTGAAACAATCGAATACATTCCACGTCCGCTATCAACGATATCTTCGGAGACCTCCAGTAGCTTATCCACTGCTCGTGCCAACCACTCTGTTACAGGCAGTATCACATCGATTGTCAGTGCTGGAACGTCAAGTCCACCCTCTGCTATCGTTGGAAGGTCACTCTTCGACGCATCCCCGGAGCACGATGTGACAAGGCCAAGACCAAAAACTGCAGGTCCAGTAATGCATGGCTTCCAGGAGGGATCGATGTCCAACAAGGATATGGGGACATCGAAGCGTCCTTCGTCTGCGTCTGCCATGAAAGTCAAGCCCATAGAGACCGTGGCCCCTAGTGAGTTGCCGGACTGGAAATTCCCAGTTGTCAGCAGTGAACTTCCTGACGAGCCTTCCTCTGAGAGTATGAACTCCAAGGCAGATGCTCCCACAAGTACTCATAGTCCTCCTCTCGAAGATTTAATCGCTCAGCATCCTCGACGTCGCTCAATAAATTCAACCAATTCGTCGTCTAGTCGACCAAGGACTTCGCCGGAGCCCAAGATAGCTAAAAGACAGCGAAAGGTCAAGTCATGGGCGGGCTCGATCCTGTCACGTAAGGGAAGGTTACGGGACCCCAAGGAGAAGGTGGTTCACACCCGGTCTTCATTATCACCTCCGGATGGTTTTGCGCCTGAGTCTGAATTCTCTCTAGAGAACGTCAATTTTGACGAGGACACTACATGCGTCATTAAGATCCCTAGTGTCGAAGGTTCAAAACCACCGAGGGTGCAGACCGACTTCTCCACTTGGCAACCTCGGGAACCAAGTCCATCCTCAGACTCTGACTCCATTCAGATGCTTGACCTCGATGCTGCTTTAAGCTATTGTAGCACGCCGAGCCTGGGTTCAAGTTCAGACGACCCTGTGGCAGGAGGCCTTTCTGGCGCACGACGTCGTATGCACAGCAGCGGGACGACTGGACTATGCTCCGGTCAAGGAATGCAATACCATCGTCGCGCTGAGAGTGCCCCTGAAATGCCTGCTATCAACTACCATACTTTCGGATTTCCACGGGCAGGTAGTAATCCTGCTATGGCCGATGTATTTGAGGAAGAAGAGGAGGAGGAAGAAATCGATAAGGATATGCATAACAAAGTGCAGGAGGAACTAAAGATCATGTCTAGTGGTCAGAGCATATCGCAGGAAGATAACGAAGATCTAGGTCTCGGTGTGGAGGTTGTGGATGTTGACAACACGCATGATAGCCCTATGCAACGTAATACGGTGCCGGGATTTAATATTGGTCGCGAAAGTCGTCAACGTCCCTGGATTAAACAAGAGCGTTCCGCCAACTCTATGAGTTCAGTGAGTAATCCCGAGGAAACCAGCCCTGTTGAAATTGTGGCAGCAGAGGAGGAACCCCGATTCTCCATGGTTACGAAATCCTCGGACGAATCTACAATTACCCCTACATTATCCCACGACCCTTTCATCAGTCGCCCTGTTTCCGCGCCTATCGACTTTGCATTACCCAAGCCCAACCTGGCACTTGCAACACCGGAAACATACTCCTCAGCAGTCTCATCTCCCGATTACACCAGGTCTTCTTTTGACGCTCCTCGCCTCGACACTGCCCAGTCCTCAATAACCGATAGAGCAACCCTAAGTTCGTCTCGGGCTGGCGATCACTGGGTTGGTGCCCAGGCTTCCGTGGAGGATGTACCATCCCTTACTAGTAGTGCCTCTACCACGATGAGTGCTCAGCCTCATCGCTTCTCTGGCAGCGCATATGCCCGCTCTTCGGCAGAACGTTCTACATCTCTCTCGGCTGCTGTTCCTCCCTGTTCAAGCCCAGCCACAGCGTACAAGCGGTCTAGCCTTGCAAGTCTTTCGAGATTGGTTGGGAGCTCCTATGGTGAGAAAAGCAAGTTATCGATCGAAGATCGTGTGCAACCGGACAATGCAGAGAAGAAAGAGAAAAAGAAAGGCAATCGCATCAGCCGACTAATGCGATTCTGGAAATCAAAGGAGAAGCTGGCTCCATCCTGAAGATCGGCTCTCCCACTACAGATCAAAACCTACTCTTCGGTCACTTTCGTGACTTCCTTTTAGGGACCTTCGGTAGGGAATCACACTTAGCAGGAGTTTTAGCCATACTAAGGCAGGCTTGCATAACGAGCTATCTTCACTTCTCACCTAGGAAATTTTACGAGACTTTGGGGAGACTTTTTGCGGAGGGCAAATCGATGGCTTCCAAGGCATCTTTGCTGGGGGTACAAACCTCCGAAACCAATAACATCTTATGGG
>JAABUO010010562.1_pt1 | contig 10203 bp, 15 predicted proteins | sample 5559291 | NCBI WGS metagenome assembly JAABUO01 (sample SAMN10711878, study PRJNA513372) | rock metagenome | isolation source: Antarctica rocks | place: Antarctica: Victoria Land, Finger Mt sud
AGCAAGCCTGAGGCCATCAGGTCTGCGCTCCCTCAGACTTTTGCAGTCTGTGCACTGAACACTGTTGCCATGGTCACAGGCATCCCAACTTTGCTGCAAACTGCATTCCTGGGCTTGTGTCTGTGACATTGAGAGCATGTGTGGGGCCATCTGCATGAGCTGTGGTGCAGCAGTCTCCAGGTGCCATCCTGATTAGGATTGTGTATATGGTTGGATTGTGTATATGGTTGATTAGTTTGATACTGTGTCAGCCTTCGCTCTCGCATCAGCCAAGTAGCAGCCTGTGTATATGCGATGGAATGAAATCATGAATGCATGCATGTATAGATGTGACTCCACTGTGCAGGTGCTGGTAATGGTGTGCTGGTGTTGCTAGAGTTGACTTCAGTGCATTAAGGTTGAATCTCCAGCATTGTGATAGATGACACTCAGCATTGCTCTGTCATTTCCTTGCTGATTGCGATACCAACACCTGTGTGCAGGCCAAAGATTGTGGAGGGGCGTTTGAACAAAATTAGATCACAGAAAGCGCTGCTTGAGCAGTTGTTCATCAAAGACACAGGCAACAGTGTTGCAGAGCACATCAAGGCAGCAGTTGCAAACTTGGGTGAAAACATCCAGGTGCGTGTTTGCTGGTGTGTGCCTTATGTCTGCATGTATTCGGATGTGCACAGCGCAGTCAGCTGCTTTATTGAGAGGAGTGCTCAGTGAGCATGGCCACCATACTCGTGCAACACAAATAACACCAAAAAAATCAGCAACACAAAACCACACAGAAGTTAGCTGATATGCCCTGCCATTTCATGATAGTGCTGTGCTGCAGTTGGTCAGCAAGTGACAGCTGTTTCCTGCCAACATATTTTGCTGCAGCTTACAATCTCCCACTGTGGCTGCAGATCCGTAGATTTGTCCGGTATAACTTGGGGGAGGGCATCGAAAAGAAGTCTCAAGATTTTGCAGCTGAGGTTGCTGCTCAGACGGGAAAGTAGCAGCAGATCCATCAGTTGCATGTTGTAAGGGTTCATGTGCCGGTGTTGTTTTGATTTTCTAGTTTTCGTGCAGCAGGGAACTTCCAGATGAAGTGTTCTGGTTCTGTTATAGTTTCACGTCAACACAGTTGTTGCTTGGATGCTTAGAATTGATCTTTGTTGATTTTATGCTGTCAAACTATCTTGACATAGACAGCACAGCCTACATGCAATAATTCTCCTGGCTGAACTACACAATAAGTTTGTTGTGTGCGGCTTGCATGGCATGCGAAGTGCTTGCACTGCCAGTGCAGCGCAAGCATTCACATAATAGCAGTGTCAAGTTTCCGGTGAATAAAAGCAACCTCAGGAGACGAGCAGGGCCATGGACTGATTGTATACCAGATCTCAAACTGCTGTACAGCAAGCTCTGCTTGCATGATACAAATCGCAATGCCCAGAATAAAATACAGCTGCAGAGACGGTTGAATTGTGACTGTTACCATGCAACAAAATGACTGTGGGTCAGGATAATTGCCCATTCAAACGCATCGCTAAAGCCCATGTCCACACAGATTTTGCAGAAAGCCTGCAGGGTCCTGCTAAATCACTGTGTGGGCAGGACTCAGCTAGCTCTATATCTGACAATGGTACACGAAGGCAGTTGAGGTGCTTGTGCTTTAAATAATTGAAAATGTCACAAAACATTGCCTTGTGCTTTTCAAACGAATCTTGGTGCCACTGTAATCACACATGTCAATGTGAACAATGGGAGTAACAAAATCACACAAGTTTAATTGGCCACATGACCAAATGCTAGACGTGAACGCTGGATGGACAGGTACTCCTTGCCTTGCCAGCAAACAGACACTCACACCATGTTTGGTTTGCATGTGACAACATCAAGACGAGGTTTCTGTATTGTAGGCAAGAGAAATCATTTATATTCATAACACACTGACTACCTATACGCCCCATCTATCAGTTGCGCATGTACCTGTGCAGCAATGTGAACCAATTTGTGTGGAAAGCTAAACTAGCTATGCTCCACAAAGTAGCAAATCAACAGCCTAGCTGATTTTTGCATTGCTGAAATCCATCTCAGGGTGTGCAGCCATGAACTTCTGGAGCATGTCCTGCTTGTTCTGCTCTTCACTGGTGGGCAGGCCCATCTGTTTCTGTCTCTGGTCAAACATCATCTTCTCCACTGTCTGCCTGGTGTCGCCATCCAAGTCTCCTAGCTTTGAATTCTCAGGTTCTACCTTCTGTGTGTTGATCTCTGGATCACCCTTCAGGATTGACCTCCACCAAGCCATTGTGTTGACCTGTAAGGTTCACAATTCCAACATGTCAGAGCTAATCAGTGTGTGAACAGTGACATTGGCTAGCTTGCGCTTTTGTCCATACTAACAATGCACTGTCGTCGACCTTCACCCATATGGTTGCATGGCATGCTTGAGGTTTTACAGACAACAGCATATGTTTTGGACCTAGTTGTGAGTGGTAGCTGTAATCTTCCGTAGATTCTGCGATTGGTCGCAGAGATGTTGGCAGCTCAGCATGGCAAGCGCACCTTCTGCAATGTGACCTCGATGAGCTTGCCGTCAGAAATGTTCCAAAAGCAGTCCTCTGTATTGACCAGGTCATGCAGCTCCCCATCAAGCACTGGTGGCTGACCCTTCACACCCACCTGAATCATCAACAAGGCTTGTGATAATCTGCCTACTCATTTTGTTTGGTCGCAGCAAAGATGATGTGTAATACAGGGTAGCATCACTCAAACAATGCAAGCCACAAGTGCTGCAGATGCACTTTCAACTGCTGGGACACACCCAGCCAACTCACTTTGAGCTTATTCTTGGTGATCACCACATCACACATCTTGCCTTTTGTGCCTGGAGGAACTGGTACCAACAGTGCAGCCTCTGACAGTGTTTGCGTCCAGCTGTAGTTGTCCAAATCTGCACCATTCCCTGCGTTTGGCTCTGCAGCCAAGGACACACCATGTCAGCAAAATGCAAATCAAACTGAGAGTGCTCTGTGTTCGCAACAGGCAATATTGCAAACGTCATTGCAGCACGACTCACTGAGCCCTTTGTCTTCGTTCTCTTCAGACACTTCATCTGGTACCTCTGTCGCCTCTGCAGCTGAGGGAGCAGCAGAATTTTGCTCTGGTGACGTTGTAGAGGACTGAGCAGCGTTATTGGCAACTTCAGGCTCGGGTGTTGGCTGTGGCTTCTGTACAAAAGATGGCGCAGGAACATTTGCTGCTGCTCTGGTGTTTTCCTGTGCATTTCAGCAAACATCTGTTGCATGCCTGGGGTTAGTCAGACTGCATGCGTCCGGACATGCTGTGTTGTACCCAAACACTAAAAGCACTTGCAGCAGTAACCTTGCTTGCGCCTTTGCTGTCATTGCCTTTGCCGAAGAAGCCCCCTTTGAAGGCCTTCCCGCTTGCTGAGGCTGTGCTGACACTGTCTACAAGTCTCGCAACCTTCTTCGCAGCATCTGGTTGCTTGAAAAAGCGCGACTTGCGGTCCACAAAGTTGAAAACTGTTTTGAGGAAGTCTTCTGCGTTATCGCTATGGCCGATCAGCACACTTTCGAGATCACCATCGAACCGTGTCGGGTCTGAGCTTTCGTCAATCTCCTCAATGACTGTGCGTTCATGTAGTTTGACCATGGCGTCGATGCAACAGTGACTGCAAGTATGGAACAATGGAGCTGTTACTCGATCGTCAAGGTGCCAGATCTATGCAGCATAGGCTGACAGTGCTACCCTAACAGCTAGGCCGCTTTAGGTTTGCAGTTTGCAGGCGTTATCAGTAACATTGCTTGCCGACTGTGCTACTGACAGAGAACAGGATAAAAACTTAATGCTTGTAATGTTGATCAGGACACTGACATTCCTGTCACATCTGTACAACCTAGTTGGTTGGCTGAAGGTGTGATGCTTTCTCCTCCCATCAATACTTGTCAGCAGCTCTGAAACAAAACATTGTGCCTGCTGCATGTTGCAGTTATGGCGACACATTAGTGAAGGCCTTGACAATAACAGGACTGATGCGCTTGCACATGGCCTTGATCTGCTGCCCAGGACCCAACTCATATAGCTGGCTCTTTTGCATTGGCCCAATCAAGTGCTTCAAGGTCGTCTCCCACTGCACAGGCTCCACCAGTTGCCTAGCCAGCAGCTCCTGAATGTCCTCTGGAGTTCCCATGGGTAGGCCAGTAACATTGGATATGACGGGAATACGGGGCGCATGCAATGTAACATCCCTTAGCACCTGCAGAGCAGATGCAACACAAAGGCTCTAGCAACGTCCAGGCCAGCTCAATGTCCATAAGTTGCAATCTACAACAATGCAGATGGCATTTATGTCCTTTGCCTGGATTGTGTGCAGCATCCCATGCTTCCAGACCGGGCAGCTGATGTATTGGAGCTTTGTCAGTGTCGACGCAGCACAGATTGCCATGCATGGAAGGGTTGATGAGTGGTCACCTGTTTGAGCTTGTCTTGGGCAGGCTGCATGAGGGGGGTGTGGAAGGCCCCACTGACAGACAGGGGGGCTACCTTCATGGCCCCCTTGGCAGTTGCCAATGCCTGCACTTCAGTCAGCACCTGCTTGTGTCCGGAAACAACCCTTCCCTGCATTCCATGACGCATGTCAGCATCCCTACAGCTAGCATAACTCCTCTTGCAGGTACAAGGTGGCGTGCCTGAGCAGCTCAGTGTGTCATTCTGCTCTCTGGTAAATTCAACGGCTGCTGAGGCCCAGTGTCATTCGTCTTGCCTCACATCTCCATCACACCGCAAACCAACACATACGTAGTGCCACAGATGCATTTGCTGGTGAGTCCGGGTAAAAGAGCACACCAGCGGCATGTGCTGCAGGGACATGGCAGGAGCCATGGAACATCTGAAACGTCATACAGTGTTCAAGGTTTGGAGGAGCATTAGCAAACATGCAAGCTTGGCCGAAGGCAGACCTGCGGGAAAAGGAAGTTGGCCATCTGGCAAATTGTTCCAGCCGGTGCTTGAGCCAAGGCTTGCTTGCAGATGTCCTGTATGTCCCCATCTTGCAACCCGATAATAGACAGCATGCCATGTGGCTTGCCTGTATCAACGCGCAGCACCTTAAGTTAGTTTGTCATCACAGCAACACAAGTAATGAGTACATCTCTGTCAGATTGAACGCAGTTGAACACCGCCCAATGGCAAAACAACATGGCTGCAATGGCAAAACAACATGGCTGCTATGAAGTTTTGCACCAGCGCTGGCTTTTTATGAGCAACAGCTTTCAATATACTGCCACATCCTTAACTATTGTATTATATTGAATCAGTGTATCATACAACCATGCCACCCTTTGCACAGCCGCTGTCTTCTCCCAGATGAAAGCAAAGCAATGCACTGGAATGACGATTTGCAATTTGTTGCGACAGAGTGCGTGTGAGCAAGCATGCCCAAAGCCTGCAATAAGCCCTAATACACAACAAGCCTTGACAAGCAAGAAGCCCTGACAAGGTCCAGAGGGGTGATGAGCTCACCAACAGTCGCTGCTGCTGCCATGCTCTCTCCCCTGGCTTTCACCACCTTCAGCCCATCCTCAAATGACAGAACACCAGCAAATACCAAGGCACAGTATTCACCCAGGCTCAAGCCTGCGGGCAAGGTCACAATGATTGAAGACATGCTTGCACACAGAGCTCTGCATGGTTACCGTACCGTCATACATGCCAATTGAATAATGTATTCATAAGCTTCTCCTCAGTGGCAAACAAGCAAAATGCAATATGTGCAACAAAGCCTATTGAGCAGCATATGCTTGATGCTATGGCATTCCGCATCAGACTGCCAGATACATGCATGTCATTACTTTTGCCTGTTGGCAAAAAGGGCGCAAGCAGCAAATGTGTCAAGTCAACCGCTTTTGTCTTCAGGATGCCTCAATTTGGCCGCTCAGTCCCACCAGCATTTATTTGATGTCAAGGAGCAATATGATATACACAAGACGACGCCAAAGGCAAGAACACAAGCTAACAAGCTGCTGCAGACAAGCCTGTCATGCATGCTTTGCAGCACAACTTGCCTGCTGTGGCACTGCAGTTGTTGACAGCTTGGGCATTGTCCTGACGCAGCTTCTCCACAGCAGCCAGACCTGCCACAAACAAGGCTGGCTGACTGTACACTGTGTCATCCAGCTTCTCCTTGGGTCCTTCCAGGCACAGCTGCAGCAGGTCATACCCTAGCACCGCCTCAGCTTGCTTCAGCATCTGCTTGACAGCTGGCAACTCCTTGCTGGCCTGCAACAACACAGTGGCAATCAAATGTCTGATAGCGACAATCAGGGCAGAGTCTGTGGCATGTTGCTTGACGCAGTGTTGCTTGATGTGTGCAACACATGTGAAACTACTGCTGCAAACTTTCCCTGCATGTGAGGCACAGTGACCTATGATGGTCTGAATGATGGCTCTGGAATATCGACAGGTGTCTGAATGTGTTTCAGTGCTATCACAGGCATCTTTAGAGACCAGGTGGCTTTACTGAGATGGGAGAAACAAAGGTGGCTGTTGATGTTTGTTGACGTCATGAGACTTCTTTGCATGCTACTGTACATGAGTGTTACTGTGCGTTCACTTACTGACAAGGGATGGGCACGGTCAACTTACCATAATGAAGGAAAAGTACTGACAGCAATACAAATGTGGTCAGTATTCTGTATGCTGTCTGCCAGTTGCCACCCTTTGGCTGGCGCAAGCTGGCGTCAAACAAACAGTTGAACATGCAATGATTGATGTTGTCTGCAGTGATGCACTGCTGCATTCCAGATGCTGCTTTGCTCAGCCTAAAACCAGTTGCAACGAAAGCATCAACAACCTACTGAGATTGTGCTTGACATCCACTGAATTCTCAAAATAATAATGTGTTTGGTAGTTTATAGCTTGGGAGGATGATTGACAGTCCAAGCAGACAAACCCTATGAAGGTTTCAAGGCATTCAGATCACAGCTTGGAAGTGTGTGCCAGGGCTCACCTGCAGCATGCCAACAGCTTGAGAGCCCTGTCCTGGGAACACAAAAGCTATGGGGGTAGACTGTTCTGCTGTCTTCCTTGCAGGGGCCACTTCCTGCTTGCCGGGGGCAGCAGCCTCAATGGCTAGCCCAACACTTTGCGCCTTCTTCTCAGCCTTCCTGCGCTTCTTCGCTTCCAAGTCTTTAGCTCTCTTTATCTCCTCTGCATGCACAATGTGAGATGCATGTGAGGACCCTTCTCAGTGGGCGGCAGTGGCAGCAGCAGAGACAACATTGTCAATGCATTTTATCACACTGCCTGTGGACACAACCCCTGATCTGGTCTATGCGCGCAAGCAAAGAGTTGGTTCCCAGGAGATGCTAGACAACTCATTGTGAGACAACAAGACTCTGCAGATGCATGGAGCAATAGGTCATACAGACCATACAGCCGCAACAGCTACAACAGCAGACCAGCATCAACACGGACAGACTGTATACAAGCCAGACTGCTGCAATTAAGTCAGTTGACTGACACATTTCAAGGGCCCAGGAATGGTGTGATCAGCTCATTTGGGGTGTAAGGCTTTGTATGCATTTGCACATTGAGGGTATAAGTGTGGGTTTGCTAGGCCTGTGGGTGAACACAGTACCTGGGTACGGATGCTTGTAGTCCTTGTCCTAGGACTTAACAGCATCTGGGCCGTAGTCATACAGTGTCTGCCAGCAGCCAATGTCTGGATGTGGCTCCTGGCATTTTGGAGTGTGTGCATATAGCTTCTCCAATGCTCTCAGCTGGTTGCGCACATCCTCATCATCAATGGCCACTTCCACAGGGCTCTTCTTGCCAGGGTTGAGGTAGGGCTCATAGTCCTCTGACAGTATGTTAGGGTCTGCACCACGACTCTGCAGCCACGTCAAAGGCTCCCTGTCAGAATTTGCTGCTGCTGATGCAAGCACTTACATGCAGATTACATGTACTGCACACATATTTCTCGCTGCGGACAATATGTTGAGGGTGACTCGTTTGCTACTCAGCATGACAGACAGCCAGGTACCCAGACAGGGCATCAGCGTAGTTTATGCACACACATACATGCAGACAGACACAAAGAACCATAGTTGACTCAATGAATGGTGCCCACCAGGAGGTACTCATAGATTTGCAAGTATCCGTCGTATTGAGCAAGGTGAGCCGCTCTATGAAGTGCGGTAAGTCCGTTGTCGTCGCGTTGGTTGATCTCAGCCCCGTTGTTCAACAGGTGGTGAAGCATATCGAGCTGCTTGTAAGTTGTCGCAAAGTGGATGGGCGCTCCGGCGCCGTTGTTTTGCGTCAAAAAATACGGGTCGACAGACATGACATGAAACAAACGCTCAGGATCTCCCAACCGGACTGAGCCGTAAAACTCCGTAGGCTGGTGTTTCGGCACAGGTGGGTAGCGCCCGGTTCCGCTCATATCTCGAGGCATTTTGGAGGGTCTATGTGTGTTGTCGAGGTACAAGCGACATGTTCGCAAAGCAGAGCGACATGGCCTCGACGGCCTGCCTCGAAGCCTCGACAATTCGAAACTGTAACGCCCGCATGCGTTACGTTTTACCGTAAACTGAGCGAGTGAGTACGACCGTAAGCCACGTTGACTGCGGTTGCCCTTTTGCAGTCAACGAAGCTTCTTGCGCAGGAAGCTGCCAAGTCGAGCGACAGCTCTCACGTTGAAAACGCTTAGCACCTGTGAGGGCGTGGATCTTTGTGTGTGGTGCTTGCTCCAGCAAAGTTGCCTGTGTTGTTGGCACAACTCAGATCGACTCCTGAGTTACATTCCGGAGTTGCCGTTTTGCTGAAACCGGATGCAGAGACTCCGTCTGGGTGTCCTCTTGCCGCTCATCAAACAAGCACACGCATCGCCAGCTCTCAGCCCCTTGCCAGGATTGTGGCAACTGGGAGCTCCGACACTTTGTGCATTGCGTACGGCTCTGCCTGCTGCCTTGCACGAACCTGTGCTGTGCACAAGCTTGATCAGCTTGCGCAGTTTTGCAGCAGCAGCGGAACCATGTAGGATTGAGGACCAGCAATCTGCTGCTGAGGCTTTATTTAAAGTTGCACCTGATGACCAGATAAGCGAAGCTCAATCTCATGCGCCTGCTGTCTATCCCTTCTTTGCCAGAGCTTACTATGTCGGTGAGCGCGAATGTGTTCTGTCAAAGCTTGTGACATCATTCATGCTCATACGCTTTTTGACAAGTGCTTGCTGCAGGCAATTCTATCAACCTGGTACAGTTGACAAAGCGTGCCAACAAACTAGGTTATCATACCTACGTAGGCAAAGGCATGGTTTTGGTATGTGCTGCTGCAGACACAAAGGGCAAGCTGTCAGAGAATGCCTGCGAAACGGTCAGTACTGCAAACTTTCACAATGCAATGACTGCAATCATTGCATATCAGCCCTCCACTACTCAAGCCGCAACTTTGGGCATAAAAATGATAGCAAAGTTACTATGCATTCACTGCATTGTATACATACTGTAGGGACTTCCGCTAGAGACGTATGTAGCTGCCTACAAGTACGGCTCTGTTGTCATCTTCAATGGCCGGGAGCGAGAGAAAGAGGTGCTCAAGCTCTGTCAGGAATTCTGCACTGAGCCAACAAAGCAGAACTACACTGAAGGTGAGCAGGGCATGCTTTTATCTGCATTTCATGTGAGCATCATCATGCGTTGCTAAATTGCAGTTTGTGCAGAGCGAGCAGTTCCAAATCTCATGATGGAGCTGTGTGCATGTGCCTTGTTAATGACTCAAAGTATTTTTGACTTGAGCAAGCCTTCAGATGCTACAGCTAAATACACATTCAGTAGCAAGCAATGCTTCAGCCAGTAAGCAGTTGTCAATGAGCTGTTGACTCTCTGCGTACCTGTGCAGAGTTTCCCATCATCATACAGCCTGACCATCAAGAGCCAAATGATTTGACGCCAGATTGCATCATCCTTCGGCAGCTGGAGTTCAACAACATTCGGACGCTGTCACATGTGCTTGGACAGTCAGTGGCCCTGGACAGATATGCTGAAGTGGCTGAGCGCATGCTGTCAAATTTCATGCATATGAACAGCACCATGAAGCGGAGGGGAGATTTCAAGGATGTGAAGAAACACAAGCTGTTGAGCTTGGTTGCAGAAAATAACATGATTCTGACAGACATCATAGCCAAGCTGGGCCTCCAAGAGCGGT
>JAABUO010010563.1_pt1 | contig 10202 bp, 6 predicted proteins | sample 5559291 | NCBI WGS metagenome assembly JAABUO01 (sample SAMN10711878, study PRJNA513372) | rock metagenome | isolation source: Antarctica rocks | place: Antarctica: Victoria Land, Finger Mt sud
TGGTTCGCCGACAGGTATGGCTACAGAAAAGTGATTGGCACAGCACTTGTCGCAATCATTTGTTTCCTCTTCATCACATTCTTTTCGCCTACCATCGTCGTGCTCCTGGTAGGCGAAATTTTGTGCGGCCTTTCCTGGGGAGTATTTCAAACCATTACTGTTACTTATGCTGCTGAAGTCTGCCCTGTGGTTCTACGTTGCTATCTCACCACCTATGTCAATTTATGTTGGGTTTTTGGGCAGCTCATAGGATCTGGCGTGCTGCGCGGTGTCAGCGGCATTACCGACCAATGGGGATACCGAATTCCATTCGCTGTGCAGTGGATATGGCCAGTCCCGATCCTGATTGCTGTAATTTTGGCTCCCGAGTCTCCATGGTGGTTGGTCAGAAAGGGCCGATTAGCAGAAGCAGAAAAAGTTGTCCAGCGCCTTGCCTCCAAATCAGAGACTGTCCACCCTGGCAAGACTGTCGCAATGATGGTTCATACAAATGAGATCGAGAAGCAGATGGACGAAGGCTTTACGTACTGGGACTGTTTCAAAGGAGTCAATTTACGCCGAACGGAAATTGCGTGCATGGTGTGGATGATTCAGAACATTTGTGGCAATTCATTAATGGGAAACTCTTCGTACTTCTATGAACAGGCTGGACTACCCGTTTCTAAATCTTTTGATTTGAGTATTGGCCAATATGCACTCGGCGCTGTCGGAACGCTCCTTTCGTGGTTTTTGATGGCTCGGGTGGGACGTCGAACGATTTATGTCTATGGCCTTGTGTCACTTACTGTAATCCTCTTTATTATTGGATTTATGGGTATTCCTGCTCAAAATGCTGGTCTTTCTTGGGGCACAGGTTCTCTCATGTTGATCTACGTCTTTTTGTATGATCTCACTGTCGGACCTGTTTGTTATTCTCTAGTCAGTGAAATTCCATCTAGTAGGATGCGTCAAAAGACAGTGGTGATGGCCAGGAATACGTACAATGTTGTTGGTTTCTTCAGCAATACAATTACACCGTATATGCTTAACCCTACTGCGTGGGGTTGGGCTGGAAAAGCAGGTTTCTTTTGGGGTGCCTCGTGTTTGTTGTCCACCATATACTGCTACTTTCGACTTCCTGAGCCAAGTGGCCGATCATTCGCGGAGCTTGATTTGCTTTTCGATAATCGCATTTCGGCCCGAAAGTTCTCCAAGACAGCTGTGGACCCGTATGCTATGCACAATACCAATACTGGTCACGAGGATGCTCAAGAAAAGCGTTTCGGTACGAGTACCGTATAAGGGCTTGCTTGTCACAGCGCGATATGAGGTAGAAGAGGTGGAGGTCGCATTATTGTTTTTTGTATCCTAGCTGTTTAGTATAACACTTCTTATGTCTATCGAGAAATGTGCTGACATGCCCTACATGAAGAACAACCTGATTACCAGTTCTCTAATCAGCCACTTGTCCCATTAGTGATCGCGAACTCGTGTGACTCGCTGCTCCAAATGTAGGGATCTATGGAGAGGCTCCGGGGCTCCATGCCGGATGGATTGTGGGGAATTGCGATTCGAGAATTGACACCAGCTAGTAGACTTGGAATTTCTGCGCCTGAAATGGATATCTGGTGAGCCGAAGCAGCCCCACTACTTCTGGGAGTCCGATGTTGCCAAGTGGGTAGAAGGGCTACCATAGTATGCCATTGATAAGAACGCCCATACCGATGAACGACGCCTGCAGTCTGTGGCTTGTATTGATGAACCTGTCAAGCTTATTGAAGGTGCACAGTTGCCCGACGTATACATCAATGTGTACTACACGGTGGTGGAGCCGACTCAGAGATGGACAAATGTGATCAAGACTCATGAACTTTACTGCGCCGGACATCTTCTAGAGGCAGCTGTGCTGCATTTCACGGTGACACAGTCGACTCGATTTCTGGATGTTATGTGTCGGTATGTGGACTATATGGGAGCTTTTTTGGTCCAGGAGAAGGTCAACTACACGGGTATCCTGGCCATCAGGAACTGGAGCTGGCTCTGATGAGACTCTACAAAGTGCGTCAAGCAGGAATATCTCGAGCTTGCCGAATTCTTCATCGAGGAAAGAGGAAATTTTTCGATGCACAAGCCGTTGCTCGCGGGGAGGATCCAAAAGAGAATGAAAAAGATGGCTATATTTACTTTCCCTGGTAAACAGAAGAAACGAAAGTTACTATTGGATTCAATATTCACTCCCAAACTCAATCATCGAAACCCAAAGGTCGCTGCAACAAGAGGAGAGGTTTCGGCGCAACGGTGTCCGTTTGTGTACGCGTTGGAGGAATGCGATTCCGTAGTTCCCCTCGATCAAGGTAGGCTATAAAAAGATGCAATATTCACTAGAAGCGCTTCGATATCAATTCAATTTCGTATCTGTCATTGCCTTGGAGACTGATGAAACGAAGGAGCGCGAATTTAGTTCGTCCTTTACTTCACATGGGGGAATGGCCACCCGGGGCAAGGAATGAAAGTTTGGATCGACAGTACCTAACCTTTGTGAAGTAGTTCGTAAACAAAATTGCTTTCCAGGCTGGCTTACCATACTCGTAACATTGCGTTGCCAACCGTGGGTCCAAGCTGGCTAGGATTTCGCGGACCTGGAAGGTCTCAGTCCGAAGCTCAGGGTTCCCTTTCCCATGGTATTTGGCTAATACTTTGATTGCTTGATCCACTTAGGGCAAATGGCCAGCCGTACTTAGGAATGCACCTAGATAGTAACTCACAAAAGCACTGCCGTTCCGTGAGAGGGTTACAGGAAGCAGGAAATAGCAGTTCATTCGGTATCGCCGGTCTTTATTTTTGAAGAGGATTCGATAATCCCTCCAGCGCCTGTCCGCACCGTTCAATTCAACACGCTCAGTCCACTCACGCATTTGCAAAGAGACGTAGACACTGGGTTGCCCTCGCCATGGTATGTTAAAGTGATTGCTCTGGCTTCGTCAGGCCGTCTAATAGCTTCGAACTTAACTTTAATTTAGGGAGATCTACGACAAGCGCCATCTACAGATACGTCATAATTATACCAGCATCTAGAGAGAGGAAAGGGTGCGAGGGATGTTTTAGTGACTTGACTACCGTTTGTGCTTTGCGACTTCGCTAAGGCTGGGATGTTTGTAGAGCACTTGTTGCACTCGTGGAGAGGCACGCTAGAGATTTGGTGTCACCATTGATGCTGTCTCTTGACGCCCACTTATGAAAAGTGCAAGGGCATCCAGTGTATTCGTAAGGGATTTTTGGGTTACGAGGGTGCGTTGTAGCGTAGGATCACACAGTACCGCATCGGCATCGTGATTACGACTTCTTAAGCGCATCTTTGAATTCCTTGCCCCGTGACTCTTCTGCGTTGCGCTCAGCGTCAGGATCCACTTGTCGTCCATCAACATTTTTCTCAATTTCCGCAACAAATGATTTCATATGTTGCAGGTCTTTTCCGAGAAGACTTATAACCACACCCCCACCAATGTCTCGTGGGTAGGATCCCACTTTCACATCTGCACCAACCTTTTTCTGCAACGAGTCGAGAAACGGGGCAATAGAACCTTCTGGCTTCGAGGTTTGGACAAGTACTCGGTGTCGACGATTCGCAGGGTCAATCAAAGCCTCGAGAGCAGGTTGGTAGCCTTCCAGCATCTGCGTAAACAGTCGTGGTATGCCGGGGAGAACGTGAACGTTTTGATTGACAACGACGATTGGTACCCAAAGATCTTTGGATGGGTAAATTACCTTTGAAGGTGTAGGGAAGAGGGCCATACGTTTCCTGGCCAGTATTTCTGGATTGTCTTCTGGAAGCTCCCAGTTGATTTTGCGGTTTGTAGACATCGCTTTCATCTTTTGTATGGTCTGCTCATGGTACTCTAGAGGAAGGCTGTAGGCGCGCGCAATCGAAGAGTAGGTGATATCATCCAAAGTAGGCCCGATCCCGCCACTTGTAACGACGAAATCGTAGCGATTGCTCATTCGTGCCACCGCTTCTGTAATCTCCTCCACATCGTCTGCGATGACTTCGACTCGTTTGAGGTCGACGCCAAGCTTGAAGCAGAAGCGCGAAAACCAGGCAGAATTGGTGTCGATGGTTTTGGAGGACAGCACCTCGTCTGCAATGATGATGATGCCCGAAGTGCGGATGCGCGACATGTAGCGTGTAGTTTGTTGTCTAAATGAACCAGGTCGTGCTGCGATTTGCTTGTGCACCTGACGGAGACGAAGCATCAACGCAGTCGAAAATGAGTGGAATGAATGGAATCTATACACAACATTGAACACTCTTCAATCTACCTGAAACCCGGCTGTCTGTCTCATCCTGCTAATATTCATCCTCGCTCTGATTGGCTTCCTCGGGTTTCCTGGCTCACTGAAGTCACTTTGTCGCGGGCTGTCCCTGTAAATCTAGTCGGGCCAAACGGATCCAAATCCATATTGCCGAGTTCAATGGGGTCACCACACTCGAGTGAAGGGAATTGTAGGGCGCAAAAGTGGGTTAGAAAGTGGGTGGCTTAATATTCCCTTCCAAGCGTGACAGCGGCATGTTACGCAGCAACACCCACCCGCCCCACTACTATAAAACAGCATCTAGCATTGGAACTCGGAAAGTCACGGTCCACGAGTTTGTTTCTGGTAGAAGGGCTTGTCGCGAATCAAAACGACCACAATCCGAGACCATAGCACTCGGTAATCATTGATTTCTAGTCGTGAACCCTATCCCGGTTAGGATGTGTCAGTGTGGCGCGGGTGGACGTGTCGGACCCTTATTGGCCCTGGCGAGACGGGTTCGGGTTTGTTGGGCCCGAGCAGGCCCGGATCCGGAAGCACCACCGAGCCGATAATATGTGGTACGCGACACCCTCACTCCTGCCTGGCCCCAATCAAATCGAAGGCTAGAGTTGCATGGACGACTACAGGCAGCTGGAGCCGCTGCAAAAGATTCCAACGGCTACAAGCGAGACCTATTATGACGCTCCTACAATGCCTGAGCACTTTCCTATCTATTCACAGAACCTGAGTAGAGATGCGCAGGCAAACCTTCTTCGACGGGTCATCTCGCTCCATGAGGCAATCCAAGAGTCATCCTCTCCCAGCGAGCAGACCCAGACTTCTTTAGAATTGTCCAAGCAGCGCACGAATCTATCCTTGACGCCCAGTAACACACAGGTCGACCCGAGATCCGAAGACTTTAACTGGAGAACGCTGTTGCGCGTGGTCATGAGGGCCCAGGAGCAAACGGGTGTCACCCAAAGGCGGACGGGAGTGTCCTTCAAGAATCTTACAGTGACGGGCAAGGGAAGTGCGCTCCACCTCCAATCTACGGTACCATCGGTTCTCTTGGAACCATTCAGGTACTTCTCGCAACGCAAATCGAAAGATGCAGAAAAACCAATTCTTCGAAGCTTTGATGGATTCATCAAGGAGGGTGAGATGCTGGTGGTTCTTGGCAGACCCGGCGCTGGCTGTTCCACCTTGCTCAAGACTATCTGTGGTGAAACGCACGGTCTTGATTTAAAAGAGACCTCGAACATCAACTATAGTGGGATACCGCATTCCGTAATGCACAAGCGCTTCAAAGGAGAAGTTATTTATAACCAAGAAGTGGAAAAGCACTTCCCCCATCTAACCGTCGGACAGACGTTGGAGTTTGCTGCCGCTGTTCGCACTCCACAAAACAGACTGAAAGGAATGTCGCGGGCCCAATACGTTACCATGCTCCGAGATGTTATGTTGACTGTGTTTGGACTCAGGCATACCGTCAATACCAAGGTGGGTAACGACTTTGTGAGAGGCGTTTCTGGTGGAGAACGGAAAAGAGTTAGTATTGCTGAGATGGCTCTTGCAAGAGCTGCTATAGGAGCTTGGGACAACTCGACTCGAGGTCTTGATTCTGCGACTGCATTGGAATTTGTGCGAACATTGCATGCAAGTGCAGAAATTACTGGCCAGTCTCACCTAGTCGCAATTTATCAGGCATCTCAAGAAATATATAATCTGTTTGACAAAGCAATTGTTCTTTATGAGGGAAGAGAAATCTATTTTGGGTCGTGTCGTGATGCGAAAGCTTATTTTGAAGATATGGGCTGGGAGTGCCCTCAGCGACAAACCACAGGCGACTTTTTAACGAGTGTGACCAACCCTGGTGAGCGGAAAGCCAAGAACGGCTGGGAAAAGAAGGTGCCCCGGACCCCAGATGAGTTTGAACGAATTTGGAGAGAATCGCCTCAAAGAAAGTCACTGCTACAAGAGATCGAATATTTCGAGTCTGGTGATAGTGAAGCGAAATTGAATGAGTTCAAAGTATCTCGGAAAGCAGAACAGTCTAAGCACATCAGCCCAAAATCGCCGTACACAATTAGCGTTCCCATGCAGATTCGCCTTTGCATTAAGCGCGCTTATCAAAGGATTCTGGGTGACTTTTCAAACACAGCTACCCAAATTGGTGGACAGGTTATTATGTCCTTAATTATAGGCTCGGTATTTTACCCCACGCAGAATAATACCTCGGGATTCTATGCGAAAGGCAGTGTGCTATTTTTCGCAATCCTGTTCAACGCGTTGTCCGCTATTTCGGAGATTAACCTTATGTATGAACAACGACCGATTGTTGAAAAGCATGCCTCTTACGCTTTCTATCACCCTTTTGCAGAAGCAATAGGCTCTTTGTTGAGTGATATCCCGCTTAAATTTGTGCTTGCGGCGGCGTTCAACCTTGTCGTCTACTTCCTTGCTCAGCTCAGACGAGAGCCGTCGCAGTTTTTTATTTTCTTTCTCTTCGCCTATATTTCCACCCTGTGTATGTCAACGATCTTTCGAAGTCTTGCGGCTGCGACGAAATCGATTGCGCAGGCCATGGCCCTTGCTGGTGTCATGGTATTGGCAATCGTTATTTACACTGGGTTTGTGATTCCCCGACCGACGATGAAAGTTTGGTTTAAATGGATCAGCTACATCAATCCCATTGCATTTTCTTATGAAGCTTTAATCACCAATGAGATGCATGGAAGACTTTTCCCTTGTGCAACGCTGGTGCCACAGGGCCCTGGAGCGACCCTGCCAAATCAGATTTGTTCTATAGCAGGCGCAGTAGCTGGTCAGGACTTTGTTTCAGGAGATGCTTATCTCGAGGCTTCCTACCAATACTCTTATTCCAATATTTGGCGGAATCTTGGTATTGTGGTTGCATTTTACATCTTCTTTTTATTCGTTTATCTACTTCTCTCGGAGTACAATACAGCTACGACTTCTACCGCCGAAGTTTTGCTTTTTCGACGTGGGCATGTTCCAAAGCATATCGAGGCGAGCTTGACCAATGACGAAGAGAAAGCCTCTCGGGCGAATGCTTTAGTAGATGACCAGGTTGTGAATGAACAAGAGGAAGCAGTTGATGCCGTTCCTAAAAGCCGCGATACTTTCACTTGGCAAGATGTCAAATACGATATCACCATCAAAGGCGAGCCTCGCACATTATTGAACAATATTAGTGGATGGGTGAAACCCGGTACTCTGACTGCACTCATGGGAGTTTCTGGAGCTGGTAAGACTACGCTACTTGACACTTTGGCCCAACGAGTGTCAACTGGTGTCGTCACCGGCGACATGCTTGTCAATGGGAAACCGCTTGACGCCTCGTTCCAAAGAAAGACTGGATATGTGCAACAACAGGATCTTCATCTTGAAACAACGACTGTCCGTGAAGCTTTGTGTTTCTCCGCGAACCTTCGTCAGCCAAAGTCAACACCCAAGAAGGAAAAACTTGAATATGTGGAAGAGGTCATTAAGATGCTAGATATGGAGGACTATGCAGAGGCTGTTGTCGGTGTACCTGGAGAGGGACTGAATGTGGAGCAACGCAAGCGCTTGACTATTGGCGTCGAGTTAGCTGCTAAACCAGAACTGCTGCTTTTCCTGGACGAGCCCACCTCCGGTCTCGACAGCCAATCTGCATGGTCAATTTGTGCCTTTCTACGGAAACTAGCAAACAATGGACAAGCCGTGTTATGTACCATCCATCAGCCATCGGCTGTATTATTCCAAGAATTTGATCGTCTGTTATTCTTAGCAAAGGGCGGAAAGACAGTTTATTTCGGGGATATCGGACCAAATTCAAGGACACTGCTGGACTATTTTGAAAGCCATGGTGCAGAAGAATGCCCTCATGATGCCAATCCAGCAGAGTACATGATGGACATCATCGGAGCTGGACCATCAGGTAAGAGTAATAAAGACTGGACGGCTATATGGAATGATAGTAAGGAACGCAAGTCGATCATGTCTGAGTTGGAGACGCTCCACAGTACTTTGAAAGATAAGCCGACAAATTCTGTTTCTACCGGAGAGTTTGCAGTACCCATGTCTACGCAAGTGCTGGAAACGACCAAGCGTGTTTTTCAGCAGTATTGGCGTACTCCATCCTATATCTATGCGAAGCTAATGCTGTGCGTTCTTTCGGCATTGTTCATCGGATTCTCATTTTTCAAAGCTGATGCTACGCAGCAAGGATTGCAGAACCAGATGTTTTCCATTTTTATGATCACCTCCATCTTCTCGACGCTTGTGCAGCAGATCATGCCACGGTTCGTTGTCCAGCGCAGTCTGTATGAGGTTCGCGAAAGACCTAGCAAGAGCTACTCATGGAAAGCTTTTCTTCTCTCCAACATCATTGTGGAGATCCCTTATCAAATTATAGCTGCAGTTGTCACTTTTTTCTCTTGGTACTATCCCATTGGTTACTATCGAAATGCTGTTCTTAGCGACTCGGTGACTGAACGGGGAGGGTTGATGTTCCTGTTTCTCTTGGCCTTCTTTATTTTCACCTCCACCTTCTCGCACTTGGTTATTGCAGGCCTACCAGACGCAGAAACAGGTGGTAATATTGCAACACTCATGTTCTCGTTGAGTTTAACTTTCAACGGCGTCCTTCAAAGCCCGGCAAATCTTGGCTGGTGGATTTGGATGTATCGTGTGTCTCCATTTACATATCTTATAAGTGGCATGCTCTCCGATGGAATCTTTGACACGCCGGTGACCTGTTCTTCAACCGAAACACAGGTCTTCAATCCACCAAATGGACAAACTTGTGCGCAGTATGCAGGACAGTTCGCGCAAATGGCTGGCGCAAAAATATTCAATCCTGATGCTACGGCAGACTGTCAATACTGTGGACTGACGAACGCGAGTCAATTCCTTTCAAGCCTTAATATCTCATATGGTGATCGCTGGCGCAACTTTGGAATTATGTGGGCCTATATCGTTTTCAACATTGTATTTGCCATTGTTCTCTACTACTGCGTCAGAGTTCATACGTGGAAAGGTTTTTCGACGAAACCGTCTCTTAGCATATTTAAGCATCGGGGTTTGTCTGGTTGTTCCAGTAATGGAAGAGTTCGACGAAATTAAAGCTGGCGTAGAAAAAGAGCGCACGCTTACTGAGGGGCTCACTTTTAGAGAACTTACCCAAAAGCAGAACCTGTATCGATTCACACTTGGCTTTGCAGTATTTACTGGCCAACAGGCCACAGGTGCGACAGCTCTGGCATACTTTGCGCCGCAATTTTTTTCACTGCTGGTTGGACCAGGCTCGAAAATTTTGCTTATTACTGGTGTTTTTGGTGCTTTCCAGGTTGTTTCATGCACTTTTTTCATTCTCGTTCTCTCGGAGCGCTTTGGAAGAAGGACGCTGCTGATTGGTGGAGCACTCCTCATGGCAGCCTGTATGATTCCTATTGCTGTGGTAGATAAGGTAAAACCACCGCCTGCACAAGGAGCGACAACTTCAGCCGGCATTGCTACAGTAGCTCTCATTATGATTTTATTATGATTTATAACTGCTCTTGGGGACCTTTGCCATGGCCATATGTCAGGTATGATTTTTACATACTTCTTGCTTACAATAGTATAATTTTCCCAACGAGAACCCGCTCGATGGGTATCGCTATTGGTGTGTCAAGTCAATGGTATGTTGTACCAGCCTACTTTTAACAAATAAGGTTATTCAATTTTGTTTTCAGTTTCTCAGCGCCCTATATGATCAGCAACATGGGCTGGGGTACATTTCTGTTGCTTGCCTTATTCAATTTGGGCTGTGCAGCTCTCTGTTATTTCTTTATGAAGGAGACAAAAGGACAGTCTTTGGAGCACTTGGTGCACGTTTTTGGGCAATCTGTAAACGAACTTGATTCTTACCTTCCGGTGCATGT
>JAABUO010010565.1_pt1 | contig 10200 bp, 17 predicted proteins | sample 5559291 | NCBI WGS metagenome assembly JAABUO01 (sample SAMN10711878, study PRJNA513372) | rock metagenome | isolation source: Antarctica rocks | place: Antarctica: Victoria Land, Finger Mt sud
CCAGCGCGCCCGGCGCGGCCAGGCCGCGCGTGAGTGGGCAGGCGCGCGCGCGCGCGACCGCGCCCAGCACCTCCGCCGCATTCTCGTGCAGCTGGCCGGGCGGCTCCACGCTGTTCAGCCTGCGCCGCCCCCGCATGCCCGGCGTCAGGGGTCTCGTGCACCTGGCTGGGCGGCTCCGCGCTGTCCAGCCTGCGCCGCGCCCAGCACCTCCGCCGCAATCTCAGGTGCCTCTGGTCGGGCGGCTCCGCGCTGTTAAGCCTGCGCGGTCCCCGGCGCGCCCGGCGTCGGGGCGCGGCGGCAAGCAGCCGGCCACGCGCCTGCCCGCTGTTTGGCACACAACAGTCCTTGCTTGGCCGCGGCCGTAGCCACTGTGTGCGTGCGGCGATGCACAGGCCGCATGAGCGTGTCGAGGAAGGAAAGACTGCAATTCTTTTCTCCTAAGAGCTGGGACCAGAGCCACAAGGCCCCCCAGCCAGGCAACGCCCAGGTATGCCGTGCAAGCGCCGCAGTGCTGGAGTAGAGTGGCAAGGAGACCCTGCCGGCCTGCCCGGCCTACCCGGGGCACAAGGCGCTCGCAGGCGGGGCGCGGGCCGCGCACAGCGCCAGGAGCTGCGGCAGTACAGACGTCTGCACGATAGGGTAAGGTAGGGTAGGGTAAGCCCGCAGGTGGGACAGGGGCCGCGCACAGCGCTAGCAGCTGCGGCAGCACGGACGTCTGCGCGACCCAGGCCAGCGCGGCGCCCGGCACGCCCGCCGCCGCGGTCTCGTCCGCGCCCACCAGCTGCACGAGCGCCTCGGCGACCGGCGTGAGGCCCAGCCGAGGCACGAGCGCCTCCAGCAGCCCGCGGTGGCCCTGCGCGTCAGAGACCCCGTAATGACACACTCACATGTGCATGCCAGCACAGACGCATGCGTCACTGCCGCGGCACGAGCGCCTCCAGAAGCCCGAGGTGGCCCTACGCGCTACAGAGACCCCGTAACGATACACTCAGACACATGTGTCATTGCAGAGGCTCTCCTCCGTCACTGGTACACCGTGCACCACCGCGGCAAGAGCGCTGCCCGCGCGCCTGCTCGCCCGCCACTCTGCGCCGGCAGACCTGGCCATCGAGCGGGCGCCTGGGCACTGCGCAGGAACCTGGCGCAGAAGCGGGCGGCGGAGAGGCTGCGCGCCTCCAGCCAGGCAATGAGCTCCCGCCCGCAGCGCGCCAGCAGGCTGGCCACCACGCGGCTCCAGCGGACGGCGAGCGCGGGCGCGGACGCAGCGCCGCCGCCCGCCGCCACAGCGGGGGCGCAAGAGTGCCCGCCGTCAGGGCCCCTGCCCGGCGCCCACGCCTCCGGCGCGGCCATGAGCAGCTGCAGCAGCGGCCCGCTCGCCGCAATGCCCGCCAGCAGCGGCTCTGCGTCCGCGCACAGCACCTGCGCGGCGTGCAGGGTTAGAGTCCAAACCCCGGGCGCACTCGGCGCCGGGGCGCGGCGCTTTTGGGGCAGCGGCACTTCCGCGGCTGCGCAGCTGCACAAGACAGTCCTGGAGAGCAGGGAGAGCTCTATCCACAAAGCGGAGGAGGCGGCGCATTCGGCAGAGCGCCCTCGCAGGCGGCGGGCAGGTGCTGCTGCGGCGCAGCGCGGCAGCCGCATCCTCGGGGTGGCTGCCGAGTCCACGCAACAAAAAAAATGTGCATGGCAGTGGGTGGAAGCCGAATGTGCTGGCGGGACGAGGCTTGAGGCGCGCGGCGCGCCTCGCAGGCGGCGGGCATGTACTTGCTGCGGCGCAGCGCGACCGCGGCGGCGTCCGGCGTGGCCGGCGCCGGCGGCAGCACCGCGTACCGCAGCAGCGCCTCCAGGCACTGCGGCCGCCGCAGAAAGTCCAGCAGCCGCGCGTTGGGCGCTCTCACCTCCTGCGGCGCCATGCGGCGGCGCCTCGGCGCCATCATAATTACTACTATAAATTTTCATTTTTTTTTTGCTGCGCCGCAGGACGTCCAGCAGCCGCACGTTGGGCGCCCCTCACCTCCTGCGGCGCCCGCGCGGCGGCGCCTGGGCAGGGCTGAGGCGCAGGGCTGAGGCGCCGGCCGCGCCCGGGGCGACTGCTCACCTTGGCGGCGCCTTTCCGGACCGGCGCAACATGCTACAGGCTGGAAGCGGGGTCGGCATACAGACTGCGAGCTTGGCAGCACTGTGGGCGCTGCGGGTGTTGCGGGGATGTCACACAGCACGCGCATATGGCGCCCAGGTTCCCCGCAGAACAGACGCACGCGGGCACCTGCCCCAAGCTGGCCGAGCCAGCGCTTTGCCAGCCAGCAGTGGCAACAGCGACGCTAGGCTGCAACAAGCGTGCAAGGGAGACAGGCGAGGGAGGACGTGCAGCTTCACAAACACAGGGGCAGGGAGAGCTCAGGTGCGACAGCACGCCTGCAGGAGGTTGACGTCAAACCGCAACTGCCTCAGGGTGGGTGACACTTTGTCGAGGACACTGCCCGACACAGAGAGCTGCCCACACATGAGTAGGTGTTGCCGGCGTGCTGACGCTGGGAAGCAGACAGCTCACACCTGAGCAGCTATTGCTGCCGCACGCTCCAGGACAGGGGTGCGCAGCGGCGCGCGGCGCACCTGCAGCAGGTCATCCTCGTCCAGCAGCTGCTCCAAGGTCGCATCGCTCTTGTCCAGCAGCGCGTCGACCACGGACGGCTGGCCAAAGCTGGAAGTGGAGCGCCAAAACATCGCGCAGCTGTGACTGCAGTCAGGCGCCGCCGCGCGGCCGCCCTGCTCGGGTCTGCGCCGCGCTGCTCACAGCCTGCGCACGCAGCTGCCTGCCCGTGTCGTCGGCGCCCCTGCTGCCTCGCCTTGCCGCGTAGTGCTTGACCGCGCTGCACGCAGTCAGACGCAGCACGCCGCGCTGCTCACCCTACATCCGAAGCCCTGCACCGGCTGGGCTCTGTTTTCACATGCGCCTCAACTTTGCCGACACAGCGATACGCGCAAGCGCAAGTGCTGACCTGGAGGTTGTAGTACCGGGTTATGTGTATTGTATTGTGCAGACACAGCCCTCCCTCCAGCAGGAGATAAGAGCACACACAGATTTCAATTGGTGACAGCCAGGCGAAAGGGCTGCACACAGCTTTGTGAGCTCACTTAATTTGACGAAACAGACAATCTTACACTCGCTTGAGCAGCAGTCGCAGGATAGAATCGACTAGTCGAGTACTCGTGCAAAAAAAATATATTCAGAGCTATCAGAGTTCAACTCCCAAAATGAGGGATTAAGGTACAAGAGCGCATGCACTGGCAAGGGCAGCAGGAGGAACAGACTTGGGGGTAAGCAAACAAAATACAGCGCCCACAGATGCATGTACATCCAGACAGTCACCGACATACACTAGCATTCTCCTGCCACCAGAACTGACTGTGATTGCAGGCTAAGGCGCGGCCGAGGAGGATACATGCACTGGCGGGGGGGATACACGCAGGATTGAGTACCACAGCTGCTCTGCCGCGCTGCTTGTCACTGCAGAAGATTCTGGACCACAGTTGTTGCGTTATTATGCACAGGGTCGCTGATGTGCTCGAGCAGCAGCTTGACAGGGCCGCGCCCAGTCACCATGCTGGCCGCATACACGCCGACAAAGCCCACCCTGCATGACAGGCGCACACAGTCACCAACATGCTGCATCAAAGCACGCCTGCATGACCAGCCGCCATCCCCGACCCTGCAGACAGCAACCACCGCGCGCCGCGCTGCTGGTCCCTTGCTCTTGCAAACACCGCTCGCATAGCGCCAGGTCCATATGTGTGCAGCAACACACCCGCTGCATGGCAGGGTATGCACTCTGCTCGGCACGCAAGCTGCCAAGTGGTCTCTCAAGGTCTCTCGAGCCAGCAACCTGCGGCCCCACTGCTGCAAAGCCTGAACGCATGCAGCACACACGTGACAGCAGTGCACGTGTTCCGCTGTCTTGCACCCGCAAACCGCCTCGCTCGCGGCCGCGCCTGCATCGCCTGATCCTGTATCTGTGAAAGGGGTGGCCTACGCACGATATCGCGGGCTATGCAGCGGGCCGGCTGCGCACATGGCCAGGCGGCCGTTGTTGAGCTCGCGCGACTTCATACGGTCCAGCTCGCGCACGGTCATGTCGCCGCGGTTCCACCACCAGCCGCCTGCGCGCTCCCCCGCCCCTCTCACTATGTGGTGGAGGCGCAGGCCGGACGCGACGCCAGCGTACTGTTGGCGCGCTTGACGCACACGAGTGACGATTGCCGTTGTGAGTGCAGCCCGGTCACAACATGAGCAAGGGCTCCACCACAGCTCACACGCCCTTGCCAAGCTCCGGAGACTACCAGGAAAGTAGGGTCGCATGATCGCCGTCAGGCTGCCGGCCGATCGCGGGCACCTGACAGGAAGCCGGGTAGGCCGCCCAGCCACGCGGCGTACACGCCCAGGCCCGGCGCGGCGCCGCCGCGCGGCCCGCCGCGCGCGCCCGGCCGCCGCTGCACCAGCCCCAGCACGTCAAAGCGGCGGCTAGGATACGCGCGCTCCTCCAGGCTCCGCGCCTGCGCGTCCGCCCTCACGAGAGGGTCAGGGTTGGTACGCACAGCTGGGGAAGCACCCGCCATCCGGCTCCAGCTGTGGCCTGATCAGTCGCAGCGGGAACACGCCCGGCCCTTCCAGCCTCTTGTGCAGACACGCGCAGCTGCACGAAAGCTAACAAGGCAGCGGGGAACCACGCCCATCTGAGCTCCGCGCGCCTGCAGCCCGACGCTCGGCGGGCGCGGGCGTGGCCGGGGCCGCCAGCCAGCCACTTAAGAGCCAAGACAGAGGTGCGAGCCAAGCTGTGAACCTGCACGCACCTCCAGGCGACGTGCGCCGCGGTAGACCTCCAGCGCGCCCAGCGCGACCACCGCCTGGATCGTGAAGGTCAGCAGCGGCAGCGACGCCAGGTCCGGCAGCAGGTACAGCGGCCCGCCGACCAGGTCCGGCACCACCAGCCCGACAACGCCCAGCATAGCCCAGCGCGCATGCAGCACCTCGGCCTCCCTGCGCGCGCGTGCGGGCAGCGCTCACGACGCTGACAGCTCGAACGCAGGCCGTCAGCGCCGCTCCTCTGCCGACAAGCAGACCTGTGTGGTGACACAGAGAGTGCACCTGAAGCAGAGTGCAGCGCAAGCTGCGTGCAGAACGTGACCCCGGGGTGGCAGGTCACCAAAGCATGTAGGCAAGGCCTAGGAGCGCGGCACGGTGCGCTCCCAGCGACCCGCAGCGCGCCACAACGGCGCTAGCCAGCTTGGAATCAGCAGGTTGGCATGCAGGACGACAAGGCTGGCCTGGCGCTAGTGCGTGAGCTTACCTTAGGAGCGCATAGCGGCTGGGATCATCTGTCAGCCGGAATGGGTCGAAGCCTCCTGGCCTGCGAGCAGGCGTGTGCCATCTCACGCGCCGCACGCTGCGTGCTGCCGCGCAGCAAAGAAGAGCTACTCAAGTAGCACTCGCACCCCCGCTTTGCTGTTCGCAAGCGCGCACGCTTGGAGTCTGGGGCAGGCTTCCTGTTTGCCTTGCCGCCCGGGTCTGACCGCAGGGCAACGACTCTGCTGTCACTCCTGGGCCTGCCACATGCTGGGCACGCGAGCCCAGGCCGCAGACAGTTCACGAACATGCCTCGAAGCAGCGCGTCTGTGTGCTGTAAACAACAAACCAGCGCGTGCGGAAGAGAGCTACGCAGCGCTTGTTCTACAGAATACAACACCCGAGGTGTGCAGTCGCTGCTTGGAGTTACTCCAATGGAGTATGCTGCACAGAGGTCAGGCCTGCAAGCCAGCCTATTTTCCTTTAATGCAAAATAGATTAATTTTGAATATATCATTAGCCTTCGCTTGATAGACCAGCGCTTCATGCATGCAGGCATGTGAGCGCGCTGTGTAGTTTCGGTGAAGGGAGACTGCAGCATCATCAGCAGCAGAGAAGGTGGTGTCACTCTGCTTGGGCACTAGGCTTGGGCCGAGTGTACATCTTGAAGTCTGATTGTGCTGAGGCGCAGTGCGGGTCTGCAGCCATACCTGCTTCCACCTGGGCTGCAGCACTACCGCGCTGCACCAACAGCCCGTGCTTGCGCTGCATGCGCTGGCAGGCCTGCCACAGTGGACAGGCATGCGCGCCGATGGAAGCGTCAGCGCAGATCGCGTCGCCCTGGGAGCCAAGAAGGTGTTGGGTGACTGCTCACGGATCCTCATCTTTGACAACAGCGGCCGCGTGCTGTATTCTTCGTTTCCGGTGAGGCCCAGGCTCAGAGCTTGTCAGCTCTGAAACGCCGGCGTGTGCTGCCTTACAGCCAGTGCTCGCAGCTTGGGCTGGCAGTGCTACCGCGTCCTCCGTTTCTTATGTTTCAAAGTTGGGCACGCAAGCAGGACGTTGACGACGTGCACTCGGTGCAGGTGAGGCCGAACGAGCTGCCTGCCCTGGCTGCCGCTGTTGGGAACCGCGACAAAGCGATACAGGCCGGGATGGTGATAGAGGGCCAGCGCTTTGAGGTGGGTTGCAGCCCTGCTACTGACCTGTGCACACCCCGCTTTCAGGTGGCCAGGCCCTTGACAGATGCGCAGAGCCGCTTGCCCTTGTCCTCCCCCCCTTGTGTACTTGCCGTCAGCGTCCGGTGCTTGCATGGTTAGGCTTGCTGCGGGGCAGAGCAGACGAGCAAACGCAGCTCGCCAGCGCCCCTGAGGTGCCTCACGCGGCGCTGGCGAGGCTGGCCACCATTAGCTACCTTTTCGTGCTCCGCAGCTCAGCCGAGCTGGGCTTTATAGCCTGGCCATGCGCAGGGCATGACCAAACGCTGCGTGGGAGCTTGCGCAGCGTTGGCTCGCCCTTGAGCCCCTCTCTCGCATACGCAGGTGCACCGCCACCACCCGCCGCTGGTGTACGGCCGCGGCTCCCTGGGCCTGGCGCCCGAGTTCAGCGAGGGCGCCGCGCTGTGCGCGCTGGACAAGGGCCCCACGGGCCTGCCCACATACGCGGTCGTGACCTACAGGCGCGCGGCTCCTGAGAAGTGCCGTGGTGCCCGCACCTTGAAATCTGCATGTAAATGTTGCATACTTAGCATGATCGTGCACCCACACAGTACCTAGCAGGAGCGGGTGGCCCACCCGGGGTGGGACTTGCATGTGTTGTGTGTCAGCGTGCATTCCGCAGGATGTGCCAGCGCATGCATGCGCCAGGGGCGTGCCTCGCGCTGCCAGCCACGGTGGCAGCACGCCCGCTGCTGGAAAACCGTACTGTGTTGGGAAAGGAGGAGGTGAGCTGTGCGGGCCGGCAGGATGCCGCACGTGTCGGCGCGCGTGGTGCCGCTGCTACAGGACTTTTGCCGCGAGTTTGTGCAGGCGAGGTGATGCAGGCGGCGCCCCGCGCTGGGAGCGCGGCGTGCCTCAGCCCGGCCGAGCCTGCTGTGCCCGCGCTTTGTGGTTTACAAGCACACGCTGCTGTACTTGCACGGCAACATGTAATAGCTTGTGTGCAAAGTGGTGGTCACTCAGATCATATCAGTGTTGCACCACTGTGGAGATGGATGTCAGCACCTGCTAGCTGCAGTGCCTGTCACAGTGTGGTTGGCTCTCCTCCCAGGAGACCTTTTGCATGTACGGAGGAAGAACAAGAAGAGGGGAGCAGGCGGATGTGGACATGCATCATGACCTCGCTCATAGAATGAAGACTAGGCCACAGCACTGCTGAGCGCCGACGCTGTCAGCGCATAGGAAAGCTGCTGGAAGCTCTCACGCAGCAGCGGTGCAGCAGATCGGTCAAGTCCCAAAGGCGCCGCGATGCTCAGGCAGGCTGCGCTGCAGGGCCTTGCCAGGGCACGAGGAGGCACGCTGCAGAGGGCAGTACAGACAAGCACAGCCAGCTGTCAGGACAAAGTCGCGCCCGAAGGTCTGCAGCCCGCTCGTGCTTGTGCGTGTACACACACCTTGCTTTGACTGAGCGGCAAGTTTGAGTGGGTTGCGAGGCGTGGACAGGGTAGCAGGAGTCAGACGCGTGCCTTGCAACCTGACACATGTGTGTTGTTGTCTCTCGGACGCAGGCAAGCACGAAGAAGACCCCCAGAACACTGAGGGCACCCTCACCGATAACACAGACAGCAGAGTGGGCTTGAAGGACACCACTGACACCACGCCTGGCTACTTTTACAAGAATGAGGTGCTCCTCATAGGTTTGCTCTGCCACTTTGACAAGCGGTTGTCGTGGCCCCGCCTTGGCAAGGCTTCAGTGCTGAGCAATGGGTGCGGGGCGCGTCTGTGCGGGTATGTCAAGCGCTTGGCTGGCGCAGGTGACCCCAGACGCGGCGAGCTCTGGCCCCGGTCTGGACGGCGGGTGCGCCTGGTATTCGATTTATGGAGCGATGTGGCGCGGTTGAGCCTGAAAGCTGTAAGGTTGTAATCTGCTGCGGCCTGGAGCTGAGTAGCAGGGAGCGACTGAAGTGCACCAAGCGAGCTAAGCACTGCACTGCGCTTGGTGTGGACAGTCCCTGCAGACCTGTTGGCGTCTTTCATGTATCCACTGGCGCCTTGCAGTCACCTTGGCAGGAACGCGGCGCGGTTGCAAAGTTGCAAGGCGGCCAGGTTGCCCAGGCCAGCAATCTGCAGAACGAGTGTGCAGACATGGGGGTCCTGGCCGCGCAGCAAAGAGCAGCCGCGCAGCGTCGAGCCCGCGGCCGACAAGCAGGCGAGCGGGGCGGCGCCGCCGGACACGCGCAAGCCGGCGGGGCTGCCCAAGGCCAACATCCCGCTCTATGAGGGCCTGTCGACGCCGTCCAAGGAGGAGGAGGAGGCGCGCTCGCACGAGTTCTCGGGCACGCTCGTGCAGCCGCCCGAGCCGCCCGAGATGCGCGCGGCCACCCACAAGGGCTCCGGCCCACCCGAGGGCCCGCCGCCTGGTGCGCCCGCCACCGTCCTGTGGCCATGTCCGTGATCCTTTTGTACCTGTCTGTAATCTGCATTGCACAGTATGGCAACTTGGGGAGGAGGCCGGGCGTCTGCAGATGGGCACGCACAGGCACTGGAGCTGCCTGAGCCGCGCCCTGCTGCCAGGCTGCTCAGGCCAGCTGCTTACGGGGGCCTGTGCCCGGGCCGCGCAGGGCCGCCCGGCGCGGACCCGGAGGGCACGCAGAGCTTTGCGCAGCAGGTTGAGGGCGACATGAAAGACACATTTGCGAATGTGAAATGGGGCCAAAAACCTGACCCTGCGGCAATGCCTGGCGACCCCCGCCAGCACTACAAGCCGTGAGCTCCTGCTCCGGTGGGCCCCCCCCCTGCGCCGTGGGGCGCAGAAGCTCTACCCCTTGCGACTCTGCCCGGGGACTGCTGCGAGCCCTGCCACGAGCTGCTGCTGCTGCCAGAGTGCCTGGAGAGACCTGCCAGCGTTACAGTCCGTGAGCGCCCGCAAGAGCCGCGCTGCGCTCTCGCCCAGTTGAGAGGCAGGCCTGGTTGCTGTGCTGCATCTTTTCATGGCCAAGCTGCACACTTGCCTGCAGGTCAGGCGATGTGTGCGTGCTGCTTGGTGGTTGATGTTGATGTGCAATAGGACGGCTCCAGGTCACAGTCACGGGGCAATTCAAAGCCAGAATAGGCATGTTGGGCAGGGTGCTTAAGCAATTGCAAGCTCGCTTGTCGGTGTAGTTGCTCATGGGAACACTACAGTTGATGTAAAGTAAGTCAGTATGACCATGCACTCGACCAGGTCCAGAGGAGGTGCCCTGGCCCAGTTGAGAACGGCCTGAGTGAGCATGGGCCATGGCTTTGCTGCGCTCAAGAGGAGCGCAGAAGCTCAGAGCTTCAAGAGTGCAGAAGTGGAAACAAGCACAACCAGATGTAACCACAAGGTACAGACCGACAGTCGTGCTGTTGGGTGCAGACCGAGGCTTCGCACAGAGCTGACTGGCAGGAGTGCTCTTGGCACAGCGGCAGGCGGGGCTCCGCACAGCGGTCGCCATATACTTCCTCTGCGGCAACGCAGTCCTCCTCCCTTGGTGAGTCTGCGTTCCAGCGTGCTTGCCTGAAGCTGAAGGCAGCCAGCACGCCTAACGACCTGTGCGGTCACCCAGGAATGCGTTCATCACCGCGGTGGACTACTTTGGGAACCTGTATCCGGTGCGCAGGAGCAACAAGAATCCTTCAGGCACTCGCAGTGCTCGTTGTAACTTGTTAGCTGGCGTGCGCAGG
>JAABUO010010569.1_pt1 | contig 10197 bp, 14 predicted proteins | sample 5559291 | NCBI WGS metagenome assembly JAABUO01 (sample SAMN10711878, study PRJNA513372) | rock metagenome | isolation source: Antarctica rocks | place: Antarctica: Victoria Land, Finger Mt sud
GTGCAGCATGTGGCGTTCCCTGAACACGCCGCTGCAGCTCCAAAACCTGCACATCAAGCCGCAAGTTGGAGACTTTGAGCAGGATTCACTACATGCAACAACATGCAGTTGACGTACAACGCCAAATAGGCAGCAAACTGTGATCTGAATGCCTCACCATTCGATGGTCATACTCTACGGCAATAACCTTTTTAGCTCTCTCTAGCAACTTCATTGTCAAGTTACCAGTTCCAGGTCCAATCTCGAGCACCACATCTGTGCTTTTGATGCCAGCTTTGTCTACAATTGACTGAACGACCAACGGGTTCTTCAAAATATGCTGGCCTTTGCTCTTGTGAAACTCAATGCCTGCACAGAGGGTGCTTGTGTCAGCTGAGCGACCCGCAAAAACATGTGGGTGCTGCTGACTGACCAAGCACCTGAAAAGCCTCCGCTAGCAGCCCTTTTGGCGGTCTTCTTGACGACGCCACCTGCTGCTCGTAAACCATTCCCGGCCATACTTGTATGGTTCGAGGGACAAGATGCCACACTAAGCTACTTCATATGCCACAATCAAGTTAGTTTACAAGATTGCAGTGTCCTGACCCCGCAGATGTTGAGCTGTTCGTTGCAACAAATGGAAAACTTGCAGACGGCTGTTTGCATTGACGTGATGACTCACTTCCATACATGCGTACGTGCGATGCCCCAAGACTTTGGCAAAACCACCTTAATTTTTTCTATACGACCCTTTTTTTTAAAAAGTTGTACTTTTTCTAAAAAAGGATATTCGCTTAAAGGATCCAATATAAAATGCACATTTCGTGCTGTCACAGTGCTATCCCCTTATTTTGCTCTGTGTGTGCTTTGTTAGACTGCAGATCAAGCTCACAGCCATCCACCGTCGGCACACCGGCACGTTGGATAGGGCAGGCCTGGTCAGTTGTCCAAAAGGCGTTTCTTGAAACGCGCTTCACAACCTTTGTCTGTCAAATTGTTTTGCACTTGGTTGTGTCAACAGCATCCTGTTGTGTGATGACAGCCACGGCAGCATCAACGCCCAACGAGGAGCCACAGGGCTCTGCTGCAGCTAGTTCTTCTGCAATCGCAGGGAATGGCAGCAGCACGGAACCTTCAGCAGTTTCAGGCGAGCCGGGCCAGTCGGAGGCAGGGCCATCCTCAAGCGCTCCAAGCACTTCAGCTCCTGCTGCCGATGAGGGTACCCTGCTCAAGGTGAGTACGTTTCTTCAGTGACACCACATACAGCAAGCAGCGGCCTGGCGTGCATGCTGTTGGCCCCTCCTTGTTGTATGGCATGCATTGTTTCGGTTGAAGGTGTTATCACAAGCAACTGAGCCCCAATCAAACCCTTCAGCAGTTTTATAAAGCTACTGTGGCCAAAGTGCTGATGTATATTTATACTGATCTGCTGTTTTAAAATTGCAGACATTTTTTCAAGGAATGCGAGATGTAGATAGGGAGAACGAGGTGCACAGGATACTTGGTGCCTTCAAACTGAACCCCTTTGAGCAGCTTGGGTTGCGCTTTGATGCTTCTGTGGAGGATGTCAAGAAGGCATATAGAAAGTCCTCCCTCATGGTGCACCCTGATAAGTGCAAGCACCCCAAGGCGCAAGATGCCTTTGAGACACTTGGTCAAGCACAGCAGCAGCTGAACAATGAGGAGAAGCTGAAGGAACTTCTGTATGTGTTGACGCTGGCCCAAGGTGTGTGAAGCTTGCTAGGCAAACCACCTGTGCACGTCAATGTTTCTTCAGCTTTGTATTTTCAGAAGGTGCACTGCAGTGTGTCCATGTTGGAACAGATGATGTTTGTGCAGTCTGTATCGAGTCTATTCATTGGCAAGCCATGACCTTGCAGGCATGAAAATTGTGGCAAGGTTGTGTTGCTAACATTCAGATTTATGCTATGTAGATCACGTCCTCAAGGAGTGGAGAAAGAAGACAAAGAATGATGCAGCCACACGACTAGCCAGCGTTTTGCATGCGGTGAGCAGTGAATGCGTTTGACCTGACTTTTGCTTGTCTAAACTGGCAATGTGTGCATAATAGCCAAAACACTGCAGCTGTAAAGCATCTTCGTGAGCTATGTTGTGACAGACAAACATTTCAATGGGAATTCTGTGTGATGCTGACTGTGGGATTCAATGCTGACTGAGCAAACTTGACATCTGCATGCTGCAAGCGTGCAGTGCAGTGTGGTGCCAGCAGTCATGCTGTGTCATTGGGTTTCACACAGTGGTGATGACTGCAGGAGGGCCAGAAGGGTGTGGAGGCAAAGTACGTTCAGTCACCAGAGTATCATGAGGCATGGAAGGTTCAGGCCAGGGATGTGCTTGCCAGAGCAGAGTTCAGGAAACGCAAGCTGACTCAGAGGGTAAGCACAATGCAATGGGCATATGACCGGTTTGAGCATGTTGCATTTGGCTGGCTTCAAGCAGAGCCCAAGCCGACAAAGTTCTCATAAGTGCTAGTAACATCCAGTGAAAACTGAGAATGCATGGCAAGGAGGATCAGATTTTATTTGGTTCTATAGACCAATAATGCAGCCTCATGGCAGAGATGAGTCACAGAACGCGTGTGGGGTTTAGCATTTGCATCCGACCCTTTGTTTGCATCTGCAGCGACAGTCGCGCATGACCATACTTTTCGGCATGGTCAACTTTTTGGTTGCATAGTGTCTGTATCCATGCAAACATATTTGGTCAGTTGCTGATACTTCAGCACATGCTGCAGCTGAAAGATGACACTGCAAGGTGTGAGGAGGATGAGGCTGAGAAGAAGATAAAGCTGAAGGCGATGCGTGAGCATCACCACAAGTGGGAGGACACACGTGAGGGCAGAGTGGGCACATGGCGGGATTTTGTCAAGGGCAAAAAGACCAGGGTATGCACTATCATCACCTGCTGTCCAGCATAACACTGCAGGATTGTGTCATGCATTGCACACTTGGAAGCGACATCTGGATGTGTATAAAGTGCATCAGCATCAATGGTTCAACCTTTATGACGGCAACATATATATGCTACTGCAGCCTACAGGCTGGCGGCTTAATGTCCTGTGTGATCTCATCACTTGCCTGCCTTCTCAGTGCAGCTACTTTTGGCGTGCTGGACAGCCAAGCAGGCTGAGTCTGTTCTGCTGATATGCTGCTTGCCTAATACATCTCCCCGATGTAGAAACGCATTTTTACTGTCCCTGGGCGTTCTGACTTGGGATTACCACTGTAGGATGGACATCTCTGTAACAACATAGACGTTTCTGAGTCTACAGTACCACTTCAAAATGGAAGTTTCTGTAAAAATCCAGATGTTTCAGGATTGTGAGAGTGTGTGATGTGCAGAGTGGCAAGGAGCTTGTGTTGGGAGGCATCAAGCCACCTAAAGCAAAGGAATGGGACCAAGACAAAACGTATATGCAAAGGCCCGTTGGTGAGCAGTTCAGACCGCCACCGCCAAAAGGACCACAAACTAAGCAAGGTGCAGGCCGTCAGTGATTTTGTCTTGCTTCTGGCCGAGGTCATAGGCTCACTTTAGCTAGTCTCCTGTCTAAGTCAATTGTCGTGTGAATGTTTGCAAAGTCAAGACATACTCATGCTTGTTGCACAAGCTGTGCACTCCTGCTTTTTTGCCTTTCCTACTTGTGTGTGCACAGCCGCTTTGCTGGCTATTTGTTGCCATTTACAGTGTTCACAACTTAAGAGTCCAGTTCGGTCTTATATTTTGAATTCAATAGCTGAACAGCACTGCTGTGTATCATAATGCTATTGCCTGCTCACGTGAGGATGCGCCAAATGCATGCTGCTACAACCACATTAATGCATACATACATCAGTGCATAGATACATCAGTGCATAGTAATATTACTATGCACTGATTCGCTATCTTGCTGTTGCAACTGTCACATGAGCAGGCACATGGTCAACATTCTGAGTTATATTGAATTCACAGCAGGCGTGCAGCCTGTCTGCCTTGCATCCTGGCATTGGCAACTATACTGGGCCGCTATTTATCATTATGCTGCCACAACATGCAGCATTTGTTCACTAGCAACAATGTGCACACCTTGCACAATGTGTAAGTGATAGCGCAATATTTTGCACATGCATAGCTGACAACATGCTGCATGTCATCAGGTGCGACCACCTGCTTCTGACATCAACTGTTTGCCCCTTGCAAAACTGCCATGCCCCAGTTGCGTCAAGACCTTATAAGAGCGCAAAAAATTGACAGCCAGGGTCATAAGGCTGAGTTGCTGAATGCCAGTCATTGCTGTACTTGCAGCAATCCAATCATTATAACGTGACGCATATAGATAAAGTGAAAGTCTGTGATGCGAGTGGTGAAGTCATCAACCTGCTAGTGCTGGATCTGCTTCACTGACAGTATACTGGGTGACATTTGCACTCCATTCCGCATGGCACAGTCTCTGTGCATCACAGGTACCAAAGCAATGTGCTGTCCTGTTAGTTTTGTCAATGTATTACGCACTCCCCTGCAATCTGAGCTTCTACTTCTTTGGTGTGCCCTGCATGTTGCATGCATACTGCTCACCACAGTCAAGAGCGCCCCACCGCGCTTCAACAAACTTGCAGTTGAAGGTCCTCTTGCCGATGCTCTTGTTCACATTGTTGTGTACACGGCACATCCACTGCTGCAGCTCGTGTCCAGATGACACATTTGGGGGATCACTCCTGAAACATGAAGTGGACTAAAGTCATGACCATGAACAGGTGCTATGCAGATTCATAGTCGTGCAGAAGTGGGCTTCGCGCCTTACTTGACAACTTCCTCAAAGTGCTGGGCACACTCAGTGCAGGGATAGATGCGGGTCAAGACATCCACCTGCATTCACGATGACTTGAAGACCATTATGGGCAATATGCAATGGTGACAAGAGCTTGACCTACCAGTGTTTTGACATCCTTTTGTTGCTGGTTTGTGGGCGTCTGCGGATACTGGACAGCGAGCGTGTGCAACATCGTCCAGGTAGCCCTGCCGAGCTCCTCTTTTGAGATAGTGGCTGCAGGACTGACTGCTTTGGCGTCTGGACCGGGGTCTACTTGTGACGTTTTGGCCAACACAAACCCTTTGCTTGACAAGGTTGATATCAAGGAGCGAGCCTGATTCTGACTGTCTGAAGGATTGGCGCGGGTGGCAGATGCTGCCGCCGCGACAGCATCGCTGGCGGACTCCTGTTTCGGCTTTTCTTTGTCGAATCTGGAGCGTATTTGCGACTGCAGTTGCGAGGTCCACTGCTGAACGGCTTGCAAAGGAGCAAAAGGCTTATCCTCGTCGGCAGCAGCAAGAGGGAACAAAGGGATCAATTTGCGACCCTGGGCAGGCTGTCCGCTGCCGAAAGCCATACAGCTGCTGTGACTCCACTGATCATGCAAAGCTCAACAGTGGTTGCGCGCACTGAAAGACGTGTCTGCAGTAAGCTCCTGAAGAAAGGCAACCGACAGCGCGGAAGTTACCAATCAGGGTGCGCGAGAGCGCTTTTCACACCGCATCGAATCGTCGTCTCGCTCACTGAGAACTCCACAACAGGCAGAACCTTGGCAGATCATCTGATGACTACAGCAGTGTCATGGTCAGGTCAGTCGCCCACTGCACAGCATGGGTTGACCATTGCTTGCCAAGTCAATGCCTGCCAGGATAGTAGTCTTCATGTGACGGCGCAACTCAAGACATCATTGCATATTATGGGTAGGTGCTGCACTGCTTCACACTCGGTTTTGCCACACTTGCTAAGACACGAAATACACACGACCAGACAATGATGCAATTCACCAAACCACCAAACAACAAATGTATTTGTTAAGCAAGCACCTAGAACCTCTCCCCAAAATGTGCCCAAAAAGACCGCCTCCTTGTGTTTCCATCCCATATGCATTCTGTTCTGACAGCTGCAAGCTTAACACCTACACCAGCAGATGACCCACTGCCTGCTTTCCTGAAGTACTCAGTGGGATTGCCGACAACGTCTTTGGAGCTGCCAAGATCTGTGCCATGTTCCAAAAAACCATATGCATGGGTATTCAGCTTGGGCACTGGCACTCTAAGCTCTACAGCGCCTTCAAAGACGCGCCGTGCTGATGCTAGCTCACCAACATTGAAGCCTCTGACTGAGTATGGGCCACCTAGGGTATACAGGTCATATGATGCCAGGTCTCCTATACATCCAGCGTACCTGCAGGACCGCACAACATCACTACAATGCACATGTACAGAGCTCTCCACGCCGGCCAGACAGACGTGTGTAGTCCAATCAGGACTCTGAGCATTTTTGCAAAATTTGTTGATACAGGCATTTGCCTATGTCAACTGTTCATAAGCTACGATGCAAGTACAAGAAAATGGAGCTTTGCAGGAGCCTGCATTGGCCCTTGAGCCAACCAAACAATGCTGCAAACATGGACTTGGGACATGTCGAGGTTTGTAAAGCAGGTTTGGGACCAGGCACCATACCTGGAGTGGAGTACAAGGATAGGAGGAGGCGCTTTGCTGCCAGGTCGCAGAAATTTCTTGGGGAAGACCTGGATGAAGCGCGTGAGGCTGATGGAGTGCTTGTTGAATAAGGGCATGATGCCCAGACCCAGGCTTTGCTCTACCTGCAGCGCACAAACCAAGGCTTGACCACCTGAAAACCATGGCTTGCTGCCAAACAGTATACAGACAGCACGCAACGATCAGAAGAAGTCATGATCGAAGCGCTGTGGTGAAGCATGGCATTGCTGAACATTGCGGCTTCTGGTATCGTGCCACCAGCTGCACACTATGTGCCCATCCAGAAACAGGTACAGGAACTGCAGCAGATGTGGAGCACCAAACAACCCTGTTGTCTGTTGGCATGGAAGGGAAACACATGGCTGAGCAACATAAAAGGGCCTGCATTTACATGCCTTTACCTATCACAAGCTTATCCTGCAGCAGAGTCTTGCCAAATCATGGCACAGCCACTGATGACAAATACATAACACAAAACAGTTTTTGATTCTGTTGTCAAATCAACATCAGGGCATACTGAGCTGACAGAAGCTTACAGTGAACTGATCCCGGGCTCCAACAGGTGTGCCATTGACATAGTGTGTAGCATCCCGGGTGATGTTCCCTTGAAGGAAGGCCACCCGATCTTTGCCCTTGCTGGAGTGGGTGGTTGGGGGGCCATCCATTGCTGCATGGCCTGACGGCAACATCTTTCTGCCAGTTGTCACGATCTGCCCTTGCTCGTCACGTGTCGTCACCTCCTCAATGACTAAGCCATAGTTGGCTTTGCTGCTGCGGCTGCGTGTCTCATGGAAGCCAATCTTAGCACCTGCTCGGTCCACCCAAACGACAGGCACGTCATCACCACCTGCACACACATCAGGCTGATGTCAAGCACTGCAGCTATGCAAACCTTGCAAGGAGTGCACACCACATTGATGCATGTCACAAGCCTGTTTGACAGACTGTGTCATATCTCGCCATGTCAACAGATGGACGCATTGCTACCATCTGGAAGCATGGTCAGGTGACCCAGCTTCCTGTCATCCCTGTACACCAAGGCAACTAGCACACATCCGCTGCTTGGGAGCACTCCGGCCTATCAGGCTTTTGTCACTTCATCAAGCCAAAGTTATATCTGTTTATCCTAACCCATGTCTGCATTGTGGCCAATCACTGGAGAATCTACCTGGGGTCTGCTCCACATGCTGACTCAGCAATTGTGACCGCCAGCAGCTGGTATGTTGCTCTCAGTCCAGGCACATGCTCAACCATACTCAGGTTCTGGAGCGTAAGATTGCATCACAGATGGGCAATGCATTAATGAGCCTCTTACCTGAGTTGAAGACTCCTGAAGTCTTGCGGTTGTTGAAGGCTGTACCCTCCAGCGCAGTCTTGAACTTGTCACTTGTGCCTCGCACATATGGTTGCCTGTAATCCACCTGCACCACATGCACCTTGTCTCACAGCTGCCGCTGCTGGCCTGACCCAACTGGCACATACCAATTGGTCACATTGCAATGCTGGCCAGCAACGTGTGACTGTGTTCAGTCTGCACAGTGGCTCAGCAGAACAGTGCGCACTGCCTCGCCCTCCTTGCTGTGCAACAAGGCTGCTGTAGGTGAGACAGCCAAAGGGGAGTTTGCCTGTGCTTGCAGATCTTCAGCTTGTCAAGGCTGGCATGTGAGTCCAGAGCCTGACTGGGAAGTGGCCAGTCACTGAGGTTCCAAGTAGTCATACAGCGTTCAGTCAAGCAGAGCCCCACAAAACCTTGATGCTACGAGCAACACCACCTCATGTCGCAGTGCATTCCAGGTACGAGTCAGCAGCCAAACCTTGAAGCCAATGTCATCATTGGGCTCAAGGAAGTTCTCAGCAGTGACACTGGCCGAGAACTGGTTGCCCCTCTTGCCCAGGTTCCTGTTCTCAAAGGTGAGGGTGCCCCCGGGCATCTTGTCAGCCGGCAGGGGGATGCCATTGGAGTTGGGGGCCAAGCCCCAGGCTAGGTCCACGTCTGCTGTCTTCATGGGCCGCTCCTTCACCATGACGTCCACATCTACCTTGGTGTCGTCACGCTGATTGGGCTTAGGCATGACCTGGGGAACACATCATGGGAGGTTGCCATTTCTCATAGGCTTTGAGATGTACGGTGCAAACGAAGATGCAGCTCATGCAGGAGTTAGGCGCGTCATGTGAGAACAATACACACTGCATGATGCATCTCTGACGAAGGTACAAGCTGTCTGCAGTGACGGGCAAGCTTGTAGCCAGGTGTTGCGTCAAAGACTGCAGCTGCCTTGTCCAATAATACTTGTGACACTCAATTCAAAAGTCAGGCACGATGCCTAACAAATAACCTTTCAGGCAGCATGCCTTATCATACACTGTGGGGCAGCACAATATGCGTAGTTATACCTGTACATTCTCAAAGAGGTTGAGGGCAAAGATGTCCCGCAGAGCTTTCCTGCCATCATCAGTGTTGTAAAGCTGTCCCTCCTGCAGTGCACAACAATATTACTCTCAACAGCTGGCCTGCCGCTAAGACCATGTTGGCAGCACGCTTACATAGACAATGTGCGCACCAACAGAGCTGCAGACAGCATCTGTGCTCATGATGAAGCTGTCTCCTTGGTGACACACAGTATTGTTAGGGACATGCTGCAGGCAGAACTTCCGCCATACCACATGTCTCTGCACATGCTACATGTATCTGCAAATGCATGTTTGTGCACATGCTGGTGGAGAGTGCAACACATGGAGTAACAGCTGTTTCTGACAGTCCCTATATGACAGGACATTGATGTGACGCCCCTGCTGTGTCAGCTACAGCACCAGAAAAGCTTGTCACAGTTGTCTTTCCTGCACACATTGAACATACAGGCTCCTTTGACACTTGCTGCTGCAGGCTCTCTGCAGCATGCCATTGTCAACAACCACATCTGCAGAAGGAAATCTTACGTGAAAGGGCAGCTCGCGTTCGACCACTTCAACGGGGGTTTCACCACCACCTTTCTTCGGGTTACCATTGTCATCCACATACACCACATTCACTCGGTTTACCTTGCCCTCCACTACATTGGCATTGATGTTGCCGGAGTCCATGCCCTCAAAGTCACGGATGTATGCAAACACAAAGCCATGATCATGGTACCTGGCAACAAAGGGATACGTTCATTTTTGTTGCTGGGTGCATTGGTCAAGGAACATAGGTTAGTCAAAGCAGCATCGCTATTGATATGCTGAGGTCTGCCCATTCTTGAAGTCACATCTGCAGCTATACATGCATGCGTTAACTTCCACAACAATGGCTGATTCTGCACTCACGGCTTCTGCCTGTGATAATATTAATGCAAGAAACACAGCTTGATAACAAGAGGTGTTGAGACACAACAGGTCATCTTAGACAAGGTCTTGTCAGCATGTGACCGCCAGCATGACAGTGCAGCACATGGGAATGAACACATTATGACAGCAAGCGACCCTGAACGGCGTAGCAGACAACTGTGGACAAAATCCACTCAGCATAGCGCAGTAGCCAGACAGATCGCCGCTGTCAGTCAACAGTGCAACTGGTCACACAAGGCTGTGCAAGTAAAGGCTGACCATTTCTCTACAACATTCTTGATGGCAGCCAAGCCCTTCATGCCAGTGGGGCCCAGGGTCTTCTGCTTCAACACCTTGGCTACCTCCTCCTTGGGAATCAGCAGCTCG
>JAABUO010010571.1_pt1 | contig 10195 bp, 11 predicted proteins | sample 5559291 | NCBI WGS metagenome assembly JAABUO01 (sample SAMN10711878, study PRJNA513372) | rock metagenome | isolation source: Antarctica rocks | place: Antarctica: Victoria Land, Finger Mt sud
AGAAGCTGCAAGCTTTGTTCACCAGCAGCCAGAAGCGTGGCAGCATACAGAAGCTGCTGCAAGCTGTGACCACCAGGCTGCAACAGGACAAGCCCAAGGCTGACATGCTGATGATCATGGCTGTAGGTGATTAGGCCTTGGCAGTTGCTCGTGGGGTCCAAGTATGCAAGGGTCTGTTGTCTGCAATGATAGTACCAATGCCTCATCACATTTACAGACTTTGACTTTGCCTGGCACAGTTCTAAATGCAGTTCAATGCCAGCTCTGTCAAGTTGACTCATCTTCACCCTCATGACAGCAATTGCAATGCATGCTTGCTTGAGACTCATTTTGCTGATGCATTCAATCAGCATGCATTCCTTTTGATGTGTTCTACTACCCTGGCATCCCAGACTTGGCTGCAACTGTCTTTGGGGACTCTGCATTTGGCTAGTGTTTGCATGCAGGCATCCCGAATAGCGGAAAGTCCACTTTGATCAATGCTCTGCGGCATGCAGCCAAGCTTGGCAAGCACAACAGCAGCGGTGGGAAAGCAGCCACTGGTGCCACCCCCGGACTCACTCGCCATATTGCAGGTTTTCAGGTGATGACCTTGGCACACCAATGGAATACGTGAAAACCTCACTGTGAAAGCTGTGACATGGTGCTGCAGTAAGCAATGGCATGTTTTTTTGGCAATTTTGTGTGCAGTTACCAGGTGATGCCATTGCATAGACAGTATTCATATCACTCCATTTTTTGAAAGGGGTTCTTGTGTCATGCTTCTTCATGGTTGCTGTTGAATTCACCCCACATTCCCCAGGATTGACATCCCTCATCTGTGACTGTCGAAGCAGATCAGGGCTGCTGTCAGATAACTCGAGAAGGACCTGTGCATGAGTGTGGCCTGCCTGGCAGAGCAATAGTTTGATGCGCGGCCTCGGACAGTCGTAAATCCAAGAATTTCACCTTTGGCAATGAATACGAATGCACCCGACTGTCCCTTTTAATCATTACTCCAGTCCCACAGACCGACGAGATACGCCAGAGTCCTGGCGTGTTATCATGCTAATGTATAAGATGAATTTTCTGCGAAAGCATTTGCTAATCGCCATCACTGCAGTACATACATCCTGAGCGTGGATCTTGGTGCAAGGTAGGAGAGCGCCCAACAGCCTTTTTGATGGATACCCCAGGAGTGATGCTGCCCAATGTGCCTAACGAGCAGACAGGCATGCGCTTGGCTCTGACAGGTACGGCAGCCGTTAATCATGCACTAACACAGTACTGTCCTGTAGATCAGGATTTGCTGATCTCTGTATGTGCACTTGTGTCTGTGCATCACTGGTGTCTACTAAACTTGACTTGAACATGTCATTGGCAGTAACCTGCACGGGTGTAACTGCATAGAAACATGCAGCTTTTGTGAGCTGTGTGTCACCTGCATGGCTAACAGTTCACGCAGGCTGGAATACATGTAGAGGCTTGCTGTGTCACATTCTTGCAGGTGCTGTGAAGGATTCCATTGTGGGTGAAGAGCGGCTGGTGCGACACTTGCTGCTGGAGCTGGCTCAACAAGCACCACAATCAAAAGGTACCACAATGTAAACTACCATAACGCTGTGCGCTGATCCACGGCAGCCATGCACAACGTGTGACACAATCTCATAGTGTGATGTTTTTGGGTAATATTCAAAGCTCCTTTGTCACAAATCAATATTGTTTTGATCAATGCCTTTTGCCTGTTTACTGGCTCCTTGAGAAGCTTTGCAGCAAGGTCAAGCATTGCCTGTTTGCAGGTGCAGACCAAAAGAGGATGCAATGGCTCGGCATGGCAGAGGGAGGGAAGATGTCATTGCTCCAAGAGGCAGTCTTGTCAGCTGTCAATGCTGCAAGCCCAGCAGCAAGAGATGCCCATGCATTGAGTTCTGAAGTTCAAAATGATGACAGTATTACAGCTTTGCAGTCGTCACAGAATGGTGTAGATGTGGATGCAGGCATGGCAACATTACATCTTGCATTGAAGCAAGACGCGCTGGACCAGGACAGACTGAACGCTGTCTATAGGAAAGTTTTAGCTGCATATCGAACAGGAGATTTTGGTAGGTACACTCTGGACAGTCTGACCTGACCTGCTATTTCAGCGCCATTAAACCAACTTGCTATTTGTAAGCATGTGCAATCGATTGATTGTTGGTGGTGGACAGGCTATGTAAGTAAAGTGCACTAGACCAGACTGCAATGTGAAAGGCACAAGTTGCAGTCAGCAATAGAGCCCATGCACACAGGTAAGCAGACTGAAAGGCACGTGAGCATTGAAGTGGTGCGGGGCTGCGAAAGGCAACATTTGCAGCAGTTTAATATGCCAACTGGTTCATACTTTGACAGTGAAGCGCTGTAAATTATGCAACGGATGAACCAAGGTCAGCAAGCAGTGCCTTGCCTGTCAACATGGCACAGCAAACAACTGCCAAGGCAATACATTTCGCAATAGCACATGGGCTTCTCATCTATCCCAACAGTTCCCCCAACCAGCTTGTTCACTAAGCACCTGAGAGGAAGGTGCAGGTCATTGCTTCTTGTTGTTGCGCCTTCGGAAGCTTGCTGCCAAGTCCTTCGAGTGTTGCTGAAGCAAGCGAGACACAGACTAATGAGGCCTTGAACAAGAGCAGAGCAGAATTCTGCAGCAGGCAAGGGCTGACCTCCTCTTCAGGTGACAGCGGAGCCACCTTGGCAGGACCCGACTGTGTGGTGGCAAGTGTGGGTTTAGTTTCCTGAGCAGGCCGCTGAGTTGCTGCCTACGGCTCAAAAGCTGGTTTTGCAGATCAGTTTACACAAGGCATTGTTTATGCTGTACTATGCAATCCCTACCTGGTCTGAAACTTGAGGCAACATTGCAAAGTGGACTGGTCGGTCGTCACTATTGGTAATCAGTGTGTATAGTGTCGCTGTAATGTCGTTTTGTGAACTCGAGCTCGAACTAACATTCAAGATTGTAGCTGCTGGCCCGACTCCTCCGATGAGTCACGGTATGGTAATCATCATCAACAGGCTAGATGCGATGAAGTGTTGTGCCTTGAATAGAGACAGGACATGATGTGAAGAGCAGCATGGGTTGTGTGGCTGCCGGCACAGATGTCAATCCTGAAAGTACAAATTGCATGACTTCACTACAACCATGCAAGCAAATTGAGTCCGAATTGCATGCATGCGTCATATGATTGCATTACAACCATGCAAGCTCATTGAGTCCCAAGCCCTATTTATGGTATAGGAAGAAAAAGCCTAGTATGTAAAATCCAAACATCATAGAAAACGCGCTAGCATAGTAGGGGTATGCTGGCAACAGGAACCTCTCATACTCATTGTGCTTAAATGGTCGAACTGAGACCTGCCATGACTCCTCTATGCTTGTATATCCAAGGCGGTGATAGCTGATGACAAACTTGAACACTCCGTACACATCTGGCACCTTCATACGAGTTGAGAACTGTCCCTGCAGCAGCCACATCAGGTATCACTGTCACCACAGTCGCACCAGCTTTTGATGCTAGACATGAGTTCGCATATCAGAGACCACTGTATCAAGGGGATGCTACCACAGGCACCAAGAAGACAATTCCTTTACAATGCACAAATGCTTATGCACTATGCACTGAATTAGCAAGGAGCATTTTATGCCAGATAGAGCTGGCTGCAGTGTACGGCAGCAACATTGGAGAAACAAATGCTTGCAATCCATAAGCATGTCCCATACGCGCACCTTGTTGTCTGGCTTCAACGTTGCTCTGACATGGGGATCCAGCATGGTGAACTCCACTTGCACATCATTGGCGCTGCAGGAACATGTACCATCACATGCATGTGGCATCATACTCAGATCAGGTTGAAACAAGGCCACCATCAGCATATGAGCAGCAAATTGCACCACCTCACAAACACCTACTGCAACACGCCTCGGCCATATGTGATCATCTGCCTGTTCACATGTTACCCAAATGCACCAGTACCATACAAGCTGTCATGCTTGGTACTAGCGTAGACACAATTGAATGCGTTCATGGCAACAAGTTGTCAGGGTTGTTGGTGTGAATGCCTACTTGAAGGGCTGCCATCGGCCATCTACCAGCTCTTGAATATTGACAGAGAAGTCAATATCGTCGCTGACACGGTACCAGGTGAGCTGCTCATGCTGACCAACCAGATGATGGCTCATGTTGGTCAGCAGCAAAACTCCCCTCTCATGAAAGCCCCATTTGGTGACTTCAGTGCAGAATGCTTCATTGCCAGCACTCACACCACTGCACACAAGGTTGACATGAAGACCATGTGCACAGCGGCTGATCACAAGCTTTACAGGCAGATGCACGAGCTCTGCTTGGATGAGCTACAACGTGGCAGCCGTCAGTGCCATTGGCAGTGGAATGACAGTTGGCACGAGCAGCAACATGACAGCATTGTGCAATGAGATGCTGCGGCGTAACAGAATGGTTATGTAAAGATGGCCTACCTGCCAAGCGTTGACTGGAAGAACTCATTGCTGAACATGTCAATGGAGCCAGCAACGACCGCCCTGGCGTTGTTACGTGCCTGCATTGTAAAGACACAGCATCAGCAAGCAGTCTAAGTAAAAATCCATGCTAAGGGACTGGCCGAATATTTTGAGATTGCAGAGTGCCTGTGATGAGATTCACCTGAACAAGAGCGACCAATGTGGCATCCTTTCCAGCCAGTGTGCTGCTGTCTGTTGTGCCTTTGCTGGGGACTGCTGAGTATGCTGTATCAGCAGCAGTCAGAGCCTTGACAACCTGCAGCAGCGGTCGAGGGGTGACAGACAAGCACAAAACATGATGCTCTGGGCACAAGGTCATACTGAGCAAGGCATACAAGATCCTCAGGGCAACAGGCGCTCTGCAAAGGGCACTCACCAGTGTGCTTTTTGGTGAAATTGAGGCACCAATCCCTCTGTAAACAACTGGAGCCTACAATCACAAAGGGCAATGTGATGCATGGTCAACAACGCAGTCTTTGCCTGAGACCCCCGACAGGCTCACAGCATAACACAAAAATCCTACATGCTTGTGACTGTTGCCAAATACAATCTCGGACTCCAGCGCACTGCTAGTCACAATGGCTGACTGTTGCTGATCATGTCTGTTGAAGTGGTCAGTGATGACTGAGCCCTTGGTGTCAAAATCGACCCCCAAGTCTGCTGCAAGCTCCCTTAGCTCGTCTGATGCATCTGGGTCTATTGCCAGAAACAGGTCAAGTCCAGCGTCAACAAAGTCAAGGAGTCCGGTTGCGTCAAGTGAACCCCCAAACTCTGCAGCACATCATGGGCAACAATGCAGGCGTCCTCAATTCAGCTTGTGACCATTCCCGGCATGTACCAGAACACGAGCATGATGGCCAGAAGGTGTGTCAAGTACCTGATGTGCTGGAAGCAAACACGACGACTTTATCGTAAAGGTAATTATCCCAGTCTTTGATGGACAAATCTGGGGCATTCGCGGCATAGTATGTTAATTGGTATCCGCGAGCTGTCAGTGAGCTGAAGAACAGACTATGGGTGCTTTTCAACGCAGTGTCGTCGAGCAGTACTAGTACTCGCTTGCCCTGACCCACAACTTCTGAAGCTTGAAACAGGAGCAGAGCACAGCAGACTGCTAGGCAGTAGTGCAATAAGCACGACATACAAGAGTCCGCCGCTGACAGCGTACAACGCGCGGACTGTGTGTCAGATCAGCTGATGGCTGGATAACCGATGCACGCAAATCAGGCAGTGCTTGCAAGCTTGATGTAGCGGTTAACACGGATCGTACGACCTGTCTGTAAAAGGTCCTTTGCGAGTCGTATTGCAGTCTCGCTTCCAAGGATTGCTGCGATGCGCACCTCTCTGATGCTCGGTCTTCATTAGGCAAGCAATTCAGCACTGGCTTCAGCATCCCAATCTTCTGCAAGCAAGCCCCTGGCTGACCGCTGAGTACTTGAGGAGGCACAATATACAGCTATTCAATCAATTGGCAATCTTGCTGCTCACTGTCAATCCGTCATGGCGTTGTCGCTGGTTCAGCACCGTGCTGTGTCGGGGTCATGTAGTCTGCATGCAGTGCAGCACGCAGCTTATATGGGTTGTGTCATACGACCATTTGTGCAAGCACAGCCTTGTGTCCGCACGGCAGTTCCACCGCGCAGAAGGCCTGTGGTGCTACTTGCCAGCTCTCAAAACATGGAAATTGTTCTCAAAGCAGACGAGGTCAACTTGCTGCAGCTGCTACCTGCACCTGTGCAATGCACTTGAGACACATCAGCATCTGCTAAAGTATTTCTGTCACATCAACTGCTTGATGTGTTATGTGAACATCATGAAGAAGGCATTCATTTGGTCCAAACCGCTACCACACTTGATATGCCGTGCTGCAAGAATGACATTCTGTGTACTTCAGGGTGATCAACCATTGAAGGCAACATGGTCTATTGAAGAAGGAGTGGAGCTCCACAGCATGCCATTCTCAAAACCTCTGGGAGCCGTGCTTGCAGGTCACACATGGTACCATAGTTTATGCTGCATATGTTGACAGCTTGCTTGCTTCATGTGTGCACCACTTTTGATTGCACCAACCTTGCCAGTTTTAGATGCTTCATCGCAGCAGCATCTGTGTTTGTCCATGCAGAGCAAAAAGGCCGAATAGTAGTTGAAAAGATCCTGGATGGTAGCAATGCTGCTTTGGGCGGCCTGCAGCTTGGTGATGTCATCAGAGGCACAACAGGACGCTCAAAGGTACAGACTTGCGCTGTAACCATGCATGTCTGCCTTGACAGACTGTCGCAATGTCAGCAGCCTGCTCACTAAGCTTACAACAAAGTGCCATCTGAACTTACAAGACATGTTTGCTGCATGGACACATTTCTGGCCGTCTTGAAAATTAGCAAGCACGTGTAGTGATGTACACCTGATGCCAAGCTCGAGATAGGATTGACATGCAGCAAGCATGCCATCATAAGGTCTGATAGCAGATCACAGCAATTCTGTAGCAGAATGCTCGTGAGATAAGTGTACGCCATGGTCCGTCCAAATCACCTGCTCACCTTGGGCGGCTGCCGTAAAGCTACACAAATCTACGTCATTTGCATAGCGTGCAAAGGTCTGCATACCATGCACAGCAAACACAAGCAATTGACCAGAGCGCCATCTTGCTGAGCTCAGATGTGGTTTGCTGTCTGTGTAGGTGGATGCAAAAGCAACACGGGCTGGAAGTGGGTCCCGGGCCAAGCAGGATTACTGGGGAGCCCAGGTTCTGGTCAATGCTGATGGCCAGACCTTTGACACTGTCATGGCCGCCATCAACTCCAGCAGATGTGAAACTTGCGATGTCACTCTTGTGGTTGAGAGGAAAAAAGATGGCGAGAACAAGGTAGGGGTTGCATGAACAAGCCAGATTCATGTCAGCCAATATGCCCACAATTCTCGTTCTTACACACACATGCCATGTCTCTCTTTTAGTGTATGCATTTGAGGTTCTTGAAGCAACGTAAAGGCTGCTATGGTCAGTCATGAGCTGGCACATGTCTGGCGCATGTTGTATTCTGAGGGAGTTTTGCAATGTGTTACGGTGTAATGCTCACATGCATTTGTGACATGAGTAAAATGAAAGTGCATGCATTGATGCAGGCAAGTCCTCAGAGTCCAGCTGGCAATTCAGACAAGCAGTCATAGTGACACTGCATCAAGATGGTGACTGATACACCATCAGCTTGCAAGCATTCTTGCCTGTGCGGAGCTAATTGTAAGCGATGTTCTGAAAGTGTTTCAGTAGCCATTTTCAGCAGCCAAGTGGTGTCAGTCAATGACAGGTGCACTGCAAATGAATGTCCATCACACCAATGCAGTGTTTCCTTGATAGATCAGATCTCAGATACATGTTCCCAAGAATGCACTGCCTGATAACATGCCTGGATCATAGAGGAACTGGAACTGGAACTATGCAGTAGTTCTCCTGTTCTAACAACCCATGGTTCAATGTTTACAAGGTAAACTCCCAGCTTGCAATGGCCACTCAGAAAAATTGCAACTCTCATGAACAAGCAGACAGACAGGAATCAAAGCACAAAGGAGAAGCAATGTATCCAAGCCCTAACAATTTCCAAACCCTAACATTTTTGGAGAACACAATGGTTACATATCTGGCAACAGCAAAGTGTGTTGCAAGACATGGTACATCAGTCATTGCAGGTATGCTTATGCAGGCTTGCAAGACTACTAGCATAATGATTTCAACTGGGTAGCACTGTTTCAGTATCATGTGTCTGTACATTTCCTACGTAGGGTATAATCTTCCATCAGGTTGCAGTGACTTCCAGGTGAGCATCAAATGTGGTGCAGTAGTTGTCCTCCATGTCACTGATGTAGTAAGTACCTGCACGGTAGTGATCACTTATTGACCCAAAAGTTGTGCCTGAAGCTTTGTAATACTCTTAACATGTGCAAGACAGCTGTGCAATTGATAGAGAACTGGAATCTGAGGGTACTCGGCCATGGGGATTGTCAGTGGAAGTACTATCTATGCTAGAGGATGCTATGAGACGTGGGTGTGACTTGACCAAGCAGCATATGCATATGCTCACTTTTGCTTTGCTACCTCTCAACAGAGAAAGCAGATAGCAACACCGTCTGCAACAGTTGCGCATCAGCAAGGAGGGCGCACCTGGCTTTCCAGGAGTGTACTTGCAAGGAGCAGAAGTGCTGATTACTGAAGCATCCTCAGCAGGACAAATTTGTGTGGTGAAGGCACATGGAGAGCTTCCGACGTACAAGTTGTGGACAGAGCTGTGGTACGAGAAGTCGATGGTGCCGGTGGCAGGGATGGTGACAGACTGCGCCAAACACACGGAATCAGCCAAAAGAACAATCTAGAGTGAGCAGATATCTGACCATCGATGTGGTTGCGCATGCAAAGCTCATCTTGAGATCACGACATTGTTGTATTCACACGTCAGACTTACGTTGAAACCGCAAGTCGCGTCTGGTGTAGCTGTGGCACCTGACCCGCAGTTCGTGCAACTAGACTGGATCTCGGTCTTGGATGGGGAGGTCGTCAGCCTGCAGCACAGAGCCTATCGTGCTGAATTTTGCAGTCTTATTCACCGCTTGAGCAGAGACCTGACGGCCGCGCGCGAAGGCCCAAGGCTTGCACTTACGTGCATGGGCGGCCCCAATCGAAGGCGGTGTCTCCTGTAGGACAAATTGCAGTTAACGTCACAAAACTGGGCTACCGATAAGCTTCGGCCGACAATACGCACAGCTTATATGTGGCACACGCAATGCACACACAATCATGACAGCTCCTGGAAGCAATCAAATGTAGGACTGTACCTGCTACGCTATTGACAGCTAATGCGACCATCACAAAGGCCACAAGAGGTGTCATCATGGTGAAGGCCATTGTTGAATGGCTATGGGAGACAAGGAAGTGGTTGTTTCCAAGAGGCGCTGTGCAGATAGGCAGCTAATCTGGACTTGCACTGAGCGACGCAGCCCGACGTCATATACATCCTCTCAACCGCCAAGATCAGAATATTCCCGCCAGAGCATTTGGTTTCGTTGTTATCCTCACGTTGCGATAGATACCTAGGACGAGCCGAAGGTCTAGTCCCTCATCATCAACAATCTGTGAGGATGAGTCAACCGTTTGGTGTGGCCACCTTCAGGGCAGATGAAAGCAGTCGTCTGCGTCCCCACAATGAGTAATGTTGACAGTCACCAGGCGAGAGCTGCAAGCTCTGCTGAAGTCTGTCTAGAAAGGTCAGACTCTCAACTCTGTTCAGGTTATTTTGCACAACAAGAATATGATGCAAACATGTTTTTGCTTACATCAATCAGCCAAAGCATGTGTTGGAATCTTGTTTTTGACTGCAGCCATGGCTTCCTCTAGCTGCTTGGCATTTCGACACTCTAGCTGCAGCTTAGCTGTGAAGCGTTTGTCCTGTGCATCCACATTGGGATAAGACCCCATACGGACATCTGGAAATTGTTTTGCGACATCTCCAAAGATGTTTGCAAGATCTCCTTCTCCCATGGAGGTATATACAGACAAAGTCTGGAAGGCTGCACCACCTGTAAACCTGTCTTTATGCGCATTGATCATGCCCTGAAAGAGCCGTGGAATGCCAGGCAGAATGTAGACACCATTGAGATTGACCAGTGGCACCCACAAAC
>JAABUO010010573.1_pt1 | contig 10194 bp, 4 predicted proteins | sample 5559291 | NCBI WGS metagenome assembly JAABUO01 (sample SAMN10711878, study PRJNA513372) | rock metagenome | isolation source: Antarctica rocks | place: Antarctica: Victoria Land, Finger Mt sud
GCGAGGGAGTGAAAGCGCGTGGGAGTGAAAGCGCGTGGGAGTGAAAGCGCGTGGGAGTGAAAGCGCGTGGGAGTGAAAGCGCGTGGGAGTGAAAGCGCGTGGGAGTGAAAGCGCGTGGGATTAAAATCCTACGCTGTGGGCGCAGACGCCTAGTCTCCACCTTCGTGGAGAAAGAAAAGACCTTATGCTGCATCCTGATCTTCGTCCGCGAAGGCGGACGGTTGGCGTCTGCGCCCACAGCGTAGGATTTTAATCCCACGGCTCCCACTCGATGAGTAAGATAAGATGCCAATGACCAAGACTCTGCACTGCCAGTTCGCGCTCTGCCTCGCCGCTTTCCTCTTGGGCTTCTCCGTTGCCGTCCCGGCAGCGCCGCCGCTCAAGAAGGCACAGCCGCCTGCGCCGATTGTCACTCAGGCCGTCGTCTATGTCACGGCCAAAAGCACGGGCCAGCGGATGCAGGCGGGCCGCCCGCTTCGGTTTGAGGCCCTGCCGCAGCCGAATGAAACTGACCCGACGATTATGGTGGACCCAACCAAGCGGTTCCAAACCATTCTCGGCTTCGGCGGGGCTTTCACCGACGCCGCTGCGGAAACTTACGCCAAGCTGCCTCGGGCAAAGCAGCGCGAAGTCATCACCGCGTACTTCTCGCGGACGTTGGGGCTGGGCTACACGCTCGGGCGCACCAGCATCAACGGCTGCGATTTTTCGAGCGACACCTACTCCTATGACGATACGCCGGGCGACGTCACGCTGTCGCACTTCTCCATCGCCCACGATCTGAAATACCGAGTGCCGTTCATCAAAGCCGCGCTTGCGGAGGCGCACGACCCGTTTACGCTGTTCGCGTCGCCGTGGAGTCCGCCGGCCTGGATGAAGACCAACAACGACATGACGCACGGCGGGCAGCTTAGGCCCGAAGACAAGCAGGCGTGGGCGGACTATTATGTGCGCTTTATGGAGGCGTACAAGCAGCAGGGCATTCCAATCTGGGGCGTGACCGTGCAGAACGAGCCGATGTCCGTGCAGTCCTGGGAGTCCTGCATTTATTCCGCTGCGGACGAGCGCGACTTTGTGCGTGATTTTCTCGGGCCGACGCTCCGCAAGTCCGGTTCAGGGGCACATCTCATGATCTGGGACCACAACCGGGGCATCATGTACCAGCGGGCGCAGACGGTCTACGAAGACCCCCTCGCCGCGCAGTATGTCTGGGGCATGGGCTACCACTCGTACACCGGCAACCACTTTGATAACCCGGAAGCGGTCCATGACGCTTTCCCCGGCAAAAACCTGCTGTTCACCGAAGGCAGCCGGGGTTTTACGACGGATCCCGACGAGGAATGGCAAAACGGGGAGTGGTACGGCAGGAACATCCTCACAGATTTAAGCCACTGGGCGATGGGCTGGACCGACTGGAACCTGTTGCTGGACCAGGAAGGCGGCCCCAACAAGGCCGGCAACTACTGCTCGGCCCCGATTATCGCCGACACGGCTGCCGGCACACTCCATTACCAGCCTTCCTACTACTATTTAGGCCACTTTTCCAAGTTTGTTCGGCCCGGCGCACGGCGGGTCGCTTGCACGTCCAATAGCGACGGCTTGCAGTGCGTCGCGTTCCTCAACCCGGACAAAACGCTGGCCGTCGTCGTGCTGAACCAGACGCGGGAAGATTTAGAGTACCAAATCTGGCTTTCGGGCAAATCCGTCACGGCCACCAGCCCGGCGCACTCCATTGAGACCGCCGTCTTGAAGTAGCAGGAGAGGACGGGATTGAAAAGAGGGCAGGGGCAAGCCCTGCCCCTACACGGGCTGAAGCAGCAGCAGTACGATAGCCGCGTTATGTCCCGCTTGCCGTCAGCTTATGCCGGACCGCCAGCCGCCGCAGGAGTTGCAGGACAATTTGGCGGAACATGAAGATATTGACCCATTGCCGCGCTTCCACACCGCCAAACTTCTGCGTGAGGGCTTTGAGGCTGGCGCAGTCGGTGAAAACGCTCAAATCATACTCGCTGATGTCCGACCCCAAATGGTGCGCGAAGCTGTTGCGGAGGCGGCTGACTTGATGCAGGTCATGGTACATCTTCTGGTCCAGGAAGTTCGCGGCCCGCAGCAGGTCCATCTTGACCGAGAACGAATACGAGCGGCCCTGCAAAAGAACCTCGCCGTGCTTGAACTTTTTGGCGACAACGGCGTCTAAAGTTTCTTCTAAATAAAGGCGTCCCCGCAGCACCAGGGCCAGCGGGTCGTGCTGCTCAAACAAGTGGCGCACCAAATCCGCGTCCAGCGGCCCCTGCATCAGCGCTTCTTCCGTGCGCCGGTCTTCCTGCACGAGATGCTGCTGAAGGTCTTCCTCGGTGCCGACCTGACGCAGAGCCGCGATAATTTGTTTGAACCAGCGCTGATTTTCAGTCATTTGGTATAATAGAGTAAGTGAGGAATGATATGAAACAGACCAAGAGTATTCTGCCCCGGCTGCTGACAAGCGCCCTGATGCTGGGCGCGTTTTCGCTCGGCCCCGGCAGCCTGCCGGTGACGGCGCAGTCTGCTGCCGCGACACTGACGCCCCTGCCGGCGAATGCAGACTCCGCGCCGGAAATGAATGCGTTTCTGAAGGCCGACCAAAAACAGATGCCGCCGACAGGGGCGGTGCTGTTTATGGGAAGCTCCAGCATTCGCATGTGGGACACGGCCCACGACTTTCCCGAAATCCCGACAATCAACCGGGGGTTCGGCGGCTCGCAAATCTTTGAGAACACGCTGTATGTAGACCGCCTTGCGGTTCCCTACAAACCCAAAATCATTGTGTTCTGTGCGGGTACGAACGATCTGGCGTATGGCAACAAGTCGCCGCAGCAGGTGCTGCAGGAGTATGAAGATTTCGTGGCGAAAGTTCACGCCGTGCTGCCGGACACGCGCATCGTCTACATCACGATCAATCCAACGGTTTCCCGCTGGAACTTAGAAGCGCAGACGCTGGAAGCAAACCATCTTATCGAAGAATGGACGTTCGCGAATACTTCTCCCGCAGAAAAGCTGAACTTCATCGACTCGCACGCGGTTCTGCTGACCGCCGATGACCAGCCGCCCGCCCATTTACTGCGGAGCGACAACCTGCACTTCAATTCAAAAGGCTACGAAGCATGGACCGCCATCGTCAAGCCGCGCGTCCTGGCGCTGGCCGCGATGGACGGCGTGAAGCGGTCGGATGCTCCGGCGGCAGGGCGGTAAAAAGAACCGGCACTGGAAGTGCCGGTTCTTTCATCTTACTGCGCCCTCTGCGGCATTTGCGCCATCTGCGCCTTGACGGCGGCGGCGTCAAGCGCGGAGTTCCAGATCGTAAACCCGTAAACCCGCCCGTTTATTTCGTAGTTGTTCCACGGGCCGTGGGTGCCGATCTGCACGGTAGCGGCGGCATCGCTGAGCGTGACCGGTGCGGTCTTGATGACCTGGCCGTTCTTGTAGATTGTCAGCGCCCTGCCGTCAAAGGCCAGCGTGACCATTTGCCACTTGCCGATGTCGAACGGTACGTCGGTCCTCACGTCCACATTGCTGCCCCAGAATTGGATACCGTCGTGGAACTTGATCAGGAACCGCTGCTGGCCGGCGTTGTCGGAGCCGTCTCCGAAGCCGCTAATCACCGTCAGCTCTTCCGGCTGCTTATCTAAATAAACGAACTGGTTGATTGTCCACGGGTCCGAGCCTTCATACGGCAGATTGGGAGCATCTTTCTGGATGATGCCGGCCTGCGTGCCGTCAAAGGTCTGGGAACCGGCCTGCTGGAACACGATTGTGCTCGGCGGCAGGTGCTTTGCGATCGGCGCAGGCGTGCGCGGCGTAATTGCCGGGAAGGGGTCCGGCTCGTACAAAACGCCTGCGGGCCGGGTGTCGTCTACGGCATTCCGCACCGCCGTCATCGCGGCGATCCGAATGTCCGGGCTGTTCGGCAGCGTGACGCTTGTCGCCCCGGCGGGTAGGTCAAGCGCGTACTGGAACAAGTAGCAGAAGCAGTACGGCAGATCGCCGAGGGCATCGTGCCGGTGGGTGCCGACCCACGCGATGGGGTCACGCTTGACAAAGCCCGGCGTCAGCCGTTCAATGTTGACGGCCCGGCCCTGCCGGATAGTCTTGACCGACATGCCCGCCATGATCAAGTTGCCGTCCCAGTTCGGGTCGGGATAGCCCGTACCGGGGCCGAACTGTGCGGGGACGGCAGGGTCGTTGTGGGTGACGCGGGTATACCATTGTCCGTTCAGCGCTTGCCAGTCCTGCACCTTAAGCGTCGTCTTGTGCGCCGCGCTGGGCATCGCATCTGCGGGACCATTGTAGTTCAAGACTGGCGCGTGAACCGTAAAGACGCCGGACTTGTCGCCGTTGGCCGACGCTGCAAGCAGATACAAACGGTTGTGAGCGCCCGCCGGCAGCGCGATGGTCTGGCCCGCGCACGACACCATGCGGTGCGTACCGGTGCCGAGCGTGAAGTCTACGCCGTTTGACGACACCGCAGCGGGCCAAAGCTCTTCGGGATAGCTGCCGCCGGTCCGGTCAAACGCGCTTGATGCCCGGCTGCTGCGCGGCGTGACACCGCCGAAGTTCAGCGGCAGGGCGACCGGCATACTGACTGGGGCCGCGATCTTGTGCGGCGCGGGAGCAAGCGTCACGGCAAACGAACGCGGCTGGTAGCCTATCAAATCCATGACAAGCCTGCCGTCCGTCGCGGCGTAATGCCCGACGACCTGCTCGGTCGCGTCAATCTCGCGGACAGAGGCAATCGGCGCGGTGAATGAAATCGCCGCGCCATGCGCCGGCTGCCCGTGCAGCTCTTGCACCCGGACGACCCACTCATCGCTGTCCTCGGCTTTTTTCAGGCCGCGCACACCCACCTGGTCCGTACTGAGCTTCAGCAGCGAGAACTCCCTGCCTCCGGTTCCGGCGTGTTTTGCCGTTTGGAATGCCGTTAATGGCTGGTTGAAGCGAGCGGCCTGCTGAACTACTTTGCCTGTGCGCCAATCGCCGGTATGCCCGGCCAGGGCATACGGGAAGTGATGGATGCCGAGGTCGTTTGTCTTCTGCCACGGGTAGTTGTCGCCGTCGGGAGAGCGGAGCAGCGACAAGCGCAGCGTGTTGTCGTTTGTTTTGTCCCAGCCGTATTTAAACCGTGTCAGGACCGCCATGCCATGTCCGGTGGCAGGATTGGTATCGGCATCCAGGGTGCTTAAATCGGCCCACTGCTGGGCGTTCACTTCGTAGCGGTTCGGCTCGGCATTAGGCCGCCGGATCGTGCCGAGGCCGAGGTCGAACGTGGCTTCCGGGTTCGTCGCGGTCATCGGGAACGACGCTTTGACCAGGGTTCCCGGCGACTGCCAGTTGACGTCGTTATGGACTTCCACCCAGTCACCGTCCGGCGTGAGCTGGATATGCTGCACCCAGGTCGTCTCGCCGGCTGTGCGCGAGACTTCCACAGCAACGCGGGCCGGGCCATGCTCAGTGACCCGGACTTTTGCATTGTCCTGAATGACGCCACGCGGCGGGTTCTTGTCCGTGTCCCAGATAATCTCCCATGCCGGCCAGTTGGGCGAGTAGTCGTGAAAATACTCAAGCTGGCTGGGCTGGCTCAGAAGCTGGGTTTTCGCGGCTTTGTCATAAACGCCGCTGATGTCGCCGGCGGCGCTGACGCCGACTCGGTAGCGGCGGCTTTCCAGCGTCGTTGCCGAGGCGCTCAGGCCCGTAGACAACGCGCACGCAGTATCGGAGGGCCGAACATCGTAGACGCGGCAGCCGACCGACGGCGCGTGGGCGATAAACACGATTTTCGCGGTCAGGCCGCTCTGAGAAAGCGTCTGGCTCGGCACTTCCGCGCCGGAAGCCATGTCAAAAACGCGCACATGCGGCGCGGCATGGGGCAGCGTGACTGTGGCTTCCACGGCGTCGGTGCGCGGCTGGTCCAGGGCATTGTAAACAACGAGCGGCACGCCTTGTGTGCGCGTGTCCAAATGCCGGGCAATCGCGCTGACGCCCGTGGTCAGAACCTGCGAGAACTGGTTGAGACTCAATAAATCATCGTTCCAGGTGAACGTGTACGCCTGCGGGACGCATGTCCCCGGCATGGTGTCGTGGAACTGGTTCCACAGGAACCGAATCCAGGCTTCCTTGAGAGTTTGCTGCGGGTAGACCGGGCCGCCGAGCCAGGCGGCGGCAACCGATGCCCGTTCGGCGGCGTCCGCCATCTGCTCGTTCATCCGGTTCCACTTTTTGTGGGCGGCTTGGGACGTGTAGCCGCCGACGCCGTGCGTCTTCATGACCAGCTCGCCCTTATAGCGCGGCAGGCCGGCGATCTCGTCCGGCGTCAGGTCTTTCGCCATCTGGTCGGCGCTTGTGTTGATGACCCGCACCGGGGCGGCCGTATCGTCTACCGAGCGCTGGACCCAGGAAACGGAAGTCTCGTCGGGCGCTCCGCCCTGGTCGCCGGTCCCGAAGTAGCGCAGGTCTACCTGCTGGCCGCCGGCATCTGACATGTCCGAGTTCCAGGCCGGGCTGACGGCGACATTCTCCTTGATACGGTGGTCATACGCCTTTGGCTTCAAGGCGGAGACAAGCTGCGAGCCGTCCGCGCCTTCCCAGCGTCCCACCGAGAACGGGGCGGGGAACCAGCCGCCCCACAGGTCAAACTTCTGGGTGGAAAACGACTGCAAGCCCGAATGGCGTCCGATTGTCGGCAGAGAGTAGGGGAAGCCGAAGCAGTCCGGCAGGTAAATGTCGGAAGAAACCTGCCCGAACTCCTGCCGGAAAAACTGCTGGCCGTACAATGCCTGCCGGAACAGCGACTCCGGGCTTGGGTTCACCACGTCCACCGCGTTAATCCACGACCCCGACAGCTTCCAGCGTCCTTTTTTGACCCAAGACTGAAGCTGCGGCCAGGCTTCCGGGTGGTACTCCTTGAACCACATATAGTGGATGACGCCCTCAAAGTTGAAGTTGTACGCCGGGTACTTTTCGAACAGCGCCCAGTTCGGCTGCATCGTGTTTGGAATGCAGTGCTCGATCACATGCTGCACCGTCCAGTTCCATTGGGAGTCGATATGCGACGTTGCGACCATGTAGAGCGTCGGCTTGCCTGCGCCTCCGGCAGCGGCAATCGCCGGAGCGCCGCCTGTCAGCCGGAACACGGTCAGCCCGAGGCTTGCCCCGCCTGCCACGACCAGCGCTCCTTTGACAAACGCCCGCCGCGTCATTGGCTTGCCGGGTGCTTTGCTGGAAGCATGAATGGGGGTCTCGTCTTGCGGAGTCTCGTCTTGTGGATTGTCCTGCATGGTTTTCCTCGAAAATCGTGTGTGAATTGGGTGTGAAAGCAAATTCGCTTTGTGGCGAAAAAACTATTATACCTGTGTATACGCAACATTTGCCAGAGATGTCGCGCAGGTGGCGGCACGGAGCCGGTCACATAGCATTCAAAGCCGTGTTATAATGCCTTCAGCAAGGCCCCGCCGGCTTTATTCAGCGGCAACCCGGTATTATCGGTATCCCAAAAGCCTGTTGGTCTCGGTAAGTATTTCCGAAACTAGAATACGAAATACGCTGCCGAAGCGAAAACTCCACTTCGAGAACTCCAGTCTGAGAACTCAAGAAAAGGAATACCGTGTTGCTTCCTCCAAATAAAGAAATGCCTGAACATAAAGAAATACCGGAAGGGCGGCGGGCTAGACAAACGCCGCGTGCTTGTTGGACACTTTGGCTTCCGGCTACTGCCGTGCTGCTGGTGTGCTGCCTGCTCTGCGTGGCGAGTCCGAACACAGCCTGGGCGCTGCTGGCGGTTCGCCATGCTCATGCCCTCAGTGAAAAGTTGTTCAGCCCGCAGCGGCCAAAATTATCCCACCTGTCTCTTGCTTCCACCCGCACGGGAAGTTCCACAAGCCGCGCAGTAAAAATCGTTCCCGTCAAGCTGCCCGTGGCCGCTCCGGTGACGCCCTTATCGGCAGTGAGCGCGGTTCGGTATGTGCCTCGGGCGGGCTTCAGCAGCCGCATGGTCGGCGGCAAGTTCCAGGGCAGCGCCGACGGCGTCTCTTACACCACATTTTTCACCATTCCCCAGGTGCCGCCGAGCAGCGGCTGGAACAGCGTCACGCTGCCGATGAGCCTCAGCTCCTACCGCTACCTGCGTTACCTGGCACCCGCCGGTAGCTGCGGCAACGTGGCTGAAATTGAGTTTGACGTCAACGGCAAAAAACTTTCCGGCACCGGATTCGGAACCCCCGGCTCCTGGTGCGACCTCGGGAACACCTTCGACAAAGCCCTCGACGGCAATCTCGGGTCATTTTTTGACGCTCCGTCCCCCGGCAGCGGCGATTTTGTCGGCATTGACCGGGGCGCGGTTGCTCCGCCTGTCCCCGCCCCGCCGCCTGCACCGCCGGCTGTGGTTCAGCTTCCCATTGAAGTGATGGGCGCGGACGGAACCACCGTTTCCGTGCAGGTTTCAGTATCCGCGCCCGCCGCTGCCGCCGGTCTCTGGATGCAGGCCCACAACTTATCGTATGCGGACAAGGCCAGCGTACAGATCAACGGCGGGTCGTGGACGCCGCTGGACAACGCCACCGTGCAGGTGCAGGGCGGCGGCAAAGACTTCGATGGGATCGGCGGTGGGTTCAGCACCCTGAAGATGCTGCTGCCGCTTCCCGCCGGCACGGTGAAAGCCGGGACAAACACGCTTTCGTTCCGGTTCAACGGGACCGACGGCGTTTCCAGCGGGTTCCGCATTCTGGCCTTTAACTTCCTGGACGCAAAGGGGCAGCCGCTGCTGCCGGCAAGCGCGTTTGTCAGTGACGATCCAAATACGTGGCAGCCGCCGCTGCCGAGCGCAAGCGACATTGCCGCCGGGCAGGCGCTCTGGCAGCAGGGGCAGCTTGTGCAGTCTTCTATTGTCCATGCAAATATTCAGGCGACCTGCGCGGACTGCCACACCGACGACGGGCGCGACCTGAAGTACTTCAACTACTCGAATTACTCGATTGTCCAGCGGGCGCAGTTCCACGGCCTGACCAGCACTCAAGGGCAGCAGATCGCAAGCTATATTCGAACCCTGAAGAATGCCGACGGCAGCGCGATCCCAACGCCGGGCCGTCCCTGGAACCCGCCGTATCAGCCGGGGCCGGGGATGGACTCGCAGCCGGTGCAGAGCTGGGCGGCGGGGGCGGGCGTCGGCGCGGTTTTAGACAAAGACAGCGACATGATGCCTTACGTCTTCCCGAACGGCGTCACGAAAGACGCGATTTCAACCGAAGGCGATCTTAATGTCCGCGAGCTGCCGATCCCTTTGCAGCTTCTGGACTGGAACCGCTGGCTTCCGGTGGTCCACCCGAAAGACGCTTACGGCAGCGCGTTCTTGCAGGACCGGGCGTTTACGGACTACGGGAAAATCAAGGCGAACCTGACCGGGCCGAATGCCGGGGCGTACAAAACCGCGCATATCGGCAACGACCAGCCCTCGGCATATATGACTCAGGCGCGTCTGGACCTCGTCCGCTGGTTCTACGACTACGGGTATATCTTCGAGTATCCAAAAACGCAAACCGTTTTGACTCCCGCCACTTCGCAGAAGATTTATTCCGCAAGCCTCTGGCAGCGGGTCAAAGTGTGGGGGCTGATGCAGCAGTTCGGAATGGAAGATTTAGGCAAAACGGCGTTCGGCCCGCGTGCCGAGACGCGGACCTGGCTTGACTCCGGCAGCTTCGACATCTCGCCCGGCAAGTCTCACCTGCCCGAAGACGTCACCACGGGCGGCTTTTCCGCCAATCCGCTGAACGCCGAGACTCTGGACAACCAGTGGTACTATTTGGCGCTCATCCAGAACGCGGGCAACGGCTACCGGGCCGGGGCCACTCCCGTGGACTATCCCTACGCCCGCAACCGGAACTTAAACCTGACGCAAGCGGGCGGGCCGCCGCTGCCGCTGATGGAGCTGGTCTGGACCACGAAAGGCACCCAGCAAGGCGCGGGGTTAGGCTTAAACGACAACTTCGGGTGGTCGCCTGTGGCGACCGGCGACCTGACCCAGTTGTTCTTCGAAGACAATTGGATTTTGAGTCAATATCCGCATGCAGGATTAGGGGACGGCTGGGCACCCGGCGCGGAGAAGCCGGTCGTGCAGGCGGCGATGGAGACGTGGTTCGACAAGGTGCAGTCCTACACGCCGCAGCAGTATTA
>JAABUO010010577.1_pt1 | contig 10193 bp, 13 predicted proteins | sample 5559291 | NCBI WGS metagenome assembly JAABUO01 (sample SAMN10711878, study PRJNA513372) | rock metagenome | isolation source: Antarctica rocks | place: Antarctica: Victoria Land, Finger Mt sud
ACAGTCACCACCCGGACACCCCGACCACAGATCGGGCGATCACCGCTACCCTCACCGGCCCCGACCCACATCAAGATCAACTAGCCGATTTCAAGATCAACAAGACCCGGCGCGGTGGATCAAGGCTGAGTGTGCGCAACACGTCGCGCCTTCCGAGAGTGTGTGTCCTGCTGCCGCAAGAACGTGATGGCCTTAGCCGGCCCGATGAGCCGTCCGGAGGTAGCTACCGCCTCGGGCGGGACGGCTCATCGGCGCCGCTGCAAGTCAGTGGTGGAGCTGCTGGCCGGTCCGGGGGTCGAGGTAGAGCGGCTGGGCCCGATGGTGGCCGTTGAAGTCCAACAGGTTGTCCATGCTCCCGGCCAGGGTGTCGAAGGAGCCGCCGCCGATCCGGCCCAAGCCCCAGTTGTTCTCGATGAAGCGCAGCACGGAGGTCTGGTCGGTGATGCTGTGATCGACCGCGTTGACCTTCGAGTACGGGGAGACCACGAGCAGCGGGATCCGCGGCCCGTACCCGCACCGGTCCTGGTAGCCGGCCAGCGGTGTGCGGGCGCCGCACATGCCGTCGGCGGACAGGGCATCCTGGGCGCCCTGGCTGTTGTTCACGATCGGGCTCATCTGGTGGTCATACCAGCCGTCGGAGTCGTCGTAGGCCAGCACCACCGCGGTCGAGTTCCACTCCTTGGTGCTCTGCAGCCGGTTGATCGTGTTGACGACGAAGTGCTGTTCGTCGAGCGGGTCGGAGCCGCCGGCGTGACCGGACTGGTAATCACCGGCCTTGAGGTAGCTCACCGCCGGCATGTCGTTGCTGTTCGCCGCGCGCCAGAAGTCGGTCAGGTCGTACTGGTGGTTCGCGCGGCCGTTATGCCCGATCTCCGCGGCCGACGCCGGCGCCAGGTGGTGCGGGTTGGCGGTCGAGGCGTAATAGTTGAACGGCTCACGGTGCGCCACATAGTCGGTGACGCTGACCCCGCCGATGTTCGTGTGGCTGGTCGTGCACTGGGCCTTGGTGCCGGTCTTGGCGTCGTAGCCCGCGCTCGGGCGGAAGCCGCCCTGGAACCAGCCCCAGCTGATGTTCTTGGCGTTGAGCAGGTCACCGACGTTGCGGCCGTTCAGCGCCGCGGTGTGGTACTTCGGGTTGGAGCAGTCGTCGTAGTACGGGTCCGGGTCGTTGATGACGGTGCCGACACCGTTCGCGTCGGGGTTGGGCACGACGTAGGGATCGGCCACCTGCTGACCGGAGGCGTCGCGGGCGGTGACCCCGTGGGTCTGCCCCGAGACCAGGTTCAGCGCACCGGGCGTCGACGGTCCGAAGGTCGTGCCGTAGCTGTTGTCGCTCATCGCGAAGTGTTGCGCGTAGTTCCACAGTCCGGTGACGGTGTTGCCGTCGTAGTAGTCCATCACCAGCCCGGGCTTGCCGACGTTCGGCGCCGCGCAGGCCGCCCTCTGGGTGTTCTCCACGAACTTGTCCATCAGCCCGTGGTCGAACGCCTTCTGCTCAGCGGTGTAGTTGTGGTCCTGGTCGCAGGTCAGCGCCTCGGAGCGGTCCAGCCGCGTCGGGTTCGCGCTGTTCGGGTTCGCGCTGCGCAGGCTGGCGGTCAGCCCGTTCACACTCGGCGTGTCCGGCCTCGGGATGAAGCTGGGCTCGCCCGAGGGATTGGTGGCATGCGGATACGTGCCGAAGTAGTGGTCGAAGCTGACGTTCTCGCCGTAGATCACGACCACGTGTTTGATCGGCGTCAGCGTCTGCGGTCCGGAGCGCGCCGGCGAGGCCATGCCCGGCGCCGCGGCGGACAGGACGGCGAAGCCGCCCACGGCCGCCACCACGGCGGCGTTGCGTCCAGCCCTCGGCAGATGGCGTAGTAGCTGCACTTTGGTCCTCCTTGGTCAGGCGAATCAACCGGTCGAGGCCCCGCGCCCAAGTCCGTGGCCTACGCGGCCACGATGGCGCAGTCGGCGAACCTGCTGGCGACCTTTGAGTGTCCAGACGGTGAATTCTCACCTTCCACCCGCTCACGCGCGGGCTCAGCCGCCGCGCTTGGCGAGCAGGTCGCGGGCGACGCGGCGTACCGGCGCTGAGCTGCCCTCCTCGGCGGCGCGCTGTACCACGTCCCACGAATCGGCCCCGGCCAAGGCGTGCAGGGACTGCAGCGCCCGCGCGGCCAGGTAGGGGTCAGCCGAATTGACCAGCGCCCGCACCGCCTCCACCACGGTGCTGTCCCCCGCGGCCGCGGGACTCCGCTCGAGCGCGGCCAACGCGATCATCCGGCGCCCAACCAGCGGGTGCCCAAGCGACCACAGCTGTAGCTGCACCTGAGTGGCATCGGCCGGCGGCTCGGTCGGTCCGCCGCACCGTGGGCAGAGCCTGGACAGCCCCGGCAGCTGCGCGTAACAGCTCCAGCAAAAGTGCACCCGCCCACTCACACGACCTCCCCAACCGGCGTCGCGCGACAGTGCGCCGGGACGGTCGGGCACACAGCAACGTAATAACACGCTTCGATCACGCCCAACCCATACCAGCCAGGAAACCACCCGACCATCAGCACAATTGCGGGCACATGCGGAAATCATGCAAGAGCCATCGGTGCACGATGCAGTCGCAGATGATGTCGGTCATCCGATCGTCGATCCGCCTGTGGGACAAGGGGGCCCTTGAAGGCGATCGTGAAGGAGGACCAGTCCCTGACCCAGGGGCGCCGTTCGGTTTGGGAGGCTGATTCGGCTGCGGCCCGCTGCCGGGCGAAGATTGCCTTCTCGTCGTGCAGGCCCTGGAAGCCGCCGGCCTGCAAGATCGCTTTGCGAAGCCACTGCAAACCGAAGACCAGCAGCAGCGACCCGATGATCAACCGCGGCGTGTTGATCGGGACAGCGGTGAACGCCGGGCCCACTGCGGCGACGATCAGTGCTCACGCAAGGACCGCGGCTACGATGCCGTACCAGGTAGGACGCCAGCCGCGGGTCGTACCGACCGCCAGCACGATGGTCGGCGCTTCGACGCCCTCGACGTCATGGATCGGCGTTCCCGCGGTGGGTGTGTCCGCGGTCGTCGGGAACGACGAGCACGGGCACGGTTGCGTGTCGTAGAACATGCGAGACGGATCCGGACACGCCGAGCAGGCGTTCGAGCTGGGCGCCGATCCCGGACTCGGCGCGGGTCCCGACAATGATCATCATGGCGTGGTCGTTTTCCGCGGCGCCGGTCAACACCCGTGCTGGATCACCGCGCTGAACGTCATAGGACCAATCACCGATCCACCCCGTGAGGGTTGACTTCACGGCCTCGAACTCCGCGGCCAAGCGTTCGCGCCCTTGCTGCTCCCAGTCGGCGGAATCCGGATCAATCGGATAGTCGCGCAGATCAACGACATGCACGACGTGCAGCCGGGCGTTCAGCCGGGTGGCCAGCTCAACGGCCAGGACCAGGGCCCGGCGGCTGGGCGCCGAGCGGTCATAGCCCACCACCAATATCGGCGTCGAGCCACTCATCGAACAATCACCCATCCCAAAACGCCTGCTCCAAATGTCAGGATAAGTGTGCCCATGCTGTTGGCGCACGCCTTCACCATCGAGTCGCGTTGGGCCAGCCGCAGGGTCTCGAAGCTGGCCGTGCTGAACGTGGTGTAACCACCACAGAAACCGGTCCCTGCGATCAAAAGAAGGTCGGTCGCGGCGCCGTGGAACACCGCTCCGGTCAGGGCACCCAACAGCAGCGAACCGCTCACGTTGATCACGAGAGTGGCCCACGGAAATGATGATCGCCAGCGCCGCCGGATCAAGCCGTCAACAGCGAACCGTGTCACGGCGCCGATTCCACCGGCGACGGCGATCCAGATCGTGATCACGCCGTCGTCTCCCGCAATGTCCCGCGATGATGACGGGTCGCAGCGACACCGCCGATCGTCGCTAACAGCCCCACCGTCACCGTCACCGCGAGGTAGGCCACGGCCAGACCTGCGTGATGAGCGCGAACAAGCAGACCACCCTCGACGGCAAGAGAGCTGTAGGTCGTGAACCCGCCACAGAAGCCCGTGCCGGTCAGCAATCGAACCCTTTGCCGCCAGCCCCTATCCGGACCGGTACGCCCGAGCCAGTCCAGCAGCGCCCCGAGCACGAAGGCCCCAGCGATGTTCGCCGTGAACGTTCCCCAAGGCCATCCTTCGGTCGCGCCTGGCTCCACACGCGACAGTCCATAGCGGGCCAACGTGCCGATGACACCCCCAACGGCGACGAGCAGCAACGCATCAGCACGCACGTGCAGTGCCTGTGGCTGGCCCGGCGAGTCCGGATCGATCGGTAGCTCAGGCCGCGGATCGAGATGTTTTGACACAGTCGCTCCTCCTCAAAAGCACGAGAAGGAGCCATCAGCCCGTTGATTGGGCGGTTCAGGCCGGGAACCGGCCTCGGCGGAGATCCATCGCCGCTGCCAACGTATACGACCCGACGACGGCACGTCGAACGTCCCGAACGTCTGCCGTAAGCGGATCGGTGACCGGAACGGAATCCTTCAGCGGGCTCGCCCCGGATCGGAATGCGTCGTTGCGGTACTTCGTTGTGTGGCGCATAATAAGACAGTGCAGGTCCGATTCACGCAGTCCGCGCGGCGTCACCGGATCGGCAAGGCGCGAGCTCTGCACGTCATCAACAGCGCCGAGCCGACCGTGGTACCAGCAGATGGGGAGACACGCGAGAAGTTCATCTGGGTCGGGCCGGACGGCCGCGGCCTGGACCTCGAGGTCGTCGCGATCGTCGAGCCGGACTATCTGCTCGTCATCCACGTCATGCCACATCAGTTCCGCCGGAGGACACCATGAGCGCGAAGTACACCCTCGGACCCGACATCGACCTCGACGTCGACGTTGTCCGCGACAAGTCGGGTCAGCGAATCACCGAGGCCCGCGCGAAGGAGATCGCCGAAGCTGCGCTGCAGAAGGTGGGTGTCGGCAGGCCGTCGCTCACCGCACCCGGTCGACGATCCCCAGAGGTCAAGGCCCGGGTTCCGATCGAGTTGCGCGACCGGTTGCAAGCCGCTGCACAGCAGCGTGGTGTCAGCACATCTGAGCTCGTACGTGAGGCGTTGGGCCGATACCTGGCCTCATAGCGGTCTGCGGCCACGCTCCCATAGCGGGATCCGTTATCGGGCACCTGAAGCGCACATCGCTTGTCGCCCCGCATCATCGGCGTGGCTGGCTCACCGGCGGCTCGGATTGCCGCAGATCGGGGTCGGCTTCACGAGCTTGGGTGTGCGGGTGCGTGGCCGGCGCGGACGATGAGCGGGAGGAACGCGATCAAGGCGATGAGCTGCGCGACGGCGACGAAGAGGATCACTGCGGTGATCGAGATGTCGTAGAGCAAGCCGATGACGGCGGAGCCGGCGAGCCAGGCGAGGCCGTAGACGGTGGTGAACACCCCGTAGCCGGTGCCGCGGCGAGGTGCGGGAACCAGGTCGGCTACCGCCGCTTTCATGGTCGACTCGTGGATACCCATCGCAGCGCCCCACACAATCGCGCCGATCCAGATGAGCGTGGGGTCGGTGGAGAACGACAGGGCCGGCACGGCTGCGGCCAGTACCGGCAGGACCGCCAGTCCGCGCAGCCCGATCCGGTCATAGACCCATCCGGAGGCGAGCGCGGCGAGGGCGTCGACGCCCATCGCGGCCGCGTAGACGATCGGAATCTGGTAGGTGGGCACCACATGCTGGACCTGCAGGTGGTAGGCGAGGATGGCGAAGGTGGCGTAGCCGAGCATGGTGAGCGCAGTGAATCCGCTGTAGCCCCAGAAACGGCGTGAGAACGCCACGTCGACATGGACTGCGTCGTCTCGGTTGTGGACGGTTGAGGCGACTCGGACGGTTCGTAGGCCTCGGGATGTGGCGCCGCGCGACGCAGCAGGGCGAGGACGACGAGCGCGGCCGCGGCGGGCACCGCGAGCACGGCGAAGCCGAGACGGTAGCCCGACACCGCCACCATCGCGGCCACGAGCAGCGGCCCAGCGACCGCGCCGGTCTGGTCCAGGGCCTCCTGAATGGCGAACGCCCGGCCACGGCCCAGACTGCTGCTCGCCGCCGCGAGCATGGTGGCCTTCGCGGGACTGCGCACCGCCTTGCCGAATCGTTCCGCCATCACGGCGAGCACGGCCTGCCACAGCAGCTGGGTCGCGGCGAGCAGCGGCACCGCGACCATGGTGATCGCGTAGCCGACGATCGTGATCGGCCACGGCCGCCGGGTCCGGTCCGACAGCGGACCCGAGGCCAACCGCAGGACCAGCGCTACCGCTTCACCGGCACCGGTCACCACCCCGACGACTGCGGCACTGGCGCCCAGCGTGGCCAGATACGGGCCGACGACCGACCGCGCCCCCTCGTACACGAAGTCGCCGAGCAGGGCGACGATGCCGAACCCGACGACGAACCGCATGGCACTCAGCTGGTTCCGAGCCTGCGGATCGCCGCTACCCGCTGACGAGCCTGCCTCCTCGACACCGGCCGCGTCACCCACAAGTTTTCACTATTCCATCCGTCGCATCGGCATCTACGAGCTCTAGATCAAATTCGGCCAGCGCGGGGCCGTCGAGAACCGGTCGGATCGAAGCAGACACGCGGGAGACCGTTGCCGTCGCCCGACAACCGCAGCTTCGACCTGACAGCGGCACCGCGCGGTCATTCCCGGTAACCGACCCCGAGTTGTCAGCAGCGTGGTGATCTCAGAGGTCCGAGGTCCGAGGGCCTGGGCGCCGGACGCGACCAGGCGTGTGCTCTCGCCTGCCGGAAGCGGGTCAACATCGGTAGACCGCGAGCCGGGTGATGCTGCCTTGCTCTTCAAGGTGTTACCCCGGTGATCGGGCAACTTCGGGCGGCGATTCGGGCGACCGACGAAGTGACGGTCGGCGTTGCGTCCGACGAGGTTGCTGCGGTCGCTGCCGAACCCGGCGACCGCGGACAGCGGCGCGAGACAGACCGCCGCCGGGCTCGGGCGGAGTGGGCGGCTGATCAGCGAGCAAACTGGCGATCCAGCCGTCTACGTCGGGCGTTCGGTCTCGGCCTTGGCCAGTCCAGTCAATCGGGTCAGAGCGGCGAACCCCTCGTCGGTGCCGGGCCAATTCCCGCGCACAGCATCCAGTCCCGCACGGCGCACGACGCCGCGCAGGACCGCAGTGACGATGATCGCGTCGTCGGCGTAGCCCAGAACCGGGACGAAGTCCGGGATCAAGTCGATCGGCGAGGCCAGGTAGACCAACAGGAGCCCGAGCCGGACCCGCACCGCGCGGGGCAAGGACTTGTCCCCGGCCAGGCGGCGCACCAGGCGCAGCACGTCGGGCAAGATCCGCAACGCCTCCCGGAGAAGCCCGCCGCGGGGTCGGGCGACGGCCAGCACGATCACCAGCACGAGCCACGCCAGCAGCAACGCTCCGGCGATGCCGATGAGCAGGTCCCACCAGAACGATCCGGTCACGACTGGTCCACCACCCGCAGTCGCGGAAGGACATTGTCGGCGGCCCGTTCCGGTGCGTCGGCGTGCAACGCGGCCTCCTCGAACGCGGCCAGCTCGGCGGCCGCGTCCTGCACGGCGGTGCGGGCAGGGTCTCCACCGGGGGTGGCGAAGTAGTCGCGGGCAGCGATCTTGGCCAGCCAGACGCGGAAGCGCTCCAGGTCGGCTTCGGACTCCTCGACCTCGGCGTAGGTGACGTTGCCGCGCGCTCGTTCGTCGGCCAGCTCCTGTCGCAACGCAGGCAGCCGTTCGAGGACCTCGGCGTACTCGGCGTCGCGGGCGGCGTTCATCTGCCCGATGAGGTGTGCCAGTTCCGCGGCGTCGGTGAGCTCGACGTGCAAGGCCTGCCCGGTGCCGCCCTGGTGGTACACCCGGTCCAGCAGCCGCCGCACCTGCCGGGCCACCTCGGGCCGGTCGGGCAGCAGGCACACCGACTGCTGCAGGTACAGCCCGCCCAGCGAGCGCAGCTTGCGCCACACCTGCACTCGCAGGCTGTTCGCCGCCCCGGCGGTGGACACACTGATCAACAACCAACCCCGATGCTCCGATTCACCCGTCACGTCATCAAGTTACACCCATAACGCAAAAACGTCGAATTCCTGCATGCTGCTGTCGACGACCAGTAACGCCATGCGGTGACCGCGAGACGCTCCCCCCGGGACACGAGGAAGATCAACACCGTCGCCCACAGCGGGATCCCCTAACCACCACCGTTCACGCCGCCTTGAAGCACCGCCGCGGGCTGCGCGATGGCGGGTTTCACTCCCCCGACGACCGGACGCTCGGTGACTGACTCCCCAAGATTCCCCGTCGTTCACCCGGCGAGCGGACACTTTGCGCCATGGCAGTTCAAACTTCCCGTCGGACTTTCTTGCAGGCCGCTGCCGTTACCGGAGCGTCCGCGGCGTTGACGTTGGCGCCGCTCCGGTTCGCCAACGCGCACAACCCGCCAACTGCTGGCAGCAGCACGGCCACGATCACCGGTCACCTGAAGCCCGGCGCCGCCGACTGGGTTTACCTGCCTGTCGAGATTCCACGGGGCGTCGCCGAGATCGCCGTCTCCTACACCTACAGCAAGCCGACAGTGCCGACAGGTACGCTCACCAACTCCTGCGATATCGGGATCTTCGACCAGCGAGGCATCCGATTGGGCGGCCGCGGTTTCTGCGGCTGGTCCGGCGGTTTTCGGACCGAGTTCACCATCGCCGCCGACGCCGCGACGCCGGGGTATTTGCCGGGTCCGATCGAGCGTGGGACCTGGCACGTCATCCTTGGCCCCTACCAAGTCAGCCCGCTGGGGCTGGATTACAGCGTCACCGTCAGCTTGACCTTCGGGCCCGACCGGGCGCCGGCGTTCACACCGCACTACCCGCCGCAGTCGATTCCCGGTACGGGGCCCGGCTGGTACCGCGGCGACAACCATCTGCATACCGTGTACTCCGACGGCAAACGGACCCCCGAGGAGGTCGCCGCCGGTGCCCGGGCCGCGGGACTGGACTTCATGTCCACCACGGACCACAACACGTCCTCCTCCCACGGAGTGTGGGGGCCATTGGCCGGTGGCGACCTGTTGATCCTCACCGGAGAGGAGATCACCACCCGCAACGGTCATGTCCTGGCATTGGGTCTGCACCCGGGCCGATGGGTCGACTGGCGCTACCGCGCCGCAGACGACGAATTCCCGGCGATCGCCCGGTCGGTCCGGGGCGCCGGCGGCATCGTCGTTCCCGCACATCCATACTGCCCATACGTCGGATGCCGCTGGAAATTTGGTTACCACGACGCCGACGCCATCGAAGTGTGGAACGGCCCCTGGACCCTGGACGACGAATCATCGGTGGACACCTGGGACGCGCAACTAATCGCCGCCGCCCGGGGCCACGCCCGCTGGTTGCCCGCGATGGGTAACAGCGATGCACACAGCGCACCGCAAATCATCGGACTTCCCCAGACCGTCGTGTATGCCACCGCTCTGAACCGGGCCGCGCTGCTGGGTGGTATCGCCGCCGGCCGGTCCTACCTCGCCGAATCACAATCGGTCACCGTGGCCGTGGCGGCCACCTCCGGGCGTTACACAGCCAACATCGGCGATCGTCTCGGCGCCGCGCCCGCAGATCCCGTCACCATCTCCGTCCACGTCGCCGGGGTGCCCAACGCGACCGTCCGGCTGATCACCGACGAAGGCCAGACCCTGCAGACATCACTTCCCGCCAGCGGCGAAGGAACCATTGACTGGGCGACGACCCCGCAAGCCTCGGCGTACCTGCGAGTCGAAGTCCGTCACCCGCTCGCCGACGGCACACCCGGCAACGGCACCTCGATCAGCACCGCCCCGCCCCTGGGCCCGATGGCCGCCATGACCAACCCGATCTGGCTCGGCCGAGCAGCCCACACCGACTGATGGCAGGGCTGCCCGGCGGTTGCCCAGGCACATTACGAAGCGTCACCGTATTCGAGTATTCCAGTAGTAGAACGTGTGTTCCTACACTTGTTGGCGCATGAGAGCCGCACGGCGAAACCCCACTCGCCGACCCTCAACCGGTGACCACCCTGGTGCTCCAGGGGGCGAACGACCACGGCCAGCAGTTTCGCCGAAGAGGGATCCCTAACCGACGGGGTCGATCATCCGGAATCGGCGAGCCATGTGACGCGGCCCGCTTGGGTGTGCGGGCTTGTGGGCTGCTCGCTTGGGGTCTGGCTGGTCAGGTGACG
>JAABUO010010582.1_pt1 | contig 10190 bp, 10 predicted proteins | sample 5559291 | NCBI WGS metagenome assembly JAABUO01 (sample SAMN10711878, study PRJNA513372) | rock metagenome | isolation source: Antarctica rocks | place: Antarctica: Victoria Land, Finger Mt sud
TAGCACCGCGAGACCTGCAGCCATGTCTCTGTCACAGATGCTGCATGACACAAATGCAAGAAGCTGTCTCAACGTCTTGATGCAGAGACATGAGTGACATGAGGCAAGTGAGAACTGACTCAGCCACCTGAAACCTGATAGGTTAGCCAGATGTAAGTGGTGCAATCAAAGCTGCACATTGTGCTTGGCCTGATGGGCTCTCAATGCACACATGCCAGCCAGAACACAAGGGCTGAGACTGTTGTCATCTGCGTAATGAGCATGGCGCATCTGGATACGTGACACCAAGTCATTGTGTGATGAGCATGGCGCATGTGCGTATGCAGATCAAAGCTGTTTGCATAACAGGACAAGGGATACCTCAATAGCTTGAGGGCAGCTAGTTGCTCTAGCAACAGGACCTGCAGGTGATTGTCAAGCAGGGGCTTCACGATGCGCTCCATCTGGTCTGCTTCTTGGCGAGATCCTGCAAGCAGCTGTGACTTTTTAGCATCTCAATGACTTCAAAAACAGGGTGGCATGATGAGTGCCAGTGGGTCAGCTGGTCTCCCAGCTAGTGACAGCAATAGCTTGTTTGTGATGTCATGCTTGGGAAGGAAGGGCGGGGGGAGGGGGTGGCATGACATGCATACGCCCCCATTGTTCAGCTAGGGCTGCATGTACACTGTCTGCGCCAACAATTCACAACACAGTAGTGTACAGGTTTGGTGGTTCTTGGCAGATAGGGCTCCGCCAGCTCGGTGACTGCCCACGATCACGGCATTCCACGCGATAGCAGCATCTGACGTGCCCACAGCATTTGGAGAGGCAAAAACCTCTGGGTGCGTCCTCAGTCACTTCATGTCAAGCAAAGCCATCAATGACGGACAGATGAAGATAAGACTGCAGCCAGGACACCCTTGCTGACATCTGTGTCCTGACAATATTGAGTAGATTTGTGAACACGTTCTGTAAAAAGCCCCAGGTCAACAAAAGCCCGAACATTCTGAAATTGTTCTTGACTTACAAAAGTTACAACTAACAGGTAAACAACTGGCATCGTAAAATCTCTGTGTTGTTACTCACGTGATATATTGAAGAGCAAGGCTGATGTGTACTGCTGTACCTGGTTGGATCATGCCAGTGCTGCAGTAGTGTGGCTCTCCTGCTAGATAGTGATGCATGGGACCTGGACTCTGCTTGCTGCCCAGCCTCAGGCTCCTACTGGTATAGCTGTGCACAATGAGGACTAGCTTGCCCAGCAAAGACTGCAGGAACCACAGCTGCGACTCCTGTACGGGCTGCAAGCTGTCCTGAACACCAATCATGGCGGCCTGGCTGTTTAGCTTGCTGATGGCAGCCTGCAAGACAGACAAGCAGAGATGCTGTGTCAGGCTGCGTCTTATCTATCATGATAGGCAATTTAGTTGACCTGGCTTGACATGGCCTCGTGTCGAGTACAGTCAATGAAAGCACTTTCACTATGCTATTGTTTCATGCAGAATTGCACGAGCTGAATGGTGTTTTGTCAAAGGCAAAATTAGGAAAAGCAAAATGGGCTTGGCAGATAGAGCAGCAACACCTATGCTGGTCAGCGCATGGAGGCGCAGAGGGCTCACCTTCATGCTGTCAGCCAAGGCAGTGAGCAAGCCAAGGCTGAGCAGGCGTTGTCTGTTGGCTTGTGAGTGTGTGACGATGAGCAGCACGTCCAGCAGCTGCATGCTCACTGCAGCTTGCATCTCATCTATAGTTGCGTTGGCTTTGCGTGCAACTGCATGAGCAGCACACAAATGGCTGCTTGTTTGCTCTGCAATCACGGCAGTGCATTGTGACATGGATATGATATTCAACTCCTGCAAAAAGCGCTGTCAAGCCTGCACCAATGGCCTGACCAACCTAGCTGTGGCCAAAATGTATCTGCCATGAGTACATGTTGCCAGTGTGTCCATCAGACTTTGTCACTTGCGATGACAACCCCAAGATTCCCTGTCAAGCCAAGCGCTGTCTTCACAGTGACAGAGTCACCAGCTGCAGATGTCTGACAGAGTGGATGTGGTCTATGGCCACAATGGTTTATGGCCAAGATGGGCATGCATGCTGACCTTGGCTGAGGTCTGTTGGCAGCTGATGCAAAGCCTGTACCAGCCCCTCCAAGACAGCTTGGGGATGCCCTGCCTTGCACCCTGCTCCTCTTGAAGAAGTGAAGAATGACCGGGCTGCCTGCACCCTAGCCATGGGGCTGTGCCCTTGCCGAGTTGGGGTGCTCGGCTGCTTTGCCAGGTCTGCAGAGATGTATGGAGTCACCGATGAATAATGAGCAGTGCAGGGTATGGCATTTTGCTTTAGTAGGCCATACAAAGAGCTTGCCCTCTATAAGGGCAAAGTATTAACTGAATACGGCTAAATGGATTTGTGTATGCTATGCTGGTGTTGCAGAACAAGGTCAGGAAGCCTTGGACCTTGTAGCATATGGGCAATGCAAGCCAGGTGGCGCAAGAGAGACAAGTTGGCAGTGGGCTGTACAGCATTGGCTCTGGTTGTGCTGCACATGTCATCTTACAGGTGCAAGGCTCTGCAGCAGGCATCAAGGCAGAACTGCATGCTACATAGTTCATGCTCACTAAGGCACGATGTATTCACAGGCTGCGCCTCACCTAAGACTGGTTCATCAAATCCCTGCCAGTCATGGAACAGTTCCTTGAAATGAGTCAGGAACTTGGTCAGTGCTGCCTTGGAATACTGCATGTACAAACAAAGCAGGTTAGCTCCTGTTGTTTCATTGGAACAAGTCGCTCACAACAAGCTCGAGAAGTTACCTTGACATCCGACTGGACCGAATGCTCGTATTCACGCCATAGCCATGCCAGTTTGGCTTCCCCGGAGTTTGACTCACTGCAGCCATCAGGCAAACACTCAGGCATGCTAAATTTCAACTAGCTATGTAGACCTTGTGCTGAGAGAATTCATCGCTTAACAGAACACGAACGGAAGATGCTTACTTGAAGGACGTTTCGGCATGACCTGCTTGTGCAGACGACTGCGCGGGACTGGCAGCATCGCCTTGAGTGTTGTCAAGCTTGCCGAAAAGACTGCTGAAAAGCGACTTAGCAAACGCCATCTACGATTGAAACGCTTGATATGAATAGTTTGTTGTCGGATAGCCCGATGCGCACCCAGTACAATGTACCGTCTGGACTGATCTCAGAAACATGTCTGACATATCTGACGATATTCTTGCATACGCTTTTCGACAGTGCATTGCTAGCCTTCTCGTGGCGATTCAAGCAAGCAGCGTCATCAGTTCGTACGGCAACGTTAGTGCTTGCTCTGTGATCGGAACGAACGCATCAGTCATGTGAGCAGTGATCTAAGTCCCTGTAGACTCTGTGTCAAAGTGCCCTATGCTGATTCTGGTTGAGCCCTGCTGACGACTTCGCCCTTTGTGACATCTTTGGTTTTAAATAAGGTGTCGCTCTACACATGTATTTTGATGTAATATTGTGGCTACCAAATCCAAAGCAGCCGTAGAAGTGCTCGCCCTGCACTGTCGACACCAATCCCTGTTGGCTACGCGTCATCATGATTCGCCTGACATGGCACTGCAGATGCGATGCATTCGGCACAGCGCGACCCAGGCGATGCGCAACTACTAGGTCGACAAGGCACGTGCATTGCAATTCCTTCCGCAGCAGGTCAGCAGCATGCTTGTTCCAGGTGAAGCACCTGCTTTTCCACCAGCAGGCAGTTCAAACCTTGTTATTGCATGCCAGTTCCCACTCTGACTGCTGCACATTGCTTCTGAAGGTCTCCGCCGTCCAATGGAGCCACACCATCGGATTTGACATTGATAAGCAAATCAGAAGGAAACAAGTTTGCCGGCAATCTGCATCACTTGTTGAGCTTGTCTGCAAGCTGTGCACTTGCTGCGGCCATAGGCCTGCACAGCTTTGCTGCACCACCAGCACAAGCCATCACAACAGAGCAGCTACTCTTTCTTGAAGCTTGGCGTGCAGTGGATAGGGCTTACGTTGACAAGACATTCAACAATCAAAGCTGGTTCAAGGTGAAGATTATCATGTCACTGCAAGCATGCTGCTGCACATCTTTGTGCTTGAACTCGATTGCTATCGTTATCACAGCTTCGGGAGCAGTATCTCAAGAATGAGCCAATGCGTGACCGCAACGAGACATACACAGCCATCAGCAAATCAATCAAGACGCTCAATGACCCTTTCACACGCTTGCTAGAGCCGAGTAGATATTCAGCTCTAAAACGGGGCAATCAAGGTTCAGTCATTGGTGTTGGCCTGGAGGTGGGCTTTGGTGAAGGCACAGACAGCCAACTTGTGGTAAGTTACCTTGGTTGCCAGGAGGTTGCTCTGCTGTCATGAACAAACACTGACTTTTTGTGATTTGTAGCAAGGCTGACTCAATGTTTGAGTCAGAGGTTTTTGTGTGGGTACTGCCCATTGTTTGGTGATGTTCTGTGCCATGCCTGAACCATGCGCAAAAGGTATTGCCATGCTACTTTGTTTCACAGAGATGCTATGGAGCACTACCACACAAGACATGGCAGTCACAGTGTCAGCAAAGGGAGTAGGAGCAGCAAAAGCAGTAGCATGAGGGTTGCATACATAGGCAACAAACAGCACAGCATGCTGTATTGGATGCAGGTAGTCACGCCAGCTCCTGGAGGGCCAGCAGAGAAAGCAGGATTGAAGTCTGGAGACGTCATAGTGTCCATAGATGGCAAACCAACCAATGGCCTGTCGCTATATGACGCAGGGGACATGTTACAAGGTGCAGAGGGCTCACAGGTATGTGCATGACACCTGTGCCATCAGGTTACCTGTGAAGTTGACTGAAAGGTGTGCTCTATGCTGGATTGTCAGCATCGGGCTCTTCCCATGTTCCTCCATAAGCGCTCAAGTAAGCCTCAGTGCGAGGGCCTGCATGAACATGTCTGCAAGGTGTCAGCTGCTGCTGCCATTGTAAATGTCTAAGGTTGGCAAGCTTGCATTTTTGGCGGGCTATGCTACAAGCAACAGTACTGTAGAGAGAATTGCCCCACTGGGTTGCTGACCCTCATGTGAAGCAGCCAAAGCAACAGCATCCAGCATGCAGAGACACAAAGAGCTCAGCATCTCTCCCTGCACAATTGTGCAAGATCAACTTTATTGCTCACTTTGTGCCTTGCATGTTCTACTTACACATACTGGACAAAGCATGGATCTTCACTGCTCATGGCAACGCTACAGGTCGTATTAGATGTGGCTTCTGATTCACAACTTAATGGTTTCAAGCTGACAAGGGAGCGCATTGCACTGAAGCCGGTGTCCTTCCAGATGTGTGGACCTGTGAGTGATACAGTTGGCCCTGCTCATGCTTCTGGCAAGCTGGCCTATGTCAGGGTGGCCACCTTCAACAAGCAAACCACAGAAAGTGCCAAGGCAGCCTTCAGGCAACTCAAAGCAGACGGCGCAAGCAGGTATGCACTGCCAGGCAAACTGCAGAAAGCTGTTGCTTGCTTGGAACCTTTCGTGTTGATGCTCCTCCTCCTGATGACACAATATCTGACTGATGAATTGTTTAATTGTAGTTTGTATTCAGGATGTCTCAGGCTGATTCTTGATTCTTGCCCATTGCTCAATGGTGATAGCGCTATGCACAGTCTACTGGAGTCAAGACTCTGTATATCATCGTTCCATGTTAGCATTACAATTTGCAGCAGATGCTGAGCAGTCATGCTGAGCATCTGCATGACTGACCACCAATTGTTTTTTGTGTCTGTTCACCTGCAGGTATGTCCTGGATGTGCGAAATAATGGTGGTGGCCTTTTTCCTGCTGGAGTGGAGCTGGCTCGCATGTTGATAGAGAGCGGAGATATAGTTCTCATTGCTGACAGTCAGGGAGTCATGGACTCATATGAGGCCACCGGCACATCCATTGACAGCAAGGCTCCAGTTGCAGTCCTGGTCAACAAGGGCACAGCAAGCGCATCAGAGGTAACAACCCTCTGCCTCACTAGTCATCAGTCATGCCTTGTATGGTACTGTTGAGGCACTACCTGCAGGACAGCCTTCAAGACTGACAGATCCATTTGCATTGCGCCCACATCATCATTGCATCATTACTGCACCCACATCATTATGGCACAGCCTTCAAAGGCTTGCTTGCTGCAACTTGCTCGCTCAAGGATGCCCAGTGGCAGAAGATGCATACAATGTGGGACTCCTGTATGTGTACAGTTTGCTGCTTGGGTACATGTTTCGCACTCAAGACCCACCTGCCCAGCTCCATACTTGAGTGTTGCATGATCCGGCTTGCAGTGTAGCTGCATCAGCAGCTAGATCGTCATGTAAGTGACTACTCGTACTTGATGTCAACCATGGTTGTCATTAGCCATGCTTGGCAACAGTCAGACGTATGTCACATGTGCAGGTGATGGCAGGGGCTCTGCAAGACAACAAGAGAGCCACCATTACTGGTGAGACAACTTTTGGCAAAGGCTTGATACAGACTATTGTTGAGCTCTCAGATGGCTCAGCAGTGTCTGTGACCGTCGCAAGATATCAAACGCCGTCAGGCACCGACATAAATAAAGTGGGTATAAAGCCTGACATTGTGTTGGAAGACCAGACACTATTACCCGCAGATGGGCAAAAATTTTGCAAAGTGATGGCTTCTGGTTCTGCACCAAAACTATTCTTGTAGACATAGCCATGTATCTTGTTTCCATCCGCGTGTGTGTGTGTGTGTGTGTATGTGTGTGTGTGTAGTTCATGGTGAGTGTGTTGCCATAAAACTCAACCCATGTGCTTGCCATGGCAGGATGCTGAGTGACGAGTCTTACTTCTAGCTGACATCCTGACCATCATTTTCGACCATGTGGTGTGACAGAGTGAGTGTCCATGCATTCATGCAAGTACCCGACCTTTTGAGCCGAGGCCAGTCTGTAATTCTGCCTTGCAACACGTAGAAGAACTTGCAGTGAGGCCACTGTCAATGTAGTCACCATGCACATCCTGTGTATGCGAGTTGAAGGAATGACTTCCCTATCAGACGAACCAAGACAGGCAACAAGATGCAGTGAAGCATGCATCAATAGACATCATGGCCAAAGCCCCTCTTGCAGACAGCCTGGCATGCAGAATTGGAAGCTGTTTGATCATGCCCGCTTTGAAACACCAGTGGTGCATATGTTGCAGCAGTCAGCCCGGAGTACCAGCCCACCAACATGCTGACCACGTCCACCCAGACGGATGGCCACAGACCAACAGCCTTGTGTGAGTATTCATGTTACAGGTCATATCTAGATGTTGCTTGGGTACAGCATCACTCGTACTCGGCCGCCCTGCAACACAAGATAACCTGTAAGTCACATGCATGCCAGCTGAGACGTCATGGTGCACGACGCCATGCTGCGTGGCAGAAGCAGAACAAAGCAAGGTGTGTCCAAGCTCAATGCAATTGTGCTGTTCTCACCAATGAGATGGGTGGTAGGTTCTTCCTGAACTTTGCTCTTACGGCACCAATGTTGCCATGTGCCCTGGTTACCTGCAGAAGTAGTCAGCAAGAAATCATTGTCCTGGCTTGCACGTCATGCAGAAGCGTCTCATCACAGCTGGCACCAAGTATTTAAGTGATGCATCTTTGAATGGCTTGCACTGCATTTGCCAGAAGCTGCGAGTACAAGCACACTGTATCACTCATGTTGCTGACCATTGTGCCCATGAGAACTTGAGACCAGCATATCATTTTGTCTCATGCTGATTTTGAGCTGATGAATTATGTGTTGCTTACTTTGCCCCAGATGACCCTGTACTTAGATCCCTTCTTCTCTGTCTTGGCTTTGTAGATGTATGCTATTCTCTTGCCAAGGTAGAAACTTGTCTCCGGCTTGCTGGCAACACCGTCAATTTGGATCAGAGAAGTGTGGTTTGTCTGGTTGGACTTGCCCCTGTAAAGCACGCCTTACTGTAAGCCTGCTGCCAAGTCAATGGCATGGGTGACGTGAGCAAGAGGTCGAGGCAAATACACACCTCTTGTAACCCATGATGGAACCAGGCACATACAACCTGCAAGTGTAGCATGCCCAGTAGGTCAGCCGACATGACAAAGCTAACTCCACCTGGGCTTATAGCATGAGTGGATTTGCGACGCGCACCTGATGCGCTCTCCGCCCATCTTGACGTGCTCTGCAATCGATTACACCGGCGACTTTCTGCGCCCTTACAACGAAAGAAGCCAACTTGGCAGTGCAGATCGCCGACACTGCCAAGCTATGAAATTTAGATTCACGCAAACAAGGAAGAGGAACAGGCTTCCTGCAATCAGTCCTGCTCATGAAATGCATCCTGACACTGCGCAACAGGAATGTCAACAGCGCATCATGTGCTGAATTGCAGCTTTGCGCAATGGTACCCAATCTTCAAGTCGGTTAGCTTTCGTAGTCAGGTTGTAAAGCTGCCCAAGGACTTCGTAGACTACCTGGTCCAGGACGGAGTATACCTACCAGACAGTAACGCGGCGGTGAGGTTATCGCCATATGTTCTTGCAGCTTTGAACGTGATTGCAGACTCTCAGTCGTTGTTCGCATGCATCGCAGTTGCCCAAACGGTCTGCCCCTGATCCGACTGCAACCGAGGACGATTACCGTGACTGGAGCGACAGCAACTCCTCTGATTCAGACGACCCGCAAACGGTAGCACGCACCTTTGATCAACCTTCATCTACAAATGGACCAATTTGTTTGCCTAAGACAACAAGCTATGTCTGTGCAGACAAGCCACTTCCCAGAGGTTCTGGCTGAAGTTCAACAGGCAATAGAGGTCCTTGGTGGCACTATCATACCCAAGCTGAACTGGAGCTGTCCCAAGGTGTGTAGACTAAACAAACATCTTGCAGTAGTCCTGCATTGCTTGTTGAAGGCACTGTCAGTATCGGATGTGCGGACCAAGTGAAAATAGACCTGGCTCATGGTTGCTTCTCACCGTCAACGACTTGAATGTGTCTACACTATGCACTGAGTGCAGGATGCAACATGGATTACAGCCAGCAACAGCATCAAATGCACCAATGCAGATGAAGTGCTACTGCTGCTAAAATCGTCTGACAGAGTTGCTCACGACATTTGTAACGCATTCGACAGCTGCGGAGGTCAGACCCAACAGGATGTACCATACACACTAGTCCTCAAGAAATACTATGATCTTAAACCTGAGCGCGAGTTTAGATGTTTTGTCCAAGGTCATGATCTCATAGGTATGTCCTGCTTGTATGTGCACTCTCCGTTGCTTGTAGAGCGTTATTGTTGCAACCTGTGCTTTCAACTGTATTGGCGGCTGTATCAACAATGATACCATCAGGCACACCGTCATTGTGCTGATCAGCTGTCCATTGGCAATGATCAGATGTGTTGTTCTTTGTCAGCTGGTGCCCGGCATGATGTCAAATATAATGCAAGTGTGCATATCATGAGGGAGAACTGTGAGTGTTACCTCATGTTTCACGGCTGTCATGTACAGGTGTGTCTCAGAGAGACGTCACTCAGCACTTCCCAGCACTTGCTGAGGAAGCTAGTGACCTTGAGGAAACAATCCTTGAGTTCTTTGAGGAACACATACAGCACAAGTTTCCGGACCCTGACTGTGAGCAGTTGGCATTGGTTTTGTGCTTTGATGGCAAAAGCCTGTGTTGCAGTCAGTCATGTATCTGGCATTCATTTTGTGCTTGATGGACAAAGGCTGTGTTGCCAGCAGTAATGTTGCCAGCAGCCTCGTTGTTTTGGCCTGTGAGGCACATCACTTCAGCATGTGTGTCTTGTGTATGAGCTCACAAGGCTTGTATATGATCATCGCCAGGGGCAGCAAGTTTGCATGTTGCTGAAGTTTTTGCCACACGGCAGTCACGCATATTGTATGCAATAGGCAACGATGGTGGATGAGTCATGGCATAATGTTTGCCAAGCTCATGATGCACAAGTCATTACTTGCAAGCTGCATATATGGCTTGTGTTGCGCATACATTGCAAACACATCCTGCAGACATGTGTGTGCTTGAAACACTTAACAGCAACGGTTCTTTTGGCTTGCAGATACTATGGATGTATATGTTGCCACAACTGGCACTGTCAGGCTGATGGATTTCAACCCTGTTGGAGGGTCAACAACGCCATTGCTGTTTGATTGGGATGAACTAGGCTATGGTG
>JAABUO010010584.1_pt1 | contig 10189 bp, 19 predicted proteins | sample 5559291 | NCBI WGS metagenome assembly JAABUO01 (sample SAMN10711878, study PRJNA513372) | rock metagenome | isolation source: Antarctica rocks | place: Antarctica: Victoria Land, Finger Mt sud
GGAAACACTTGCTGCATTACCTGAGCACAATCATTGCATAACATCAGTGCAGTGGTGATAATGACTCAATCAATGGCTGGAGATTCTTGTCAAAGCATGGGGTTTGTGGTCATTGAAGCCACAGCAATGAACCACCATGTTTATATTATGCTTGTTGTGGTGAAGCACCAACCCTGATGTGATGACAGCCAGTGTGCATCATTCAGACACATGCTGTAGCAGGCATGTTGCTGGTTGGAGAAAAAAGGCTCCAGCTCTGCACTGGCTTTGACACCAGCTCAGTTTCATCACACATCATGCTCTTGAGATAATAACTGCAACCTACAGAACACTTGATTTGGCAATGCAGGTGAGCAAATCAGCACTTCCTGCGCATTTCAGCACTCTGCTGGGAGCATCGAGCGGCGACTTGGAAGCAAATGATCAGCTGCACACAGGAGCAATTGGATGACAATTTGACACAGGTTTCACCTGGAAGAGCATGGCGTCATGCTGAGGATCATAGCTGACAAGGCTCCGCTGCAGCTGGTTAGCCTCTGCCAAGTGCTTCCAAGCCTTGTCATACTCCCTACACCACACCATGATCAGCAATTGCGCAGGCCGCATCACTGCTGGTATGACTCCCCAATATAACGCATGACACAGTCCACAGTCAGCGCCTGTTTAAAAAGAAGAGTCTGTTGAGCAGATCGATGCGCAGTGGCCGATGCTGGTGAGTATACAATTGTGTTGCAAATGAAAGAGCTCAAATGGAGTCTGAAGTCATGCATGTGCAGTGCCAAAAGTCACCTTTGGGATTGGTAAGCAGAGTAGAGCGCAAAGTGCAGTACCAAGAGTACCTTTGGGATTGGTAAGCAGAGTAGAGCGCAAAGTGCAGCCAGGACTGGTCAGCTGCATCCAGCTCTGTCAAGAAGCCCCACTTCTGCTCCATGTCTGCATCACCAGCTTTGGAACGCCTCCTTCTTCTCCTCTTCCTGTCTGCCTTGTCATCCTCTGCTCCTGCTGGTGCAACACCACCAAGTTGTGCTGCAACAAGTGACAGGTTGTAGTCTTTGGGCTTTGTTGAGGTGCACATCCTATGTGTGTCTGTGTGTGTCTGTGTGTGTCTGTCTGTGTCCCAATGGACATGAACAGCTCTGTAGTTGACAGCAAGTGTCATGCCACAGCCAACATGGCACTGTTGCTGTGATGCTTCCATAACTCTCATTGTGAATTTAGCGCCCGCAAAGGATTGGCCACAATTTCTGGGGGAGTCATGTGCAGGTCAGTGAAATTTCAACACGACTACACCAGGCTGGGAATTAAGATTCAAGCACAGTGTTGACAGTACAATCGGCTGAAATGAGTGGATGCCAGCGCAACAGACCCGAAGCATGAGCAAGGAAGGAGGCTGCCTGTTGCATCTCAGCCAGCTGGTCAGGAGTGACAGTCTTGAGGGATGCCAGAGCCTTGGTGTATGTGCTGCCATGCAAACCACGAGATGCCTGCATAACAGACTAGTGTGTTTGCGCGCTACGCTCGACACAACCTGACAATCTGCAGTCTGTATCCTCAGGGAAAAGTGCAGGCTTGGATAGTAGTCCACTGCAGGAAGGTCTGACAGTAGTCTCAAGGCGTGAGGAATATGATAGGTGGGGTTTGACGCTCTGTGAACCAAAACCAAGTCGGCAGGTGCCTGCATGCCACTGTGATGCTGGACACTGTCGCATAACTTGTAGGTGGCCGTGTCACATGATGGTCACATGATGGTCGCATGATGGTTCCACACCAGTTCAGAGCATGACAAGGGTCCATGCTGCGTTATCTATGCTGTTGGCTGCTGCGATCAGCTTGCTGCGGGACAGGCCTTGAGGCATATATGTGCACATCAATTTGTATCTGTAGGACAGAGGTGGTACAATACAGGTACAATACAGGTACAATACAGGGATAATGCAGGGATAACGCAGGTACAATACAGGTACAAATCAGTTTCAACACAGGTACAGCACAGGCACAATCTAGGTACAATACAGGCACGATACAGGTACAACACAGTTAGTATAAAGTACATCACAGGTACAACACAGGACACAGGGGGTACCTTGTGGTATATTGTCTGGTGGACAAATATGCATACACAATGTCACTGCCAGCAGAAGCCAATTTACCTCTATAGCCTGCCCATATGCTTCTGCAGCCTCAGCACCCTTGCCTTGCATCCCCCAAGCCTTTCCCAGGTTGAAAAGCGCCCCACAATACTGCAGATCAAGTTAACATTTATGTATTTCGTAGAATGCAATATGAGATATACAAAATCCAGCAATGTGCCTAGGGCATGGACAGAGTCAGATTTTGGTACCAAAACTGCCATGTGTCCACACACTCTCAAGGGCAAAATTGATGCTTGGTGTCAATATGGTTGGGAGATGAGCAACTGTACCAAATTTGAGTCTGTTAGCTTGTGCTCATGTGCTAGGGCGATGCCTGTTTGCAAGGCTGTCAGGCAATCATCAATACGTCCTGAGCCCATTAGCAGTGCCCCCAGGTTTGTGTAAAGACCAATGCCAGCCCGCGGTGACGTTAGTCTAATTGCTTCCCTGTATGCAAGCAGTAACAAGTTTATGACCCATGCCCTCTGACATCCATATATACAGGTGTCATGACTTGCTGACATCAAATTTACCTATATGCCCTTTCAGCCTCAGGAATGCGGCGGCCACCATCTGGGTTCAGCTGATCAAGCCCATGCAAAGTAGTAGCAAGCTCCAGATGCAAATTGGGATTGCCAGGGTCTTTGATAATTTGTGCTCGCAGCTTGGCTGCTGCATGTTCTTGCTGTTGCACGCTGGACGTCTGTGCACATCAAGCAAGTGTGTCACAATCAACCTGCACGATCATATGCGGAACAATACAGGCACAAATTATTGTGCTAGGCTGCACTTGCACAGGCACAGTGACCTGTAGGATAGCTGAGCTGGGAAGGCGGGACCACCGTAGAAGAGGTATGTATGTGACACGACTCTCAAAATACAGATCACAAAACTCTCACCGGTTGTCGCAGACGTTTAGGTTGCCCACGCAGGGCCTCGAGCATGCAGAATAGCGTCAGCAAGCGAAGCAGCCTGTGCAGCGCACAGCTGCTAACGCGTGAGGCCTGCATCTCAACCTGCTCGTACGTTTATACCAACCGAGCATGATGGGCAAATGGACATCGCGGGGCCTGCGTAGCAAGGACGCCCGATGAGCTGATCACAAGAGCGAATTCACAAAAGAAGCACACGGGCGTATGCAGCCCATTCAGCCGCGGGCATGAACAAATAGCTCGTAGCTGCAGAGGTTCCTCAGGAGTTCTGATGAGCAGTATCACTTGTTTTCTAGTCGCTGTGCAAGTGCCTGCTGCGTTTTTTACTCACACTTGACTCATTTTACGTCATGCAGAAGTCACAGCAAGCCAGGCAAACAGCTAGGCAACAAGCTAGGTAAACCAAACAGCACTTCGCACTTCGGGCAATGCCACGAACAAAATTACTGCCTCATACCCAGATGCACAGATTTGATGACTAGGCTAGGCTTTACCCCCACACTCAAACAACAGTACCTACACCTGTTTGTCTCCTTTATAAACTCTTCTTACAAACTCTCCTTTATAATTATTGTGCACACTTGCCAGCTAACAAGGCTCAATGTTTCTTCTGAAATCCTGCACGATCTACAGCGTGCTCAAAAGGCAGGTGCACAGTACAGCAAGAAAACGTTATATCTCCAGGATTTTTGGTTGTCTCTGCCTAGCCTTTCCTGAAGTCGCAGGTTGCAGCGCTGATGAGCAAGTGTTGGCGGCTTGAAGATTTTTATGACCTGACGCCAGTATTTGCTGTTCTGATGGGTCTGCAGCAATTGTTGCTGGTGCTACAGGCTGTTGTGCATCACTGTCATGACAACTGTCAGCATCACTGTTGCTATCACTTTCATTGTTGCTGTCACTGTCACTTCTGCTTCCAGTGACTGCCTCTGTTCCAACTCCATTGATTGCATCCTCTGCTGCTTGCAATGCTGCTGCATCTTTCAGGTCTACAACACCACATGCAATGTCCATTTGTATGTGTTGCAAAGTGCCGTCCTCAGTATCCTGCTCCAGCTGTGCCGGCTCCTCTTGCATGTTGCTGATCGACACAGCGGGTTCAGAAGCAGGGTGTTGGGACAACATCTCGTTTGCTGACTGCATCTGCGGTAGAAAAGTTCGCAAGTGCGCTAGGACGCTGCTCTCAGGCACTTTTGAGGTCTGCGGACGTCTATTTGCTTGCCTTGGCTTCTTGTCTTCCATCAACTTGTCAACTGTAGAAACAGACTTTATTCAGCACAGCGTGTGCAGAGCAGACCACCACGCTTGCACGCAGCTATGCGTAGCCGTACCTATCGAAGGAGTAGAACGGACATCGAGCTTCTCTCTTCTGGTAGAAGCTCCTGCTTGTGCAGACGGACTCTTGTGCGACATGTCTGAAGAAACAATGAGTCTCCGCAGAGGGCGCTGTCAGTAGCCGTCGAACCCCTGGGTGTGCAGCTGTGCACTTTTTCATTCTCGCTCCAAGCCACATTGACATTTCACATTGCTAAACTGGCTATATTCTGTGGTCAGTCATGCTCGCCATATCCCTCAGGATTACTGGGTCGACAATACAGGCGCTTCAGGACAGATATCTCAAGCCATACACCATATAAACACATCAATGGATGCTGCTGTTCATGAGCAACATGATGGTGCTCGACCACTTCTGCTTCAACTTCAGCGGCGTCCTGGAATATGTGTTCCAAGCATAGAAGGTAAGGTAGGGTGGGGCTGCACTGGAGCACACCCTTCCCAGATGAGGTCAAACCTGCACACAAGATCCAGCTTTGCACAAGCAGCAGGCCTGTCACTTGTAGACAGAATGACTGGGTTTGATTGTGGTGAGCTAGGCGATGGAGTATGCTTGAGCATCACGTGCTTCAGCAACAGAACTGAAAAGCAACAGTCAGCAAGCCGTTTGACCAGTACTGACGAAAGGCGGGTCATATCAATGTCGCATAAGAACAGGCACAACATCTTAGCAACACTTGATATGCCAGTCACTGGGTACATACTGCTTGACAAACATGTGTGCCAAGACAGTCACCCGCCAAAAGACAGAGGCAATTGCCCTTCCAGCTTGCTCTCAACATCTACCAGCCCCAGAGCATCCTCAACCAAGCCCCATTTCAACTGATGATCAGCCGCTGTATCAGTACTCAAGCTTGGCGAAGCATTCACCTCTGCAGTGCACGGCAGTTTCAATGATCTAGGCAGCAGTGCCCTCAATTTGCTTGTGCAGTGCATTTGCACTGTGATGGCACATGCCATAATGTGTAGGTTGTCGGTTGTCTGTCTGCACAGGTACACAATCCGCTGTCTTGATGAACAAAGGTGAACTCACCAATCAGCCATGGCTTGAGTGCCTCATCGACCAAAATGTCGTAGCCATACAGCTCAAAGCAGTGTTTGTCCTGAGTGACAACCTGCTGCACTGCCAGCAAGGAGCGTGTTACCACCAACTGCAAACAAACAGCAGCATCTGTTGGGCAGACATCTTAAACTATCCGTCTCAACTCCACATGGCTGGCAAGCTGCAATGCAAATGTCATGTGTAATTCCATGACGTAACCTTCATGTTAGTTTGCAAAATTTGTTTGTCTGTTTGTGTGCTAGTGATTGCAAAGGGCCCCGGCAGCACATGAAGTGGCAAATTTAGTACGGAGTAGCTTTTGAGAAGCATATGCACCTGGATATCGCCAAACAGTCTTGACGTGGCAGCAAGTCCGTGCTTGGACAGGAGGTACTGCTTGAGCTTGCTGATTGGCCATTTCATGCCTGTGTTCTCATCATACTTATCATTCTTCTTCTGAATGGCCACATTTGTGAGGTGCATGTACAAATTCTTCATATTAGCCTTGTCGGTGGTGTACCTGGAAGAGGAGAACCGGCAAAAGCCACTTCTGCATAAACCAAACACTACGTTTGCAAACTTGGCACAGCACCAGAAGTGAACTGGGATCAGAAAAGACTGAATACAGCTGCGTATTGTTGGTTCCATGATGCACAAAATGGCAATACTGAGTCGGCTCTTTATGTGATGCATTATGTGTTGCAGCTAGTGACTACACTGACCCATGACTTGTTTAGGCTCCATGACTTGTTGAGAACACGATTGTATGCTCGGATGATGCTGCAGATACGCAAAGTGTTTGCTCCATACACCCAGTGTATTGTGCAAAATTGTGTTGGTGGTAAGCACCTATACAACTCACCTGTGCAGGTAAACAATCAAAGGCACATATGACAATACAAGCACATAGATGCGCAGGTCAAACTTTCTGCCTCCCAGCAGCAATGGCTGATCCAAATATCTGGAGACCACATATGTTTCTGGCTTCTCCTTCTCATCTATTTGCTTTCGCCAGCCACTGACCTGCAAAACTGAGCAAGTTAAGTGAAGCCACAAAAGTGAGAACGCCAAGACCTTGCTTGTTGCATACAGTGTCAGCAAGGGCAACATGACGTGGATAAGTAGCATTGACAGAACAGGAGTGGCTCAAGTGTCCTGACCTGACTCAGTTTGTCCAACAAGAATATGCCTCTGCCTTGCGCTCTACCACACGGCTTCATGATCCAAGTGACGCCTGCAATGAGCCTCATATTGTCAAGGGATCCGTAGTTCATACATCAGCACAGACACAGGTCTTGGGAACCACAGCACAGTGAGATTGTGCACTCAAACCTACAGCACAAAACTCACCAGGGTTGCGCCTGAACTCTTCAACAAAGATACCGTGTTCAAGTGGGAGCACGTATGTCTGAGGGAAAAAGTCGTAATCAGAGGCACGACCTTCCTTTTCTAAAAGCTTCTTGGCCCTTTTCAGGTTCTTGACCATCAGATCTCTGCAGAGTCAAGGTACACCTGCTGGACTTGCTCCAACGCCAATGCTTGATCCACTCAAATTCACAAGTAAAATGTGAAAACGAGGCTCTTACTTCCTTGTAAGCTCATAGTGCCGAGGAAAGTGATTCAGCTTTTGTGTATCAAGCAACTTTGAGTGATCAAAACCAGAATCGACGCCCAAGGAATGAACATCTGCCCTGCATAATACATGGCTTGGTGCTGCGGTGATGTCGCTGTGCCGGCTTGACTGCCTGTTAGTACTCACCAGAAAATGTCCCAGTCGCTTTCTTCAAAGACTTCCACCCATGCCCTGGCCAACATGACCTTGAACGCAACACAATTGTGCATTGTGGTCTTGAATCGCACATTGGTCAAACGCGTTGGTACTACTGGTCTGCGTCTGGACTCCATTGCCTCCCTTCAGCCCCGTGTAGCCTGTCACAACAAGTTGCAACGGCATGGCCTTAACAGGGATCTTGTTGAGGTAGCATCTCTGAGGTAAGCATGTGTGCAGCGAGCGCTGGCCAGTGGCTGGATGCTGCTTGGGATCAGCAGTTAGTTCAGCCTGAAAGTCAGCTGCGGCAAACCTCAAGTGTGCATGGCAAAATTCTGGTTCAAAAAGCAGCAAGTTCAGATTCCATAGCTCAGCACCTGCTTTGTTGATCTGCTTTCTCTCGCTACAGCGCAACACGTGCAGGAGAGCTGTTAGCAAAAGCCTACAGAGTTGCATTCAGCTCGGAGGCTTTGCACTGCGTCTGATAGTGCAGGCCGTTGTGAAACTATGAGCGTTCCTTTGCAGACTACTGCAGGCGTTTGCAAAGCTCACCTGCAAACCTGCAGCTTTGGTTTGTCGAGGCGGCTTTTTGGCAAGCCGCACGGTAGAGCCTATAGCATTGCAGCGTCGCAAACATACAAATGTCTGCAACAAACAGCTTATCTCAAGTCTGCTTTCTTTGCTCCCCTGCCTACCTTACGGGGTCATGCCTCTGGTCAGCAAAGAAATCTCAGGTGTGGATCAAGTCGTCCAGACGTTTTTTATTTATACCAAAAAGCCAAGGAATTTTCTAAAACAGGGGCACATGTTGCTGCAGAACCTCTGTGGTCAGCATGGCCCTCAAAACAGGCATAGTTGGAATGCCAAATGTGGGCAAGGTGGGCAAGTGGCTTGACTCTGTTTTGCCATCAGTCATTGCACAGCCCTCAATGCAAACCCTTCTGCGTTGCTTGCTGCATGCTGTTTGCACTCCAGGTGTTGCAAGTCAGCTCATCAGCAGGTCATATGCACGCACCACATCTAGCTTGTACAGACAGCCTCACAACAGAACTGAAGCCAGTCATGATGTGTCCTGGCGTTCTTGCAGTCCACATTGTTCAATGCTATATGCAAGAATGCCAAAGCTCAAGCAGCAAACTTCCCATTTTGCACCATTGAGCCCAATGTTGGAATTGTAGCTGTTCCAGATGACAGATTGCAGGTAAGGCCTCTGCTACCGTTGTAATTTGTTCATAACTTCATTTCTGCATCCGCAAGATGGACAAAACCTGCAGTTGCTGTTGCATGCATTGTGACGTGTTCATGGTACGGGCCTGAGACGCTTGTGTCGACAAGCAAGCAATGACAATGGTGCAGGTTCTCAGTGACATCTCAAAATCCAAGAAGCTAGTGCCAACCAGCATAGAGTTTGTAGACATAGCTGGTCTGGTGAAAGGAGCCAGCACGGGTGAGGGCCTGGGTAACAAGTTCCTGGCAAACATCAGGGAGTGTGATTCAATTGTGCAGGTCAGTCGGGAAGCTCAAAAGCATGCATGACAATAGCATCTCTGTGATCCACTTTATGATGATAGAAGTGATGCATGTGCACTTGGGACAGCGCATAGCTGTTCGGGTCCTTTGTATGGCAAGCAGTTGAGGATGATATTGTCACCTGTTCTTCTGCCCCTCCAGGGGTGCGCAATGCTGCCCCTCCATGGGTGTGCAATGTGCCTCTGAGCACGCTCAGCTGATGGCATGGCCAATCTCAACATGCCTTCATCTGGCAGTAAAAACAAAGTTGACACGTGACAAGTGAAGCTTCCTTGCAACACCTGGAAACACCTGTTCTGGCCCCTGGAGTGAATGCACAATCTTGTGACCATGGCCCACGTTTCACTTGTAAGCTGTACGTCACCACATGGGTCATGTTCAGGCTTCAGAACTCACTGCTTACCATTGGGCTGCAGGTTGTAAGGTGCTTTGAAGACGAAGATGTGCATCACGTCAACGGCAAAGTAGACCCTGCAGAGGATGCTGAAACTATCAATTTTGAGCTTGCCCTGGCTGATGTAGCTCAAATAGAGAAAAGGTTAGAAAGGCTAAAGAAGGGGCGTGCCAAAACCAAGGAAGAGCAAGCTAGCAATGAGGTGGCGCTATAACTCAATCCGCAGCTTTGTTGTCCATCAGCTGTCATGTTGCCAGGCGCCAATATCTGAAGCAAAGTGTTGCATCAGCACAAAATCCATTACTGATCGCATCTGAGCTGTATCAGCACGTACCAAACTTCATCACTTGCAGCATCAACAATACAACCTGTGCAGAGTGTTGCAACATTCTTATGCTGCATGGGAGCCACCGTGCCCCCTCTGAGCTGACATACCTCATCTGCATACTAAAAGGCAAGCTTGACACATGACTATCAAGGGCCAACATATCTCGTTTGCATGCTCGAAGGCAAGCTTGACACATGACTCTCAAGAGCTTAACATACCTCATCTGCATACTTGAAGACATGTTGTACAGCTTGTCACATCCTTATCAAGAGTGACATTGCAGATCGAAGCAGCAGCGCTGGGGCGGATCATGACAGCGTTGGATCAGAACCAGCCAGCCCGGTCTGTTGAGCTGTCAACAGAGGAGGCTGCAGCAGTGCGCCCTCTGTACCTGCTCACTATGAAGCCCATGGTGTACGCTGCCAACGTAGCAGAGGATGACCTGGCAGATCTGGGCGCAGCCAACAAGCATGTCCAGACCATGCGCAACAAAGCGGCAGGGGACAGCTGTGAGCTGATCATTGTTTCCGCCCAGGTCAGGCTGTTCAGGACCTCAGCAAGCAGTATGATTGTCATGGCAACAGAAACGCTTTTGCTGTTGCAAGCAGGGCAAGGGAGCTCTCTTGCATCTAGGAGGATCAGTACTTGGTCCAAGATGCTACATGCTTTTGCCTGCTGAGCTTGTACCACAGCAAAGGCTTTGTTGATTCCATGAACTCTGCCTTCTGCTT
>JAABUO010010586.1_pt1 | contig 10187 bp, 11 predicted proteins | sample 5559291 | NCBI WGS metagenome assembly JAABUO01 (sample SAMN10711878, study PRJNA513372) | rock metagenome | isolation source: Antarctica rocks | place: Antarctica: Victoria Land, Finger Mt sud
TGCGCGCCTGCACCTGCATCATGCTGCTGGGGTATGTGTCGCCCAGGCGCACGGACAGGCAGAGCGCGCCGTCCAGGTGGCCGAGCGTGGCGGCGTCGGACAGCACGAGCGTGTTCTCGGAGAGCGTCGGGAAGGGCACGCCGCGGCGCGGCGGTGCGGACAGCCGCCGCGACAGCACCGACGGCGGCACCAGCTCGGCAAGGCTGCGCTGCGGCTCCACCTCGTGGAACCTGGCGGCGCGCCCTCATAGGGAAGGGTTAGGGTTTGCGCACGCCCGCCTGAGGGTCGCCCGTATGTGCACACACGTCAGTGTGTGAGGATGCGCATGTGATGCCTTTGAGTGTGGCGTGCTGCACACGCTCCAGAGCGCGGTCCTGCTGGCCGCACGCCCGGCGGCGCGCATGCGCGGGTGGGCGCCGGCGGGCAGGCGCTGGGTGTCCGTGTGCACAGGGGGCATAGGCCGCAGCAAAGCCATGCGGACGCGGCTGGGCGCGGCGCGGCGCCGCCTGCTGATTGCCCTAAGCGCGCAAGCGGGCCCCGGCACTGCCACCCGCGCATCGCTCGGCGCTGCATGCGCGTCACTGGCGGGGGCGTCAGGCGGCGCGGGGCGCGCCGCGACAGGTCGACCGTGTGCTGCGTCAGCCCGGCCGGCGCGGGGTGCACGATGGGCGCAAACACGTAGCCCCAGTGGATCTCGCTGGGCAGGTAGCTGCGCTTGGCGCTGAACAGCGCGCCCGCCTCGGTCACGCCCTCGAAAGTGACCACCACCTCCGCGTGCAGCGCCTGCCGCCGGGGCACGGAGTTAAGGGGCGGGCCTCCCTGCCCCTGTTACGCCCTCGCCTGCCCCTGCCCCGGCTCTGCGCTGGCTGGAGCAGCGCCGGCAGCAGTCACTGGCAGCGCAGACGTGCTGCACGCCCTGTCCTGCTGCAGGATGGTTTTGGCTCGCCCCTGCGCCTTTGAGAGGGCGCCTGAGGCAGCACCAGAGCGAGCCGGAGGCGCAGAGCCGCTCAGCACGGCGGAGAGCCGCTCGCTCCGCAACAAAGCAGCTGCGGCTGCAGGGGCAGCGTGGGTGGCAGGCACGGCGGGCGCCGAGCGGCACGCGGGAGCGCCGGGCGGCCGGGCGGCACCGTCAGCGAGTCCGACGTGTGCCCAAAGAGCGGTGAGCGCTCGTCCACGGTGTGCTCCATGACCACGGGCAGCAGCAGCAGCAGCGGCGCCGGCGGCGTGAGCTCCAGCGGGTCCGCGCGCACCTGCGGCGGCAGGAGCCCTAAGCCTAGCCTGGCATGAGGCTCGGCTGTGCAGTTGCGCGTTGGCCGGGACAGGGCTATGCTCATGGGGTGAAACTCATCCCCTCCAGGCCTGCTCTGCCATGTGCGCATCCACCGAAGAGGCCCTCACCCTGGTGACAATGCAGCCCCGGACTCAGCGGGCTGCAGATGCGCATTGTATCAGACCCGCGCAGGGTCAGGCTGCTGACATACTCGCGCGCATGCAGCCGGACGGGTCAAGACGGAGCGAAGCCGGGCCGCTGCTGATTGGGTCCGTCGAAGCGCCGAGCGCACCGGGATGTGCTCGCCCTCGGCGGTCGTGCGCGCTGTCCACGTGTACAGCACCGCGCTGACGGTCGGCGAGACCACCTGCGTCTGGCGCACGTCCGCGATGCGGAACATGAGCTTGAGCACGCTGTCGCGGCGCGCGATGACGGCGCAGTCGCTGATGAAGACCGTGCGCGCGCGGTTCTTGGGGTGGCTGATGCGCGCAAAGATGATGCCCTGCGCGCGCGCGCGGCCTCAGGGTCTGCCACCCGCGCGCGGCGCCCTCGCGCGCCCGTGCACGGCGCTGGGCTGGTGTTATGGCAGCGGTCACAGCATGCAATGCGCGGCACAAACGCTCCGCCCGCTTTGCTGGACTTCAGCAGACCCTGCCCCCAATTTCAGACGGTGAGCGCTTGCCCTGCTGCAGCCGCAGCCAGGCAAGCGGTTGTCTGCCAGAAGCTTCCTGGACAGAGCTGGGGCGGGCTGCGCCGCAGGGCTGCGCGCCAGGGCGCCGCGGCCGGCGCGGGCCGCACCAGCGTGACGGCGTCCAGCAGTTGGCCATAGATGACTTCGCTCGCCACCAGCCACGCGCTCACCCAGCAATCGCGCGGCGCGCGCGTGCCGTAGCCTGCGCCCGGCGCCGCACAGGGACTCTTAGCCCTAACTTCAGCGGCCTAAGCGGACCCGTCCGCCGCCCCGCGCCCGCCCCTCGGCAGCGCCGCGGGCGTCGCGGCAGCGCCGAGCCGCGCTGAACTTGCGGGAGCGCGAGCACGCCGCGGTGCGCCGGCGCACAGGCGGCCAGGCCGGGCGGGGGCTGGCATGCGGGACGCAATGGCGCCGCCTGTGCGGTAGACCCACTGGCGGGCCCAGCAGCGGGGTGCCGCCGCAAGGCAGGGCGCAGGGGCTCACCAATGGTCTGCTGCGTCTCGGTGGCAAACAGGAACGCCGACAGGTAGGTGCGTCGCCGGTCGAATCCGTGCACGCACTTTTTGTCCCACCTGCGGCGCAGCCGCGGCCGCCGGCGTGGGCGCGCAGGGCGCGTGCGCACAGCAAGGCTTGCCGTTCGGCGCGGGGCAGGCACGCGCGATCGAGCCCACTGGGCTCCGCCACGGACGTGCCGGGTGCAGGGCAGGGCCCATGTGCACGCACGCCGTGCATGTGAAGCTAGTGTAGGCCATGCACACCGTCACAGGGTGCTGTGCCAAAGCATCCGCGGGGAGTGCACGTGACGTGCGCCGTGGGGTTGGCGCACCAATACACGCTGTGCCAGATAAGCGCGCCCACCGCAGGAGGGGCAGGGCACATGGCGTGCGCACCAGTATGCGCTGTGCCAGATGAGCGCCCACAGCGTGAAGGACAGCAGGGCGCATGGCGTGCGCCGTGTAGGGTTAGGGGTTGGGGGTGAGCGCACCAGTACACGCTGTGCCAGATGAGCGCCCACAGCATAAAGGACAGCAGGTACGCCGCCGCCATGAGCGCGAGCGCGATCGGCAGCCGCAGGTTGAGCATGGAGTAGAAGAAGTCTGCGCGGGGCGTGCGCGTCGGCGCCCGCGCCGGCTGCCCCGCGCGCGCGCGCGGGCGCGGCGCGGCGCGCGCGCGCCTGCTTGTCTGTGACCTCGCAGGGTTCTCCTGGGGTCTCCAGTTTTACATATAGCACTCCTCGACCCTTAATGGCGATAAATTCAGCATGGGCACTCGATGCGGGCTGGCTGCCATGGCGCGGCGCGGTCCTTATGATGCAATGATGTAGAAGGCTCAGCTCGCAGACATTCAGGTGCAGCTTCTGCACACGGCATGGGGGCCCCCGCACCCCGCTTCCACACGTGGTAGTTGAGCGTGACGCCGCGGAAGCCGCCAAAGTTAACGCGCGAGCGGCCGGCGTGCCGGCCGGTCTCCACCAGGCTGGCGCGCTTTTGCCGCTCGCGCGCCTCGTGGAAGAAGCCTGGCGCGGCGGAAACCAGGCGCTGGGGTGTCCAGCCCTGCTGCTGGGGTGGCTCACCTTATCATAAACCCTATCACATGCCATGCGGCAGAGCAAGCACCGCTCCGCCTGCAGCACGGCGGTTGGGGCGCGGGGCGCTGCGCGAGAGGGATGTGGGGTGCTGCGAGCCGGGAACGCCAGCCGAGAGCAGGCCCCCATGTGTCACCAGGGGTGGCTTGGCAGCGAACGACCCTGCGCCTGGTGCTTGAGCAGGGCCGGCGGCGCACAGGTGCCACAGCGCGAGGTTGCACACCCTGTGACGGCAGACAGGGCACAGACTTGCATGGGCAAGGGCAACGCGCGAGCATTGAGAGCACACGCAGGCCGCCCAGCAATTTCAGCACAGCAGCTGTTGAGGTTGTTGTTGCACAACCATTGGCGCCTTGCGCGGCGCTCGGGACCCCAAAGCCAGGGGAAGAATGATGTTGAGACAAAGCTGAGGCTGAGCGAAGCACCTGTGCCGCGGTCGGGGTGGCGCAGCAGCACCGAGGGCGGGCTGACGTCCACGCCCGCGGCCGACGACGCGGCCACCGCCATCGGGTTGGCGCGCGCCGGGAACGCGCGCTGCGCCAGCGTCGGCAGCGGCGCGGCCGCCTCCTCCGCCTGCCGGCGTGCACCACAGGCCGCGTGGGCTTTTGCAGAGGTGCAGGCATGCCTGTGCCAGCCCGCACCCCCCTCATAATAAGCACTTGGTGGCGCCGGCTGCGGCGGCGCTTCGCCGCGCTCTGCACGTCTGGCCCCAGCTGCCCCAGGCTCTCCAAACGGCGTAGCCTGGGGCCTGCTTGTGCGCCAATTTCTTGCACTGTGCCAGCGCTGGCGGCGGCGCTGCTGGTCCACGCCTCCACTGCCGCCAGGAATTTGAAGGGAGCGTGCGCGTTGCTTCCGTGCTGCTTGGCAGCAACTGTGGCGTCACTGTGGCCTCCGAATCCATCCCGGCCCCAAAGCACTTCAACACCTACTGACGAGCACGCGCACACTTCGGTGCGGCGGCAGAGCAAGCCAGCATGTCGCTCCCGATCATATAGCATATCTGGTTTCCTCTGCACGCAGACTGGTGCTTCTGCCTCACGCTGCTCAGGCTCAGCACGCTCGTATCACGTTTGACATAGCACATGCACAAGTGCTAGAAATCGTACGCGTATAGTACAGCTACCTGACTTGAAGCCTGCTGCAATAGCATCTCTCAGCACTGTGATAACATTGCTGAGAGTGGCGCCACTCGTACGCACTGAGCATGCTCTGCTAAGGAGGCCATCAACATCACTGCCAGCAGCACCTACAAAGTACTGCACATTGAGTGCTGTGTCAAGTGAAAGATCCGCGCCTGCTCAGGAGGGTTAAACATGTCGTCCCGCAGCGGCGCCCGCGCATACGCCTTGAGCGTATTGTTGGACTGCGAGTGCATAGTCTGCGGCGAGCCCGGCTCCAGCAGCGGGCTCCCATGATCAGGCCCCGCGCCGCCGCGCTTCTTATCACTGCCCCGCCGGGGCCAGGGAAAGCGCATCGCGGCGCGCTTGGCTCACCTCAGCCCGCCAGCTGCCCCATCGCACCAACAACCATGCCCGTGCTGTGCTTCCATGTTTGCGTACACTCGTCGAGGTCGTTTTGACAAGCTGGGTTCAGATCTAAGTTTGGCTGCAGCTGTGAAAAGGCCCAGGCAGAGAGCTTCTTCTTCGCCTTCTCCACGGTCACTGTTGCCAGAGCTGCTGGATGATTTTAAAGGCCTCGCGAATGCAGGCCATGGGCAGTGCGTGCTATCCATTTGTTCCCCAACTGCAACTGCTCAAAATGCTCTGCGCAGGCTCTGACCCCGGCGCATCATGCAGCCGGAGCCTGCACGTGAGAGCGGATCGCCAGGCCACACTCAGAGCAGCCTGTATGGCTGAGGCACGCCGCACGCACACGCCGCACGCACAAAGCAAGTTTACGCTGCGCACACGCTGCCAACGCACACCAAGCCAACTCGCTCCACTGCCTGTTGATACAGCCGCTCACACCTCAAGCAGGGCGGGGCGCGGCCCTGCAGCACGCCAAACGCGCCCGGCCTCCCAGGGCCGCTTCCACCCAGTTCCGCTCTTTCAATCCTGCACACTGTTCACGTCACGCGGTCGGCAACGACGCACGCACGGTACCAGCCCTGCAAGGCCCCGCTGTGTCTCTAGCACTGCGCCAGGCGCCCAGGGCCGCAGCGGACACCACGGCGACGCGCGCGCACTCGTCGCCACATACCAAAGCAACGCACAGGCCTTCCAGGCCCGCCTTCACGCGCGGTTTGCACGCAGGGGGTACGCGTTTGCGCCTGGCGCGTGCACTTGACCCCGCAAGCCCCGCAGCGCGCGCGACCTGGCGCGCCAGACGCGCAGCGGCGGCGCCGCTGGGCGCGCCAGCGGGCGCGCCGGCCGCGCCGCGCGCAGGAGCCCGCCCAGGCCCGCGGCCGCGCCTCCGGGGGATAGCGTTGGGATTAGGGTAGGGCTAACCCCGCTAGTGCGTGCGCGACTTGGCGCGCCAGGCGTCCAGCGGCAGCGCCTCCAGCCGCGGCAGCGTGCGCGCCAGCCAGGCGTACAGGCCGGCGCCCAGGCCGACCGCCGCGTACGACAGCAGGTAGTAGCCGTCATGCGTCACGACGCACGTGCCGCCGGCCGCGCCGCACGCGCCGCCGCGCCCGGCCAGCGCCTTCTGCGCGGCCGCGCACGGCAGCGCGGCGAACGCGGCGCTGGGGCCGTCGGGGCCGTCGCAGCGGCGCACGGTCAGCAGGTCCACCAGCGCGAACATGACGAGCTTGGGCAGGATGACGCCTGCGCGCAGCCGCCCATTTAGGGTATGGTAGGGTAGGGCGTAGGCGCGGCGGAGCGCGGGCTGCGGCATGTCGCGCGCGTGGCGCTGAGCGCGGCAGGGGTGGCGCTGCCAGGGGAGCAGGCCGTAGCGCACGCATTGCGGCCTGTCTTGCAGGGAGCCCCCGTTGCAGGCACTGCAGCTGCCTCAAGTGCAGGAACGGACCGCGAGGACCTACGCACTTGCGCATCGCAGACCCGCACATAACGCACAGCAGGCTGCCCCGCGTGTGTCGCTACAGGCCCGCTTGCATGTCAGCACCGGCGCCGAAGAGCGGAAGCTGCATGCGCAACCGGTGGTCCACAGCACAGGAGGCGACATGCACCCCGCAGCCGCCGCCGCGCCAACCCTCCAACATGTCCACTCCCAGCCAGGGTCGGCGCGGCGGCCCCAGCGGGCGCGTGTGGCTATACCCTGCCATATCCTAAAAGTTGACAGGGTAGGGCAGGGTAGACACCAAGGCAGCCCCGGGCGGGTGCGCGCCCATGTTGGCGATGGTGTTGAGCAGCGTGAGGTAGGAGCCGCCCATGCCGGGGTCGCTCACGCGGTTGTACAGCGAGCCGAGCGCGGTGAACATGAGCGTGGACGTGAACGAGGTCGCCACGCCGGCCGCCGCCAGCGCCGCGAACGCGCGCGGGTGCTCGCCCAGCGAGGCCGCGCCGCGCGGGAAGTAGTACACCTGGCCGCGCGGCGCGCGGCGCAGTTGTAAGAGCGCTCAGGCTGCCGCCGCCTCCAGGCGCGCCTTGCTTACGGGGCCCCCAGACACAACAGAAGGACATTGCGATCTCCCGTAGCAGCAGGCCACACCCTGGGCGGCATCCTACCAGACCACTCCTGCTCGACATGCCTCAGGGCACTCCACAGCCCTTTCTGTGCGGCCACTAGTCCACCACCGCATGACGCAGCCCAGGAACCTGAGGTTTTGAGCGGGCGGCCGGGTCATGGCCGCACCATGGTGGTGACGATCGCGGCCATGCCCAGGCGCAGGCGGTAGCCGGCCAGGAAGGGCCGCGCGGCGCTCGCGCGCGCCGCCCAGCGCCCGGCCACCAGCGCCGACACCACCTCGATCGGGAACTCCAGCAGCACCTGCGCGCGCGCGGCCCGCGCAGCGGGTGAAAACTGAACCCCTGGCAGGCAGCGGGGCGGCCGCCACCCAGGCCTGCAGGACCTGGGCATGGACCAACCCAGCAGCAGGTCGACGACGCCTGTCCCGCGAGGTCGCGCACGACAGTTTGTAGGGCATACGGCCCTACCCTAACCTACATATACCCTACCCCTACCAACGCATTTTTCCTGACACACGGCGGGCGGCGCGCCAGGCCGGCCAGCGCCTCCTTGGCCACGCCCTTCTCCAGCAGCTTCAGCGGCGCGGCCTGCTCCGCCGGCAGCACGCCCAGCCGGAACACGAGCAGCACGAGCGCCAGCTCGCGCACCTGCGCCGCCCGCCCTACAGGGTTGGGTTGTGTTTGCCTCTAGTTATACTGCATTGACAGGGTGCGGGCGGGCACCGGGTCGGCCGGCGGCGCTCGCGCGGGGCGCTGGGCGCGCCGCGGCGTGAGCTGCGCGCGGATCGATGCGGCGCCCGCGCGGGTGCGGCAGGGCGCGGTGAGCGCCCAGCCGGCTCTTCTGAGGACCACCACGATGCATCGGGTTACCGTGTCTATCGGAGACCCTGCATCAGGAACAGCTGCACAGCACCAGCCTCGTTCAGCAAGGCTTAGAAGGCCCCCGCCCGGCGGACAGACACTGCCACCGTGAGCACCGCGCCCATGGACATGAAAGGACGCCCACTGGTCCGCCGCAGACCCTGGCGAGGGCGCGCACCGCTGGCAGCGCTGCCACGCCGGCCAGCTGCTCATACGCAGCCCGCAGGCCCCGGCGCCCCTCCGCGACCTCGCCGCCCGCGTCCTCCACATCTGCGCGCCTTGCCACGGCGCTTCAGCACAGCCTGGTGCCCATGGTCCCTATGGTGCCTGCGACCCGTCACGCTCCGGTCTTGGTCCTTTCGGCCTCACCTGCTGCCACCTGCCCACATTGGCGAGGTCTCGGAAAGCCTACCACCTAAGTGCCAGTAAGTGCCAGTGACCATGGCTCGTCCCTGCAAGTGCATGTGCCCTGTGGTTTCAAGCTCGAGCCAAGCTCGGCTCGCCAGGCTCACAAAGGTAATTCCCTACCAACGCACGAGACTCTTCCGCACCCCTGGGGTAAGCGGTGGGGCGGTGACCAGACACAAAGTCGTCATGCAGGCCCCGGAAGCCACGCCGCGCAAGCGGCCGATGCACGCGCAGCCCGCTGACTCGCCGGGCCGCGCACCGCCCTGCTGGAAGTTGCGCTCGGCCTTGAAGTACGCGATCGCCAGCGTGATGGCCAAGTAGGCCCAGCCCCACGCGCGCAGGTACGTCGCCAGCGGCAGCAGGCCCTCCGGGGCGGGGTGCCGGCGCAGGTGCGCGTTGCAGAAGCCCGCGTCGTTCAGCGCCAGGAACACCGTGAACGACGCGAAGTAGCCCAGGTTCATGCCAATCGTCTGGCAGGTGGATGCGTACCTGCGCGCAGGTGGCGCGCGCGCCGTTTCGCGCGGCCTTACCTTAACCTTATCCACCCCTACGCGGGCGTACACGCAGATATGGTAGGGCTATTGTTGAAAGGCTCAAGAGTGCAGCCGTGTGAACGCGCGGCATCGTGGACACGCTCACTTCAGTGCAAGGCGCCGTGCGGGCGCGCGCGGGGCCGGCGCGCGCCCGATGTTGCGCCGCGACAGCAGCGTCAGCGCCCAGCCGTCGACGGCGATGTCCTGCGTGGCGGCCAGGAGCACGAGGAAGAAGAACAGCGCCGTGATCGCCCCGATGTTCGCCGCATTCAGCCGCGCCTCCGCCCAGCCGGCGCTCAGCAGCATCAGCATCGCACTGGCCAGCTGCACGGGCACCTGCGGGCGCCGCGCGGCCGCGCATGGCCACACGGCTTTGTTTGTGCTGCGAAGGCTGGGGCATGGTGACATGCAGCACGCCTCGGCCCAGCCAGGGCTCGCAAAGGATCAGCACGCACCCCGCCGGCTGCACTGGCGGCCGCGAGGCGCGCAGCACGTCACAGGCGTAACCAGGGCGGCGTGCGGCGGCTGCAGACGCGAGCTGCACAGACGCCGTGCGCGTCTGTGCCGGCGGCGGCCCTGCGGTCTGGGGAAGCAGACAGTGCACGCGCGACAGGGCTGCGCTGCCCCAAGTCAGGGCTGGCTGCGCCACAGGCACTTGCCTGTCAAGGCAGACACGGTCGCTCTCGCATGAGCAGCTCAGCAGGCGCGGGAGTCTTGAGAGACACCTACGCCGCGTCAGCACAGCCGCCGCAGGGCCGCGCGGGTGTGCGGAGAGGGTAGGGTAGGGTTGAGGCTAGGCCCGCACCACCCACGACTTGCGCCGGCCGAACGCGAGCGAATACACCGAGTCGACGACCGGGCTCCACAGCAGCTTGAACGAGTAGGGGTACGACGCGACGCTGAACACGCCGATCGCCGTGTACGACGCGCGCGCCTGCAGCAGGAACGGCCTGCGCAGGCCCCGCGCCGCCTCAGCGACGCGCTCGCGCCGAGCCCGCCTGCGGCAGGGTGGAACAGTGCTGCGTGCCTGCAGCCAGGCTGGAGAGAGGGCTTCTGGTCGGGCAAGGCGCACCTCCCTGCGAATACGGCGTGCGCACGCACGCGACAGCGCGCAGCCTGTGCAGGGCGCCGCATGGAGGAGGCTGGTGTGAGGTGTGGGCGGGAAATGAGGCGCGCACATGGCCCCCATGGTCAGCCCGAGCGGGACGCCCTGCATCATGTACAGCACGACGAGGATGAGCACGCTCCCGTA
>JAABUO010010587.1_pt1 | contig 10187 bp, 8 predicted proteins | sample 5559291 | NCBI WGS metagenome assembly JAABUO01 (sample SAMN10711878, study PRJNA513372) | rock metagenome | isolation source: Antarctica rocks | place: Antarctica: Victoria Land, Finger Mt sud
CGTGAGCACCCGCCTACTACTCTATCTTGTGATTTGTTCTTTTGCTCGGGAGATCTCTCATTCATCGACACTATGGCGCGATCAAATCTCCACGGGTCGGACGATATAAGCTCAGACGAAGGAAGGGACTACTCATGGCAGAACAATCACCCTGGGCAGGAGTCAATCCCACTTCACGAAAATTCTCCAAATGATGGGACCTCAAAGACGCCACTCAATACTGAGAAGAGGCTTCCTAAGGTTGAGAATCCTCGGGATCAGAAGGATGGCAAGCCTGCGTTGGCCGGAAAGAATCATTCTGGAGGACAATCTAGCGCGATGCTGCAATCAAGGGAACAGCTAGAGCTGATAGAGAATGGGGTAGCCGGAGAACTGCGAAAGCACGTTCTGGGTCTATGGCTCATGATCTCATATGCAATCATTGCGATCCTCTCATGGAGTATTACTTGCGTTCTCTGCTATCAGCCAATTGGAATTCCGACCTACTTTGATCAATTTGGGAATTATTCCAGATCGCAATATGAGAGGAGCGATGTGTGGCGCAGAACAGCCAGTATAGGTTCTTCTATCACCACAGCGATTGGCATTCCGGTTACGTCTGCCATATGCGCCAAAGCAGCCGCAGTGTACTGCCAGAGAAGTTCGGACGCCAAGGTGCCCCCTTTGACGCTACGGCAAACGCTGGCGTTAGCAGACAAGGGCTGGTCTGATATTGCTGTGCTCTGGAATGTGTTAAGGCCGAGCACCAGCCGTAGAACAAGAAGCCCGCTATTATATTGTCGATAGTCTTGGTCGGAATTGGTGAGTGCATAGCGTTCAATATTCCTTTTCAATGGCGGGCTGACAAATGACAATTAACGATAGCTTTTCTAATTCCTATCCTTCGAGGTATTTATGTAAGCACAAACCATATCAAAGTCCTAAGCACAGGTGATCTTTACAATACAGTGACAATTGGACCGGAAGTCAGTTCCTATATGCTACCTGGAATCTATAACTTGTCAGTAATGGATAACATTATCTCTGCCACCGTAAATGGGAAATTCTCTGACAAGCAACCCTACTTATGGTCTACTGGTCTAAGTGACTTGAAAGTTACTAGCCTAGATGCAAACCTCTATGGTAGTACTCGGTATCCGGTCATTGCGTCGAAGGTGCCGAAGAATCTTTTTACTACTACTTTCCCAATTGGCACTAATACGGGAGTCTTCCGCAGTCTCGCACTGCGGCTCAATGTATCTGTCAGTTGTGCGAGTGTAGCACAGTCTGAATTCCCGCCCTCCTGCTCTGGTGCTAATCCATTGGATCAGACCTTCTCCAACATAAACGATTCTGATTCGATGCCTTCTCGTAATTCGAGTAAGCCAAGATACCGTACACGGATTTGTGCTCCTGGCGATATCCTGACGTCACCATGGCAGCCCATATCTGACCGACAAGATGTTCATGAAGAATTCTGGCTGGACTTTCAACGGACTCGCCTTTTGGACCAACAGCATGGAGCCCGCAATTTCACACAGCACTGCTATGGTAATAGCACATTGGGATACTTCGAGCTACCAAATTACTGGAATGGGCATGTTGCAGGCAGCTTGTTGGACAAAGTGCCACCCAACGGACGCAATCTTTCTTACAGTAACAGGTTTGAGTCCGAGTAGTCAAAAGCCTCGTCCCCAGATCGAGATTATTCCGGGATAGCAGGTCCCTTCCTAACAGCCATTGTTGCCGTTTTTGGCCCCAACTCTTTTTTCAACACTATCGCCTCAAACAGCAACTATACTGAAGCAGAGCAATTCATCATCTGCACCCAGCTCCGCTACCCCTTTACAGGCATCCACTTCGACGAGATGGAGAGCCCATACCACCACTTCTCGTGGAACCAATCCGCCCCGCCTCTCCTCTTCGCAAAAAACTCTGGTGGCGCTTTCCCCCCCTTGCTCGAGGCTCTCTTCGAATGGCTGCCTAACTTCGGCGACGATGCCAAAGCCACCGCCGCCCTCACTTTCGCCACTTATGCTGCTAGCAACGCCATCTTAAATGTTGGCCCGATTTCTTCTGAGTTCCTCGACTCTTGTGCAGGCTCCGATCTGCAGAAACCGGCCATGCCGCTCATGGCTATGGTTGTCATCACACTGCTTCTGGCCGCGCAACTAGTGGGACTGGCGTTCCTAGCAGTTTCTGCGTCGCGGATTCCGAGCTGGACAGAGTCGCTGGATGCGTGGGCCATGTTAAGGATTGGGGCCGAGGTGGGGCCGGACGTGCCTCATGTGAGTGCTTTGGAGGCGCGGCGTGCGAGCGTGTTGGATGAAAGGAAAGGGTGGGTTGGTGATGCTGGTGTTAAGGGGTGGGAGAGGGGAGTGGAGTGCAGAGAGCTGGTGCTTGGTGGGAAGGAGAGGTTTAGGGGAGGGGCGATGTATCGTATGGTCAGGGGCAAGGATAGAGGAGCGGATGGGGAGATCTAAGGGGCGCTATGAAAATGAGTGGAGATCGATTTGGGTACGTTGATGATGTCTTTCTTGTAAAGTAGAGTTGGATGACTAAAGATATGGTATCAATAGAGCCACAACTGGCATCCTTCGTAGTCTACTGACAGCCACATGCCCTTAGCTAAAATAAGCTAATCATCTGAATAGCTTTCTGGAGAATGGCAAACATGAATGTGCTTGACTTCTGCTTAATGGCTCAAAAATGACGACCCTATATGCTTCCACTGCAGCTTTCTTCAGCTATCATCTTTCCGGTCAAATGAAATTCTCATCGGTGTCTTTGGTCATGGACTCCATGGACGCTTCGTCGATCACGAGCTTGAAGTTTGACGATTGATAAGATTTTCGACGATACTGTAAGGAGAGTGGTCTTCAAAGAAAGTGGAGATGTCCCAGAACGAATCAACGAACCTAGGTATCTGTCTCAACGCGGGTCTAACCCCCCCCAATTGGAAGGCAGATGCTTTTTTCCTACCTACCTTACTCTACGCAGCGTTGGTCAAGATGACTGTACGGTTCCACATTTCTTCGCTGCACTAGCTCAACAGCAGTATAAGCGATGAGCTGGAGGTTTCATCATTCGAGCAGGAGATGGGAGGCAAATTTCTTTCGCAGTCAATGGGTTTGTCCCCCCAATATGGGATCCAGTATTGGTGGCATTGAAAAGTTATGCGAACACAGCACGTCATCTGCCACATACTCAGCTGATTCAAAAGCCATCGGCGCGACGAAACATGCCCAAATCTCTTAAGGTCCTGAGTTACCCCAATTCTACACCTCACGACAGCTGATGACAAGCTTGTGATCTTTATCACCACAAGTCTTTCCGCTGAAAGCGCAACGAATAGACATATCCCATAGCTCTTTGCCTCCGTCGTTGCAGCATTTCCAACAGTATATATAATCCCAAATCATGCTTAGAAGACTACCCCAAATCTGACTTACGTAGGCAGACGCGTCCCAAACTTTCGCCACAATAATCGCAAAGCCCTTTATTTTCATTGAGCGGCCTCAGTCACCGTGAGCACGAGTCTCGAGTGATCGCGTCCCTAGTCTTAACATCCTTGCGTAATCAAATGAACACTATTGAGCTCTGATTTTGCATCGGATGCACATATCGAGTGAATTACAGAATTTCCTCTGGATTTGCAAATAACGTGTACGCACGCTACGCCTCGGTCAATCTGATCGCTTCTGGCAAGCAAGACATGAGCCTTTGTTGAAATAAAGCAGTCTGCATAAGCTTCAGGAGCTGCAAGACTGCCTGACGCATGGTAGTTTCCAGAACGTTCGGTTTATTTCTTGGACAAAGAAGTTATCTACAGGTGGACAAAACAACGAAGTTCCACTTGGAATATTGATCTGGAAGGGTCATTTGATGATGATGTTGAAGCTTAAGGAAGCAGAACTATCTAGGGAGGAAACTCCCTCTATATAGGGGTTGTTATGAGTCATTTGATTAAGAGTCATAGTCAGCCCTATTAGGCGGGAACTGCTAATCCAACCGTGTGACTCCTAATTTCCAACTGTTCCTGCGTCGTCGCTTTTGACTAAAGAGCAGTTACTTGCCTCAGGGTATGCGTGTTCTAGTATAAAGCCGCCCATCGGAATTAAGGGAGATCATCATTGAAAACGTAACGAAGCTAAAAGAGGGACGAAGCTCAGAGTCTGAGAGGGGGGCACACGAGTAAGGAACAGGAAAGAAGAAGTGGAAATGGGCAGGAGCTCTCTAGTAGGCCAGGTACTATGGTAGGCAGTCGCACCAATTCGCTCCCTAGACCAATCAAGGTCCGGTAAATATAGGAACATCGATCAGCTTAATTTGTTGATTTTCGAATTCTCTCCAAGCTCCGTATTCAAAAAATTGTGACGTGAAAATTGTCTCGTGTCGAAGCAAATATGCTCAGACCTATCTAGTCCTAATTTGGTTAGCCCGGATGGCTGAACCCGCACATAGAAACCTCAACGGCCGTCATAACTTTTGGATACTTCCTTCTTGAAGATTTACTCCTCTTTCACCTTTTTTGAATAGAGCCGAGGAGTTGAAGCTTTATCAGGCTGGAACCATTTCCTTACTTTATTGAATCGATTAAAGCTCTACCAGGTCTCAAACCGAACTCTCAGCTACCTTCATCCTTTCCTTATCCACGAAACTCCTCTCTCCCCCGACTTTCTCCAACGACATCCTGGAGTCCCCACCTTCCTTCGCATCATCAAGTCCATTGCCCATATTCGCCGCCAAAAGTCCACTCCCCATTTTCCCGCCAATGGCCCCCTTTTCTGACGATAGCGCAAGCGTCCACTCCGACAATCCTAATGAGTGGTGTTATAGATAATATGTACTCTATCTCCACCACTGATCAGCCTGAAGTAGCAAAGCGGTAAGCCCCCCGTCCAAAATATCCTGCTTCTTGGTATAGCTTGATAAGTTAGCGGGGCTCTTCGTCTTAAAAATTACTTCATTAAGATTTTAGGGTCGAAGAGTTGAAGAAACAACATTCACACATCACGAGGGAAGGTACACCATTCGAAACTAGCTAAAATAAATGTAATATTTCAAGTCTATACACGTAAGATTATCTTGTGCACCGTTACGTCGCTGTATGAATCTTAAAAGCCATGACACTAAATAAGATCAAACTCGCTGCTTTGCATCGTGGATGAGGGCAAAGGACCTGACCCTTTAACACAAACCTCTGTAAGTGTCTTTCAACCTCGTTCATCATTTCGCCAGGCTTGATATATTCGTAAATGCGATGATGGTTAGGTAGGCTATCGTCACTCATGCAGAACAGACATTGAGTGGGCCGGCAGACGATTGAATAATCATCCTTCCTATCCTCTTCGGAGTCAATCACGGTCGCCTTGATTTCTTGTTCGACGGTAGACTTAAGCCGACCATAACGCTGCTCTGGCTTCGATGGCCTGAATTCTCCGTTAAAGCTTTTCTTGCCCGGTGAGATCATTGCTGGGACTGCAGGCTAATCAAACTACCTCAGCTCGCTCGGGGATATTGTATTTGATCGAATCTGAGTGTTTTATGTCTTGTGTAAATGCGCGAGCAATCGCTGAGGCACAGAATTGTACATCAAAGATCAGAGTGTCAGTCTTCCTGAAGTGTCATTTCCGAGCTTACACGATCATGTCACTTCGCAGTCTTGTCATTCAATGTCCCATACATGCAATCGAAACCAAGGATCTCAAAGAACGGCACATCTGTTTTTGCAGGCAGCGGATATGTTTTGGGGGTTAGCGGTGTTACAAAACCGGACGGATGACCAGATGGTATTTGGTTCTTTAACAAACTCGCTTTTTTCTTAGAACTCATCAGTCTGTCGCAATGTTCGAACTCGAGCCAGGTAGAGTTAAGGACCATTCCCGAAGGCACAGAACCACGCCATAGCCCTACCTGGTCGATCGTATCCGTTATAACCAATTTGTTATCACTGTTAACTATCTGAGAATGTGTAGTAAAAACGGAGTACTATTCGTAAGAGAACTTGGACTTTCGGCAAATCCTGCGCTGTGTATCATCCTGTGATGAGCAGCTCTGTCCAGAAGGTGCAGAATAAGTAAGTAGACAGTGCGTCCGTAGTAGGTGGAACGGCAAGGGTTCGTCTTCAGGCACGAAGATCTGCTATCTCAGAGCTCAAGTTGACGGGAGGAGTTGTCATGATTCTGGCTGGGTACTTCGGAATATACAGAGACTCGAAGGCCGTCACAGTCTGGTCAGCGGGGCTGGGATCCTCTAAAAACCCAACAGTGTCACCGGAGGCTTGTGCGTAAATGACAGCATCATCGGTTAACTTAAATGTTTTGATCCCGGAAATATCTCATAAGCACTGTTAGAGAGCCCGGAATCGCTGGCGAATATACATATTTCACAGGAGAGCTTCACATAACCCCCGCAGACTAGGCTGCACTTCGAGTCCCACGGGAAACCGAGGACGGTACATCAACCGCATCAGCATGCTCGAGAGCTATAGATAAGTTCATTCCACTTATCCCATCAACTTCGTTTTCCTTGGAAGCACTTGACATGTCAGCACCAAGTGGCTTGAGGGAATCGCCGGTACCGCCAAACGATGGGGGTGCGGATGCATATAATGTGATGACAAGAACAAATAAAACTTCTTCGCTTCTGCTTATGCGTTCGAATTGATCGATATGATCGAGTAGGTATTAGCCTCGCTGGCGAAACTGGTCACGGTCTATGTTAATCTCGAAGAGTCTGCGCTGCTTCTTTAATCTCTCGGCCTCACAGGAATGTTGAACGGGAAATGTCGTTCGGTCTTGTCTCGGAGGGATTATTCCTCACTAGTTGACAGAGTCGACAGAAATACCGCTAGTGATATGATTGAATCGGTGATTCTGATAAGGATTGTTTGTGGCTCGTTCGGTACTTTTTCGTGGCTGCTTGTATGATATTTTTTAAAACGATCAGAGTACAGCAAACAGCAAAATTTCGAGCCATTCGAGAAGTCTTTGAGGTATACTGAGCACTTTAGATTTAGAGATGCCTGGCTTTTTATAAAGATGTTGAATGATAACAATGAAGGCTCAAGCTTGTATCAGTATGATTACCTTGAAATACTACCAGAGAATCTGAAGCTGCGTGGCTCCTTTCTCTCTTACGAAACAGTGCAGTTCGTAGTATACGACTTTTAGCTTCTGTTTTGGTATCCGAATTCCGCTCTGCTTCAAGGGATGATATTAAATCTTTAAAATATACAAAGAAGAGGTGAGCCTGGCAATCGGTCCCACGTAGCTATGTGTGATTCTCCACAGCTTCAAGCTTGTTCTGTGATAGTTTCGTGTGACATACTCGCGATATCTGAATATTCGGTTGCACACGAGATTCGCTAATATCAATATCAGCGCTGGTCCTGTATCGATCGTCCCATACGGCGTTGACGAGCGGGATAGGCATTTGCAGGGAATGGGCCATTCCGACTGCGAAGGATGGGTTCAGCGGTTTATGAATGTACTTCGCTTTCTTCTAGGAGATGCAAGCGAGTAATCCATCCTCTTTATGCTTACGATCCTTGGCGACTACGCGCTGGTTCATGTTGATTAACCTTGAGATGACTAGTAACGCTAGGGCTTCTCTGGTTTCAGAAGACTGAGGACGCTTCCGCTTCTGCAGGGTGCCGTCCGACCACCAAGGTTGCCGAGACTTTCGCTTTTAGTGAAACTCGCCGGCCATCAGAATAAGATCAGCGATTGCAGATGAGCAAACTTGCCTGTGCACAGTTTTCGATTTTTTTCTTCATCATGTTCTTAACGATTCTGCTTCTTAGCTGGCTGCTATAAGAAGGTAAGATCAGTAAAGGTTAGACAAATTGTTGTGAAGACAGCGTATCTGAATCCAACGAAGGGATCGGCCAGAAGGTCGTCTGCAACGGCTCGTTTCATGGGAGGACGCGCGTTGAGACGAATGGGAGATTCAACAGGCTCTAAGCCTTGAAATAGATGGTGCATTTCGGTCCTGGTTCCAAAATTTGCTCAATCCAGTCCAAAGCACCTTTATCACTATAAATAGAGCTCCTCAGTTTATCATTTGGTATCGTATGCGGAGTCAAGCATTAGTCCATCGTAATCGAACGGTTAAGGTTCTATTTTATGCTTTGCGGTACAGTCTTCGTCCCCCGTGTAATCGACGTAGAAGGTTTTACATCCTTCATACTGCGACATTGAGTGGGATGTAAGATGTTAATTGTTCTTTTGAACTCAGCGAACTCTAGAGGTTTATCATTAAGCAGGTGAGGCTCCTACACGAACCGCCTCAGCCGTATCTCTCGATTTCTTCTGTCTCGGGACTTTATTGTCGTGTCTCGACTCGTTTCATCTCTCTTAAAACTGATTGCTGTTTAAAAGGGAGTGCTCCGCTCCCATTACTGTAAATTGTCAATATCAGTTCGAAGCAGGGTATATACTTCGACCTAACGTTTATACTGGTTTGGGGTCAGAATCCGTGCTTTTTCAAAAACGTGCCGGTATTTGACATCGAGGAACATCATAAGCTTCCGCTCTGGATTGTTTGACATCAAGCCAAATTTTGTACAGCTTTTGCTTCTCGGCCTCATTCTTCAAAGTCACAACCTCAAGTCCTTTGTCTTCAGTGCTTGTCGATGTTCTTTATCTAGGAGACTCCATGCTTAACCTCTGGAGATATCTGTACGGAGACTTTGTAATTGGCAAGATAATTCGTTAGTAGATCGGATATATACACTAGGGGTAAGCATCGTCAATAGATGAAGAGCACTGTTTCAAGTAGCAAATGCTGAAGAACATATTGAAATGTCCTTTCAAATTGACCAAAAAGCGTGGTTTTCATGTAAGATCCCCAATGCAGAGGTATCCGTTCATTTTAGTTCAAGCCTATTTCGAACGACTTCTCCATCTCAGAGAAGCACCCCATTCTCCTTCCCCCACAGTGTCGTCTTTTTAGCTGCATATTTCAGAGTACATCCAAGATTCTTATACCTTGCAAGTGTGGCACTATACGTGCTTGTTTCGGGTCTCTAAGCTCTAAGATTGGGCATCATAGATCTGTACCGTTGCCTGAGCGTTTTGAATCTATGCTTTCGCTGGCTTTTGGGATAGTTTCCGTACTGATATGGTGATCTTGCAGCGAAGCTTAATAGAATTTTTACCGCAGATGGGGGAATTGGGGGTCTGGGCCTATGAAATTTCCCTCAGAGTATAGCATGACACTCTCTTCCTCATCATCATCCATTCCGATGTTGTTATTTTCCTTGCCGGGATCACAACATTCGAAGCCCTGCGATCTGTGCGATTCCACATGTATTTCGTCGCAGTCAGGGTAAGAGTGAAGGCCCAGTTCGTCTCGCAAAACGTTGACCTCTGCCATGATATACCATTGGCGATAATCTAACGCCGAATTGATGCGGCCAAGCTCCTCAGGAGAGAGATGGGCTGGCCATGTGCTAAGATTCCCTAGGGCGTTCTTGATGGTTGTATTTTTGACACACTTTAGTCTGAATTTGATGAATCTAAGCTTCGAGCGGCATTCTTGATCCTGTCTTTGTTCCATATCATTCGCGATGCCAGCCACTCAGAACAACGCTTCCCTACTGTTATCATCAGCGATATCATGACTATAATCGCGCTCAAGGTAGGAGACGCATATGCTAAACGAAATATTATTATTCTCCATTATAACACGTAAAAGTATGCGTAGCTGTGATATCCAAGTTTTTTCATCTCTGCGTAACTGAAAACCACAGCATCGTATCTTCAGAGTTAGAGAAAGTCGTGATATGCTTCTCTATTAGTTCTTGTCTAAAATCACTCTGCACACTGTTGGCTCGTTCGATGTCAGGTACTTTAAAGCCGAGTCTCTTCGAACTTATAGTATACAGTTTGAAAAAAAGCCAATCGGGTTTGCAATTGCAGGTCGAATTCTGCATGGACTTTCCGTCAATGTTCTTTCGATTTACTATAATTAAAATAGGTCTGAATGAGATGTATGTTATCTTGTCTAAACCTTCAATCAATGGATTATTCTTTTTCGTCTTCTTTGTTGAGTCCATCTCAAGTTCTTGTAGCTTATTTTGATCCTCTTCCACTGGTGAGAATTCGGGTCGTGTTTGCCGAGAAAGATCGAGAAATGTGTCGTCATTTCCCCAATTATGTTGTAGGTACACGCAACTCTGTGCCAAGAATATCAACATGTAT
>JAABUO010010588.1_pt1 | contig 10186 bp, 10 predicted proteins | sample 5559291 | NCBI WGS metagenome assembly JAABUO01 (sample SAMN10711878, study PRJNA513372) | rock metagenome | isolation source: Antarctica rocks | place: Antarctica: Victoria Land, Finger Mt sud
CGGTTTTGAAGGTCTTGATTAAGGCAGATGATGGATTGTGAATAGCGAATTTGGCTAGATGGGTAGGTAGTTTTATTACTCATGGCGGAACGTTCGATATTCCATATCTTCGTCTTGCTGACACCCAAGTCCTGCGACATCTTGATGTTGCCTATTCATTGTCGCTTCTAGTAAAAGAACCCAATAATCTTCCCAGCCACGTGCTTACGTCGCGCCTCTTCATGGTCCATAATCCCTGATGAGGTTGTAAGAACAATGTACCCAAATTGACGCGAGGGCAAAAGCTTAACGACCCATTTCTCGAAATCGCCTATACGGACGTTGTATCGGGGGGAGATGACGCCAGTTTTGTTCAGGCTGTATGAAAATGGTTAGTAAAGGCACAGGGTTTTCTTTGGATGCGTGTGCATACCGGCCGTTGAGCTGAATGACAATCTTGCCGGACCGGTGGTCGTCGACTTCTTCAAACTCGCCAATGTAGCCTATTAGGATTAGTGCTGTTGCGATCGATTAAACGTTGGACGTCAGGAGGAGTAATCAGAGAACGTGTAAGATCTTCGCATTAAGTTGGATATATCGGACTTTTAAAGGGCAAAGGTCGTGTAGTGTTTTTAAAATTTGAGACCATTGCCTAGTTATCAGCCCGAATGGGGGGAGTGGTACTGAAGGTCGTAAAAGAAAATTGCTCCCGGAATAAGGGGAAAGAAATCCCCAGCGATATACGCAGAAGTTTCTATCACGTACCATGTTTCTGCATGACGGTCAAGAATTTGACGATAACCTTCGAGCTCGGTCGAATTAGAACTTGGCGCTTCCCGGCCTTTTCGGCATTGTTGATGGCGTTGAGCGCATCGTTGAGGACACTGGTTTTGACCATTTTGTAAGATTCTCAGCTCGATGGTGGGAGATGAGGTATCTATAAAGCGCATAGAGAGATCCGAATTAGCTTTTCACGAGCTTTGAGCGTAAAGAGTGCCTTCGAGGAAAACTCAAGGGTTCTTCAGCGCATGTCGCACAATTTGCGCTGCTATCACTGCCTGAAGGAGACGTGGTGAAAGCGCTCTTTGGGGCTTGTGGACATTTAGAGGAGCTACCTCGAACCGGATGGGTTGGTTGAAACATACCTCGTGAAAACTGATGGGCGTGGTGGTATGTGAAGTTCGATTGCATTCTACTGGATGTCTCGCTTCTTGCAGTGTGCGATGCTAGCAAAACGCTAGCCAAAGAAGGGTAAGGGGCAGGACCCCTATCAGCACCTGACTTGGCGATAAGAGCAACAAGCGTCATTCACTTCCTTCCTGTGATTCCGAACTTCAGTACCATTATCTATTTCATACTCGTAGCTTCTCAAAGATACCTGGTGTTTAAATTTTCTGTAACCAACTCACTTCTCTTACTTCCTCATTGCTTCATTATGGCAGAAGAGGCGTGTTGCACTTGTGCGGAGCTATTGTCTGCTATTCCGCCACAGTACGACGAGAAGACTGAGAAACCTTTGGCACAAGATCGGCGACTCGAATGCTGTGGTCGTGTAATTTGTGCAAAGTGTATAGCTGTATGACGAAAAATCAGCCTCCTTTGATATCCGGGCATTAACTAAAACCCTGCTGTGTTACAGGAGAATCCACGTTTTGTATCTTATTGTCAATCTCCCTCTTCTGATCCCAACTTCCTCCAAGCGTATACTTACACCCTTTGAGGTCCCTTCTGTCAAATATCTATTGCTCCGTCGTCCTTACCGCCAGGTCTACGAGATCCTCCCACATATTCACCACCACCATCTCCTCGCCCCCGCCACGCGACGCTCGCTTCGCCACCAGATGGTCAGCCACCGGCTTATTCCTCCTTAGACCCTTTGGTAGTATCACCTAACAAACACGCCTCATCATCAAATGAATCAGCAGAAGACGTGCTGCATTTCCTCGATCCCTCTCAGGACACTATTCCGTCTCTCTCATTACGGTATGGCGTTCCTCAGGATGCCCTGCGGCGGACAAACGGGCTTTACGCAGATCATCTACTCGCTGCTCGGCGGACGCTTCTTATACCTGGGGAATATTATAAAGGCGGTTTCAGCCTGAGTCCTCGGCCAATAGAAGGGGAAGAGGAAGAGATTCGAAAGGGGAAGGTTCGACGCTGGATGGTCGCTTGTAAGGTTGCGGAGTGAGTTATCCTGAATTACCGGGCTATCTTGAAATTTGATCACACTAGGAATCATTTGGCTAATGATGACGGGAACACTCCCGTGCCGTTCAGGTATGATATAGCACTTCTCTACTTGAATCAAGCTGGGTATGATCTTGACGTTGCTGTGGAGGCGTATTTGGCGGATGAGAAGTGGGAGAAAGAGCATCCTATTCAATCGACATCGAAAGGCAAAACAAGACAAGGACGGAGAATTGGCACTCAAACAGGCTTGACAGAACAAATCCGATGAATCGAAGGAGTACTTACCATCACCGGATTATTGAGCTCAGATTTCGAAATACCGCCTTGATCAGTATGAAAAGCGGAACTATAGCAAGTTGGAATATCTATCATTGTATGTCTCCATTACGTTAACTGGAAAATATGCTTACGATATTTCTAGGGGCTACTGCTCGGTTTTCTGTAACTGCCAACTACAGCTACAAGCACTTCAAAGGACTCTGCCATACTCTTCATTGTAGACTAAGTAAGGATGTCTCTTTCGTCCGATGTAAAAAAGGTCATGAAATTATGATATACTTCATCTGTCCATAACGCCGCCCAACACAGCTTGAATGACACAATGAGATCAAACATTTGTACTACCCGTGGCAAAAAGTTTACCTGCCTACTTCAAACTACTCGCATCATTATTAGTCCGTACTATCTACATGATTCAATCAATCAGTACTCTTAATACCAGAATCCAGAACCTCCAACAACACCACATATGATATTTTCCCAACTCGCTTTAACCCTATCTTCTAGCAGCTATGGCTAGGATACATAAGCTGCAACCTGGTGTTCCCGCTATCTCAGTGGGAATTGACCGCGTTTGTCTGTCACTATTCCTTTGCATTGTGGTAGCTGTACTGTATCGGTTCTCTTGGACAGGTATAGAGTCCCCCAAGCTTTAGATTTTCAGTCCCGGCATGATCTGGCTGATGCTATGACATAGATGCCCACGACCGTTTCAAATGCAATGCGCTCCTTACTCGAGGGCGGTGGCTCGAATCTTCAAGGGCTCTTCGCATTGAAACACCATCCTCTAATTGGCAACCTCCTGGATGTATGTTGCACGAGTACAACGCGGAGGACATCTCGATATGTCTGAAGTCCCGCAAAATAATTTTTGCCGGGGACTCGACTGTCAGGCAGATATTCTGGGCGACAGCAGCAAAACTAGATGCCAGAGGCGCAGACGAAGCAATACGTGACGCCGAAAAGCACAAGGATTTGACTTTTGGCAGGGCGGAGGTCACACTCGAGTTCATTTGGGATCCTTTTTTAAATACCTCTGTTTTACATCAGCACTTGGCTGCATATCGAAAGGCTCAGGATCTGCAAGCACGGGGAGGTCATAATAGCAGCCAAAGCGTTGCAATACTACTTATTGGCGGCGGCTTATGGCATGCACAGCATTTTGAGGAAGATTCGCTCAAGCTCTTTCAAGACTCCCTTCATACCATCTCATGGCTCATAAACCATGGAGAACATGGTGCCTCGAGCCAACAAATTTCGGCCCCTTTCAGTGTCGAACCAAGTTCAGAAGACCGGGTGATTTTTGCTCCTGTCCAGGTCCCGTGGTACGACTCCTTGTCACCACCCCGTGCTGCAACTCTCACTTCGGCCAGCATTAACCCTTTGAACGAGTATCTTCAAGAGCTATCCGCCAAACAAGGGGCGCTTGTTGCCTGGAGCCATTTCTTGATGACTTTGCAAAGAAAGTCAGCGTATGAACAAAGCGGTGTACATGTCGTTGATACTGTTGCATGTCGAAAAGCAGATGTGCTACTGAATATGAGGTGCAATGCAAAGTTAACCCCTATAACGCAGTACCCGATGAACAAGACTTGCTGTAGCGATTATGTACAGACAAACTGGGTACAAAGGGCTTTCCTGTTCGCCTCGCTATGGACACTACCGCTCATGGTTTGGGTTACCTCTGGAGGTATGTATACTCTTGTTTTGGTTTCCCAGCAGGCAGAGCACTGATTTGCGCAATAGGTTCCAAGCGGCAGCCATGGTTACCATCTGCAAAGATATCGCGTGCTCTCGCGGTGTTAGGGCTGGCGATGTGCTATTGCTTCTTCGCCGACCGCACGCAGCTGTTCAACAAATCTCAAAAGCAATACTCGTCTAAAGAATTCATAGCGTTGAATGCAATCACTATCGGTCTTGGAGTTGTGTCTATGCGTCGATCGGTCACTACGTCAATGCGGAAAGGAAATGTCTATGACTTGGTCCCCAAGGTTGTAGATGAACCTTTTCTTTCAAGAGACCAGACGGATGAGTGGAAAGGTTGGATGCAATTCCTGATCTTGATTTACCACTACACCGGAGCTTCGAAAGTCCTCTGGATTTACGAGATTATTCGGATATTGGTCGCCTCGTACCTTTTCATGACTGGTTTCGGTCATACTGTCTTCTTCTATCGAAGAGCGGACTATTCCCTTCGCCGTTCTATGTCAGTTCTCGTACGGCTGAATCTGTTGAGCTGCTTGCTACCTTATGTCATGCGAACAGATTATTTGTACTACTACTTCGCACCACTGATCTCGTTCTGGTACCTAGTAATATATATGACCATGAGAATCGGCCATTCATGGAATTCTTCACTCCACTTTTTGTTAGGCAAGATCTTAATTTCCGCCATCATTGTTACAGCTTCAGTCAGAGTTCCTAGTGTTTTCGAAGGTGTCTTCCGATTCTTGAGAATGACCTGTGGCATTCAATGGAACGTCACAGAGTGGCGATTCCGACTCCAGCTTGACCTTTACATTGTGTATGTTGGTATGGTAGCTGCAATTCTCTACATGAAAATCTCCGATTCCTTTAACGGAGAGGGTTATAAGAATACGCTTCTTGAGTTCATTCACGACCACTTTACTCGGCTCAGAACACTCTCCATCATCGGAGCCATTGCAACCATTCCAATATTCTGGACCTTCACCCGTCGATCACAGAACAAATATGACTACAACTGGTGGGTGCCATATGTCTCTTGTTTCCCAATTCTCTCCTTCATCGTCCTTCGGAATTGTAGTCGACATACACGCAACTTCTATTCTTCGATCTTCGCGTGGCTCGGTAGATGTTCTCTTGAGACATTTACCTTACAATTCCACATCTGGATGGCAGCGGATACCAAGGGTCTCTTAAGTCTAGGCATCTTTGGGCGGACCGCTACGCATATCGATGGCAGATGGCAAGACTTTGCCTTGCTCACTGCAACATTCTTCTGGGTTAGCTGGTACGTTGCAGCTGCCACAGCTGCCATCACCTCGTGGATTGTTGACCCAGGCGAGGGCGACGTAAAGGTGGAACCATCGGGACTTGAAGGGTCTCCTTTAATAGCTCTCGAGTTGCCGCGAACGAAGAGTAGTGACGCAGTACATGGGTGCCTTCGAGCACAGAAGGCTATTGCAAGCAACTTTACTTCTAACCTTACAGAGCTCGTAAGGAAGGACCTGAAAGTACGGCTTGTATTCATACTAGTGGTTCTGTGGCTCCTCAATCAGGTAAGCCCCTTTGCGGTAACAACAGCTCTTCTCGAGCTAGACTTACTGACGCAAATGTACAGACATACTGGTAAACGACTGATTCTAATATTCGCCACGTCGCCGCTCTCAATTTTGCACATTCTTCGGTGCAACGTGAGCACTTCAACTCCTTATTCGATGCGAGATTTCCAACTCCCTACGGATTCTGTAGAAATCTTCTAAAAAGCTTTGGGTTGCGATAGAAAAGAGAGGTATAGACACGGTAGATAGGAATTAGAGCTTCGAGCTGTTTGCTGGAATAGTCTCATTCTGAATCAGTCGTTTTGGGTCGACGCCAAAGCTCTCGTCGCCTGAAAAATGCCTACATTACGCCACCCATGCAATTAGTAGACAGCTTCTTGAAATCTCCTACATCTCCATCAGAAGCCTCTTCTAATGCTATAACACAATGGACATACACAACTCACCAACCCCTCTCCGCCCCTCCACTCAAATGCTCACAACTACCATTCATCACACAGTCCCACCCCCCGCCCACCCCCTTTCCTCTCCACCCAATATCCGGCATGTCCATCCCTTTTCCCCACCTTGCTAACTTTGCTCTTTCGACCCTCAGTCTCACAAACTTACTCACCCCACAAGTAAACGGCTTGAAATCCTCTTCATTCACATCCCGTGGCATCACTCCTGTCAGCGCTCTACCTATTGCAATTAAGCTAGCTGCATGCGTACATATCACTATCGCTACTTCCTCATCCCCGACCTCTTGATCGAGCGAGAAGATCATGGAGCTAAGAGTGTAGGCGCAGCGGTTGTGCAAATCCGGGAGGGATTCGCCGTTGGTGGAGGGAACAACGGATGAAGGATAGTTGAGCGAGAACGCCGGAAAGAGAGCGCGGAGGACCGATCGCGGGGCGGGGGAGGGATGCGGGAAAGGGGCTGTGCCGTACCATTCCCCCAGCCCGGTATCTCCCCGTATCTCGGAAACTCCTAGCTTTTCGACCGTGGGCTGAATGGTTTGGAGACAGCGGTAGTAGGGACTACTGTATACTCTGCTTATTCTTGGGTTGTCGATAGAGACGAGGTAATTAGCGAGTTCATGGGCTTGCTCGACGCCGTGGGCAGTAAGGGGGACGTCGGCCGGGATTTTGGTGGGGGAGGGGATGGAGGAGTGGTAGGTCCCTGTGGTGGGGTTGAGGGTGAAGTTTGTGCGAAACTATGGGGAGGGTTAGCTAAGTGGTGGTGTTAAAGAGAAAGGGAAAGAGGGGAGGATGAGGGCGTACGCCGTGGCGGGTTAGGTAAATGGTTGTAACGGGCATGATTTGAGAGATTTGGAGATTCTTCCGCAAAGAAAGGCTAATCACCAAACACGCGACGCCAGAGATAGAGAACCTGAAGCCATTGCAATCCTATAGAACTTTTACCGATGCTTGTAAACATTAATTGACATCTCAACTTTCGCGGTTTCAAGGCCCATTTCAAGTGTTCGGGTAAGGGGTCTGTTCGGAGCAAGGTCTGCTCCATAAGGTAATTTTTTAGTGTCGTTTGGCCACGTGCTCTCTTATCCAAATATTGACAATAACTTGGACGGAAAAAGGTAAGCACTTCTTAAATTCAGATACACCTAAGTAGATAAACATTCTACTCATTATGCCAACTCATGAAGGGCCCACCGACAGCATCCCTATCAGAGCGAACTCAAAAGGTTGGTCTTTATCCTGTTGTGGGTTGAGGAGAGTTGATCAGGTTCTTGTTTTTCTGAACTCTTGTCAAATTATGAGCGAAGTCGATTATGTTTGTTATGTACTTGTCCTTGAACAACATTTTCCCCCTGGTTTTTCTCCAAAGGTTTGCGTTGTGTAACGAATACCAAATGCTATAATTTGAGCGAACATGCTTGCTCTCTCACCTCTATTTTCCTAGTTTTTATTGTTGGGGCATTGAGCTTTCTGCCACTGCAAATGTTTCTTTTAGAGGATGTATACGACGTGAGCTTACACCTGTCTTACAAGATGCAGCTGCTTTCGTTGCAGAACCGAAAAGCCTCTCTCCAAGGCTCAGTGCCACAACACTAAATACAGAGGAACCGTCACGCACCGCAATCTCTCCGAGGCAGCATCGCGCAAGTATCGGGAAGAGGCTATCTGGGCGTCCAGCTCCCAACGTATCAACGGCCTCCCTGAACTCAACAGCCAGTCTTACGAGCGTCACCAGCGATGACAGACCTGGAGTCGGTGGTCAGATATCATCATACCGTCACACTCGCCATCACCGCTACTCAAATGATGTCTTATTTCAAGTCACAGAGTGGCTTCAGCATGAAAAGGCAAAGAGAGCAGCTCGTAAGGCAGAAACTCAAGATAGCTATTCCCGACTCACTAGTGCGATCGAAGCTACTAGATCTTTAGTTGGTAAAGAAATTGGTGAAGGTTATAAGCATCATAAAGGCAAACATCGACATGCGAGATCTTCTTCCTTTCGGTCTGATACGAGTCTAGACCTCGAAGAGTTGGAACGTATTCTGGCAGAGGGCATGAATTGCAGTGGAGACCGGCTCACCACTCCAAAGGAAGAAAGAAGAGGGTCCTACTTTTCGCGCCGGGGACCTACTAGAAGGCGCACTCTCAGGAGAAGCTCAACCGTAGCTTCGTCAGACACAGATTACCAGGACGGTGATGCTCTTGTGCCTTCGGCTGAGGTTGTTCTTGATAATTCCAAGACTCTGGGCTACGGTGGAGGAGCAGCGGAATCCCAGACAGATCTTTTTAATTCAAATAAAAGAAGTCTGAGAGAGAAAGATGCATGGCTACGGTTCAAGAAGGTCGGTTCTTTGTCTACTGTTCTATCTAGCGAGCGCTCTACCACTTTACAGGATCGCTAATGTTCGGAAAGGAGATTGTTCGACTGGCCCACACCCTGAGACTCAAAGGCTGGAGACAGGTACCTCTTGAATATGGAGGAGGAATCGACGTCGAGAGATTGAGCGGAGCATTGACGAATGCTGTATACGTTGTTTCACCACCCAAAGTATTGCCGCAGACTCCACTAGATCCACAGGACAGCTCAGCTTCGATTATACGGAAGAATCCGCCTCCGTAAGTACTTTGTTCTCATTGGCGAGGACCTTCGCTGTGATTCTTTGATCGACGTTAGGTGCCCTACCTGATCCGTCTAATTTTCTGGGCTCTTCGTCTTTCCCCATTGAGATTAGTATACTAACCAACTTAGTCAACTGCTCCTTCGAATCTACGGCCCTCAAGTCGAACATCTCATCGATCGAGAAAAAGAGCTGCAGATACTACGCCGTCTTGCTCGCAAGAAAATTGGTCCACGTCTGCTGGGCACCTTCATGAACGGCAGATTCGAGGAGTTCTTCCACGCTCGTACGTTGACCTTTGCAGATTTGCGAGTGCCGGAGACTTCAAAGCAAATTGCGAAGCGCATGCGAGAATTGCATGATGGTATTGAACTGCTTGAACGAGAACGCGACGATGGGCCATTCATATGGAGGAACTGGGATAAGTGGGTGGACAAGTGTGAAGAAATCATCACCTGGCTTGATCATCAGATTCTATCCTGCAAGCAAGGGCCCGCCAGAACCCGCTCCGAGCAATGGAAGGATCGAGGCCTAATATGTGGTGTCGAATGGTCCACTTTCCGCCGAACAGTAGAGCGCTACCGCAAATGGCTCGATGACCAATATGGCGGTTCAGCTGGCATACGCCAACAATTAGTCTTTGCTCACAATGATGTAAACTACAACAAATCCCATCCAAACCTGCTTTTCGTTACTTACTTTGAACAGACCCAGTACGGCAATCTGCTTCGCCTTCAACCTTCTGGCGAATCACCTCTTCTCCTGCCTTCAAATGAACATAAACAGCTAATCGTCATCGATTTCGAGTATGCCTCCGCCAATGTTCCAGGGCTAGAATTCGCAAACCACTTCACGGAGTGGTGCTATAACTATCACTCACCCGCATCACCCTATTCTCTTGATCACACCAATTACCCTTCCCCAGAGGAACAGCACAGGTTCTTGAAGGCTTATGTGAACCATCAATCGCATCATCCAAGACCATCACCCTATATTGGCCCAAGCTCAGGACCAAGCAGTTCGATCAGTAGTTTCATGCTAGACAGCAGAGCGCCACCAGCTCAATATGCGGAGGAAGAACGAAAGAGAGAAGAGGCTACAGAATCTGAAATCAAACGTCTCATGCTCGAAACACGCATCTGGCGCGTCGCCAATTCGGCGCAATGGGTAGCATGGGGTATTGTCCAAGCGAAGATTCCTGAGATCAACACACCCCTTTCGTCCTCGGTCTCCTCCCCAGTCCCAACCCTCGACTCGGACCTGCTATCCGCAGAGGTGGTGGACCTAGCGCAAGACGCCCGTGACAAACGCCCTGAAGAAGCAGGAGAAGAAGAGGAGAGAGGCGAAGAGGAGTTTGATTACCTCGGGTATGCACAAGAGCGAGCCATGTTCTTCTGGG
>JAABUO010010589.1_pt1 | contig 10185 bp, 14 predicted proteins | sample 5559291 | NCBI WGS metagenome assembly JAABUO01 (sample SAMN10711878, study PRJNA513372) | rock metagenome | isolation source: Antarctica rocks | place: Antarctica: Victoria Land, Finger Mt sud
TCTAATGCGAGGGATTGTTGTTTTCGCGGGGGTATGCTTGCGTCGTATGGTTGCGTAACTGCTGCAGTGGCGGTCTATAGGATAACGCAGCTGGGGCGCTTCTTTTTCTTCTGGGGGGGTGGCTCTAGGGCTGCGACGATGGCCTGGTGGTAGGGTAGTCAGCAAGTTGTATTAAGTGTGGGGGTTAGGGGTTGTAGGTAGTGGGGATAGAGATTAAGGAATGGAATGAGATGAGAATGTTGAAGACCGATGAAGGAGACATTTTGATGATGCTGACATAAGATCTTGAGAGAAGTGGATCACGTGAACGTGAAACACGTGCGAGAAAATGGACGAATAGATGAAAAAGCGCAGGATAGCAATACCTTCTTGGAGAAAAGCCAACTCACCTCATCAAACACATCCTTCAGTTTAAACTGCGTCAATGCCGAGCACTCGACGTACTTGATCGCGCCTAACTCCTTGGCCATCTTCTCGCCGTCCTCGCGACGAACCGGATGCATGCGCTGCTTCGACAACTTCTCCCTCACTGACGGGTCATCGCGTAGATCGACCTGGGTTCCGACGATAAGACAGGGCACCCCGGGGCAATGGTGGTGAACTTCGGGGAACCATTTCTCGCGGACGTTCTCGAAGGAGGCGGGAGAGGTGACACTGAAGCAGACGAGGAAGACGTCGGTTTGGGGGTAGGAGAGGGGGCGGAGACGGTCGTAGTCTTCTTGACCAGCGGTATCGAAGAGGCCGAGCGTGTAAGGTTCGTCGCCGATCCTGGTGGAACGACTTTGTGGTTAGAGACTTGAGCTCGTGAGGTTGGCAGATCTTTGTGTTGCAAAGGGGTAAGGTGAAGCCGCAAAGTGGAGCAACATAACCAGTGCATACATACTAGGAGGCTGAGTGCCAAGCTTGGTACATTAAGGGATGGAGTTCTGGGACTTACATTACAGTGACAGCATAATTGTCAAAGACGGTGGGGACATATTCAGAAGGAAACTTGTTCGTGGTGTAGCTGATCAACAAACAGGTCTTTCCAACAGCACCGTCGCCTACCACGACGCATCTGACCACAGTTGCGTTAACTATTAGAGCTTGGATGCCTGACGCGTGAGGGGGTGGAGAATGCACTGAGGGCAGCCTCGGGGTGGACCCACTTGATCGTTGCAACAACCATCTTGAGCGCTCTGACCTTGACTACTTGCTCTGCACTAAAGACTCGTCGGTGATTGGGGGTAGACAGTTCGAAGGCTTGGGATAGCTCTATGCAGCCCGGTGTATTTATGTGATGGCAATCTAGCTAGTTGTGTTGGGCAGCGAAGGTAGAGTATTGTTGACAGCCAGGCCAACGGTGGAAGGATTAATGTGGAAGGGTAGTGATCTTGTGGAAGCTAGCGCCGAATACTGTCTCTTGCGTCGTTTCTTGCCGGCAGAGGCTCTTTGGATTCACAACAAGCACGTACACGTCACGAGTAGCTTCGATTCACCTGCAATTCAAACAACGAATTAGAGACTCCACGTTCTCAGCATCAATATCGCAAATGCGGAAGAGGGATGCAAAGAAACAGATGCGACTGACAGGTGTAAGTGCTCTAGTAGCGGTAGTCCAGCAATTTTAGTAGTACGTGCACGCTTCGCCGCCTGGCGCAGGCGAGACAGTGCCCTTCCCTCCGCTTACACCTTCTGGGCGGTGTCTACAGCAGGTCCTGTTTTGGCTGTTCTCAGGAATCCTTTTCCGAGTTATAGGTTTAGGATTGTTGAAGCTGTAGGAGATGAATTGCTATATCTAGATATATTTGTGGTATTAATGGGGGGTTATCAAAGGAGAGTTGAGGTGTATTCAAAGTTCCATCCCTGCTCGAAAACGGTTGGCGCCAAAACTGCCCTCGGGGTTTCTGCTTTACAAGTTGCACTCTCCTCCAGTGAGTCCAGTCACGTTACGAAGTAAGTATGTACCCCCTAAGGTATGTGCCGAATACTCGAACCCTTAAATGCCTATCCCAATCCCTGGGCCCATGAAAAGCGCATCCAGCGACGAATGACAGCTGGGATACGCGACCCAAGAAGATTCTAAGCTACAAAGCGGTCTACCCAATCCAGTCCCATCAACCCACAGCAAGGACCATCGAAGAACAAGAGACGTCCTCACACAACCAACTGATAGGCTACCTTGATGCCTCCCGAACAAGTACCAATCTCTATTCGCGAAAATCCCGCACGAATCAATTGTTTCAGTGCAGCGAAGCAGCAGCTATTTTGATCTTTGTTTTTTCTTTTTGTATTCGATCACGAGAGAGGTTTTTTTTTTTGGTGGTTGTTGGGGGGAATTCTATTCGAAGATGTTTGATGTTCGTGTTGCTGTCGTGTCAGTTACCTACCAACCTTACTCCGAGATCGAATGGGAATGATGGCGCTTGGAATTCGAGGCATGGTGAAATATACAAATTTTGCAATGTCGGTGCGTAAGTAGATACTCATCGCTCATGGCACACTGAAACGGGACTCGTACCTCGCGACGAGGATCCCGAAGCGGGGAGCCGAGCGAGAGTCAATCAGGTGAAGCAACATCTCTTATCGCAAGATTCATCTTCAGGTATGTGTTCAAGGTTAACCCATATGAGTTCATTACAATCTCTCGCATTGACATTTCTCGTCTCTCAAGTTAGCTAGGGCTAGATGATTAGGCCGGATGCAAAGAAATAGGATAGGGATTCTTGGCGGGAATTTCATTAATTAACAAAAGGGGACCACTCCATGGACACCACCTCCCTTTGGGTGGACACCACCTAAAATTTGCGCGGACACCACCCCCCCGCGCTAAGCCTAATCAGGTAATCGGCCGACCCCGTAAACAAACCAGATCAACAAGGGTCAGGGAGCCCAAGGGAGGTACTTGATCTTATGCCTGTTTACCACCAAATTTGATGTACCATCTCACGCGTTTCCCAGAGCAATTATAAACCTGAAACATATCTTTTCGAGTGCTCAAAATCAACCACTCTTGCAATTACCTATTGCCCGGCCCAATATGCTTGCTCCACCACCTGAAGAGCTCCTTCGACGAGTATATCCTACACTAAACGACCTCGTCGAGGCGGTCAACGAGCCTTTAAAGAGTCAACCCACCGCGAGTTGTCCGGCTTTGAGCATGCGCAGACTTAAATACCTGACAGTCAACCTCCGCCGCCTACCCAGAGTCAACGCGGTGAACGAGGAGATCGTTAACCGGGTGACCGCGGTGGTCGACAACGAGGTGGACGAGGAAGGGCTGCGGAGGGTCAAAATGCAGATGTTCCGGCCTCCTACATGAGCAGTTTTCAGATGTAAATTAGAGGGGCAAATGCAGGCGGATTCTGAGCACTCAAAAGATGTTTCAGGTTCAATTTTGCCCCGGGAGATCGATGGGAAGCTACATCAAATATGGTGGTAAACAGGCATAAGATCAAGTACCTCCCTTGGGCTCCCTGACCCTTGTTGATCTGGTTTGTTTACGGGGTCGGCGGATTACCTGATTAGGCTTAGCGCGGGGTGGTGGTGTCCGCGCAAAGTTTAGGTGGTGTCCACCCAAAGGGAGGTGGCCATGGAGTGGCTGCCTTAATATTAGCCATGGCCTACCCTTTATAGTAGTATCGTAACAATCAATAGCTTTGATCGAATCATTAATTCTAGCTAAATCTTTATATTTAGTCACTCAGTACACAGTAACAGTAGCTCGCTGTTGTTACATCGTTCTATCGCTTTCTTCATTAAACTTTTAAACTATGTCGAATTCAGTCGTTAATTAAGAAAAGTAGCAGCAAACTTTTAATTTCTTCGTTAATATCTTAAATCGACACGTTAAAAGAGACTTTAATCTATCTTTCAGTGAATACAAGATAATGTCTTCGTCGATTAATTAACGTCTTCTATTACTTAAGAAAGTCAGCGGCGCCGAGCATGTGTGCACATCACATCGCTCGAGCATTGCCGTCGAGTCTGTGAAGCATCCTGTTTTTATGTAAATCACCTTAGTCTGTAAGAACTTCTTTGTTGCAAGTCATGACAAATAGATTAGCGATCGCATTGAACACTAATTTGTATTTATGTCAAATCCATTAGACACGCATGTTCGTTGAGCGATCATGGCAGGTTTGACAGTCTTACTCGAAAGGCTCCGACGAGGTCTGAAAGGCTGGTCATACACTTACCAAGCGTGATTTGCAATTATTTACCGAGCTCGCAATCCTTGTGTTACGTGAAGTCTCGGAATTCGAACTTTGCGGTGTGGAGCTTACGAGAGATTTCGTTCCATAACAGAAAGAAAATTTGAAATCCTGAGGTTGCCATCGATGCAACTGACAGTAGGATAGCATCTAATACCAATCATGCAATCTCGCCATCCGGGTTGTAATAGTGGGCTAGTCCTTTGGCTTTGAGATATCCTAGATGTACAGGCGTATTTTATGTGACATATCTGGGGTTCGTCGAGTCACTCACCTGGAACCCTAATAACCGACCTGACCTACGTCGACCTTTGAGTCTTCATAAGAAGCGTCCGCACCCGTCACGCCAATTTGGACGTCTCGAGAATTTTTCAGCACATAAGGTCTACCAACCCCTTTTTTCAGGGCAATTCATACGTTCTCTAGCCCGAGCTTCTGTACAAGGTAGCACCATCATCATGATTACACAGGAAACGAGCCGTTCGAAGAGAGACGACGAAGAAAAGCATCTTCAGTCCCACCAGATATCCGCCAATGTCGACACTACAGCTCCACTCGGGAACGAGAATGTCCCTCGCCAGGATGGAGGCACAGGAGCCTGGTTGTTCTTGGCCGGAGCATCCATCATCGAAATCGTAGCTTGGGGTCAGTAGGCCCCTGGTATTATATTGGCATCCTTGTTGATCTCACCGCAGGATTCCCGTATTGCTATGGTGTTTTTCGAGCTTACTTCTTCACTCACGCTCCCTTTCAAGGGATTGAATATGTCTCTGTCGCTGGGGTGATCTCCAATGTAAAACGCTGCCCTCCTCATGACCGATGTACACAACCTGATGATGGCTAGGGTGTGCTGCAAATCTGTCTGCCATTCGTCATATATTTTCTCAACTACTACCCCAAGCAACGGAAGAATACCATGTGGCTCGGTTGCTTCTTCTGCGTGGTCTCTCCTATTGGTGGAGCCTTTGCAAAAACGGTAAGACTACAGCAGTCTTGGTCTGCACGGTCCAGGAAAGACTGACAATGTGTCTCTAGCCGACGCAACTCATTGTATGTTTAGGGCCCATGTATGGCCTTGGTGCGGGTATGCTCTTCGCCCCAGCAATGAATTACATGACAGAGTGGTTCGCCAAAAGAAAAAGCCTAGCTTATGGCTTCATGTCAGTTGCTCGTTCCTCGGCGCCTTACCTACTTGACTGACGTCCGACCCCAATAGATGTGGTATGGGTGGGCTTTCTGGCGCGATCCTGCCACCCATATACACAGCCTCTCTTGAGAGATACGGCTACAAAGCTACCTTGATCGGATGGGCGATTGCAGTTTTTATTTTGACAGATTCTGGACTGCTGTGCATCACATCTCGTGTGCCTCCGATCAAACCACCGAGACCGAGAACCTCTGACTTTGAATTCTTGCGAAAACCATTGTTCTGGGTTCTTTTGACAGCGACCATCCTTCAGGGTCTCGCGCATTATGTCCCCAGTATCTACCTTCCCTCGTACGCCCTCGACATGGGCCTTACTCCAACCAAGGGTGCTTTGCTCGTCAGTCTTTTGAATCTCGCAACGGCCTTTGGACAGCCCCTTCAGGGACTGCTTGCGTAAGAAAACTCTCGACTCGTTATACATGCAGCGACCAACACTGATTTCCGTCTAGCGACTATCGGAGTTCCTTCTACATCCCTATGGTACTCAGTACCTTTGGTAGTGGATTTGAAACGCTCTTGGTCTGGGGCTTCAGCCATAACCTCTGGTCCCTCGTCATCTATTCTCTTCTTTTTGGAGGCACGGCCGGCGGGTTCGCAGTGCTACGTCCTCGATTCGCGACCGCTATCGTGGGACATGAGGAGAACAAAGAACAGAGTTTACTCATTTTTGGGATCCTGACCGCGATGCGGGGAGGTGCGATCATCGCTTGTGGGTTCATTGCGTCTGCACAATTGGACGAGAGTGTGAAATCGACCTCGGGCTACGGGGCTGGTAAATGGCTTCATGTCATTATTTACACAGGAGTAACGATGATTGTCGCCAGCTTCGGTGCTTTGGGGATATTCGTCAAGGCTTCCAGGAAGTTTGGGAAGAAGCCACAAGAGGCGGAGAAGAATGAGACCGTTGACGAACTCTGACCACATAATCAGCTTTTGTGGGTTGAAGCAGGGTCAGCTCGTCGTCTCAGTAGAAAAGTTGAATTACCACGGGAATAAAGGATAGACTTGGCTTTCTTGATATAGATAGAGCGTGTTAATATATCGCCACCGTTTTTAATTGATTGGGTATCCAGGGCCCCAGGCTAAAACCAGCAGCACCTCGTCGTCGTCGACTGTTCGATAGTCGACGACTTGCTGAAAGATGTGACTAGCTCAGGATCTCAGAGCTCTCTCTATCTAGCTATATAGATATATAGTCAAGCGACAGAGCTTTAGAAACGAGTGGATGAGAAAAAGAGCTGATTGTCGCAGACTGAAAATGTTATATGCAATGCGAAGAGATGGAACGATGAGAAGAAGAGGACTCTACTATACATACTAGTGCTAATCTTCATCTGTCAATCATTCGAAACGTCTACTGCTCGAAAGACTCTCTCTATTAGTCATCGGCTAAACCGAGCGATTATGTTTTCTCACTGGGAGCTATTCTTCTAGACTTGACTCGCATATACTTCAATCGAAAAGTTACAGAGAGTCTTACTTTGAAACCTTGTGAACGACAACTTAGGGCTACGAGAGACGGACTTTTGGTGCGTAGAGCATACTGTTCACAATTCTCATAACCGCACAATGTACGACCGCAAGGCAGAACGTGTCAGCGAGAAAGTCTCAGTTCACCGTCTGCGCCCAATCACTCATCCCTTGCAGCAAGCTCTTAGGCAAATATTTGTCTATCGCATCTTCCGCGTATGACACCTTGCCAGTATCCCAGCTAAACCAATCTTCCGCCCTTGCACCACTTTCCGATTTGAACAACCCAACACCGATATCAATGATTTGCGGCTCCCGGTTGTCGTTTCGGTAGAACATGGTAGCGCCGCATTTGGAACAAAATTCCCGATGAACGCCGGGAGAGGAATCATAGTGCGCAAGTGTAGTCAAGCTTGTGTCGGTAGACAGCGTCAAGGGGCTGCCGTCCAGGCTGAAGATGTTTTGCTGAGGAAGGTAGGTCCAGCTTATGAGCTCAAAGCCTGTCACAAGCCGGCAGGATGTACAGGAGTCATTTTTAGCCAAGTACTGATTGCCGGAGCCTCGGAGCCACCATTTCCCTCTCTTTTTGTCGCACGGCGTGTGTTCTGAGGGACGGGTGATGTAGAACTGGATTCCACCGCAGTGGCAGCTTGCATAGAGCCGGGATTGGTCCTTGTCGGGGCCAGAGCCAGAGCCAATAATAGCAGCAGCTCCCTTCTCCATGCGCAGAAGCGCCTCGTCGCTGACTTCAGCCGAATCTCTGTCCCTAAGCATCCTCTTGTACTTCATGCCCTCTGGCAGCTCCGTTAACCAAGAGGCAACTCCCCCATCCTTTGTATCCTCCATCCACATTAACACCCTATCGAGAAGGCCTTCGGTCCTATCAAGCAAGCCAGTCGCAAACTCCCACTCTCCCTCTTCGAAGTTGCCGACATGAGCGCCGCATTTCGGACAGAAGAACCGAGTCAATGTACTCGATGACGCGTAAGACGTGAGGTGCGAGACGTCGGGTCTGTCAGGTGAGGGGATAACGGCGTAGGAGGCGGCGAGTAGGCCTGTAGAGTGTCGGCAGATATTGCAGCTGCAGATGGAGGATTTGAGAGGGAAGGCGGTAGATGGGAGCGTATAGGTATACGAAACGTGTTTGCAGTGACAGGATATGCGGAGAGTGATGGTGTTGGTAGACATGGTGGTGTGCGGGCGCTCGATGCAGAGCGCCTTGAGGGTTTCAAAGCGGTGGTTGGGTGTATGGAGCTAGGCGCCAGGTATTCTCGTTAAGCTCAGGCTGCTTAGATTTCTGCATGGCAATAAAATGATCCTGCTCTACACGGCCAAGCGACTGCTGGTGGGAAAAGCTGGTTGAAGTGTACTGAGAAAAGCGAGCCCCTCGGACTCATGTCATCGTGCCAATGAGTCATGCTACCTAGTGCACGAACGTGTAAGACAATGATTGGCTTGATCTGAACAGCTTCAAAAGTAACATTGTTGAGTGCAACAGGACTACATGAGCGGCGTCGTAGTGTGCAATGGTATTGGACATTGAAGGGAAGAATAACCGTTGGTGCACAATTGGTGGACCCCTGGCGGCCACCCACCCCTTTGTGTATGATAGCAGTGTCTCAAGGGCAAGAATCGTAGATACCATCGGCCATCTTAAATATCGCGAGACCTTAGAACTACCGGCACATCTTGACGAACGTGTACATATACTAATATCTATAATAGACGGATCTCTAAAGAGCCGTAAATGGCATGGGGTTTCGCCAGAATATCTAAAACAAAGAGCCCCTGTCGCTCGCAACGCTAGAGCCTTTCATGATCTTCTAGGCAATAGTAAACAATTGAGCAGCGTCACCGCTACATGCTGCTGAGTCTAGCTTGGCGCCGGCTGGAACGAGGCAAGATGCACCCTTCTCGTTTTCTGGAGCGAGCTGGAGCGTAGTTTTTCCAGCTGTGAAGGGGAAGAGTTGGGAGTCGGTAACGAGTCCCTCTGCAAGACCGTGTAAGCCAGACATAATATGTACAGTTACATATGTTTACTTACCTCCGTCAGCACGGCCACCACGAGAGAACAAGATAACTTGGTCACCGGCAGCACGACGAGGGTCGAAATTGAAGCAGCCCTGGGTCTGAAATAACCAGACCATCAGTTACAGGAGATTATCAGTAGCAATGGAATACATCTCATCACGCTACTAACGATGAGCATAGAACTTGCTGCATCATTATGCTTTCCGGCAGTAATGATATCGAACTTCTGATTCGCGCTACCATCGCAAGCCTTAAGCTGAATGGGGATGAGGTTTTTTCTGAAATCGTCTGCAAGAGGATCAATAGACAGACATTGTCCGTCGGCCGTTTTGAGGGTTGCGGAGGAAAAGGCGCGGGTGGCTGTGTTGTCGCGGACATTGGCTTCTGCGGCGGCTTCCGGATTTAGAACACCACCAGCGCGAGCTACGGGATCGGCTTCAAGCGTGTTGTTTTGCCCAGTGTATAGAGGCTGGGATGACTTTTGACGGCGGGAGTCCGGACCTTTACTAGAGCAGATGGCAGTGACTCCAACCCGAAAACAGGCAGAGCAGAGGCGAGCACGGCGGAGCCAAGGAGAAGGGTGGTAAGATGGGCAATCATGATCGTAGTGACGAGTTAACGACCAAGAGTATATGAGATCTAGCTATGAGGGAAAGATGACAATGATATGAAACGAGTGGCGTGGAGCACACAGATGATTACCTGGCCGGCAGGAGAGAAAACGACAGTGAAGTGGTACCAAGGAAGGAGTCACCCGTAAACAAGATGGGAAATGGTGACCAAAAGAGACGATTGATCGAGGAAGGCAAGCCTCAAGTATACATTTAGACATCGTAAGCGCCGGAGAGCCTCCCGCCAACGAACATAGAGCATAGAACACATAGCATGAAGTCGAGTCCTTGAAACGGTAAACCATTTGATGAAGACTCGCATGACCGTCGTGGAGCATCTGACTGCATAGCCTTACGTCGGAAAAGTGACCAATGAATCATCTTTTCTCGGCCAACTCGCGCCTGCATATCATGATGGAGCATTAACCACCTCCCTAGGTGGAGATAAAGCGTGCCATCAACTGCCATGACTGGCTCTGCCAGCTTACCAGGGCGCTTCGAAACCTTCGATCATTGTAAATCATCGTGGATCGAGAGCGGTGAGGATCAAGGCTCCTGTAATGGAGTTGGCGATTGGTTTAGAGTCGACAGTTCTGAAACCATACGGATTTCAGAAACGCGGCGGTTGCGGTGTCGGCTGGTTAGTAAGCAGAATGCAAGGACGTCGCGTCGC
>JAABUO010010591.1_pt1 | contig 10184 bp, 9 predicted proteins | sample 5559291 | NCBI WGS metagenome assembly JAABUO01 (sample SAMN10711878, study PRJNA513372) | rock metagenome | isolation source: Antarctica rocks | place: Antarctica: Victoria Land, Finger Mt sud
TGCTGCAGCACGCCAAGGATAGGGTGCACGCTGCGCGGCCGGCGCCGGCCGGCGGAGCGAGCCGCTGTGCGCGTCCAGCGGTTGGGCGGCGCCTGCGGCGCTCAGGGAGCAGCAGTCACTCGCCGCACGGTCTCAAGAAGGCGCGGCCGGCATCCGCGCAAGGAGCGTAGGGTCATGACTGACGAACGGTGACCCTCACGCAAAGCATGATTCGGAAGCGCTCAAAGGCTGCAAGCGCAGGCCAATGCACTGCGTGGCCTCGGCTCACCAGGCCAGTGCGCGTCTCGCGCGCGGGCGCGGCGGCGGCAGGCGCCGGCGCTGCCGTGGACGGCCGGGCGCGCTTGGCGCGCGGGAGGTAGTCGTCGTCGTCATCGTCGCTGTCGCTGCTGGACTCTGGCTGCTCGGCCGCGGGCGGCGCCGGCGCGGCGGGCTCCGGCCGGGCGCGCTTGGCAGGCGGGCCGTCCTGGTTGTTGCTGGGCCCGGAGCGCTTGGTGCGCGGGTCGCCGCCGTGGGCGCGCGCCTTCTGCTGCGCGGGCACGCGATCAAGCACCAGTTTGATTAAATATCAATTTGGCCTAGGGTGCTGCTGATGCAGGGATGCCCAGGCATGCTCAGTGCAGGATGACAGGGTATGTCAAACCCTATGATATCTGGAGCATATATAACCCTATAATATACCCTAGTACATGCACAATACCCTATGTGATCCTGGATGCAGTGCCACAGGTGCGCCAGCACTGCACAGGCCGCCCTTGTGCTGGTGCGACGCGCTGAGCGCACCGGCAGCAGCGGCGCGGCGCGGGCCGCCGCGCGGGCATCGTCCTCGAGCTTCTTGATGGCGCGGCGCTTGGACGCCGCCCAGTCGAACGGCGCCGGCGACGAGGCGCCTGCCGACGTCGACGGGCCCGCCGGCCGTGCAGGCCACAGCGCGCAGAGCGGGTCCCCGGGCGCCCAAAGCGGCGCGCCCGTGCCCGCGGGCGCCGTGCCCGAGCCCGGCGCCGGCGCGCACGTGCTGCTGGCGGCGGCGCTGGCGGCGCCGCTGGCCAGGTCCGCCACCTCGAAGGTGGGCGCGACCGGCTCGGCCTGGCGCAGCTCCGCCAGAAACCCCTCCACCTCGGCGCCGGCGTCCATGCCCGGCGCGAGCAGGTCGCTGGCGCCGCGCAGGCCCGCCAGGGACGCGAGCTGCGGCAGGAGCGCGCGGCAAGCCGTGCGGCCGGCGCCACCCGCGGGTGCGACGCGCTGCAGGCGCGCCAGGAGCTCGCGCTCCTCCGCGGAGCTGTGCGAGATGTAGTCCTGCAGCCACTCCTTGCGCTCAGCGCCCACGGACGGGTTGAGCGTCACAACACCGCGTGCCGGCGACGGCGCGCGTGCCTGCGCGTGGCACGCCAGCCGTGCGTCAAGCGATCCCGTGCCGAGGGTCAAATCTTGGCTGGAGCGCAAATACGCGACCTCTGGCCCCCGCCCCCTTACTGCTCACAACTGACAGACGCGCGGTGTGGAGTTTGCGCAGGGTGGCGAGGAACGGGCGCACACCGTCTTGGTGATAACAGGGCCGCAGTAGGACGCCAGCGTCCTTGCACTTGTGCCCTGGCGCGGCTTGGTCGCGGCAGGCGCTCCTGCCCGCGCGGCGGCAGCGCGAGTGAGCGCAGCTCAGGCGCACTTGCAGATGCCTGGGAGCGCGGGGAGGCAGGGAGCGTGGGTGCACACCGCGGCCCGCAGCGGCATCAGCCAGTGTCAGGTCCATACGAGAGCACCTGCGCGCGCCCCGCGCCCGCGCCGCTGAGCAAACACGCTGCGTCTGTGCAGTGCTGCAGGCACTGGGCCTCCGGAGCCTTGCGGAGACAAGCCAGCAGGCCGCTTCAGCCCCCGCATGCAAGGACGCCCCCTCCAGCCCAGCCCCGGGCTCCGCCTCCCGGCTTGCCCGTTCAGACAGAGGCAGGCGAGCAGCACTGCACGCCTGCCTGCCCCTGAAGGCCTGGGACGGCCCGCTCACGGCGTCCGCAGGGACGCCCGGCAAGCATGACAGCACGATCCCACAACGGGCACAACTGGGCCCGTGGGCTCCGCTCGGCCGGGCCAGCGCACCGTATCATGTTGCTCATAGCCGCTGCACACGAGCTCCGTGCGGCCCGGAGCCCCTCCGCTCAGGCCCACCACAACCGTCCCACTCCGCGCAGCAGCAGCCCTCCGAAGTCTGCTGGTCGGGGTCAGCTTGTAGGCGGCCTATGCGACAGGTGCTGGTGGGCTGCTGTAGGCTGCTGGTGACCGTGAATTGCGCTCTGGACTTCCGCAGGCACTTTAAACAAGAGGTGCCCCTCAGGGTTTCAGGCCCCACACGTGCCTGCGCACCAGGAAGCACCTTTCTTACCTTCCTCGTCTGGCTGGCATACGTGTGCAACAGGCTCACTCATCCCCGCGCCCGCCGCCGACAAAAGCCTTGCGGCCGCCTGCCGGCGCGCGCTGCGGCCCTGGCGGGCGACCGCGGCAGCACGGCCTCGGCCGTGCTGCCTGCGCTGCGCTGCCCTCCCGCCTGGCCCTCCTCGGCATGAACAGCACGCGCCTGCGGCGTGAACACAGCAGGTGAGTGGGAGGAGGCCAGCCTGCAGCGCAAAGCAGCGCTCCCGCAGCATGCCTCAAGCAGGACCGAGCGCAGCGGCTGCACCCTGCAAGCAACGTCCTATGCGACATCTTCAGCCACATGGCCAGGCGCCGAAGCCATCAAGCCACTGGGCCTGTGCAATTCTGCAGCCGCGTGACCCAGGGCACACAGAGTCCCAGAGCAGTGCTGTCCCACCATCCCGTGCTGGCAGAGTGCGCTTGCTTGCAGACCGCTATCCTCCTCGCAAATGTGACACAAGTGCTACGCTGCCGCCAGCAAGCTGCGCATCTGGCATTGCGTATCTGGCCAGGCGATGCAACGGGCTTCAGGTGCAGTGACGCGAACCTGGGTGCCCCACACCAGGTTGGTGTGGCTCGCCAGGGCGCCGCACTTGCGCGGGAGCCACCGTGCCTGCCTCCTGCTGGTGAGCGCCTGTCAGCACAAGGTGCTGCGCCCTGACATAGCGGTGCCGAGCACACAGCGCTTAGAGGCAACACAGTCACAGCTCAGCACCGCTGCAAACGTCAGACAAAGCAGAGCAGGGCGCACTGCGGGAAACAGCCTGCCTGTCCACCACTGTGCGCTGCGCGGCATTCTTTATCCGCTGGTACCATGAAATTGAGCGCGTCTATAGAAACAGTTACTGCAAGCTGGGTGCCAATGAGTAGTGAGCAGTGGGCGTTAGATTTGTGGCTGTTACAGCCTGTAACCTCAGCAGCTAGGGGTGCATATGCTAGGGTAACTACATGTGCAGAGACAGGGCAAGAAGGGGGCGCCTCCCAATACAACAACGCACCGCCTGGCAACCCGCCGCAAACCTCTTCATGCTTGGTATCTCACAACTTTTGCAAAGTTGCACGCAATGCCAAGCAAGCACAGGGCGGAAATTGCAGCCAAAGCGCATCAGTCCAGGCTCGCCCCAACAGCAGGGCGCATCGCACTGCATAGCTATCACACACCGGAGCGCAGACAATGCTGGCAAACAGACAACAGGCGTGCGTCAACATGCCAGACCCAGACCTTGAGCGCCTCGCTCGGAGGCCACTGCTGTGTCCGCAAGGAGGAGGCTGCGCCCATGCGCATGCCGCCTGCACATGCAGCGCCCCGCTCTCAGCCGTAGGGCTGGTAGCCGTAGCCCCCGCCGGGCGGCCACGGCGGCTGCGTTGGCGGCCGCTGCGCCGCTCCCCGCCCCCCGTAGCCCCCGTTCTGGCCGTATGCGCCCGCCAGGCCCCCCACCGGCGGTCGCATGACCGTGGCACCATGCGGCGGCTGCGGCGCGCCAAAGTACTGGGGCGCCCCGTACGGAGACCCCGCGGGCGCCGGCGGGCCCATAGCGCCGGGCGCTGCCATGCGCGGCGGCGGCGCGGGCCCCCACTGCGGCGGCGGCAGACCGTAGACGGCGGGCATGCCCACGTATGCGCTGTATGGCGCCGGCCACGCCGGCGGTGCGCCTGCATGCTGCGCTGGGCCGCCGGCCGGCCGCGGCGCGCCCCGGCCGCGCCCTGCCGCGCAGGCGCAGGCGCGCTCAGCAGAGGGCTGGAGCAGGGTGTGCGGTCGGGCAGGGGGCCGGCATGCTGCACGCTTCTCACTTGGCTGGACAGGCAGGCTCACAAGCACAGCATAGCTATACCCTACCCTGTCCAGGTGGTTGAGAGGCCCTGCAAGGTATGACCCCGGGCAAGCCTCGCGCGCTGGAGTTACGGGCGTGGCCGGCCAGTGGCCAGCCAGGCGAACGCTTCTGACGCAGCCCTGCAGCCAGAGGCGCGCCGGACACGCAACAGGATGCCGGGCTGTCGGGTGTCGCACCCGAAGCGCTGGGCGCGCCCCGGCGCCCGCGCGACGCGCCCCGGCACGCCGCGCCGCCGCCGCGCGCGCCGCGCGCGCCGCCGCCGCGCGGCGCCCTGGCGAAGCGCCCGCCGGCGCCCCCGGCCGCGCCTGGCCCGCCGCCGGGCGCGTCGCGCTCCTTGCGCTTGGCGGGGCCGGGGCTGGCGGCGCCGGGCGCGCCGCCGCCCTGGCCGCGCCAGAACGCGGCCTCCGCCTCATCGTCGGAGAACGCGAATTCCTCCTCCTCCGGCGCGGCGCCCTCCGCGGCGGCATCATAGCTGCGTGAAACAGATAGGGTAGGGTCAGAGGTAGGCTCAGGTAGGGCGGGCCGCGTGCGCTGAGCCCCCGTGCGCTCGGAAAGCGGCGCCAAGCCTCAGCACCCGGCGCTGAACCAGGATCCAGGCAGCAGCCTCCCTTCCTGTGCACCCCTGGGCGGCCGCACCGCGCCCGCGCAGGCGTGCCATCCTCGCACGCACTCACCATCCAGGCCTGTCTGCCCGAAAGGGGCTGCTCCCGGGCGACGCGCCTCAACAGCCCGTCGACAAGCGCGCAAGCGGAGCAGTGCAGGCGGCGCGGGGGGCCGCGGCCGCGCACCCTTTGTACTGCAGCTCCTGCGAGCAGACCTCCTCCGCCAGGCGCACCAGCGCGCACACCTGCACAGAATGACATCGCAATTCGTCACCCTTTTGTCACGCTCAACCCGGCTGACCCCACCTCAGAAGGGCACCCGTCGCAGGGATGCACGCTGGGATTGTCAGGGAGCGCGTCTCCAAGCCGCTCGCACGCCGGCTGTCCCAGCGTGTCAGCGAGGCACCGGTGCCTGGTGCAAGCGCTGTGCGCGTAAACGGGGCGCCCTCCTGCCGCACAGCTCTCGCAGCCCAGCTAGCCTCCGCCCACCCTGCAGGGCGCCCTGCGGAGCAGAGCGGAGCCGGAGCAGGGCACCGCGCATCTGGCCCCGAGCGAGCGGCGGGGCGGCACCTGCGCGCCGGGCGCGGCCGCGGGCGGCAGCTCGCCCGGGCCCGCGTAGCGCAGCGCGTACAGCGGCGCGGCCACGGGGCCAAACACCTCCTCCACGCGCCCCAGCACCGCGCGGCCCTCCGCCAGCACGAGCACGGAGCCCTCGTCGAACACGCGGCCGCCCTCGGGCGCCTGCACCGCCGCGGCGCGCGTCACGCGCGCGCTGCGCAGGACGGCATCGCTGCGCCGGTTCTCCCTTGTATAGCGGTCGCAGCAAGGGACCGGGCACTGCAGCACAGTGGCCATCGCCCAGCCCTACTGTCAAAGCGCGCGCTCCAAAGAACAAACCCCTGCACTGGACCGGCATGGGGATGCCGCAGGCATTAGCAAGCTCGACCGTCTCCGGAACGCGCGCAGGGAGAGGGATCCAACCTCACCCTAGCACAGGCTGCGAGGCCGCGGCCGCGCGGCGGCGCGCCTGCACGACGAGCATGCCCGATGGAACGGCGCGCAGGGAGGGGGACCCAACCCTACTCTAGCACAGGCCGCGAGGCTGCGGCCGGGCCACGGCGCGCCTGCACGACAAGCATGCCCTCCAGCACGGCGCTCAGGCGCCCGGCGGGCACCAGCGCGTCGTCGGCCGCCACCTCCACGTCCAGCGGCACCGGGGGCGGCTTCCGCTCGGCTGCCTCCCTCGCCTCCCTGCGGCCGAGGACCATGTCACTCTGCTGGCCGCGGGCGCAGCGGGAGCCTCCAGATTGCGCACGTGACCGGTGCCCCCCTTCGTGTCTAGCCCCCTCTCTGCCTGCTCGAGTCCTCAGACGCTCAGTGTGAGCCAGCACACCTGCAGGTCTCAGCATCGCACCAGCCCTGGCGGTCAAGTCAGACTAAAACTCCCTGTGGCTCCCTGCGGCTGCATGAGCAGCGCGCAGTGCCGGCAGAGTGGTCCCGCATGTCCTCCAGCGTGCCGGCCGGCTGCGTGCGCCACAGCCGCACAACAGCACCCGCCCTGTGCGGGAGCTGCTACCTGCCAGGTTCAGGACAGCCCGCGTGCACCCGCCGCCACGCTCGCCCTCCCTGTCACAAGACCTGGACAGCGGCACCAGGGCCGGGGTAGAATTTAGATACCCTATCCTACGCCGCACCGCGCGGCCTCCTGCGCGTCCGCCCCGTCCTCGTCCATGGCGGCGAGCTCCGCGCGCAGCGCCGCGGCGTCCACCGGCGGCCCCGTCACCTATAAAGTTGATCATTGGTTCTTCAGTGCACCTAAAACTATCTCAGCTTTATGGTGTAAGTCAAATACAGGCGCAAGAAATGGGTGAAATGAAAGAAAATTTTTGCAATTTAAAAAGATAAAAGTATATATAAAAAGTCTTCACCTGCTCGTCCTCCTCCGAGGACGTGAAGGCCGATGAGGAGGAGGTGGATGCCGCAGAGGAGGTCGACTCCGCCTCTGATTCGACCTCAGACTCCGCCGCCTCGCCCACGCCGGGCGCCTGCGCCGGGCGCCGACAAGGTGCGCACGTGGGATGCGCGCACCCGCGCCGCGCCTACAGGTTGTGCACGCATGATGCCGCATCTCGCGCCGCGCCGACATGCACAATCACTGCGCATGGTGGGCTGCAGACAGCGCAGTCCAGAGCCGGCTTCCAGCGGCCGCGCTCCAGCGGCCGCACTCACGCCGGCCGGCGCCAGGTGCCAACCAAAAACTAGAGCACCACGGCGCTGCTCGGCGCACCTGGCTGGGCCCGCGAGCGGGCGCCGCTGCCGGCGGGCTGCCCGGCCGTGCATCCTCCGCCTCCATCGCCGCCGCACCGCCCGCTGCGCCGACCGCGCTGGGGCGCGCCGCCGCCGCGGCGGCGCCGTCGACAGACGCCCGTGCGCCCGGCCCCGAGCTGGCCGCGGCCACGGGGCCCGCGCCCGCGTCCGGGGCGGCGCGCACGCCGTTGACCGGCGCGATGCGCACGCGCACATGGGCACCGCCCTCCACGGAGAGCGCAACGCTGACCGCACGCTCGCCGCGCGCGGCGGCGGCGGCGGCGGCGGGCGGCCCATGAGCAGGCGGCGCGCTGATGGGGGCCGCGTCCCCCGCGCCCGCTGCGCTCGCCCCCGCGGGCGCGGCGCCATCGCGCGCGCCCGCCTCCGGCGGCGCCGCGGCCGGGCGAGCTTGCGCGGCGGCGCCTGGCGGGTGCTCGGCCTTGCCCTCCGCGCCCGGCGGGTGCCCGGCCGTGCCTTCATCGTCCTCCTGCAGGCAGGCGGCTCGGCGTTGAGCCCCAGGTGCCTCAGCATGCGCCAAATTGTAGTCATTTGGCAGGGACACCGTCACGCTTCAGAAGCAGCGCGCTGTCAACCTTGGCGGCTTGGCGAAGCCTCCTGTAGGCAGGTCACGCACTGCTGGCTGCCAGAAACACCAGAGCGGGCTGCCATGGGGGCCGCGCCTCGGATTCCGAGTCAGAGGCGGAGCTCACGGAGGCGGCCGCGGCGCCGAACGGCGCGACCGCGAGCGCCTCCAGCGCCGCCGCGGCCGCGGCGGCGGCCACCTCCAGGTCGTCCACGCTGGGCAGGTCATAATCCAGGGCCTCCGGCGGGGCCTGCACGCGGTTAGGTTTTAGGTTGCTAGGTTGTCCGCGCCTCCCAGCGCTGCGGCGGCCCCGCGCGCGGCTCGGCGCGTTTTGCAGGTGCGCGCTAGCAGGCGTGCTGCACCGCCGTTCAGCTGGTGCAGCCTCTTGCTGCGGTGAAGCCCGCAGACATGGCGTGAAGCGCAAGCGCCGGGAATGCAGTCGTGCAATGTGTCGGCCAGCCGCACCTCGTCCGGGCGCTCACGCTGCCACTGCCGGCGCGGAGTCGCCGGGGCCGAGTAGGACTCGCCGGCGGCATAGGCGGCGGCGACGCTCATGTCGCTGCCGCAGCCGCCGGCGGGCGGCGCGCCGCCGCCGCGCTTCTGCATCCTGGCTGTCACTTGGTCTCACGCATATACCTGCGCACCCAAGGCAATGCTGCTGCAGGCCCCGGGATGTATGATGCAGGACTCACACGACAAGCAGGACCGGCAGAGGGCCAGTGCTCACCGTTCAAGCCCCTCTTTCGTGCAAGCACGCTCCCTGGCGCAATGTGCTTGAGGCCAAGGCCATGAATGTGCACTCACTCAACTCAACAGCCGCGTGCTGCCTGTGTTATTCTGCAGTATGCGCTGCGTCCCCCAGCAACTGTGACACCTGGGCACTTTTCCCAAGCTGGTACTTCTTGGGCACAGCCAAGCTTGGCAAGCTTGGCAACTTGAGGGTCGAAAGCTCTGCAGGGTTTGATGCCAGGGACTCAGCAAGGGGGAGATGAGCAAGGCTGAAGTACAGCATCAGCCGCGCTTGTCAGATATTCAGATGGTCCAGTGTGTCCTGCACAGCAGCTGGCACAGCAGTTCAGCCACCGCTCAGTGTTGCTGAGGCTAGCTGCTGAGTGCGGTGCCCGCATTCCCAAAGGCGCTTTTTTGAAGACGTGCATGCTGAGCGGAGGACTGACGCTTGTCAAGCACTAGGCGCAGCTGTATCTTTCAGCCCGTGGAGGCGCATCTGCGCCAAGGGGCCCCACACAACCTGTCAACAACAGCACTGCACCGTCGGCGCGCTGCAAGGCCGCGCCATGAAGGTCAGCTATGACCTTCTCAACACGTGTGCTGTTGAGACGCCTGGGGCCGCACTGCCGGCGGACGAGAGCGAGCGCCTGGCCGCGCTCGGCGAGCTGGACCTGGTGGACCATGACGATCCGGCGCTGGAGTCGCTGTGCAACCTGCTGACAAACCTGTTCAAAGTGCCGCTCGCGGGTGCGTGCCCCCCACCTATCACCTCCCCTTCATGTGCATTTCGCCAGACTCATATTGCCATACTCAATTGCAGCACGCCGACCAGGCTTGGGGCGAGGAGGAGAGCCTGATTGTGCGGGCGCGCGTTGCCGAAGCATTGCCGGTCCATGACTTGCTCACGCGTTGGGAGACCTTGCCTCAGCAAGCGCGTCGCGCTGACAAGCGCCTGGCCTGAGCTCGGCACTCTTGAGGACTTGCCTGCTCCGCGCGCGCGCAGTCGTGGCCGTGGTGGAGCGGGCCACCACCAGCCTGAAGGCTGGGCCGGCCAACGGCCTCGGGCGCATGCCCCGGGCGCACTCGATGTGCGCCTACACGCTGGTGCCGCCCGAGCCGGAGATGCTGGTCGTCGAGGACTGCCTGGCGGACCGGCGGTGCGCTCCTGCGCCTGTAGGGTAAGGTGTAGGGTAGGTGCTGGTCGGGGAGGACTGCCTGAGGACCAGCGTTGTGCTGCAGGGCCTGCTTCTCCTGTAGCTTTGGCCTGCCCGCCACCGCCTCAGCCTGCCCACCACCGCCCCAAATATGCGCGCTCAACAAGAGTGCCAAAGGCAGCGCCCGGCGCCCTTTGCGAGCGCCCATGCCAGCGAAGGAAGCGGCCACGCGCGCCGGCACACAGCGCGCGCCTCGCGCAGCCGCCTGCTTTATATAGCTGCTGCGCTGCTTTGGCGAATGCTCAGCGCTGCAGCGCGAGGCCGCGCGCCGCGCGCGGCAGGTTCATGCGCAATGCGTTCGTGATGCACCCGCCGCACGTGCGCTTCTACGCCGGCTGCCCGCTGCTGTCCTCGACTGGGCACCGCCTCGGCTCGCTCTGCATCGTGGACACCGCGCCGCGGCGCCTGGGCGCGGACAAGCTGCGCATGCTGTCCGGCTTTGCGGACCTGGCGGTGCGGCAGCTGGAGAAGCGCGTGGCGCTGCGGCGGCAGCTCACCAGCAACCGCAAGCGCGCGCCCT
>JAABUO010010592.1_pt1 | contig 10184 bp, 10 predicted proteins | sample 5559291 | NCBI WGS metagenome assembly JAABUO01 (sample SAMN10711878, study PRJNA513372) | rock metagenome | isolation source: Antarctica rocks | place: Antarctica: Victoria Land, Finger Mt sud
CGGTTCATGCGGTTGCGGTGTGGTACGGCGAAGGCACACCACCACCGCGGCCGTCCATCAACTGCTGGGACGTGAACTTCGAGACCCGCACAAGCAACGCCACCGGCGATCTCGCGGCGACGTGGGCTGACGGGCGCGAGACGAACCAGGATTACCCGTTCCAGCAATTCCTGAAGGCAGCGCATCCCGATGATGTGCTGACGATGACGCGGTTGGCGAACCGGTTCGTGGGCGCCGACCCTGGGATGTTGCTGGGAATGCGCTGGTCGGTGCGCCGGGGTGCGGACGGGTGGACACCCTTGCAGTCCTACGGCCGCTACCTCATCGATGACCGCGGCGATCGCCTGTGGCGCGGGCACAGCATCGATCTGACGGACGCCGATGATGCGCACGTCCCGGTGCGGGCGTTGTTCGGGCAGCTCTGGGCAGGTCAGGATCAGCAGGCGGCGATCGTGGATCTCATCGACCCCTATGTCGTGCGCTGGTTGCATGAGGGCTTACCGATGATCGCGTGGCCCGAGGATGGGTGGCTACAGACGATCATCCACCCCGATGATCAGCACCCACCGGAGTTCGCGGTCGATGCCTTGGCGCAGCTGCCGGTTGAGCAGTCCGCGTCCGTGCAGCTCCGGCTGCGGGCCAATGACGGTGGTTGGGTGCGCACAGATGTTGTGGCCATCCCACTGGCGAAACCGACGAAAGACTCGGCACCGGCGATAGCCGTTTTCACCCAGGCGAAGGAGCAAGGGTGACTAAGGAGCAGAGCGCGGCAGAGGCGGGAGCGGCGGCGTATTCGCCGAAACTTTTGAGGCTGTATGACGCCGCGGTGGTGTACGCGTCGAACAGTTTGCTGTGGCAATGCTCTCGGCACGTCCTGCTGGCCAACTACCAGGCGAACCTCGGCAAACGGCACCTCGATATCGGCCCTGGCACAGGCTGGTACATCGACCACGCCGATCCCACCCTGGACTCACTGACCCTGCTCGATCTGAACCCGAACAGCCTCCATGCCGCAGCGTCGACCCTGGCCAGGTATGAGCCAATGCAGGTGCGGGGCAATGTCCTGGACCCGTTACCAAACACCTTGAGGAATCTGGATTCGGTGGGTGCGAACTTCCTGTTTCACTGCGTGCCGGGCGACTGGTCGGTCAAAGGGAGAGCATTCGGAGAGGTCGCGAAGGCGCTGGCCCCGGAAGGAAAATTTTTCGGGGCCTCGATACTCGGCTCCGGTGTGCAGCCGACCGTAGCCGCCCGCGGTGTCATGCGGCTGTATCAGCGCCTAGGCATATTCCACAACAATGCCGACACGGTCGAGGGCCTACGGGCAGCGTTGAGCCACTCTTTCGCGGACGTCCACATCCAGGTGGTGGGCTGCGCCGCGGTGTTCCAAGCGGCACAGCCCCGGTAGCCGCGACGGATCGCAGGATCAACGCCCGCGCCCGCGTCGGTCGGTGAGGATCGCCCGAACCTGGGCCCGCCCTGCCCCGTTGAGTGCGGCCCGGCCGATTGTGCGGGCTTCGGTGGCGGCGGCGAGCTGTGCGGGTGCTGCGGCGATGCGTTCGGCGGCGGCGGCGGTTTCGGCGGCGGCGTGAGCGTCGCGCCACAGGGTGGGGCGGTCACCGATGTCACCGCGGTGCAGCAGGGCGAGGAGGTACTTGACGGGGTTGCGGGGTGTGTCATAGACCCGGAACCCGGTGGTGGTCACGTCGGTGAGGTGCTGGACGACGTCGCGGGCCGTCCACCCGGCCTGAGCCCAACGGGTGAGTGCCGCCGTGTAGGCGTGCGGGGAGTACCGCCGAATCCACCCGGGACACTCCGGATGCGCCCGCAACGCTTTGCTCAGCGCCAACCCGACCCCCCCAGGGTCGTACACCCCCTCCCGAACCCTTCCTCGTGTCGATGCGCGGCGCGGAGCGCCGTCCGCTGATCCCGAAGGGTGGTCTGCACCGGTAGAAACCCCCCTCTCTTCGAGAGAGGGGGTAGAGACAAGACCACTGTGTGGAGGGGTGCCATCTGATGGTTGACCTGCGCCGATGCGCACCGGGTTATCCACAGGGTGGGTGCGGGTGTGGTGCAGGGCGTACACGGCGGTCCAACCACGGTTTTTGTCCCCGCGTTCGGCGGAGTCCAACCGCTCCAGCAGGGTGCGTTGGCGCCCTGCTTGGACTTCGGTGGCGAGCCCGACGAGGCGGAGGAAGGTACGGGCCCGGCTGATGGTGCGCTCACCGCGCCCGGTGGCCGCGGTCATGCCCCGCTCGGCACCGCTCTGCCCGAGCAGGGGCCCGCTGTTGCGGCCAGTGGCGAAGTCGGCCGCGGCCGCGTGCGCGGCGGCCACCGCCAGGACAGCAGGCAACGAGATACCGCCACCCGTCGTGGCGACGAGTTGGTGGCGTACCAGCAGGTAATGCCTGCGGTAGACCCGCTCGACGTGCTCGATCCACCGCCGGGCGGAACACCAGCACGGCACACGTGCATACGCGCCTGGTGAGACCGGCCGACGTAACAACGGGCGTAGCGGCACCGCCCCGTGAGCGTCGCGGTGGCCCGGGGGTCGCGAGGCAGCAGCTGGGCCGCGGGGCGGCCGTTTCCCCCGCTCGCCGACACGCGCGGGTTTGGATTGATCCAGATATGGACTGGTTTCAGGGTAAGAGGTACCCTCAGACAAGGCGCTCAAGCCAAGTCCCTTCGGGGCAGTGCACCAAGCCAGCGAGCTACCAACTCGTCGGCCCTAGCTGGATCCGAACCCTCCCTTGCCGGGGAGGGTTTTCGGCGTTCTAGGGGCTACCTGGTGCGGGTGTGAAGTTATGCGTGCGGCTGCGCCGCTCACGTCACGCGCTCGTTGGCAGTACCTCCTGATCAGATGCGGGCAGGAGGCTCAGGCCAAGACGGAGTGCCTGCTCGACGACCCACCAGTGGTGGGCGCCTCGTGCTTCAACGTCTTGGTTGATGGCGTCGACGACATCTCGACTGATTTTGGCGAAGAGTGCCGTCGTGGGTCTGCCTCGCGGCCGAGTCTTCCGACTCATCCACTCGACCGTTGATAGCTGTACCGCGGTGTCTGCGTGACCGGGGTCTGTCTCAAAGCCAGGCGGCGGCAAGAGCGGTAGCCCGACGCGGACTGCGTGCTCGAGCACCCATCGCAGTTGTGTCCCTCGTTCGGCAGCAACCCTCCGGACCGCCATGGCAACCGCTGGGTCTATTCGCACGCAGATGCCCTCCCTGTGTTCGAGGGCCTGACGGCTGACGGGGGACATATCGATATCTCACACCCTCTACAAGAGGACTCGGCGGAGCGACACGCCGACAGTCGGTGAGAAATACTAGTAATCTTATTTCCTAGCGTTGAGGCGATCCGTAACGGCGTCGTACGTCTGGTGCCAGATCGACCGAACCCGGTCCTCAGAGACGTTGTATAGAGCGGCGAGAACCCGGACGTGATCGTCGTTCACTGCCCGGAACCCACGCTCCATGTTGCCGACGATCGCCGTCGCAACCTGGAGATGCTTGGCCACTTGGACCTGGGTGAGGCCGGCCTGGGCACGGAGGTCTCCAATCCGCAGGTCGGCCTCACGGATCGGAGCCAAGTCGGCCGCAGACAGCTTTAGCGTATGGGCAAGTGCGGCCAGCATTGCTGGCGTTGGCTTGCTACGTCCGGTTTCCCACATAGCGACTGCCTGCTGCGAGACACCCAGGAGGCGGGCGAGTTCGTCGACCCGTAGCCCGGCGTCCGCGCGGGCCATGCGGAGAACAGAAGAGGAGAAGCCTCGAACGCCGCTGCGGGGCATGGCTTCTCCTTGGTTCTGACTCCTCTCGGGCTCGGTCATTATTGCTCCTCCTGGACGCTCGCGATGGTCATCGTGTGTTATTTACTTGTAGGGTATGATTGAATCAACCTACATGAGAAGCGTCGCCTGGTCGGGGTGCGAGCAGCGAAGGTGGTGGGGAGTCGTGTGCGCAGGGTGTGATGGCACATACACTGTGTGGCGATCCCGGCGTACGGGGTCGTTCCCGCGGCTTGTTGCCCTCGGCCCGGATGACGCTAGGAGAGCTCTTTACTGGGCTCTCTTCCCGATCATTCGGAGGCAGAGTCGTGGCCAGTGATGAGAACAATCGGGTGGCTCGTCGGGGTCCGTCGTGGGCGCCTGTTGCTGCGGCGGGGACACGGGCACCGAGTCCTGTTGTGAGCCCTCGGCCGCCTGTGAGTCCAGTCCCGCCTGTGAGTTCGGCGCGGGTTGTGGTGGAGCGGGCGCCGTTGCGGGTGGCAGAGGCTGGGGGCCGATCGCAGCCGCCTGCGGCAGTGGGGCCACAGGGGGAGCGCGCGAGAGCCGACGCAGGGATGGGTGGCGTCGCACCGTCGTTGCCGGTGCCGAGGCCACCGGTGGCAGCGAGCCCACCAGCTCGCGAGTTTGACTCCGTTGAGCCCGGCTACAGCACAGCACCGTGGGAAGCCTGGGAAGCGCTACGCCTGGACGGGGGCACCGCGATGGGCACCTGGTGGCGGGATCACTGCGGCCCCCAACTCGGGGTGCTGATGAACGGGGAAGAAGGCCCCCTGCACCTGTGCAAACCCGACCAGCACGGCGGCATCCCCGCCCCGCTGAAATCCACCCCCACCCCACCGGAGTGGTGGGGTCCGCCGCGAACCTGACCCCCGGCTGAATCCGGGGCATACAGGCAGTATCTGCCCACGGCGCGGACCTTGGCGCGCTAAGAAGGCGGGCCCTCCGCTCGACCGGCAGGGGTTCGCTTACGGGCCAACCGCCCAATCATCGCGCCCGCAGCCTTCGACCCACGGAGGTAGGCTTTCCTGTGCGTATTCTTGGGGTTTCTGTTCATGGTGTTGGCGGCTTGAAGGACGCCAACGTGAACCTGCCCGACAGTCCGGTAGCCGCTCTTGCCGGAGCTAACGGCACCGGCAAGAGCAAGTTCCTCGCGTGCCTCCTGTCGCCCTGGACCGGAGCTATCCCGGCTTCTCGTAGCGCTAACGACTTTGCCGAAGTGTCGGTGCACCTTGCGATTACCGATACAGAACAGAGCGCCCTCCAACAGCTCTCACATGCGATGAACTGGGGCGACGCTAGGCCACCTGAATCCTTCAGCGTCATCATCCGACAGAACCCGCCGGCGGGTACGCAACGCGACTCTGTCCCACCTATGTCAGTCCTCACGCAATTCGCTCAATATGTACCGCTGCTGCAGGCCCAGCCGAGTCTGGACGTCCTCTTCTTACCGGCGGAACGGCGGCTACTGCCAGCCAGCACTACCGGGATTGATCTCAATCAACTCAGCGATGCCCTCGCTATGCAGATGACGGTGAACGCGCGTGGCTCCGTTCAGAGTTATGGTCGTCTCGATGACTCCGAATTTGAGCAGTTCGCCAAAGCGCTGTGCGTCGCCGCACAGCTTGCCGATGATCCGGACGATCAGCCCGCAGGTGAACGTCCCCGTATCGAGTGGGATGTCTTCGTTGAAACAGTCAACAGTCTGATAGCACCCAAGCGTCTGCTGCCGCTGACGAAGCGACACCCGGAGAACCTACGCATCGCCACGTCCGATGGATACCAACACGCCGTTCAAGATCTCAGCAGCGGCGAACGCCAGGCGTTGATCATTATTAGTCGTATTCTCCGGGCCGGCTCCGGCCATAGCGTCGTATTGATCGACGAACCCGACGCCTACCTGCACCCGCATCTCAGCCGCAGGCTCGCGCTGGCGCTCGAACAGGCGGTCGGCCCCGACGGTCAACTGATTGTCGCCACGCACAGCCCTGCCGTGCTGGACACCGTCTCGCCTTCCTCGATTATCCGGCTATCCCATACAGACGCGCCGAGACTTGTCGTCGACGAATCCGAGCGGCTCGAGGTTTATAGAGAGGCCGGGTTCCGAGCCAGCGCGCTCACGCAGTCCGACCTCCTGGTGATTACCGAGGGCGACAGTGATGCGACGTTGTTGCCGCTTTTGCTGCCGGACCTGGCACGTGCCACGCTTCGCTCTGTGGGAGGCCGCAGCTCCGTGCTGGCCGATGTTGCACGGCTCCGCCCCTACGCGCTGCCCGTACTTGGCGTGGTTGACGGTGATGTGCTACCACCTGCCGTACCGGATGTTCTCGCTGACGTGGTTATAGTCTGGGAAGCAGGCGACATCGAAGGAATGTTCTTATCCGACGATGCTGCGCTCGAAGTAATGGTCGAACGTGGACTTGTTAAGTCGCCGTACGATTCCGTCGCGAGCCTGCGTCTTCTGCTCGACGAGCTCTTAGCCGCACAACAGGAGAGTTTAGTCGCTGAGGTGGCTCAAAACCTCCTGCGGCAGCGGCGCGGTATGGAGTGGCCGACGCCAAAAGGTGACCGCGCGATTGATCGACTTCGCCAGGCCGTGCAAGGCATGGCGACCCCCACCGAGAGCGACCTCGACAGCTGTCTGCAAGAGGCCCGCGAATTGTGGGCGCAGAACGAAGGAACGCTGTGGCGCATCGTCCGGGGTAAGTACATATTGCCCCTGTTCACACAAAAGGCCAGCATGATGACTGGGGGTCAGGCCCTTCTTGAGGCTATCGCCCGTGCGCGTCCCGCCCTGTCAAGGCTTCAGCCGTTCCGAGAGGCCGTAGCAGAGGCGCTCGGTTCGTGCGCGCCGTCGTGACCAGCACGTAGAGATGGTCGGTGGGGGATCCTCGTGCGGTCACCGAGAACGCCGGATTCGCGTGAGATAGCGTTCCGGCGTGACGTTAAACCATGTGAGACGCGGAAGCGGCAGCCCGCTGTTGCTCGTGCACGGTCTGGGCGCAGGGTGGCGATCTTGGACCCCGATTATCGAGGAACTGGCGGAGCGCCGTGAGGTGATCGCTGTCGACCTACCCGGGTTCGGCCAAACGCCACCTTTGACCGGCAAGGTCTCGATCGCCACCCTGACCGACTCCGTCGCGGACTTCATCCGCGAACAGGGGCTGGACGGGGTCGCCACTGTCGGCCAATCGATGGGCGGCCGAATGGTGCTCGAGCTCGCGCGGCGGGGAGTCGGCGGCGACACCGTGGCTTTAGACCCAGGCGGCTTTTGGAGCGACCGCGAGCTCTTCGTCTTCGGCGCCACGCTGCGGCCGTCGATCACTCTGGTCCGAGCGCTGCGCGGCATGTTGCCATCACTGCTCGGCAGCCCCGCGGGAAGGACTTTGCTGTTGGCGCAGTTATCCGCGCGGCCCTGGGCGCTCTCGCGCGAGACCGTGCTGCCGGACGTGCGCGGGCTGGCCGACGCCCCGGCGACTGGCGCCGCCATGGACGCCCTGACCAAAGGGCCCAAGCAGCGGGGCGCCCCGGCAGGCACAGTGCCCGGCCGGGTCACGATCGGTTGGGGGCGTCGTGACTTGGTGACCGTGCCGAGACAGGCCGCACGTGCTACGGAGCTGTTCCCCGACGCGGTGCTGCACTGGTTCGAGCGGTGCGGTCATTTTCCACAATGGGACGCACCGCACGAAGCGACCCGACTGATCCTGGACAGCACCGATTGAGGTCGGTTGCTCTGCCCAGCCGACGACAGCACGCGTCGCCGTAGGCGGATCCTCACTGGGACGGGCGACGCGAAACAGTGTGTGCACGCCGGTAGACGATGTTGAGCCGATGCACCGCGGCGACCTGCGTGCGATCTTCAATGAAGACGCCGAGCTGTACGACCGGGCCCGCCCGGGTTACCCCCCAGCCTGATCCGCGACCTCGGGCAGCTCGCGGGCATCGGACCGGACTCCCGCGTGGTCGAGATCGGGCCCGGCACCGGGCAGGCCACCGCAGCGCTGACGGCGCTCGGTGCCTCCGTCACAGCCGTCGAGCTTGGAGCCGCGCTGGCGGCCGTGCTGCGACGCAAGGACACTGAGGCAGCTACGGCGGAGCGATGAATAGCGGTCGGTACTGATGCGGTCCGTCGTGGTAGTCGTATCGGTTCCACCCGAGCGTCGCCCAGAACTCATCGGCATCTTCGCTCAGCGCGAGAAATCGACGATTCGGGTAGCTCTCGACCAGTCGTCGCGCGACCTCGGCGCCGACGCCCTGGCGCCGGTAAGACTTGGCGACCTCGATGAACTGGATCTCCAGGGCGGTGGCACCTAGCCTCGGAGCGCCGACATGCTTGCTACCGCGAAAGTAGTGGTCCAGCTCGACCCGCGCGACCTCGACGCCGGCGAGTATCGCTTTGACGTAGTGCGGGTCGTCGATCGAGTACGGAGGGCTGTCCCACCAGTCTCCGTTGAACTCCTCGTTCAGCTCGTAGGGCGTCCAGACGTAGCGGTCGTCGCTGGGATCGCGCCGGACGTCTCGGAGTATGAGGTTCACGAGCCCGCCGGTTGCTGCCCGTTGGCGATGACGAACGCCCGGGCAAAGGCATCGTTGTGCTCCATCGCGCGCGTCCACGCCCGGATCCAGTCGTCGAACCGCTCCGCCGTCCGGAACTCGTCTAAGGCGTCCAACGCGGCGGCCAGGTGCCTGGCGCTATCGGCATCGGGCGGCGGCGGGCACTCACGGACGGCCGCGGCCGCACGGGCGACGCGCTCGCGGGCGATGTCGACGGACGGCGCAGCCTCCTCCAGGGTGCCGGTCTTCTTGACCGAGTCGCCGGCGGCGCCGGCCTCCAGCGACATCTGCTCGATGGCCGCGTACAGCTCCTCGAACGCTGGCAGGTTTTCGAGTGCCCAGTTGCCCGTCGGGTTCGCCACCCGCTTACCGTGATCGGTCGCGGTGCCGGATGGGGTCCTGTTCCTGCCCACGGGCGGCCGGTGTTTCCTGCCCGCCGGGTGTGCGGGTGGCGAGCTGTTCGGCGACGCTGCGCGGATGGGACAAGCCCGCCAGTCGGGCGGCCTCCGCACCGTCGGAGTACATGGTGCGCGGCGGGGCAGGTGCTTGCTCCGCCGCGGGGGGCTCCGCGGCGGTGTCGCCTTCGCCGAGCTGGGTGCGGGCGGTGTCGGGGTCGATGCCGGCCCGGTCCAACGCTGAGAGGTAGTCCTCCGCGAAGCCGTCCCTCGAGGGATCGTCGACCTGTTCGAGGTCCCGGTCGGTGCCGGGTTGGTCGGTGCGCGCGGTGTCGCGGTGGGCGGCGGTGTCGTCCCGGACCCGTTGAGGGTCGATGTTCTCCGCGCGCAGCGCCTCGTCCCACGCCTGCGCCGCTACCGGGTTGGTGTCCCGGTGCGCCTCGGCGTCGGCGTAGGCCGCGGCCGTGCCCACCGGGTCCTCGGCCAGGGCGCGCAGCACCGAGCCCGCATCCCGGTCCCTGGTGTCGCCCGGCACCGCCGCTGCGCCGTTGGCCCGGTCCTGCTCGGCGCTGGCGGTGGCCAGCCGCCACTGCAGCACCCGGGCAGCGCTGTCCACACCGCGCAGCGGCCGCATGCTCGCGGCGGCGGCCAGCTGCGTCCCCGGGTCGCCGCCGTTGTTCTCGATGTGGCGCAGACTCGCGCGCAGGGCGGGCCACGCCGGGTCGGTGCGCACCGCCTCGGCCGCGGCCGGAACCGCTGCGGACACCACGTCGCGCAGCCGGGCGTCGTGCTCACCGCTGCCGGGGGTCGCGGCCATCGTGTCCGCGTGTTGCTGAATGTCGCGGCGGCTGAACCCGGCGGGGTTGGGCACCATGCCACCGGGCCGCGATCGTGCTGTCTCCTGCTCCTGCTGCTGTGTGGTGTGGGGGGCACGCTCGGTGTCGGTGGTGCCCGCCCGGTCCGCTGCGGGTTCGGTCCGCGGACTCCCCGACAGTGCCCGCTCCGCGTCGCGGGCGGCGCGCAGTTGCCGTTGCCGCCGCGCGTCGGCCACCGCCAGACCGGCGGACAGCATCGCCCGCGCGACGGTGGCGACCTCGCTGTGCATCTCGTGAGTCTCATCGTGGGGTGCGCTCATGGTGCTGGTCCTTCCTGGTGGTGGTGCCGGTTGCCCGACGGGGTGCTCAGCGTTCCCGGCCCCGTTCCTGGGTCGGGGGCGGTGCCCGGTAGGTGCCCGGCTCGTCGAGATGGGTGAGCTGGGCGAGCTTGAGTTTCTCGTCCGCGAAGCGTTCCTCCAGGGTGCTGCCGAACATCGCGTCGAGTTGTTCCTGGTTGGGCATGAGCACCGGTTTCGGTGGGACCGCAACCGGGGTGGGTGCAACCGGGGCGGGTGCTGTGGGGGCGGTGTAGGGCGCGAGGAGGTCGGCGGCGCGGGCGGTGTCTCGGGCAGTGTCCCGGG
>JAABUO010010593.1_pt1 | contig 10184 bp, 9 predicted proteins | sample 5559291 | NCBI WGS metagenome assembly JAABUO01 (sample SAMN10711878, study PRJNA513372) | rock metagenome | isolation source: Antarctica rocks | place: Antarctica: Victoria Land, Finger Mt sud
CCCGATCGCGAGACGGTCGATCTGCCCGCGCCTCGGTCCGGGTGGCCACCCGGACCGAGGCGTCCCGCTTCCGCGGAACGGCAGAACTCTACCCTCTCCTCAACAGACAATCACGAGCAGGCAGCTCCCCCGGCTCTATGCTCCGATTGCGGATGTCCTCCTCCACGATGGCCGCGACCGGATGAACCGGCTTCGTTCGGTCAAGCTCGTCTTGATGGAGGTTGGGCGGTCGGGCCAGGGATACTGGGGTTGGGGCGAGCAGCATTGGCTCGACCTGGTCGACCGAACGCAAGTGCTGCCGAATACAGCTATGATGCCCCAGCTGACGGCAGTGGCTTACCTCCTGTGCGGGGTCAGGCGCTTTTACGGTCTCAAGCGCAACATCACCTTGGCGGCAACGGCACGTCTTGTGTTCGGCCTCGAGGTGTTCAACCTGGAGGCCGAGCGCCTCATGGCGTCTCTTGGCCGGGTCGGCTTCAAGTGTTCCACCCTGCCGTCGTTCATGCCGTCCATCGTCGCGGCGGCGGCGCTAGAGGGCGGCGACCCGCGATTGGAGAGCTTCAGCAAGAAATTGCTGGAGCGCACGCGCGAACTTTACGCCGGCCGGATCGGCAAGCGGATCATCATGCTGTCCAACGGCTTGGCGGCGCTCGGCATCGCCAGCGACCAGATCCGCTTCCGCTTATACCAATCCCGTGGGGCCTCGAAGCCAACGACATTAACCCTGAGTGGATGAGCTGGTGCCGGCGCTGGTTGGAGACCTCCACCCCGCGCGAGGGGTCCCGACGGGCGACCTACAACACGCTGATGCGGATCGGAATCTGGCTGGGACGGGCACACCCGGAGGTCACGGGGCCGGGGCAGTGGACCGTGGATCTTTGCGCCGATTATTTTGCCGCGATCGACAGGCTCGCCGTGGGCGGCTGGGCTGGGTCCTCGTTTGACTACCGGATGGTCCCGACGGCCGGCAAGCCGCTGCGGCCGAGCTCCAAAGTGGCCTTGTATCAGGCCATGCGCCGCTTCCTCGTGGATGCGCAGAATTGGGAGTGGGCGACGGTCCGGTGCAATCCGCGCTATCACCTGTCCACTCCGCGGACGATGCAGCGGCTGATCGCGGTAAACCCTCGAACCATCGACGACGCGGTGTGGCTGAAGCTGACCTGGGCGAGCCTGAACCTGGAAGCGTCGGACCTGGTGCAGGACGGCCGCTACCCGTTTGAGTTGCTCAAGGCGATGGCCGTGATCTGGACCCACGCGGGCCTGCGCAGCAACCAAATCATCCGGTTGCGCCTGGGCTGCGCACGGCCCCAGGGAGACGACGTGATCGACCATCCGGCACTCCCGTCCTAGCCGGCAAGCTATGCTGGCTCGACGTGCCGGCCGGCAAGACGTCCACGGCTTACACCAAACCGGTGAACGGCATGGTGCTCACATATATTGAGGCGTGGCTGCAGGTGCGGCCGCAACAACGACCGATGCTCGACCGGCGGACGTCGGAGCGGATGAATTACCTGTTCCAGCTCCGCAACCGCACGGTAAACCGGCACATGGTGAGCAATACGCTGATTCCGACGCTGTGCGCCAAGGCTGGCGTGCCCGCGCACGACAGCACGGGCCCGATCACCAGCCACCGCGGCCGTGCATCGGCCGTGACGATGCTCGCCAATGTGCCTCGTGGCATGTCCGTGTTTGAGTTGGCGAAATGGTGCGGGCACCAGAGCCCGCAGTCGACGATGAGCTACATAAGATCGAAGCCGACTCAGCTCGCAAGCGCCTTCGCCAAGGCTGATGAGGCCGCCCATATGATTGCAGTCGTAATCGATCAGGAGGCGATCACCAGCGGCGCGGTACGGGACGGGGCACCATGGAAGCACTACGATCTGGGCCACTCCTACTGCAGCGACGCGTTCTGGAGCACCTGCCCTCACCGAATGGCCTGCGCCGGGTGCTTTTTCAACGTCCCGAAGCAGTCCGCCAAAGGCTTGGTGTTGGCCGCCCAGCAATCGGCGGCCCGCTTGCTTGAAGAAGTTTGGCTCAGCCCGGATGAACGCGCGGCCGTGCAAGGCGACTTGGGAGCTTTGGAAGGAATGCTGAAGAAACTACGGACCGTACCGGCCCTGGATGGGCGAAGCCGAGAGGAGATCATGTCCAGCCAGCCTGGTGATGCAGCCTCGCGACCTGTCGGCGAGTGGGCTTGAGTAAAGCTTTGACAAGACACGATTCGAGAGTTTCGTGACACAGGTGCGCTCAGGCCCTGTGTCGAACGTCACCGCTGCGCAGACCGAGGCGCTGGCTGGGTTGGTGGAGCGGGTCACATTCCATAACGTTGACAGCGGATTCTGCGTGCTGCGGGTCAAGGCCCGCGGCCAGCGCGACCTGGCGACCGTTGTTGGACACGCCGCCACCATCGCGGCCGGCGAGTGGGTGCAGATGAGCGGCACCTGGATCAACGACCGCACCCATGGCCTCCAGTTCAAGGCCGCCTTCCTCAAGGCGAGTCCGCCCACCACGCTGGAGGGCATCGAGAAGTATCTCGGCTCAGGTATGATCCGTGGCATTGGCCCGGTTTACGCCACCAAGCTGGTGCGGGCGTTCGGCGCGGCGGTGTTCGAGTTGATCGAGCAGGAGCCTTCCCGCCTGCGCGAGGTGACCGGCATCGGACCCAAGCGGGCTGCCCGCATTATCGCCGGCTGGGCCGAGCAGAAGGTGATCCGGGAGATCATGCTGTTCCTGCACGCCAACGGCGTGGGCACCTCCCGCGCGGTGCGTATCTATAAGACCTACGGTGCCGACGCCGTGCAGGTCATCACCGAGAACCCCTATCGCCTCGCCCGCGACATACGCGGCATCGGCTTCCGCACCGCCGACCTCGTGGCCAAGAAGCTCGGCATCGAGCCTACGGCCACCATCCGCGTGCGAGCTGGCATCTCCTTCGCGTTGGCCGAGGCGACCGGAGAGGGCCATTGCGGCCTGCCGGTAGAGGAGCTGACCACCTTGGCCGGCAAGCTGCTCGAGGTTCCGACCGAGCTGATTGAGGCCGCCCTCGTCCTGGAACTGAAGGCAGGAGACGTGGTGTCCGACAAGCTCGACGGGCGACCTTGTGTGTTCCTGGCCGGGCTATACCGGGCCGAGCAGGTCATTGCCGAACGGCTGCGCTTCCTCGCCCAAGGAACCCCGCCTTGGCCGCGAATTGACGCCGACAAGGCCACCCCCTGGGTGGAGGGCCGGACGGGGCTAGCCCTGGCCCAGAGCCAGAAGGAGGCATTGCGGCTGGCGCTGCGATCGAAGGTGCTGGTCGTCACCGGAGGCCCGGGTGTCGGCAAAACCACCCTGGTCAACTCCATCCTGAAGGTGATCGGGGCCAAGGGGGTCGAATTGGCGATGTGCGCTCCCACGGGGCGTGCGGCCAAACGCCTATCGGAGAGCACCGGCCTGGAAGCAAAAACCATTCACCGCCTGCTGGAGAGCGATCCCAAGACGGGTGGTTTCAAGCGTTCCGATGAGCGTCCGTTAAACTGCCAACTGCTGGTGGTGGATGAGACTTCCATGGTGGACGTGCCATTGATGCGCGCCCTGCTCAAGGCTCTACCGGACGAGGCGGCGCTGCTCCTGGTGGGCGACGCCGACCAGTTGCCCTCCGTTGGGCCGGGACAGGTACTCGCCGACATCATCGCCTCCGCCGCCGTGCCGGTGGTGCGGCTGACGGAAGTGTTCCGCCAGGCCGCGGAAAGCCAAGTCATCGTCAACGCGCACCGCATCAACCAAGGCAAGATGCCGGTACTGGAGGCGAAGGATGCCTCGGACTTCTTCTTCGTGGATGCGGCCGACCCCGAGGAGGGTGTGCGCAAACTGCTGGCCGTGGTCGGCGATCGCATTCCTAGCAGGTTCGGGCTGGACCCAGTGCGCGACGTGCAGGTGCTCTGCCCGATGAACCGTGGCGGCCTGGGTGCCCGCTCGCTGAACATTGCGCTTCAGGTGGCGCTGAACCCGCCTGGCGAGCTGCGGGTGGAGCGGTTCGGCTGGACTTTCTGTCCGGGCGACAAGGTCATGCAAGTGGCCAACGACTATGAGCGCGACGTATTCAACGGCGATCTCGGAGTGATCACCAGCCTGGATTTGGACGAAGCCGAGCTCACCGTCAGCTTCGAGGGACGCGAGGTAACCTACGGGTTCGGCGAATTGGACGAGTTGGTTCTGGCGTATGCCACCACCATCCACAAAAGCCAGGGATCGGAATACCCGGCCGTGGTGATTCCGCTGACGACCCAGCATTATACCATGCTGGCGCGCAACCTACTCTACACCGGCGTGACCCGGGGCAAGCGGCTCGTAGTGCTGGTCGGACAACGCCGGGCTCTGGCCATCGCCGTCAAGAACGGTAGCGGGCGCCGGCGTTGGTCCAAGCTCCAAGAATGGCTCGTGTCTCAATAGTCGACATCGAGCAGCAGACCAGATCAACTCGCAATCGGAGCCGACGCTCTCGCCGCTTGGATCGAACGACCGGGTTCGACCCGAAGCTGCCCCCTTGAGAATGCGGCGTTCGCCCAAAACCGGGCGCTCAAGCAGCTGGCGGCAGTCACCCACTGCGGTGCAGGTTTCGATCGAACAGCGCGAGCATCTCGACCCAGCCGCGCTCGGCGGCGGCATGATCGTACGCGGGGAAATCCGGCTTCATCCAGCCATGCGCGGCGGGGTAGGTTTCGGTGCTGTAGCGCACACCGGCCTCGGCCAGCGCCGTCTCGAGCCGCTCGGCCATCTCAGGCGGGTAGCTGCCGTCGTTCTCGGCTGCGGCGACATAGACTTCGGCCTTGAGCTTTGGCGCGAACAGGTGGGGGCTTGTCGGCGCGTCGGTCGCGAGATTGCCGCCATGGAAGCTAGCTACCACCGCGAAGCGATCGGGGTAGGCTCCTGCCGCGGTAAGCGCCATGCCGCCGCCCATGCAGAAGCCCACCGCGCCGACCTTGCGGCCCGCAGCGTCGTTGCGCGTGTCGAGGTAGGCGAGCAAGGCCTCTGTATCTTCGGCTGCCTTGTCGTTGCCGGTCGTGGCCATCAACGGACCGAGTATGGCGCGCACGTCGCCCGCGAAGACCTCCTTGGGCACAAACGGGCCGTAGCGGCCGTAGCGGTAGAAGAGGTCTGGTAGCAGCACGACGTAGCCGGCGTCCGCGAGCCGTTGCGCCATGTCGAGCACCGCCGGCCGGACCCCGCCAGCGTCCATGTAGAAGATCATCCCAGGCCACGGGCCGCCGCTAGCCGGGATCATAACGTGCGAAGGGCAATCCCCATCGCGCGTCCGGATGGTGACTTGCTCGTTCGGCATCATGTGCTCCTCGACCATTGTTCGAAGTGTCTGCTTCGGATCACCCATGACCGCAAGCGGACGGACTGCAGTCCACCCTTTGTTGCTGTAGAACCGTCCGCGGCTGGGCCGGACGCCTCGACCCGACTTTTTGCATATGGCGCACTTCAAAAGCGAATACGTGCTCGACATTGCATTCCACATAAACACCTGGCGCGGCGCCGACATCGGCCACATCCGCCGCTTCACCCGGGATTTTCCCGGGGCGGCGCAGATCCGGCTGGAAGAGAACTTTCGCTCCACGGCCCACATGCTCGATGCCGCCAACGCGGTGATCGCCCAGGACCGCACCCGCCTCGGCAAAACGCTGTTTGTGTTTCGGCGTGGAAAAGGACCCCCTTAGCGGGGTGATCGGCGTCCAAACGGGACCCCTCTGATGGCGGGGTTCACGGTGGCTTCCGGGATGATCGGGGGCCGAGTTTGGGATGTTGATCGTGGAGACGATCGCGAAGATCCGTCGGGCGTATTTTGTTCAAGGGAAGGCGATCAAGGCGATCTGCCGCGAGCTGCGCGTCTCGCGGAAGGTGGTGCGGAAGGTGCTCCGGTCGGAGGCGACGGAGTTTCGCTACGAGCGCGAGGACCAGCCGCTGCCGCGGATCGGTCCCTGGCAGGACAGCCTCGATGGGTTGCTGACGGCGAACGAGACAAAGCCGCACCGGGAGCGTCTGACGCTGATCCGTGTGTTCGAGGCGCTGCGCGGCCTCGGCTACGAGGGCGGCTACGACGCGGTGCGGCGCTATGCACGGAGCTGGCAACGTGACCGGGCGGCGACGTCGGCCAACGCTTTCGTTCCGCTAAGTTTCGCCCCAGGCGAGGCGTATCAGTTCGACTGGAGCCACGAGGTCGTGCTGATCAACGGCACGACGGTGACGGTCAAGGTCGCGCATGTCCGGCTATGCCACAGCCGGATGCTGTTCGTGCGGGCGTATCCGCGCGAGACGCAGGAGATGGTGTTCGACGCGCACGACCGTGCCTTCGCTTTCTTCAAGGGCGCCTGCACGCGCGGCATCTACGACAACATGAAGACCGCGGTGGAGACGATCTTCGTCGGCCGCGAGCGCGCCTACAATCGGCGCTTTCTGCAGATGTGCAGCCACTATCTCGTGGATCCGGTCGCATGCACGCCGGCATCGGGCTGGGAGAAGGGCCAGGTCGAGAACCAGGTCGGGCTGGTGCGGGAGCGGTTCTTCACGCCGCGAGTGCGGGTCAAGAACTACGACGAACTGAACGCCTGGCTGCTCGATCAATGCGTCGCTTATGCCCGTGCGCATCGCCATCCCGAGATCCGGGAGCAGACGATCTGGCAGATGTTCGAGGCGGAACGGTCGAGTCTGGTGCCCTGTGCCGGGCGCTTCGACGGGTTCCACGCGGTTGCCGCCTCGGTGTCGAAGACCTGCCTGGTCCGGTTCGACAACAACAGATACTCCGTCGCGGCGGGGCGGTCGGGCAGCCGATCGAGATCCGCGCGTATGCCGACCGGATCGAGCTGCGTCAGGCCGGACATGTCGTCGGCGAGCATCCACGCTGCTTCGGGCGCGACCAGACGGTGTTCGACCCCTGGCACTACGTGCCGGTTCTCGCCCGCAAGCCGGGCGCGTTGCGGAACGGCGCGCCGTTCAAGAACTGGGTGCTGCCGGCCGGGCTCGACCGAATTCGCCGCAAGCTCGCCGGTCCCGCCGACGGCGATCGGCAGATGGTCGCCATTCTGGCGGCGGTGCTGAGCGACGGCCTGCCGGCGGTGGAGGCAGCCTGTCTGGAAGCACTGCGCGAAGGCGTCCACTCGGCCGACGTCGTCCTTAACATCCTGGCCCGGCGTCGCGAGCCGGAGCCGCCGATCACGATCATGACCCCGGACGCACTGCGGCTGCAGCACATGCCCGCCGCCAATTGCGCCCGATACGACAGCCTCAGGAGCACCGCATGATGGAGCGCACCGAGATCCTGGCCACCATGTCGGAGCTGAAGCTCTACGGCATGAAGGCCGCGTTCGACGAGATCATCACCACGGCAGTGAAGCGCCAGCACGAGCCGCAGCGCATCGTCGGCGATCTGCTCACCGCGGAGATCACCGAGAAGCAGGCTCGGTCGATCCGATACCAGATCACCATCGCCAAGCTGCCGCTGGCCAAAGATGTCGACGACTTCCGCTTCGCCAACACGCCGATCAACGAGACCCTTGTCCGCGACCTCGCCAGCGGAAACTTCCTGGCGCACCAGCGCAACATCGTCCTGGTCGGCGGAACCGGAACCGGCAAGACGCATCTCGCCATCGCGATCGCTCGTGCCTGCATCCGCGACGGCGCCCGTGGCCGGTTCTTCAACGTCGTCGATTTGGTCAACAAGCTCGAGGCCGAAGGGCGATCCGGACGCCAGGGCCGCCTGGCCGACTATCTCTGCCGGAAAGACTTCGTCGTCCTCGACGAACTCGGCTACCTCCCCTTCGCGCAATCCGGCGGCCAATTGCTGTTCCATCTGATCAGTCGCCTTTACGAGCAGACCTCCGTGATCGTGACGACCAACCTGGCGTTCGGCGAATGGCCGAGCGTCTTCGGCGACTCGACTCTTTCATGGTGCCTCTTTCTTTGATCGACTTGTGTGTCGTGCTCGCGCTCTGAGTTCCGTCGCCTGCTCCAGCGACAAAGCGATCTGCCACGGCATTCCCTTGGACAGCTGCCGTCCCGACAGCCACCCCTTGCGTAACCAATCGAATATGGTTTGCGGTGTAAGGCCGAGGATTTCTGCCGCCCCCTGCACCGAGTAGCTTCCGTCGAGCCAGCGCCGCGGGTTTGCTTCTGTGCCATTGATCTTGACGGTTGGAATTCGCCACTTCTTGCGCAGGAGATGGACCAACTCGCCGGAGAAGGGCGGCCCGTGAGCGGTGCGGAACCCTTCGTCGTTGAGGGCCGACGCAATTTCTCCATCCATCTTCTGCAGACTGTTCAGCTCGGTGATGCGGTTCTGAAGCTGCTCGGCGTCGGCATGCTGTGCATAACTCTGCACCCGACGTTCCACCCAGTGCTCGCTCGCCGCGCCGGTTTGCCAGACGATCCTGATCCAGACCAATCCGCGTCGACGCTTTTGGTCCAGCGCGACTTCCTTGACCACGAGGCGGACGATCTGCTTGCGGTCCGCCGACGTTGTCGTCGCTGCGCGCCCCAGGAGCGGAAGATTTTCGCCGAGCGCCGCTATCTCCTGACGATCGCTGTCGGTAATCGACAGGGCCTGTTCACTACGCCAGACTGCGTATTCCTGCTCGACTTGCTCCGCGCGGCGCAGCTTCTCTTCCCAGACACGCTCGAGAGAGCGAGCCACAAGACGGTTCTCGGGCTCGACCGCGTCATACTGACGTCGCGCGCGATCGGCATCGTAGCGAGCCCGCTCGCGCTTCAGCGACCATTGTCGCTCCAGCAGCCGAGCTTCCGTCTCGATCTCGCTCAATGCGGCCATCGCCACAGCGATTTGATCCGGCGCCAGGGCGGTTAGGATCACCTGCTCGACTTCCGCATCGACCAGCAGAGCCCGCACTTCCTGGCATCGCGGCTGGCCGTCAGCATTGTGGTCTGCTACGCACATGTAAACCGGATAGTCGCCATGAGGTCCGGAGTAACGCAGACACATGCGACGGGCGCAGCGGCCGCAACTGACGATGCCCTGCAGCAGGGCGCTGCCCTTGCGTGGGACACCGGGCCGATGCCCATCGTAGCGGATGAGATTGTCCGCCAGCTGCCTTTGGTTGGCCATGAATTCTTCCCAGTCGACATAGGCCGGGTGGGCGTCCTTGAGACAGATCGACCACTCATCCGGCGCTATGGCAACCGTCCTGATTCGGCCGCTGCCGGGATGACGTCGCATCGGGTCCGGTCGCCGCCGTCCATAGACGTAGGCGCCAGCATAGGCCGGGTTCTTCAGAATCTGTACCACCCGGGCACTGTCCGCCGGGCGCCAGACGACGTCGTGTGGCGCAGGGCCCTCCAGCGGTCGCACTGGCAGCAACAACTTGCCGCGCCGCAGATATCGCATGACTGCCTTGGCGCTGCGTAACTCTCGAAACTTGGCAAACACCAAACGGAGCCGCTCCTGCACCTCCTCATCCGGGTTGAGTGTCGCGCTGCCCTCACGCCCGTGCTGTCAATGGCGCGAGAAATTTCCCCAGAATCGTCGGCCGAAAATTCCCCACTTTGTTACGGTTCCGCAGTAGCGTTTGCCATCGTCGCGGTCCTGGACGGTCGGCCCCGGCGTTTTGCCGGAGGGATCACCGAGGGCGGATGGATGAGCGCTTTGGAGCGGATGTGCTCTGGAACCAGGTCAGCGTGTGCCCGTAGCCGGTAGCTGGCGCCTTCGATCTGGACCACCACGGCATGGTGGAGCAGGCGATCTAGTAGCGCGGTGGCGACGACCGGATCGCCGAAGACGTCGCCCCATTCGGCAAAGCCGCGGTTCGACGTGAGGATCATTGCCCCGCGCTCATAGCGAGCATTGACCAGTTGAAAGAACAGGTTGCCGCCGCCGGGGACGACCGGGAGGTAGCCGATTTCGTCGACAATGAGCAGGGCGAAGCGGCAGTAGAAGCGGATCTTCTGGCGCAGCGATCCTTCCCGCTCGGCGCGGGCGAGATTGTCGACGAGGTCGGCCAGGGTGATGAAGTGAACGCTTCGCGCGGCCTTCACCGCCTCCACCCCCAGCGCCACCGCCAGATGTGATTTGCCGGTACCTGGAGGCCCGGCAAAATGAACCACTTCGGTGCGATCGATGAACTTCAGCTCGGCAAGCGCCATGATCCGGCCGCGGTCGAGCGAGGGCTGGAAGGTAAAGTCGAAGCCGGACA
>JAABUO010010595.1_pt1 | contig 10183 bp, 15 predicted proteins | sample 5559291 | NCBI WGS metagenome assembly JAABUO01 (sample SAMN10711878, study PRJNA513372) | rock metagenome | isolation source: Antarctica rocks | place: Antarctica: Victoria Land, Finger Mt sud
AGTGGTGGCCGAACTGTAGCGCGTCGCCCTCGCCGACTGCCACTGAGGTTCCCTTCTCCAGGCGCGTGCTGTTCACCCAGGTGCCGTACCGCGACGCCGCGTCTACGAGCAGCGCAGGCGAGTCACCGGGCAGAGGGCAAGCCAGTCTTGCGAGCGTGCAAATTGAACACTCTGAGAGTAGCCGCCAGCACACTGTAGCGTTTCAACAAGTTGCACCTTACAACTACACCGAGCACATGCATGCACACGTCAGACTTCACATTGCAGGCGCGCCTGCGAGGTGCAACGCGGCACCGTCCTCGCTTGGAACGGTCAGCTGCGCATGGCTGCGCGAAATAGAGTCGTCGCCATACAGCACAATGTCTGTGCCCTTGCGGCCAAGCGTGTAGGTGCCAGGCTGCAGGTACAAGGAATACGCGGGGTGGTCGGTCCCATCGCTCTTGCGCACCGTGACCTTCAAGAGCCACATGTGGTGGAAACTCGTGTGCGTTCAACACATTTGAGACGAGGTTTCAAGACTCTGTGCAAGAAACTATTTAGAAGAATGTTTAAACGTTCGTACGTCTGATTTGGCTCTCCAATAAATTTATTAACTTATTAATGGCAACCAAGCATGAAGGAGCGCCCGGGCATGACACTCGTTCTTGGTGAAACGTGTGGTGTGTATTGTCGATGACCATGCGTACCTGCTGGCGTCCTAAGCTAGCCGGCCACTTGAGCTAGGGCCTCGCTTGCTTGCGACGCGCCTGCCGCGGAGATGCCCGGCGCACACGCCCCAGTGGCGGGCAGGGCCACCACGGACAGAGTGGTGGCCTAGATGCGCGCCAACCTGGACAGGGGCACGTTCTACGAGGCGCAGCAGATGCTGAAGACCGTGTACTTCCGCTACCGCTCGCGGCGGATGCTCGCGGAGAGCTACGACGTGCTGGAGGACGGCGCCTGCCTGCAGCTGCAGGAAGGCCAGGTGACTTTTTTGGGCTCTAGAGGCGCAGGCATGTTCACTCATTGTCCTTGCACACACTGCGCCTGGTGAGCGTCGGGCTGCGCCAGCGTCAACGTTTGCCACAGCTGCGCAGCGTGCCGCCGGCCGCCGCACCTGCGCTGGCCCGCAAGTGACTCGTTCCTGCTTCGAGCGCTCTACAGCAAGCAGTGCCAGTGGTGCCTTTTGGCCAGTGCTGTGCTCATCAATGCGGCACGTCACCAGGCGATGACGCGTCTGTTGTTGTGGCAGGTCACCTGCGGCATGGAGCTGGGGCGGCTGCTGGTGGACGCCTATGCGACAGACGCGGCGCCCGCCGACGAGACGGGCGTTGCGCGGCTGCGGCGCATCCTGGCCGCGGTGCCGTGCGGGCCGGGCGCGGCGCAGCAGGCGACGTATGCGGAGGAGGCGACGCGCCTGGTGGTGGCCGCGCTGAAGTGGGCGCGCAAGCAGGCGCGCCCGGCCGGGCAGCGGCGCTGCGAGCGCCGCGCCGCTCGGGGCGCCTCCGTGCTGCGCAGCGCTGTCGAGCGCTGCCGTCAGCCTTGTGCGCAAGGATGAGGGCGCAGCACGGTGGGATTCGGTGCAGGAATTAATTGGAAATCCGTGCTCTACCAGGAGTTCAGGAAAGTGCTGCAGTGCGTGCGAGCGACGGTCCACAGGCTGCCCGGGCGGCGTGCCACCGCCCGGCAGGTCGGGCTGCACTGCTCGAGCCAGCATGGTGGCTGGGTGCTAGGAGCGGCGGCAGCGGTGGCCACCCGGCACGCGCGGCGGCAGGGCGCGGGCGAAGTCGCCGCGGAGCTGCACGACTGGCTCGCGGCATACCTGTGGGCCGGCGGCGGCGCGGATGCGCTTGCGGCCGCGTCCGCGCACTGGGCGCATGGCCGCGACGCGGCCGCCTTCGCCGCGGCCCTCGCCGCCGCCGCGCGGCGGGGCGAGCCGGGCGAGGAGGACATGTTCGCCGCGCGCGCCGTGCTGCAGGCGCGCCAAACCTATCTAGGGCCTGTGCCGCGCCCAGCCGCGCCGCGCTCTGTGCGCGCGGCGGCGGTTGTTGCCACGGGGTTGCAGCAATGGCCTGCGCCGCGCGTTTCTTCTGGCCGCAGTGTTGCGGGGCGCGCCGGGGCGGGACGCGCTGGCGGCGCGCGCCGCATGGGAGCGCGCGCTTGCCCCTGGACGCTCGCCGAGGCGGGCGTGGGTGCAGGGTGCAGGTGTTGCATGCATTAGGGCTGAGGTTCCAGCCCCAACCCTAGATCAGCCCGCCGCGGCCAAGCCGCTGCGGGTGAGGCGGGCAGGTGCTAGCGGCGGGCACGCAGCGGCAGCGCAGCGCCAAGGCGCAGCACGCGCGGCGGCTCCTGGGCGCGTACCGGGACGCGCGCGGGGGCGCGCCGCCGGACACGCCGCTCGCGCACTACGCGGAGCTGCTGCTGCAGGCGCGCCTGGCGGACGCGCCGCGCCGGCGATGCGCGGCGTGCTCCACCTGCCCTCCTGCAGTGAGACGCCTGCAGCGAGGAGCAGCAGGGCGCGCCCGCCCCGCCGTGCCAGCCGCCGGCTGCGTACCTTGCCGCCGGCCGGTCACGGGCTGACGGGCGCCGGCCGCCAGGACTGCCTTGAGCAGCAGACCCCAGAAGTGTGTACGTCAAACACCCACTCGATGGGTATGGGATGCGGACCTAGCGCACCCTAACCCAACCGCATTCTGCTGAGGTCCACGGGCGGCGCGCTGCGCGCAGGCGGTGGAGGAGGGCGAGCTGGCGCTCGCGCGCCTGCTGCGCAGGCAGTACGCGGCCGCGCTCGCGGCCGACCCCGCGCTCGACGCGCTCGCCGAGCGGCTGGAGGCGTCCTGCTTCGGCGCGCGGCAGGCCGGCCTGGGCGGCGTGCTCGGCGACATGCTCGCCTCGCTGGCCGCGGGCGAGGGCGAGGGCGGCTGAGGGCGCGGCGCGCGCGGCGCCTGCGCGCCCGCCTGCAACCTGCGCCCCTCCTGGAGCACAGAGCGGGCGCTGGCCTGGCTCGGGCGAGCCTACTCCGGCGCGCGGGCCGGCGCGGGCGGCGCGCCCGGCGGCGTGCTGAGGCTGCCGGCAGCGGACTCACGGGCTGTGGCAGCTGATGGCAGGAGGATGGGGCGGCCAGGCTGGGGAATGGGGTTCCGACCGTGTGGGCTCGCCTGGGGCTCACGGCGCGTGGCTCGGAGGCGGCCGGCCGGGGCGGCGCGCTCAGTGACACGCTGGCCGGGGGCAAGGCGCTGCGCGAGGATGGCGCCGGCTCTTTGGGGCCGGTATCCGGTGCACGGCTGGGCGGCACGGGCCGGGCATGGCAAGGGGTCATGGAAGCGCCCAGGCAGCAGGTAGCTGTGCTGTAACAACAATGAAGACTGGGAGTGGGTTGCAGGTGCCCTGGGTCATGGTGCTGTCAGTCTCGGTGTGTGGTGACGACCTTTGCATTGCATCACGTGTAAGCGCACAAGTCTCTGTGTCGCCAGCATCAACCATGTGCAGGCAGTTCAGGCATTCGTTTGTGGTGCTGACAAGGCTGCACATGCATGACCTGAGCGGCCGGCACAGGCATACCCCTGCTCGCATGCACGAGCGCGCATGCTGAGCCCTGTGTGGCCTGCGCTGCACATGCCATGGCCAACCCCTGCACGAGCTACCCGCCGCTATGCCCAGCACCTGACCATGCCGTCCGCGCCCGTCGATAAGAGCCCTTGCGCGCTGAACAACGCCGCCCGCGCGCCGCCCGCGTGCCCCGGCAGCGCTGCCAGCGTGCCGCCGTTGGCGGCGGTGAGGCAGGCCACCGGCCCGCCGGCTGTGGCCACCGCTAGGACCTGCAGGGTCAGAAGAGGTAGTCGGGCGTGGCCGGCGCGAACGAATCATAGCCCACCAGTACAGGGTAGGGTTAGCCTACCCTACCCAATAATGCTCAGTGAGACTGTGCGGGTGTACGGTGAGCGCGCATGCCCAGGGGTGCATGCGCTCGCAGCGCGCCATCCCCGCTCCTCGGCAGCCCTGTGCCGTGCTCACAGAGAAGCAGCAGAGAGACTTGAGAATGAATGGCCGCTCGCGCCTGGCCGCTGGCGTCGTAAGCGACGCCGGCAGCAGACGCGGAGCCCGTCGCCGCGGACAGGCGCTCGGCGCCCGTGCGCAGGTCCCAGACCTTCACGCAGCCGCCCGCGTCCGCCGACGCCACCTCATGCCCCTGCATACGCCACCCAAACAAGCTGTGCTATGCGGGCGGGTCTGCGCTCAGAAGCTGTTGATGTCAGCGAGCAAACGCGCATGGCTGCCTACATGCAAGGAGGTACTATGTGGATTGGAGAGCAGGCTTGCATAGCCGGCCCTGCAGGCTGATGAGATTCAATACACGCGTGCTGCTCCTGCTTGCGACTGCTTTGTCGCAGTAAGCACTGTTCCTGTGCAGGCGGGGGCGCGGCACCGCTGCAGGGCTGAAGGCTGCTGAGTTGACCGCCGCGGTGTGCCCCAGCAGCCGCAGCGCGCACCGCCCCGAGCGCGCGTCCCACAGCGCGACGCTACGGTCGGCCGAAGCTGTCGCGAGCATGCCGCCGCCCCCGGGCTGCCAGGCGACGCTGAGCACGGCATCCGCATGCCCCCTGCCGCTACGAGGTGCATTAGCAAATAGGGACAGGGGTAATGGGCTGATGGGGTCTGATGCCATCACTTAAACGCCGCATATCACCCCATGTGCGGCAGGTCGTATGCTGATGCGACACCGGCTCACACAGACTGCCCTGCTTGGCCGTCTGCGAGCGCTTCTGCTGCAGGAGAGCCACGGGCGTATGCAAATGCTCCCTGCGCCGCATGCGGCCGGCTGGCTGCGTGCGGCGTAACCCGCACGCCGCCTGCCGAGTGGCCGGGGGGCCCTGCGCGCGCCTGAGCGCCTGCCGGCACGCGCCGCCAGCCGCGTGCCACACGCGCGCGCAGCCGTCCAGCGATGCGCTCGCCAGGAAGTCGCCCGCCTCATGGAACGCGACACCGCGAACGCCCGCGCCGTGCCCTGCGCGAGCGCGAGCGGCGGCGTGCCCAGGGTGGCCATAAAACCCTGAGAGAGCTCGCACTGCTGGCTTTAAAAGGGGCTCGTAGGGCTTGTACTGGCCGCGCGCATCGGCCAGGCCGCTGTCTTGCCTGCATCACCAGGCCGCGGCGTCCGCACGTCTCGCACTGGCGAGCATGCAGGCGGCGAGCCGCTGCTGCTGCAGCCGAGACCGGCCGCGCGCGGCAGGCCAGGCCCGCACCGCGCAGCGTGCACACGCACCGCCGCAGCGCAAAGCTCCACAGCTTCACCGCGGCGTCGCCTGCCGCGCTCGCCAGCAGCGTCGCCTGCGGCGCAGGGCGGCCGCGGCCGTCTGGCCACGGGCGGGACCCGGTGCCGAGCGAGGCCATGGCAGCGCCAGGGCGCGGGCCGTCGGCGGACTGCGCGAACAGCACCTGCACTGTGCGTGCTGGGAGCATGCGGCCTGCGCTGCGCGCCTGCGGGTGAAAGGCCACGGCCGCCAGCCAGCCCGCGTGGCCCTCGCCGCTCATGACCAGCTCGCCGCTGGGCAGGTGGAACATGCGCCAGCTGCAGTCGTCGCTCCCTGGCCCCACAAGCCACGGCTGGAAAGTCTGCGCATGGCTGAACAACCTGTCTGAGCAAACTGAGACACGCGACCATCATGCTTATGTCATGAAGCCTTACACATGGCAAGTCCATCGGCAGGACGCAGGCAGCCATGCCTCACGCGTCCAAGCGAGCTGGGTGAGCAAGCGAGGCGGCCTCGCGGGCGGAGGAGGGGAGCCCACCCGTGGCGACCATGGGTAAACAGGGGTGCAGCGCCAGGCAGCTGGCGGGCGCGTCGTGCGCGGGGAAGGCCCCCGCAAGCGCGGCCGGCGCGGCTGGCGGCGGCGCGCTCGCCGCGGCCCCGGGCGTCTCCCAGCTGATGGCGCCGCCCTGCGCGGCTCCCCAGCTGGTGATGCCCGTCGACGCTGCGCATGGCTGGGTTCCCACCAGCATGTTATCACCGTACAGGTATGCACCGCGGCAGGGCCTGGGTGCCATGAGCTAGGTTTCAGGGGTTTCAGGGATTTGCAATCTTGTGCGCCATGTGAGGGCAAGAGGAGGCGGTGGAGCCCTGCGCGGACGGCCACCAGCAGGGTTCTGCCCGCGCAGCATCGCGCGTACAAAGCCAGTGTCCCGCGACGACCGAGGATGGAGCCCAGGTGTGCGCACCGGCAGCGGCGGCAGCATGCACGCCTCCTGCGCGCTGCCCTGCTCCGACAGCGCCTCGGACAGCTCCCCGTCCGGCGCGCCGTCGCCGGGGGTCGCCTGGCCGCGCGCACGCGCGCCGCACACATGGCGACTCCATGCACCTCACCCCGCTGTTGCCTCGCTGCATGTCCCACCTCTGCGCTCCGCCATGACGGAGGCGGGACGCACAAGCAGGTCTGGCATGGCCGTCAGGCGCACCGCGCATGAGCCTGCACCTGCGTCCCGCTGGCGGGGCGCCGCACCTGCGCGCTGGCCGCCGCCGCCGCCAAGACGAGCCTGTCGCGCTGCAGCGCGAGCAGCGCGCGCTCGCGCAGCACCGCCTCGTACCGGCGCCGCAGCTCCTGCAGGGCCGGCTCGTACTGCGCGCCGCGGCGTGCAGGGGGTCAGCCAACGCTCCGTGGCAAAGCCACGCATGCAGCGGCAACAGACATGAGCCTGGCGTGCAGGGCCTCCTGTGTGCGAAGGCTTGCTCAGGCCTGCGCCATCGGCGGCATGCCTGACAGGCAAAGGGTGCGCTCCGTCCCACTCAAATCCGTCATCATAGCTCCGCTGTGACAGTGGATGTCTGACAATGCATTTACTGGCGGCCCGTACGACCACCAGCAAGGTCCACAGGACCCGCCGGCACAATACGCTCCTCAGCGCTGCGCGCCTGGGCGCAGCGCGCGCGCAGGCACGCCTGGCTGCCCAGCAGCGCCGCCATCTCCGTGTCACTGTCTACATGACCGCCGACACCCCGTGCCCACAGCGCCGCGCGCCTGGGAGCAGTGCGCGCGCAGCCGCGCCAGGCTGCCCAGCAGCGCGGCCTTCTCCTGGCCAACGCGGCGCAGGCGCAGGCGCAGCGCGTCTCGCTCCGCGCGCAGCCGCTCGCCCGGCGCTTGCGCGGGGCCGCCCCGGTGCGCAGCGGCCGCCGCGTCCGCCTCGGCAAGCGCCGCAGCGTTGGGCTGCGCCTCCGCCTCGAGGGCGGGCAGGTGCGGCGACCGCCCGGCGGCCTGCAGCTCAGCCCTGCGAGGTGGACGTGCAGTGAGCGCCCGGTGCCCTGACGGTGAAGCGCGCCGCAAGTGCCTGTGACCGCCGCGCGAGCGCGTGTGCGGAGGGGGAGAGCGCGCGCTGGCCGTTACGCCGGCGGCGGGCGCTTGGCAGGCCGGCCGGGCACAGGGCGCGCGCGCAGGGCGCGCACCCCGCCAGCTCCAGCGCCCGCAGCGCGCGCGGCAGGCCCAGGCGCTGCAGTAGCTGGCACAAGGCGTGCGTGTCACCGCTGCCGCCGCCAGTCGCCCCGTCGCCGCCAGCCACGCCTGGCGGCTGCGCGCAGCGGCAACGCTTGGCGCCCGGCCCTGTGGGCACGCCTGCTCCAGCGGCGCCCGCGGGCAGCGCAGGGAGGGCCCACCCAGCAACACACTGGGCCATGCAGCGTCCCGAAAAACTTGCGCCCTACCGCCGTGCCCTCCTCACACTCTTTGCGCCCCTGGGGCACTGGCGGCCGTGCAGAAGCGCCTGCCAGCATCACCCTCTGCCAAGGGGGACGCTTGGGGCATGGCAACGAGCGGGGGAAGCAGCGCACGCTGATGCACAGGGCGCGCAGGCGGCTCTGCGCTATGTCGAGGCTGCAGGCCCCGGCGCCCGCGTCCTCCTCCTCCGCGCCTCCGCTGCGCTGCGTGCGCGTGCCCATTGAGCCCTAGCAAGCAGAGCGCATGCCTGCACCCCCAGGGCTGACCGGCGGTGCAGCAGCCAGGCATGGCCGGAGCAGCAGGGCTAACGAGGCACCTGCCGAGGTCTTCCGCTGTCGCGCCGGCTGGGTCCGCCTCCTGCTGCGCGCCCCCCTGCTCGCCCCCAGCAACCGGCAGCTGGTCTGGTACTTCCATCAGGTCCAGGTAAGGTCTGGGGGCCAGCTCAGCTTCGCTCTAGCTTGGTCGATGCGGGCGGCCTCACACGAGCGCAGCTGTCGACGAGCATATTGAAGCTAGGGTAGCACGGGACAAACCAAACCTGCATACCCTGGCACAAGCACGAGCCGCAGCACCTGCCTCTCCTGCAGAACGACGGTTCGGCTGCGAGCCGATCGACACGCGTGGATTGGTTCGCGGGCAGGGCATGCAGGTGTGCACCCTTTCGCCACGGCGCCAGGCTTCTTGTGGGCTTTTTGTGCTACATGCACTTCGTACTAGCCCGTCCGCCTGTGTGCGCCGGTCTGTGCGACGTTGAATAGTGATTTTGGCTGAGTGTATTGAGGAGGCCCGACGTATTGTATTCAAGTGACCTGCCTAGGCTTGATGCCCACCTGCAGTAATGCCACAGCCTGCATGACTCCTCACAGGCACAGGGTAGAGCGGGTAATGCCGCACCTTTGTAGCGCTGCACAGCGTTTGTCTGTGGGAGCATGTAGCAATGTGCGGGCACCTGTTCATTCAGCGGACAGACACCGGGCCTTGTTTGCTTGCAGCCTCACGCAGCCTGCAGGGTATCAGTATGCCAGCCGGCCGTGCTGGGCAAAGGCTGAGCACTCTGGTGGGCTGATATTGATGAGTGATGCCCGTGCGCTTTCACTGTGGCCGGCAGTTGGGCGGGCAGGGAACATTCCCGGGCCAGCAGCGGGTCTTGCTCCGTGTCTGGAACGCAGCTACAAAGGGCTGAACTGAAGTGCACGGCCTGCTTGGCGCCCCGCGTTAGGCGTGCATGCCCTTCGCGCCGGGCGATGCCCTGCCGTCCGCACCTTTGGGGCCACAGTAATCACTCGGCCTGCCACCTGGTGTGCGCGCAGGGCGTTGCCGGCGGATGGCCGCCTGACTGTGTCAGAAGCACACGCCTTGCTCAGAACGCTAGGCTCTAACCGACTGCCACCTGTCTTCAGTGCGCTCCCCGCCTTGCTTCTCTGTGTGTCTGCGCATCATCTACCTATGCTCGCAAGCAGCCTCCGGCAGGATGACTGCTGGTACAGCGTGCGCAAAGCGCATGGCGAGCTGGGCCGTCATTGGGCCGGACGCTCTCTTAAAGACGAACATCACCTTGTTTCCTGGTCTTTCCTGTTGCCGCACCGTAACCGTGCTTGTGGCTGACGGATGTTGCGTGGCGCAGCGCCCATGGTGACTAGCACGAGCTGCGCAGGCGGGCGTCCGGCGCACTGGCCAAGCCGACCCTGCTTTGCAGCTCCTGCCCATGTCAGCTACCAAGCTGTGAGCCAGACAATGGGCGACGAGCGTCCCAGTTGGCGTGCTAGCTAAGGCGTTGCTGCAGCAGAGCTCAGGACCGGGGCGCCGCGCGCTGGACGGACCAACGCGGTGGCGCGGCGGGCGACGTCCCCGCACACGCTAATAGAGCCCAGCTGTATGTCTGTTCAGGCTGGAGAAGCAGGGGCTCGCGTCGCGCGCAGAAAGGACCAGGCGTGCGGGCGGAGAGGGCGGCGCGCCAGCCATAACGGGGCCCCCACGCAATCCGATGCTGGAGGCCGACTGGCAGGCCGGGGACGCGCTCGTGGACAAGCTGAGCGCGGCGTACATCAGCGAGGCCGGCGCCGGCGCGAAGGATGTCACCGGCCGGCCGCCCTCGTCCGCCGACTCGTGGGCGTCCACCGACACGGGCCCGCGCTCGCCCAGCGGCATGCCGCTGCCGCCGCAGCACTGTCTCGGCGGCGCGGGCGCGTCGCCGGCCAGCCCGCAGGCGCGCCGTGCCAGGGTTAGAAGTAGGGTTAGGTTTGACTTATCCTTCTGTCTGCGGGCCGGCGCCAGGCGTTGCAGACATCGATACGCAGTACGGCGTGCATGATTTCAGAGAACACGCCACTTGTCACTGGATACGTTAATAGGTTGAGGGTTTCTAGGGCTTTGACACCAAGAGTCAGGTGGCCGCGCACGCAGGTGGGCTGGGCAGGCCAGACGCTGGCGGACATGTCCGGCAGCCGCGTGCCCTGGTTCGGGCGGGGCAGCCGCGGCAAGGGGCACCCCGGCTCGCCCG
>JAABUO010010596.1_pt1 | contig 10183 bp, 11 predicted proteins | sample 5559291 | NCBI WGS metagenome assembly JAABUO01 (sample SAMN10711878, study PRJNA513372) | rock metagenome | isolation source: Antarctica rocks | place: Antarctica: Victoria Land, Finger Mt sud
GTGCAGGTGCGCTGGCTGCTTGACCATGAGGTGTCTGACACGTTACTGTACCCATTCAAACACTGCGTCTGTCCGTGCAGGTGCGCTGGCTGCGTGACCATGAGGTGTCTGACACCTTACTGAAGGAGCTCATGGAGGAGAGCACCCAGGTGTGGTCTTTCATCATGGAGCGCGAGATCGAATCCCCAGAGAGGTTCCAGGCCATCCAGAGCTACCGAGCTGCCATGGCTGTGCTGCGGCAGCAGGTCCACTACGTTGAGCAGCTGCGGGATTCTGGCATGATTGATGAAGCAGAGGAGGGGATGCTGCTCAAGTAAGCCGAGGCTTTGTGTTGAAGCAGGACAGGCTTGCATGAATTTCGGCCAGGCTTGTGCTGCAAAACCTGCGTCCTGCCAGGCCTGCATATGCTTTGGCAGTGAGGTTGACCTTCTAAACATGTTTGGGCCAGTGTCTGAGCTTGATGTGGGCCAACATGCGAGCTGTCGCATTCTGGACAGCTACCTTGACAGTCACAATCTTGGGGGTTGGCGGCTATGCACAGGCCAACCTGGCCTGCATGCTCTGTCCATTCCTCTCCTTCCCATTACTGTCTTCTGTCTTCTGCAGCATGGCTACTAGTCCACTTCACTGCCTGACTTTGTGCTAGCTTCAGAAGCACATGTCTCTACCCAGCACTAGGCAAAATATGTGCTGCACAATGGGAGCAAGGGTAATGCGTTGTGCACTTGTCCCTTTGCCAATTCTGTACCCCAAAGGAGAAGTCCCAAGAGGTTGCTGCGGCATTTTGGGCCAGTCTGGAAGATCCTCATGCTCTGCAGTGCAATCCAGAGCATCCTTTTGCCTGCTGCTGTGGTTCAAGAGCACTTTACGTACAGCTCAAGACAGGGAGCTACTCAGGACTGTACGCAATTGACCCCAGGGGAAGACACATGTATTTGGGATGGATGAACGCATGATAGAATGAGTGAAGAGACAAATGAATGAATGAATGGATGAACGAACGAACAAATGAATGAATGAACCAGCAGATGGATTGATGCATGCATGGATGGATGGATGGATGGATGGATGGATGGATGGATGGATGGATGAATGAATGAATGCATGATTGAACCAGCGAATGAATAAATGCAACAATACATGAGTGAACATCTGAATGCATGTTGCAGGCCAATCGAGAAGCGTGAGAGGTCCCTGCAGCATTCCGGGCCCACCTGGAGGGCACCCATGCTGCATGACACCCTCTACAACCTGCCCTTCCTGCGCCATGCCCCAAGAAAGCTCATCGAGGTTGGCAGTCATGCACCATGTTTAGGGCTGTGCTAATTACCAATTACCGGGGTCCGATGTTGTAATTAGCATGTAATTACTTTCATTAATTAGCACAGCCCTAATCATATTCCCTGTCCCAGCCATCGCTTGTGATCTTGCTGCACTATTTTTTTATTCAGTCGTGACAGGCCTATTGTGCATGGCATACCCCGATGGTTGCCGGCATGATGATTTACAATCCTGCCGAGGCTAAGGCCCGACCCCGTGAAGGGGGCATCGGCTCATGTGATCTTGCTGCACTATCAGCTGTGTGCTTGCATGGTGTGCATCATCACAGCCTTGCCCATCTTGAGCTTTGCAGTGGTGATTGCTCCTGTTGATTGACTCAGGCTTGCGTCAGTGAACTTGCTTTGTCTGTGTGAGGAGTTTGTTGTGCTGGCATGTGTCTGCACCTGAGTGTCAGTCCTTCAAAGGGCGCCCCAAAAGATGTTCAAGCAGCATTCCCCTTAGCAGTCTGGAAGCTACATATTTCACATATGATCGACTTGTCTGCTGTCCGTAAATGCATATGTGATCAGCTAGTAGCTACCAAGGTGGGTGTCTGGGGACAAAGCAGGCTGTCCGGGGCTGCAACAAGCTGTCTTGGGATGCAACAAGCTGTATGGGATAGAAAAAAGTGTGCCTGTTCACAAACAGACACGCTCTGCAGTGTGCACAGTCACAATCAGAGACAAGCACGATTTTCTGTCTGCAGGTGTTTCTGACCAATGGGCGCCTTCAGATGTATCGCAACAAGGAGGTGGTTCACAGCGGCGAGGCAGGAGATGGGGTGTGCTTTGTCATCAATGGCATTGTCAAGGTGGCTTGCGTGGACCTGAAGGACACCCAGGATTACTTCTTGGGCTCAGGTGAGCCTTGTTGTCCGCCAGTCCGTCTGTCTGTCAGTCCATTCGTCTGATTGTCTAGCTATCTGTTGGTCTGTCTGTCTGTTCAACTTATTGTCCATTGGCATGATGCTAGCACCAGTGGATGAGGTAACTCTTTTATGGTCAATGGTGGCATAGCTCAATAGCTCAGATACTGACAGTGTAGCACCCCTGTGTAATTATGGGTAGCCTCCAGAACATGCAGGGCCGTGTGTCTGTCTGTTCATCCATCCGTCTGTCTCCATCTGTCTGTCTGCATGTGTCTGTCTGTGTAAGCCGTGCCTCCTGTACTCACGCTGTCTACGCTGGTGCGCATGTGACATGCACCACCCTCTTGAACGTCAGCATGTAGGTTCTCTGCCGTCAGACCCTGTCACTTGTCTACAAGAGCTTTCCACAAAGCAGTATTTGGTTCAGCTTCCTGTTCCACTTGTCATTACATCAAGGGCAATCTGCGTTGTCACACATGTCATTCTGTTGCGTCCAGTGGCAATTACGCTAACTAGTCACAGGCATGCTCAAAAGCTCCCTTGTCTTCTTCATAGTGCTGTGTGGCTGTTATCAGGTGCCTGCTGGCGCATTGCTATACTGTGCAGTGATTCCCCTTGAGCAGAGAAGTCAATGCATTAGCTAGAACACCTCGGAAAGATCTGTGTTATCATTCAACAACCTGTGTCTGCAGTACTCTATGCTGTAAATATTCAGAGCTTTGCATTGTAGTATCATATATTTTCCCAAATATGCTACAGGGGGGGTGTTTGGGCTGTTTGTGGCTTTGACTGGGGAGCGAATGCCAGGGGGGGCTGTGGCCATGGCTGAGGGCAATGCCCTGGGCAAGGGCCCTGTCATCTTCCACCTGTTTGACTCCGGCATTGAGTACATCAGGAGCCAAGCTGCAGGTCAGCAAAGCAGCATTCACTGCGTGGAGGGTTGGTCTTTGCATGTGCTACCTTGTGCACCTATATGTTGTGTTTGCTTGCTTACCACATTTCTGTCTGTCTGCCTGCCCGTCTGTCTGTCTGTCTGTCTGTGTGTATGACGATGACAGCTAGCTGAGCTCGCTGCTGAGATGCTAGCTGAGCGTCTACTTTACCTGGTGGTTGACAGTATTTACTGACTCTGTCCATGCACTGCTGCGTCACTTACTCTTTTGCTTCTTGCAGACGAAAAGGAGTCAGCCAATAAGTGCTTGCTGCATTCATGCATCACACACGCCTCTGATTTGCCTGCAAGTTTTTTTTGTGGTAGAACAGCAGCTTCTCTGCTGGTGGCAATCACTGTACACAGTCACTGCATACCTTTGGCACCATAGTCTATCTGCTGTGGAAGTGTACCCTGACTGTGTGTCAGCACAGTTTGAGAAGAGTCACGTGCTCAGCAGTACCTTTTTGCTATATGGGCCCAGATGTGTCTCTTTTAGAACAGCATTGAATGACTTGTATCATTCAAACTTAGCCTTCTCAGAATTCTCCCAGTTATTGTCTGTTGACTCCCCTGATGAGTCCTAAAGACAAGAAATGTAAATTGAGATTGATATATCCCTTCTGCCATATGCTGCTGCACAAATCAATGACACTAGGCGGGGTTGCTGAGGCTCTGCCACGAGCTATCAGACTTATTGGCTGGCCAAAGCTCGTAACCTTCCTCTTTGTCTTCTTCTGCAGATGGCAGGCCAGATTTCATTCAGCTAGAGCTGGACATGTTCCGCATGACTGCGCTCTTTGTGGTGGAGCGCAACAAGGTTCAGCTCTTGGCTGAACTCTTCAAGCTGCTCAAGCTGTCGGCTCAGGCATCACGCCACGCCAGCCTTGCTAGGGGGTCCAGGGGGGGCGTCACAAGGGGGACCCAGCATAACCCCAACTTTCAGCTTCAGGTGCTTGTCTTCGGAGGAGTCATGCTGTGCTGTGCTGTGCCATGCTGTCCATGGCCGTGCTGTGCTGCTCCATGATGTGCTGTGTTGCTCCATGCTGTGCTGTGTTGCTCCATGCTGTGCTGTGCTGTGCTGTGCTGTGCTGTGCTGTGCTGTGCTGTGCTGTGCTGTGCTGTGCTGTGCTGTGCTGCTCCATGCTGTGCTGTGTTGCTCCGTGCTGTGCTGTGCTGTGCTGTGCTGCGCTGTGCTGTGCTGTGCCGTGCTGTGCCACAAGGTTATGCTGTGCTGTGCTATGCTGGGCAAATGGATGCTGCAGACATGTAGAAGCCTGACCTGCAGGATAGAATGCAACACTAGAATGGACAGTATCTTGGCCACCTGCATTCCGTGCTTTCCAGATATTCCAGCTCTTCCAGACACTCTTGCACAGGAAAAGATATCATCAACTCAAACAAGTCGCACTCTGTGCTTTTCTCTGGAGAGTAAGGGCAGAGTTGATACAACCAAACAGCAGTGTAGGCTTTGCTAGTCAGCAGCTGTGTACAGCCATACAGGATTTACGTCGTACAGTGGAGAGTTATCCAGCCATACAATGCACTGTTTGTGCAGAGCCAGGATTCTGAAGACAAGGATGATCCAGAGATCCCCAAGTTCAATCCGATGCTGATGAAGAAGAGGGGCGGTGAGGCACACTCGCAGCGCCAGGCAGACTCAAAGGAACCGAGGGTTGCAACTCTGAGTCAGATGCCGAGCGATGCTGCAAGCACTGGCGGCATGTCTGATGATGATGGCATGTCCAATTTCGAAACCCCATCTGGCAATCAGGAATCCAAACTCAGGTATTAACTGGACCAATCAGGAATCCAAACTCAGGCACTAATTGGACCAATATTCACCAATATTGTGCAGAGTGGGCTTACTGACAACACATCCCGTGCCTCCTTGCCCAGAGCAAATGCTGTCGTGTATGCTAGTGGCATTTTCTGCACAGCCAATGAGTGGGCATCACCTCGTCTAGAGTCAAATGCATGGTCCATCAACATCGTATGGGTCAAAAGCTAAACCCTAGATGCAACCCTAGCCTCTCAGAGCATGCTGATGGGCCATGTGCTCGTGATCAGTTCACAAAATGATGGAACCAAAACCAGATAGTAGAATTCATGGGACGCCACCAGCGCGTTTTGTGTGTTTGTGACTTACCTATCAAATGCATACTGCTGTAGCATCTCACAAGGAGCTCTCATTGCAGCGCTTCATTTGCTGAGTCCTGGCTGATACTAGCGTCAAGGCCAAAACATGTGGGAAGCAGCAAACGCTGCACTCCAGCATACACGCTTCAGACTGCTGATGTCCCATTGCGACATGTCTACCACATTGTGACGTGTCTACCACGTGGTGCTGTATGCATAGACAGCACTCAAGGCAGACGCTCACACATCCAGAACAGTGTGGACAGCATGGAAATCATACAATTCAAACCAGCAGCCCGGGCCTCTGTTTCAAGCTGAAACTGGTGTACATCATTGTCAGTTGTCACGTATGTCCAGCACAGTGTGAAAGGTATGTGGAACATACAATGTGGGGATCAGCTGCTTCTGTCTCAGCCTGAAACAGGGGCAGCTGGTTTCTCCATTGCATGATTCTGAAGTACATCACATTGTGCAGGGCACGTGTCACTGCTGATGGTGTTTTACAATCGCTATCTGATCCAAGTCCTCCACACTGTGAGCTGAAGTTGTACAAGTGCTGTTCTTTCCCCTGCAACGCACAGCTGGCTTGTGCAGCAGCGATATCAGAGGCTCCAGAAGAAGAGAAAAAGAGCAGACCCAACCGTCAAATCCAAAGATTCAATATACGAATATCAATGTAGTTCAAAATGTCTGCTCCAAGCACACATTCACTCTGTGTGATGAACCCAGTGTTGCCAACAAGATACATTGTGACGAGCAGGAAACGCAGATGGCAGCCACCTTAGAGGCTGAAAAGGGAGCCGACCCAGGCATCATTTGCAATCATCTTAGTGCAGTATGTCGGCTACAAAAGCACAACATACTGTGTGACAAAGGTTGCAAACAGTGTTCACGTCTTGGTTGCAACGTGCAGAGAGCGAGCACAGCAGCACTACCAGAGACTTACAAGGGAGCTGACCCAGGCGCCAATTTTCAAGTGGTAGCTTATGTCAGCTGCAAGCACACCACAATGTGTGATGAACTTGCCACTGATATTGAACTCTCGGTTATAACGTGCAGGGTAGACCTTATAGAGATGCGCAAGACAGACTGCTTTGGGGAGACAAGACTTGTCCCGTGCGTACCTAGCTCATCATGAGCTGGAAAGCGAATTTATAATTATTATTATTATTAACGTGCAGGGAGCGAGCTCAGCAGCACTATCAGAGGCTTACAAGGGAGCTGACCCAGGGGCAATTGCTGCGGCTGGGTCACAGAGATAGCTTCATACAGCAGGCCAGCTTTGTGCTGCTGAAGGGCGAGTTGTACGTCAGAGGGGAGACTGAAGGTGACAGTCTTTCTGTGTGTGTTTGGGTTCAGAGTTTTCTTGACGTTGGCAGGCAGGCATACTTTCAGAGGGCTCTTTCTCAAAGTAAACGCATGCAGAAGCAAACAGGTCTTGCAGTAAACAGTTTGTGAAGGAAACGGTCCTCAAAGCAAACAGTGCTTGTAGCGAAGAATTCCTATAGCAAACAGGTCTTGAAGCAAACAGTTGTCTGAGATGGTTGCTGTGAATTTTCATGGCAGTATCCTTGTCCAAACAGGGCGACGCTGCTGCCTTGCAGCCTACCAAGAAGCACAAAGTCAGTGAGCAGGCATCATGTGAAGCATGTGTGAACACACATTCAAGCATGTGCTGAGTACTGCGACCTGCGCACTCAAAATGCTAAACATTGCATTCTGCAGCACATATGCATTCATGTTTATCTAAACATTTGTATCAATGCTGCAGGCAAGTCACAGTCTGTGACCTACACAGCTCCGTTTACATTCCCCTGGTTGGAAACTGGAGCAAGCGAGGGCTCAGTTGGTGTCAAATTCACCGCAGGCAAAAAGGGTCAGTTCCTGATTTAGCTCCTTTGCATACGGGGTCTGATTTTTCACATGCTTGGGTTTACACCACCACGATATTTGCAAGTCTGCTCACTCGCAAAGATCTGCAGTCTGCAAGGAAAGTATCTTGTGTTGTTTGCAAACTCATCTTCGCTGTGCTGATTGACGTGGTTTATGTTACTTGGCATTGCCTTTTTTCTCACCTGTGATGTTGAAGCATGGTGGTATGTTGCAGGTGCTCTTATGGTTGCGAGTGCGCATGATAGCATCCCAGATGACCTCCTTCTACATAGTAGCAGCATTGAACCCAACACCCCAATCTCACCCATCCCTACCCCCACCAGCCAGACCCCATCCCAAGCACCATCCCCGGAAGGATCCCAGCATCCTCTGCAGGGACAGCAGCAGAGCGATGGGGACTCACCAAAGCGGCCAGACCTGAGGCGATCAGGGTCCAGGCATTGGGAAATGGGGCCACATGGGATTTCTAGACTGAGCTCAGGGCATAATCTGTCCCGGCTCAGTCCAGGCCATCGCCTATCTAGGCTCAGCCCTCTCAGGTCTGTCTGCTGAGCATATCATCATATGACCAGAGTCTTGCTGTTGTGCTGAAAGGCTTATCAATCAAGGCGTGTCGTAGCAATGCATATCTGCTTGGCCTGACAGATGTCCAGGCAGCTGAAATGATGCTTACCACGTCTGCTGCTCATGAGGTGCAAATAGGACTAGCCTGTTGCTACAAGGGCTCATGCTATGTGTGCAGGTCCTGCCTGTAGTAAGCTGTAAATGGCACACATTTCAAACATAACCCCTGTTACTTTCTGTTTGTGATCCCTTGCTCTTGTCATGCTCATGCTTGTTTTTGTGATTATGTCACTGATTGTGACCAATGTGTGCAGGGGTTTGAGGAATCCCCAGCAGCGTACTGGGGCTGATGGAACCCCAGCAGAGCCCCCCAGGCAGAGCACAGAAGCTGCTCACATGGTCGAGCTTGAGAGGAAGAACAGCAAGCTCGCCAGGAAGGCCAGCCAGAAGCTGCAGTGGAAGCCGCTGGACATGTCTGTCAGCAGTGATGTGGCAGAAATCACATCTCCCTTCAACAAGGCTGGGGCTGAAGGCAAATAGGGGCAGGTGTCTTTTCAGTAGCTGGCTGTGGTTTGGCAAGGTTGGGCATGCAGGCAAGCATGGGCTGGGGCTTCCTGTTGGTGATGCAGGGACATTAGGGCAAGGCTGCCTTTGGAAAATTCCAGTATGGAAGGTGGTGGTTGCTGCAGGTGGCCACATGTTTTGACAATTGGCTGTGGCAATGCTGTGTGACGCCCATTTTTTTGGCTGTCTGAGTCAAAGTGCTGGTCAGAAGCAATGTTTTGACAAGCTGCAGGGTAATATAGAAAGTTCTTGGATCTGGATCGTGGTTGTCAGTGGCTGCTAGTTTGGGCCCAAAATGAGTTTCAAGCCATGCTTCAGAGTGTCTGAGAAATTGTGTAAATGCGACTGATGTTCCGGTCCCCTTCCTGAGCCTTTGTCTCTGTGTAGCTTATGCATTTTACATCATAGCAAGATTGTACAGGCTGTGTCGTAGCGTCTCAGGTTTGCAAATGTGGAAGATGTTTTGTCAGACAGGGAGTAGATTAATCCAGCTTGATTTTTTTGTATGAGCTTTGGGTTCTGGTATTATACATGAGGTATTATATTGCCGCCAGCATGTCTGAGCCCTTGTACTGCGCCGTATATAGCGCAGTACAAGATCTATGACGACATGCTGTTTACTTCACATGCTTGACTGTCACACATAGCTGGACAATGTGTGTAACGGTTGAAATGATGCTTACTACATGGGAAGCCTTCAAAAGTTGACAAGCACTGACACTAACGTGTGAAAGCTGTGTTTGGACATGTAATGGTCACCAAGCAGCAACACTGTACGGCTGACAGTTTATGCAATGCGCAATAACAATCAACTTGCTTTCTGGCATTTGCATTGCCCTTTGCATCAGATGCAATAGTGATCAGCACCATAAAGAGCTAGCTGTCATTGCACACAACTGGTTTACATACTTAGGCGCTGTTGGTGTAGACACAAGGATAAGCAGGTCACATGGACCAATAATGGTATTGCAGTGACAAGCCATGTTTCATGTGGCCCAAAATTGTTGACTGAAGGGTTGGCATCATATATGGCCAGCCCAGATTGTCAATTCCCTCGCAGCTGCAACACAATGAAGCAAAACCGTTATAGTCGTGTGCATGAGCCCTGTTGCTGTTGAAACCAGCAGCTGTGTGCATCTTTGTGATGTGCAGACGTCATGACTCACCTTGCCTACGATGTGCAGAAGCGTCACAAATGCTATAAATCCAAGACTCAAAATCATCACAGCAACCTGCAGAGAGCCCCAAGGTTGGTAAGATCTGGTGCTGGTTGCTGTACCTGGTTTGAGTCCTATCCGTGCCAACATTGTACCAAGCACAGAAATACTCACTGGTGAGACTTTGATTCCTGGTGATTCGTCTGTATAGAAGTTTGTCACCCCTTGCCGAAGGCCGCCGCCTCCCCCGCCTCTTGTGGAAGCTGCAAGTGATGCACTTTTGTGTCAGCTGCCTATATGATGGCTGTGGGGTGCTTACAGACAGGAGGTGCTCAGCATTCACAACAAAAAATGCTCACTTGTCCTTCGCCGTAGTGCTCCCTGTGATCCCGATGGTGGGCCTGCAGCTTGACGAGAGCCAGCGCCACGAGGTACAACCTGGCCTGCTTGTGAACCGCTAGCGGCCTTGGCCATCTGCGCTGATTCCCTCCAAAGACAGCCCGATCAACGACAACTCGAATGTGCTTGCCTTTCCGCTATGACTGGTAGGAAACAGCAATTTGTCAGAAGGAATCCGATCACACTTGCTTGTGACCAAACGCGATTTGCCAATCCAAGCAACTCTGCAGGCTGCAAGCAACTGATTCGGAAGTGAGCAGCGTGATTACTATTATGGTGCAGGTGTCACAACGAGGAGGGGGCAAAGTTCTCCCAGCAACAACGTTCGCTGCGTCAAACAACCTGCGC
>JAABUO010010598.1_pt1 | contig 10181 bp, 10 predicted proteins | sample 5559291 | NCBI WGS metagenome assembly JAABUO01 (sample SAMN10711878, study PRJNA513372) | rock metagenome | isolation source: Antarctica rocks | place: Antarctica: Victoria Land, Finger Mt sud
AAAGTTACTCACACAGCACAGCGTCTCATTACTCATGCATGCAGGCTTGCAAGCAGGATCACCTCTGCTTGCTTCTGCTTCTGTGCAACTGCAGCATCAAAGGCTTGGCGGGAGGCAGAGCGGTCATTGAGGGTGAGGCGGGGCGCATCCGGTACTGTCAGGGGCGCATTAGAGGGCTGAATGGCCACAGCATGCCCCACCTTCACCGGCTGTGCCTGCAGCAATGCTTTGATGCTCAGACAACATAACTTGTTCAAGGTATACCATACTTGGCATCTGCTGCCAGAGTGACAGCCCATGACAGTTTACAAACATGGACACACCAAGGACAAGAGACAAGAGCTCTGCATCATTGTCAACTGTGTGCATTCAGCAATGAGCATGACATGCGTGCAGCAGTTTGATCCATGTCACGTCAAGAGCGCAGCATGCATGTCAAAGCTGCTCTGTTGAGCTTGCCATGAAGTTGCAAAGATGTCAACACAAGTCCAGCAACAAAGCCAGCAGTCAAACCTTGAAAGCAGCCTGAGCCTTGCGCTTCTGCTCTTCTTCCTCTAGGTACTGCTGCTTGGCGGCCTCTGCATGCTGGTGCAGAGCGTCGCCCGGAAGTTGGAAAGGCTCCGGCACCTGCAGACAATGTTTCTTGCGTCAGTTGCCAACCATTTTGCCTCTGTGTCCACTGCACTGAAAGGATGGTATGCATGATACTTGACACAGGCTGTGTAAGCGTCTGGCACTGCAGACCTGTGCTTCCACATTAAAGTGCACCAGCCTTTGACTGGCAAAAGCAGGCAGGTGTGGTCCACAACGCCCACTGACTAGGTCCACTTAGTTCTGGCTTCCTACAACAGTGTTAGATCGTAGTCAATTTCCAGGCTGGCTGCTCACCGTGAAGGAAGGCTCAGGTAGGGCAGGCAAGGTGGGGTGATGGATGTGGGTAGGCACAGGCTTGGCCTTGTAGTTGTGGCCTGCCCTCTCAGCAGCCTCCTTATCCGCTAGGATTGCCTGCAGAGCCGCCTTTTTGGCCTCCCTGAACGACCAGCGTGAAATTCACCATCAGGTTGTGTCATCACACTAATCTGCAAGGTGTTATCTAAAGCTTGAGCAATCGACGCTCAACATTGCATGGAGATACTGGGCATATATCAGACCATAAGCGCTGGGGCCTTTTGTGCGCACGTTGCAATGATGGCCTGGTGGATGAGAGTGCTGCAATTGGCCATCACTTCAAGTTGGCCACCAATGCTGTGCTGTAGTCCAAGGGCAAAGACAGAGATGAGGGCGCACCCTCTGGTGTCTGTGGAGAACTGGAAGGGCTGGGAGGTGGTAACTCCTGGGGCAGCACGGTGCTGCCCCTTGCGCTTCTGGCTCCTAGTGCTCCTGTAAACCCACTTCACGCATGACAAGCAATGCAAGACCAGGGTGAAAACTGCCCTTTATCTGTTGGAGTGGAACATCTACTTCTAGTTGCACTCAGCATTGCTGATGCACAGTACACTCCAGAGCTCAGCTACAGGTAGGTAGGTTTGTGAGCCTCCAGACCTGGTTATGACCATGTAAGCTGACCCATACACTGCTAGCTGCTGAAGCTGTATTGTCCTTGCAGCCTACCAACGCACAGAGACAATGATGCAATTTGCATGACTGAAGTCCTGCAGCAATGAACACAACTGCAACTGCATGTGCTCATACTGTCGTCACAATGTACAAGCTCATAGTGTGTACCTTGAGTCTGTGCCACTTGTGGCTGACTTAGCTTGAAAGACAAAAGGCGCATCATTGCTTAGCTTTGCAGCATCCTGCAACAAGCACAGTGCATCCTGACATGTTTTTGGAAGACCACTTGATGCTGCAACAGAGCAGCCGGTTTGCAGCAGCCGACACTAGCACAGGTTTGTGGCATGTGTGCAAAACAAAGCACAGCCATGTTTGCCTGTGTGGCTGCAGTTCATTGAACAGTCGCAGGCATATTGTCTTGTCGTATGCTGCAAGTGTGATGTACTAACAGCGCAACATGAGGATTTGAAAAGTTTCATGCAGGCAATTTTTGTTACCTCAGGCCGAGCTCGGGTTCGTGTTGCCAGCTGTGGTGACTTGGCCTTTGTCACAGCATGCTCACCATGCTTTGGCTCAAAGGCCTGCATGCCATAAGAGAGTCTTTGCTGTGGTTAGAGTACTGCTGTCAAGGTCCTCAACGACACAAAACAGCTCATTTAGAAGCCCAACCAACCCAGCTTATAAAGAGGTTCATGAACCATGCGGGCAAGCTTTTGATTGTCCAGTACCGGCATACATCCATTTGTTACAAGTCAGAACTCTGTCATTGCGTACCGGGCCTTCAAGGATCTTTTTGTTGAGGGGCTGAGCCTTGAAGGCCTGGTCTGGCTGAGAGGGCTCAGGGACCTTGTGGTGCTGGTGCGCAGCCCTGTGCTTGGTGGCAAGGTGAGGGGAGTGGGCCTCTGTCAGAGGGCGTGCCTCTGCCCTTGGCAAACTCATCTGCCCTACCCCAAGCAGCACATCAGCACTGCACCAGATTGTTTGCGTCAGCTGTGAGCAGCGCTGCATCTGTGGCAAGTCTGATTTTCAAAACAGCCAACACTCAAAAGTTTGACCTGGAAGAGCGACCGGAAAACCACTCTGCCCTGATTGCAAAGGCAAGTCAGGCATGCGACACGCCCAATTTCAGCAAGACAGAGCACTGCTCAAAAGTAGGCCACAGTGACCCAGCTAGACGACACCTCCTGACAATGTGGAGCTGGAAGCACAGCTTCAAGGTTGTGCTTGCTGTTTACAAGAGTGCACATCAGGCAAGCAGTGCACTATGCAACAAAGGCAAACTATATTTAGAGATGCATACTTGATGGCTCGGGCTTTGAAGTGTGGCATGTTGGCCATCTGCTCAGCCTCCAGCTCATCATGTGACTTGCAATGGACAGCCCTCACACGCCCATCTGTCGCAAAGTGAGGAGCCTGCAGCAGACGAGCTATGTCAAACCCAATCACTCAGTGGAACAGCTGGCATGTGCCTCAGGACGAAACAACGTTTTTTGGCATCTTGAACAGGACAGTGCCAAAAATGTGATGTATGGTCTCCAATGGGCTAAAGCATAGGCAAAGTGTATGAACCTATGGGCGAAACAGACTGTGTTATGATTGTTGCTGCCAGCACAGACGCATCTAGGTTGTTATCATTGATTGCGCTGGCTGAGTGGCACACAATGTCCAGCATGGTCGACAAGCATGTCAGAAGCGGTCAAGCACAAACACATATGATGGCCAGCAGTGTAAAGTGACAACTGGTGATAGTGTCAACCCGGAATGAATCGTACTTTGGGACTAGAGGGCTTGATTGGCTGCTGCTGTGTGGGATTGCTGTCAGCAGGCTTGCCTTCTGATCTGAGTGGGAAACCAGCTACCTGCTGAGCCATCGACTTCCACTCAGCTGGTCTCTGTGACCCCTGTTACATCAGTGAGCAGAAATCACAAAAGCAATAGCCCAAATCGCATAGCAACAAATGCATCTTGTCCAGCACAATGCTGGGCAGCGCATGCCCATATGGACAGAAGCAGCCATGCATGAAACAGAGAACTGTCAAAATGTAATGTAATGTAATATCTGCCATCAATTCTGCCGTGTCTTTTGTTTGCTGATCACTAAGGTATGCATGCATTGCTGATTGCGGTCAGCGGGAGGTCTTCTTGGGTCTCTCAAAAATGCCACGCCACTCTTTGGAGTGAAACACTCGTTTTTAGGTGCGTTTCTATGCATGCATTGTCCTCTGCAGACAACAGTGCTTAAACCAGTGGTTATGTGTACCTTGTCTGCCTGTGCATCACCCTGCATACGCTGTCGCTTTGCTGTGTGGAACTCCACATCTTTGGGCTCAGTCAGGGGTTTCAGGCTGCGTGCAAAGATGGGCTTGCCCATGCCCATCGCTTTCTGCCTGCATTCTTCAGTGGCAGCTGCCTGAGCTGCTGCCTCTTCTGCTTCCTTCTGAGCCTGGGCAAGAGCTGTGAAATTGGTGCAACCGTGAACAAAACAGAAGCCTTTGTCTCTTGTCACAAGATGCTGAAGTGCAGTGTCAAAACCATGTTGCTGATTGCTCTGTGGCAATTCATTTTTGACTTAGTGATGCTTGCTGGCAAACCAGACACAGCTGCAGGGCTCTCCTGGCAATTACACACAGTAGCCATGCACAGATGCAGCAAAGCAGGCAGTCAGCGGGTGTGGACAAGGTTTGTGCATCTCACCTTCTCCAGTTGAAGGTCCTCAGTGCTTTTAGCCTGACTTCCTGCTCGGGGGCGCAAGGTGCTCATCAGCCTAGGACTGCATGACAAAAGCTTCAGGGACTTAGTGCCAACAAAGCAGAGACATGCGTGCCAATGCACTCATCAGTTGCAGCCACCCTGTGCAAGCACATCAATCTGCGATATTGACATGGCGTGATGTCGGTGGCCTGCGTTCTATGACAAGAGTTATTACCAGGACGCAAGCAAGCTATACTGAATGGTGATGTACCTTTGTGCAGATGTAGGAGCCTTGGATTTTGGCGCTGGCTTGACTTCTATTCTGGCAGCCTTGGCTGGTCTTGTGCCCCCTGCTTTCTCGGAGGCTCCCCCTCCGTCAGTATCAGTGCAGTGCGCACTGTGTTTGCATTGCATGCCACCTGTGCTTCAGATAGCGCAAGTCAATGAGCACGTTGAAGGTATAGTACTTGTTGATGTGGAAACAAGTCAGCTTTGCTGTGCTGACTTGTTTTGCAAACAAATTGAGGGCCAGTTGCTTAAAAATCACAACACTTTGTCATTTGTCTCTGTCACAGAGGCTAACGCTCAGACAGACTCAACAATCCCTTGTCATACTAGACAACTGTGCCCAAATGCAAGCTTGAGCATATGCATGCATCACATGGGTCACAGTTAGTGCCTCTCACCAGTTGCCTCAGGCTGCTTGCGCTTGCTGGTCTTCACAGGACCCCAGGAAGTCACAATGTTGCTTGGTGGCTTCTGCACAGCTGCAGTGTCCTCAGGCTGATTCTCCTGGTTGTCTGTATCCTACAATGTACAGCAAACTTGTGTATGCCACATTCAGATTTCAAAGGCTGAAGGTGGTGGTGGCACTGACCATGTCAACAAGCTCTGATGTCTCTGCCAGTGCAACTTTTCCAGCAGTTTGGCCTTGAGCTGCTTGCTTTGCAGGACTCTGGGACTCGGCTGCATTGAAGTGGCGCAAGGTGAGAGCAAGCTCAAGGACCACTGTGGTTGCGGTGTTGCAGCCAAAGGCACGCTTACTGGCTGTGCCTGCTGTATCAAACCACGCATCTGCTCGCTCCGAGCTTGGCAGGTCTTGACTGTTGGTCGCGAAGTCATAAAAGCGGGGAGCGCTGAACTCGTAGGCTGGATCAGGCAGAACAGCAGATTTTGCTACTGTTTCCGAAGCTGTCGATGAGCTATCTCGCGGAACACCTTTGACCGTATGTTCAACCATTGTGAGCACAGTAGAGTTACGGCTGCACGGCTGCCGTTTACTCAGTCACCCTTATAGTTTGTGCCACTTTTGCTCTGCTGAAGTCAGTGCAAGCTCAAAACTTGCAACACTATGCTTGCCAAGCTCTGGCTGGTGCATGCAACTGCTTCATGCCGCTATGTACAGCACCCACACACGCACAATAGTTGCGTCGCGGCCAAGGGCAAACCTGCCTGATTCCAAAAAGTCAAACTGCGTGGTCCAACTTCTTCTTTTGAAGAAGAACCTCGGTCATGACATAAGCACAGTCTGTACAGTCACATGCTTCTCCAATGTTGCATTCTTCAGTTGCTTGCGCTTGCTGCACATGTTCTGTTGCTGGCGGGCATTGGTGCTGTCTCAACCAGTTTTCAAGACGCACATTGTACATGCAAAACCGCGATCTCAAAGGGCTTGTCAGTGTTTGCCTCAAGTAGCAACATAGGAAGTCATCAACGGTCTTGACGCTGCTTGCGCGGCGCTCACGCCGTGTCTTTGCCCTCATATAGGGCTTCTTGGCTTTTTCTTTGAGTTCTCCAAGGTATGCTGCCTCGAGGCGCCTAAGATATCGGCACGAAGCAGGTGGCCTTACCTGCTTAGCGCACGTGCATGACCGGTGAAGCAGGAGAAGCCGGCACTTCCCGGTCATGACGTTGTGCTTCATCATGCAGGTCGACTGCCAAGACAATGCGCTGACATGGCCAAGGCCAAAAAAAAGCCTACCAAGGCCTCCTCTCTCAAGCGTAGCAAGACAGCTGAGAAAGCTTCTGCTGCATTCCCATCCAAGCATGACAAGAAGGCAGGCAAAAATACTGCAGCTGAGTCAGCCACCCCTTCACAAGCACCCACGTCACAAGGGCTTGCTGCTGCAAAAATAACAAATCTTGGCAATACCTGCTTCTTTAATTCCGTTCTTCAGGTAGGCACACTATGCCTTTCATGTGCTATATGGCTTGTTGAGCATCTCAAGACTCATGATCTCCATCTCTGGCTGTAGTAGGCTGGTAATGTCTGCAAACTAACCTGCTGCCTTACACCATGTCTTACAGGTCTTAGTTGCGAGTCCTCCTCTGCAACAGTTCTTCTCTCAGTCAAATGCAAGGCTGCACCAGGGGCCCTTGGGGGGAGCACTGCAGGAAGTGTTTGATCAAGTGCAATCAGGTATGCTCAAGCTCCCAAACTGAACAGCTTAGCTTCATCTGACGCACGTGGCCAATGCCTGCTGGCCAATGCGAGCTGCATCTGGACTGCTGTAAAGTATTGCTGACCTTTCAAGACCTGCAGCACATTTCACTGCAATGACCTGCATGCTGCTTCTGGTCTCTGAGGCGTCAGGTACCAGCTCTCTGTGGTTGTAGCATTCCTGGCTAAAGTGCAGCAAGAGTGGAGGCAGCCTTGCGCATGTTTAGCAGGCGCTGTGCTTGTGCAGACGCTGAGTCATCTTACACAGATGATCCAGCATCTGGTGATAAGCCCAGTAAAGCCAAGAAGCAGAAGCAGAAGCAGAAAGGGACATACGCCCCACAGAGGCTGTTGTCAGCAGTCTGCAAAGTTGCACCGCATTTCAAGGTACCCGCCATGTGTTACCTAAATCATCCTCATGTCTGCAATGCGTAGCAGCCACATCTCATCTATCTGAACAGGCAAAAATGCATGTTACCTCAGCACACGCAGCATGTAACTTTATAGGTCTTCATGATGTTAGATGAATGCATGAATGTGATGTCTTGGGTGTGGGATTGAGGCTCACTCACATGTGTGTAACATCATCCATTGTATGACGGGCATGCAGGGCTTTCAGCAGCAGGACAGCCATGAGCTGCTGCGTGTGCTTCTGGATGGTCTGCAGACAGAAGAGGCCAAGGCCATAGCTGCCAAGCTCAAGCACAACTCTGCTCAGCAGGTGTTGCCCTCAATAGCTTTCTTCAATTGGCTATCATTTGGTGCATTGTCATTCTGTGCATTGTTAAGTACAAGTATTTTCTCAGCTTGCTACTGTTGCTGAGGGTTCACACTTTCACTTTATGCAGGCTGGCATCAGTTTCTCTGGTGAGAGCTGTGGTATCATGCAATGTGCAATGAATGTGGTGTCATGCTGCTTGTTCAGCAATTGCTGCCACAAGCACAAGGACAGCAGCATGCTTGTAGCTGCACATCATCAGCATCTTGAAGCTGAAGTGGCAATGTGTCTGAAGCTGAAGTGGCAATGTGTCTCAGGAGGAAGTGGAGGTCAGTGGCACAGTCACCCCTCCAGCAGCACCCCAGGGATTCCTCTCTGAGGTGTTTGGGGGTCAGCTGTCTTCAAGAGTGGCTTGTGGTTCATGTGACTACACAAGTGTGACATTGGAACCCTTCATGGACCTGTCCCTGCCCATACCCTCTGCCAGTCTTGCCAACCTGCACACTTCTGAGCCAGACAGGTGCACATCCCACGTCCTGGATTGGCGCCTCGACCTCTACATTGTTCAGGCTGGCAAATGGGCTTGTGATGCATTTGTGCAAGCGGTTTAAGCACGCTGTGATGGCAAGCAGAACGCAAAAACAACCAGGCTTTTTAAAGCCAGCATCACATTTCGTAAATTCAGTGGCCATAGTAGTGTTTGTAGGGTGTTTTTTTATGGGTGGTGAAGATGAAGATTGTATCTTGAAAATGCAAAACCATAGCAAGTGTGCTTCATTGTCTTCTGCTTGCTTGTGTAGGAGGAGCAAGAGGAAGGGAAAGGGCATGAGAACTGAAGATGCCTCAGAATCCACATCACATGCTGCTGTGCGCACTGAAGCGCAGCCCTCAGACAAGAAGCTGTCTCCCAAGCAGAGGAGGAAGCTGGTAAATGCCATCGCAGCTTTGTACTCTGGTAATGTGGTGTTTCCCTAGATCAGCTGACTCCAACATGCTACTTGTGAGGCATGGTGTGAAGTTGTGCATGGACGTATTGCTGGTGCTGCCGATATTTGACGCAGCATGCTGATGCCATGAGGTTAAGCATTGTCTGATGTGTACACCAAGGTGTTGTCACTGAAGCAACCGTGATTTCTGCAGGAAAGGAGTGCAATGAAGCTGGAACGCAAGAAACAGTCAAAGGGAGGCAACGCAGCAGCTGCCTCTCAGCCAGCTTCATCCACCTCAGAGCCAGCGTCAGAGCCCTGTACCTCTTCTGCACAGTCTGCAGCACAGCCTCCCAGAACCAGTGCTGCTCCTGCATCAGATCCAGACCCTGCCCAGCCTGCTATGGGTGCCCAAGGCAATGATGCAGAGGCTGATGACAATGCACAGCCTCAGATTGCCCAACATGCTGAGTCAGCTGACATTCTAGCTGTCAAAGAAGAAGATGCTACTCAATCTGGAACAGAGGTTGCTGCAGCACAGATGGCCGCTGGACAGCCCAAAGATCTTGATAAGCAGGAGCAACAAGAGCAGGCAGCTGCTGGCAATCAAGATGAGCCTCATGCTGAGCATGCTGAGGCACATGATGTGCTGCATGAGCTGGAGCAGCTGGCACAGCTGCCGGACATGCCAAAGCATGATGTGAAGGATGACCTGGCAGGGCTGTTCAAGGCAGCCTTTGCCACCTGTCATGCTGAGATGTCGCCTCGAGGCGCCCCTCCTCTGTCTCCGTTTAGCGCCCATGGGCAGGACGGAGAGGACGAGGACTATAGTCTGTACGAGGATGCTGATCAGGCTATTGATGGGCATGAACCAGGAGAGGTGGTACTAGATGCCAGTGATGCAGAAAAGGAGGAGAGGAGTGGTGAGATGGCCAAGCCATTGTTGGAGGGTTTCATGGGGGATGCTGTGGCCACAACTCTGAGTGACACCCCCCAGGTCTGTCAATCCATCACACTTTGTGCTGCCCTAAAACCCTAAACCCTAAAACCTTTATAGTGGGAGATGCCATGATTTCTGCTGTTGCGCATGCCTGTTTTCTACAGCTTTATCGCAAGGCATCACTGCAATATGAAGAGAGCAGTGATGGCATCACATCTCACGCCTACAATACTGCAGCAGCAGCAATGCCTTGCAGCAGAGACAATGATCACTCTGCTGTCTCCTGCCACTGTTGATCACCTTGCAAACTGTTTCTAACAAGTTGTGAATGATACTTTTGCAAATTTGAGCGCGGCTTGGTCTACATGGACACATGCTATGCTAGCATGACATGCAGAAATCACCGACTACATATCATTGAGCGGCGTCCTTACAGGTTGTCCAGATTTACTGCTTACTCGTGTTTGCTTGACTTCTGCTTCATGCTACGTTTCCCCATGCCATGCCATCGGGCAGATTGCTGAGGCCCTGCTTTTCTGACAGAGGCAGCGACTGTGCTACCCTTACTTTGCCGCAAATAGCATCGCCTAGGCTGATGCATGACAGGGACGAATGGCTCTTGAGGCTGAGCGTTGATACTGCAGGATGATGCAGATGATGATGCCTGTGCCAATATTGGCAGCCTGTTTGAGGAGAGTGCAACCGAGGAGTCTTCTGCAGTGGTGGTGTCTGACTACGGAGCTGCAGAGGAACCTGATGTCGCAGGTAACACTGCTGGCCTTTGTCAGTGCTGGTGTGCTTCAGTGTTGGTCACTGTCATTGCATTTGCTGATTAGCGTCATAGCAAACAGCGATTTTGCATCATTGTATGTTCTGCTGCCAGTGTCATTCATCTGCATCCGCTTAAAG
>JAABUO010010599.1_pt1 | contig 10181 bp, 13 predicted proteins | sample 5559291 | NCBI WGS metagenome assembly JAABUO01 (sample SAMN10711878, study PRJNA513372) | rock metagenome | isolation source: Antarctica rocks | place: Antarctica: Victoria Land, Finger Mt sud
TGATCACGAGGTAACTTCTACAATACTGTAGTGCCTATCTGCACAGGCGTCGTGCTGTCTTCTGCTTTCTGCACAGTTCGCAGACGCTTGAACTGTCTAATGCAAACCTTGGCATTAGTCTGAAAACTGGCGGATGAGCTGAATTCGGATGCGTGATGTCCCACCGCCAGCAGGCACTGGCAGTCACTGCTGCATCGGTGCTGACGCACTAATTGGCTGCTGCAGACGCTAGAGACACCATGACGCCAGGTTTCACAACAAGCATTGGAGCCCTGGCCTTGATGGCTTTGACCACCACCCTTGCTCCTGCAGGTATCCTTTGCAATAGGGTCTGTGCAAAAAGCGCACCATATGGCATGCATGATAAACCTGATCAGCTGTTTCACAGACACTCATCTGTGAGCCTACCAAACTACCTATGCTCAGCTGTCATAATCTTTGTCATGACTGCAGCTTAGCTTTGATGCACGTCATGCCATGCTTGGTGGCTGTTGTAGCCTCTACCTTATTCTCACATATGACCCTGTCCTGCAGTTCTAGCTGCTGGGACTGCAAGCTTGTCTTCTCCAGGATGCACCAAGCTCAGCAACACGTTCACATATACCAACCCTGACTACAGCACTATCAAAGAACTACTCAACCTTCCACAAATTGGGCTGAACAACATCTTGACAAGCCTGAAATCGCCTGCCACCTTGTTTGCTCCTAACAATGAAGCTTTTGCGCTATATGCCATTGGGAGTAATGTGAGCAATGCTGAAGCACTCAAGAGCCCACTCCTGGCGACTGGTGTCAACCTATTGGTGGTCCCTGAAGCTTTGCTGGTAGGGTCAGGCTCAGGAGTGTGTACTGAGCACCACTAGTCCCCACGTTCATTATGGCATTGAGCATCATTGGTAGATGTGGGTGGCTCTGTCTCAGAAGCTAAGCAACATTGCATTTCTGAGTACTGGTGTGACTTGTTATTGACTGTGTCAGGCGGATGTAGCCAATGCAACCCTCTGCAATGTTGCTCACAATGACTGCGTCAGCATTGAAAGCACATGCACAACAGTGAAAGTCATGTCATACAGCAATTGCTTACCAACCTAAGCGGCCTATACTTCAACACCTTGTATGTCACTGACTTCAGTTCAGTGTGGAGTGTCATGACCGCCCTGTAGCTGCTGTGCAAAGTAATCGTTGGTCATCTGTTTCCTGTGATGCAGAACACCAGTGACTTCCATGATGGTGAGAGTCTGCCGACATTTGTCAAGGGGCAGAACCTGACTGTGATCTACCAGCAGGTCAACACCACAGAGGTCATCACAATTCAGAGCCCTGGCTCAGCTGGTCACATCTTCACACCACCTAACTATGCTTGCAATGTAAGCTTCTTGTTGTAGCTTGCAGCTGGCAGCAATGCATGCTGTACACACCGCAGATCTTGCTCAGACCTGCTTGCATATACAAAGACGGCCACACTGCATGAAGTTTGTCTACGCGTACTGCTCTCAGCACCCGGAAATGATGTGTATGCATGTGTCTTACCATGTAGAAACCACATGCCAGCATTGCTAAGCACAGTGTCGGCATCGGTGGCGTTCAATGCACAATGAAAATGGCATTTACACTGACACTCATGGTGCTGCACAGCATTACAAGCAGCACCCACATTGAACAATGCTGTTGCACTGTGCATCAAGCTGAGCATCGCATTGCCCTTGGACAAGGGCCCATGGGCACACCAGCAGCGTCCCTGTGACCTGTGACACAAGCACAGAGGCCACAGACACGCTGTGGTAGCATGACCCAACTAATCCAGTGAAAGCTTGTTGTGTGAGCAATTGCAAGCAGCTGCAACAGGTGAACCTGCCCAGGCATCGACCTGACTTGATCTGCCACTGCAGCTGGTCATCTATGGAATCACTGGAGCCTTTGTGCCACAGCAAAACATCCAAGTCCAGAACCAGGGCACGCCAGGGGCTGTTCACAACATCACTCAGTACATAGAGACAGTGCTGATCCCAGGGGGCCCTGTCACTTCCCTGAACACTGTGCTGACTGCTGCCAATCAGGGACAGCTGGACCAAGTGGCTGCTGGCTTCAACACTGCTGTTGCACACAACTACACCAACCAGTTGATTGATATAGTCAAAGAGGTAAGTCCAAAAACCCTTGTCATCAAAGCAGCTCATGACCCTGTTGCATGGCTGTGTGAAGCCTGCCAAGGGCTGCACCAGCTGACGTGCACTGAAGAGTATGGCACTGTTGCCTGTGGTCTTCTTTCAAGGCAACACTTGCCTTGCAGCACAGATGTCATGACCTTGAGCCTACGGTCGTACCTCCATCAGTTGGTATGGTCCAGAAATGTGTTCTCAATGACATCCAGAGATTACAGTACTGTCACCAGTGCCAATATCACATCCACACATACTCTACCAAAACAGTATGTGGAGTCCATACATATGAATGTTTGTATGTTTGCACAGGCAATTGGGGTCCCAGACGCCATTCCTACCTTGGCCAAAATTGCTAATGAGATGATCATCCAGACGAATTGCAGTGCATTGCAGCCTTTGTTTCATGATCTGTACCCTGCAATGTTTTCTAGCCCTCAGAGCCTGGACTTGAACATCTCTCAGCTGAGCGACATCCCAGCAGAAGCTCCACGACTGGCTCAGTGTGCTCTCAAGGGCACCTAGTCTCTCAACTTTGCACAATGACGACCATGACGGTCGCCTGCTGCGATGTGCCCACGTACGTGTTAAGGCCTCTGCTCGATCAAGAACAGTAGCTGTTTATGACTATCAAGCATTTGTGCTAGAGATGGAACACATGCTTGACAGACACATGCCTAAGGGGACAAGATTATTACTGTCGTTAATCTGCATGTCACAACACCTTCTTCAGAGCCTGCTGTTTTGGGTGCTGATGCTCGTAACGTGACTGTGATGACAATGTACCACAGGCTGATCTTGCTCTGATGGATTAACGGAGTGCCTTGACCACCAGCAGTGGCCCAAATCGTCTCACGTGCTCAATAGAAACGATCCAGCAAACAGCAGTTGCGAACGCAGTTGATGTTGCTGAAGTAGGTGTCGCGCTTGACTTGTCTTCTTAGCAGGGCCGCCCTTTGTCCCGCATTGCCGCTGGCTAGCTTTGCTGGCACTGTATCGCCCTAGTCCGTGATATCTGACTACGGCTCGTTACCGGTCCTACAAAGGCGTGATCTTCGTCTCGTACCTACTTGTGGTTACACACTCTGCGACGACCCATGGTGCAGCTCCTGGATCTGGATCTTGAAGCTCACCGGACAGTGCGTCTTGTTGCTTGCAGAAGGCCTCAAGTCAGCTCAGAGCGAGTTGTAGCTTACCTTTTAAGTATCTTGCAGATAATAGAGCAGCTACCAGTGCAGCACCTATCGGCCTTAAGCTGCACCTGCCGTCACTTCAGATCATGTGTGCTGGCAGGCAGCTTTGCAGAGAAGCTCTGGTAGGCCTGCAGCTTTAGGACACTTGCCAAAAGCAAGCTTGCCCATAAGTAACCAGCCCATTGCTTCAGACTGCTTCCCATGCAGGCGCAACAAGTGCAGGCAGCAGATTGGTGAGGGCTTGCTGAGTCTGCATCAGGCAGGTGTGCCCCAAGGGCTCCCTCCAACAGCACAGTACTGGCGGCACCTGTGCTACCATGCTGAATTCTTGGACCACGTTCGCTGGTGGAAAGATGGTTCTGACACTATCAAGCTTAGGGCTGATGAGGTGCAAATCCACTGCCCTACTGCATGTCCATATCACTGCTTGAGCTGCCTGTCACATCTGCACATACGGACTGCATTTAGCCTCCATGCAGAAGAGACCTTCAGCCTCAGTTCAAAGCATGAGCAAGCTTGGTGCCAATTGACGGCATCAAAAAAGTAATGATGAAACGCTGGCTTGTTGCAGGCAGATGCAAGGGCGGTCCAAGATGGCGATGAACCTGGTAATCAACTTTAGCACATGCATTTCATGTGTGTCAACCTGCATTAGCTGTTGCTCCATTGCTGCAGTGAGCTGCACAGCTTGGCGCATCAGATGCACGTGGTGACTCAACAGCATCTGCCATAGACATCACAACCCACATCCTGTTGCATGCTGATACGCTGCAGCCGCCAACACCATGGACGTCCCCATGCTTGTTGTGCTTGCTCAAGCATGGTTTTTGCTTCCCAAGCTCAGATGGCATGTCATAGGCATGCAGTTCCAAACTGCATCAGCTTCAGCAGCAAAGAAGTCATTGCTGAGCTTCGTCACTGGGCATCAACTCTGAGACTCACTGCTGAGACTCAGTTCTGAGCCCCAGTTCCCAGTCCCATCAGTCAGACTCATTAGTGACGCTTGTTGCTGGAGTCGTCTCTGAGGTCCATCACTCAGCATTGCTCTGAAAGTGTGAGAGGTCTTCTAAAGCTGCATGAGCCACTGAGACTGTTGTTGCATGGGCGCAGGTCCTCCTATGAAGGCCAGACTGGCCAGGTCGGGTCACAGCGTTTCTGTGATAGGGCACCTGCTGGTGGCGTCTGGTGGTATCCTCAGGGACATCAGTCTCTATGTAGACATTGTCATCATGGACCTTAACACATTGGCTTTCATCAAGTGGGTCCTGTCCAAATCATCTTGCATGCATGTAGAGAAGACTCCACTGTCGCACTGAAGACTGATGTTGCTGCTGGACCTTGTTCCTGACATGATACAACCCAGGTATCTTGTACTGCATAGGTCCCTGTTGCTATGCTTTCATGCAAGTCTGTTCAGTCACAAAGCTATGACAGCTCAACTGCTTGGTGTAGTCCACTGTCCTGCTGCTAGTGCTTGCACCGGCTGCTGATTGCTTTCCAAAGCTCGCCGTCTGCATGTCCACCAAGCACACCACCCAGTCTGTATGACAGCACCACCTGTACAACACCACCCTGTCTGTATGACAGCACGCAATACCTGCAGGCCTCAGGTGTATGGTGAGGTGCCAATGACGCGCTTCCGCCACACGGGCGTAGTTATCACAGCTGAGCCCACCAGCAAGATCGGCGCCTTAGTCAACCAGGTGCTGAAACCACTTCGGCGCAAAGCTGAGGATGGATCTGTGGTGTTGCTGTTCGGAGGGTACAACACCATGGGGCAAGAGTTTGGTGGTGACCAGTTCGAGGTGGGTTGTGTTGGCTCGTTTGAGGCTGCCAGAGAGTTGTGTAATCTGAACGTACCTAGGTCATGCAAGGACCAGTATATAGGCGCTGCAGAGTGTAACAGGCACCAAAAAGCAGTCTGCAGGTTTAAGAAGCTGCAGTCTGGGAGATTCTGTGCCTGTTTTTTTGTGCATGTCTATCTGCCTGCCTGCCTGTCTGTCTGTCTGTGCGCATGTTTGTCTGTCTCTCTGCCCAACTTGTTTGGATGTCTGCTATGCTATACGTCTATGCTATTTCAGAGTCTGTGGCTTTCTGCCTGTATCAGTCATGCTCGACAGCATGCACATGACTTGCAGCAACAGCATAAACAACTGTAAGTACACAACAACAAGTATGTTGGCAATTGCTTTTTCAACCCTCAAAAATCCCAGATTGTGATTTCAAGTCTGAAAGTGTTTTCTGAAACAGATGGGGATCTGCTCGTGTATTTGTATACATGTACATTTTTTTTGTTACACAAAAGCAATGATCAAGTGACTCATGCTGCAGGCTTTCTGGGTATCACATGACGGATCAGCAGTGGCTTGGCTGCCTGTGAAGACCAATGGCCATGCGCCCTCAGCCAGATTCCATCACACCACAACCGCTTTTGATGGTGAGGCCATCTGAGCTTTTGTACGCACAGCTGCATCAAGCATGTGCATGAGTGGGATGTTGCTATGCACGCACAGCATGGATTTGTGTGCGTATTAGCAATATGGTATCATACAGCAATATGGAATCAGCTGCCTTGTGACCTGCACAGTACCTTCTGAACACATTATGCACATGTTGTGTTGACTTGATTGCTGTGCTGTGCTGTGCTGTGCTGTGCTGTGCTGTGCTGTGCTGTGCTGTGCTGTGCTGTGCTGTGCTGTGCCATGATGCAGCTGCTGCTGCAATCAATGTGTTCAGAGCCCTGTGAGGGTCGAGTGGTTGAATGGATGGATTGTTGGACAATGTAAGCATCTTTTGGGTGTGCAGGCGGCAGGCAGCTGATCCTGTATGGTGGAGAAGGCCATGAGATGATTGATGGTGCTGACAACCAGGCTCCCAATGTATACACCCTGGATGTGAGCAGCCTAACCTGGCACAGAAGAAGCACCAACCGCACTTCTCTGGAAGACTCACCAGGAGTGCGGTCCCTTCACATAGCCACGGTAATCCACGGTTGTGTGTGAGATACTTACCTGTGCCTTTTTGGGCTGTAATCTCTGATGAGCCACAACCAGCTTGCAACCCAGAACATAAGATGTGTCATGAAAGGAAAGATATGGGAGGAGCTGTGCAGAATGTCTCATGGTCTCCTCACATTCTGCACGTCATATCATGCCGCCCGGTGTTATGCTTCTCAGGATCAATCTATCGTCCCCAGCATGCTTTAAAAATGCAAGTTACATAGCTCAGCTTGAGCGCCATGAGCAAGCTGCCTGCGCTTGATCAGCACCCACTCTCTGCTCACAGCCATAATGCGTCATCGCCTGCTGTACTTATCAGTGCAAGCTCTGACTTGTGGAAACAAGTTTATTTCTTACAGCGGCCTACGCCTTACTTGGTTTCTCCCCAACAAGAGATGTTTGTCCACTGGCATTTAACCATTTGTTGGTCTTTTCCATTTTCCATGTGTCCTTCATTCACACGCTCACTCACTCGCTCGCTCGCTCTCTCACTCACTCGCTCGCTCACTCACGCACTCACTCACTCGGTCGCTCACTCACTCACTCACTCACTCACTCACTCACTCATCTTACACTCTCGTTCTCCTCATTTAGCACGAGATCCCCTAGGGTTAGGTATGCACAGTCAGTGCCTGTTCACAGACGGTCAAGGCCCCAGAACACCCTCATCCAGTAAACTTGCATACCCTCTGTCTACCCACATCCATTCAGTTTACATCTTTACCATAGTGCATTTGATTGCATACAATTACCCGGGACGCTGTACTGACCAATGAGTCAGGCTCTTGGCTTACTAGACTTATCATCAGTGCAGGTACGGCGATGCCCCGAGACTGGTCATGAAGAGCTGGTGGTTTTGGCGGGGTACTGCAACAATGTACTGGCAGCCATGAACCCCCACAGGCTGGACCTAACCACCTGGAGGTGGGTTACGGAGTCTGGCCTGGTCCCCAACCCAGGTCATGGGGATGCCCTGGCACTGCCGACCCCCAGACAGAGGGCGGCTGCAGAGACAGTGGGGGATAAGTGGTTGCTGGTGCTTGGAGGAAGCCCTACGCAGGTATGGGATGTGTCAAATCCTTTGTCTCTCACTTTCTTGCTTACTCTCAGTCTGTCACGAGTGCCATGCAGCAGCGTGCAATACAACTGTATCTGTTCTCAAAGCTGCTGCTGAGGCCTGTAGTAAGTGCCCCTGTCTGCTGGAAGAAGAGGCAAGGAATTGCTGCTGTTGTTTGGAGTAACCATGGCAAAGATCAAGTGCATTTGAAAGGACATTCATTTCATGCAGACTTCCGATGACTTATCTCATCTTGTCTGTGTGTCTCTCTCTTGAACTTACTCCTTCAAGGCAGTAAGATATGAATGACAAAATTGTTGCTGTTACATACAATGACTGCCTTCTCATGGTCAACTTTAGTCAATATGTCTCCGTGGAGTATCTGCAATTTCCTGGATGACAGCACAACCTGCACACACCCACCCTGCCATGGCAGCTTCTGTCTAGCATACGTAATCGGCTCCTCTTGACAACCTGGCATTGCAACAGATCAACTGGGCTGATTAGCTTGCATTGGCACACATTTTTGGCCAGTTTCCTGGACAGGCAATTTCCTGAGTAACATGCACATTTTTTTTAATGTTAATTTTAAATTTCCTACCTTGACATGGCAGCTTCTGTCTAGCATACATGATTGGCTCCTCAGACACAACCTTTGCTCTGCAACAGACCAATTAGGCTGACCAGCTTGCATTGGCACACAACCCTTGCAAGACGATTTAGTGAACCTGCCACTACCCATCCTGACATGGCAGCTTTGGTCCTAAGGCACATGACTGTCTCCTCAGTCAGGACCTCTGCACTGCAACACACCAACTGGGCTGACCAGCTTGCATTGGCACACAACCCTTGTAAATAAATTCCCTGGAACCTTCATTCATCCACTCTGACGCGGCAGCTTGGGTCTGGTATACATGACCGCATTCTCAATCAGGACCTCTGCATTGCAGCACCCCAACTGGGCTGACTACGATTCTCGTCCTCCTGGCTATGGGCCTTGACGCCACAAGCTGTCACTCAAAAGCAGTTCATGTTTGTGAAGCCTGTCTATGCTGATGTTGGGCTGACTAGCTTGCATTGGTGTGCAGTTCCTGCAAGGCAACTTCCTGGATGACATGCACAAGCTGCACCTACCCACCCTGACATGGCGGGCGCCCCCAAAGGTTCATGGCCGGCCTATCAGAGCCCTCAGGAACATTGCTGGGCATTCCATGGATGGATTGATAGCCTTTGGTGGCTGCATTCCCACTGTCATGGGCATCATGCCTGTTGCCAAAGCAGACCCCCTGCTGATAGGTAAGCAGCCTGGCGCAGTAGTTTTCAAAGAGAGAAAGAGAGAGATGCCAATGCTTTAGCCAAGTTGCATTTGTTGGGCCTAAAGCCTAAACCCTAACCCTGACCAGTTTGTTGCAACGAATCTGATCGGCACTGCATGCTCACCATCATACAGCAACCCTGCTATTGGGTAAGTAGCTGCTGCAGCAGCTTCCAGCGTCATTGTAGACACCAAAACTGTTGGCAGCGCAGACAGAGTGCTAATAGGTGAGCAGCCTGGTGCAGTGCTTCTCAGCACTGCATGCCCACTGACACATGCAGTATGCGCTGTTAGGTAAGTAGCTGTTATAGCAGCTTCTGACAGCATGTTCCAACATTGGAGGCACCAAATCTGTTGCCAAGGTAGTGACTATGCTGGTAGATCAGCAGCTGCTGCAGCAGCTGTAACCATTGTATCATTCTGTTGGCACAACTTCCACCTGCTGATCAGATGCATTGTGTGTTTGCTAACACCAACCCCCTCTGCAGTTCTGCGTTATTGCATGCATCATGTCTGACACGGTGCACTCTTGCAGCACAGTTATGATTGCTGAATTGTGCTCTGGAGTGCATCAAAAAGGTCTGTGCCTCTTCAGAGAGTAACTTGCTTGAAGTAGGGCATGGCTGCTTGCTTGTTCACACATCCCATGCTTGTTTATGCTTCTGTCAACGTCCGTAGGAGTACGCATCCTGTGCCATTGTGTCTATTGCAAGACATGCTGTCTCTGTGCTCGTGATTAGCTTTTGTACCTCTCGCATGTACTTGCACCATAGTGTCAAAGCAATGTTGCGCATTGTAAAAAAGCTGCTGATCAGTACCTTCATGTGTTTTGGCCCATGTGAGCTTTGATTGCAGGTCCACCACCTGGGTTAAGCATGCTCCTTGAGCAGGAGCCCAGACCCCACTTGCAGACCCTGCACCCTCAACAGCCTGCCCCGCTGCTCATATCAGGGCACACTCGCAAACAGTTCCTGACTCATCATCAGCAGCAACATCTCTTGGCTGAGCAACCCAGCAGCAGTCGACAGGCAGCTGCTCTGCAACAGCCGGAAACAGTCAGCATGGAGCCCAGACCCAGCAATGGTCCTCAAGCTGGGTTTGCCCCTCTGCCTGTGCCATACATCCAGCAGAACAGAGGCAGTGACTACCTTCTTGGGCAGCAGCTGCAGTCTGCTGAACCTGGCGGCAATGATGATGGCTTGCCAGATGCTGAGAGGCAAGAGTTGTCCACACTGTATGGCAGCAGCAGTCAGTGGGAACGTGTTGTTGATCCTGCCATGTATCATGACAGCGTCATGAATGCAGAGGCAGCTGCTGTTCAGGCCAGAGGTGAAGACCAGCAGGCTGATGTCAGAGAACCTGCAAGTGGTTTTCAGCAGGGGGGCATTGATCACTGGCAGGGGTCTGTCCACCCATCAGTAGACAGTAGCCATGCGTCAGTAGACGCTGTCCATCAGG
>JAABUO010010600.1_pt1 | contig 10180 bp, 20 predicted proteins | sample 5559291 | NCBI WGS metagenome assembly JAABUO01 (sample SAMN10711878, study PRJNA513372) | rock metagenome | isolation source: Antarctica rocks | place: Antarctica: Victoria Land, Finger Mt sud
GCCGCGCCGAGCGCGCGCGGCAATGCGGCCGCGGCCCCCGCCGCGACCCGGCGCCGGCGTCCAGAGCACACCTTGCCGCCACCGCGGCGCGGCCTGGTCGGGCAGGGCGCGCGGCCGGGCGCGCAAGCAGGACCCCGCCGAGCCCTGCGTGGCAGGGCCCGCCGCTGCCCGCGCGGCCGGGGCGCGCGCGCATGCCCCGCACCACGACCGAGAACTGCGCGTTGCCGCTCTCAAGCACATGCGAGTAGGGGATGGAGGGTTAAGTTTTGGGTAGGGCGCGCGCAGAGCACCGCACCGGGACCGCAAACTGCTCATTGCCGGTCTTGACCACATGCGAGTAGGGGATGAAAGCGGGCAGGCTCTCCACGGTTGTCAGCAGACCGCCCGTATTGGCACTCGAGATCCTCACCCGCAGCACCTCGCAGTCCTGGCGCGGCGCGCGCGTGCGCCTCAGCACGGCGCCCTCACCCTATACCTAGCACTGTTGCGTTGCTTCCCGGGCCCGCTTGTCTGGCAACGTGTCACACACCCTGACGGCGGCTGTGCATGAGGGCCGGGGCCGGGCTGCACAGGCGCTGCCTGAAAAGGTGTACACTACCATTCGGTCACACGTGACAAAGGCAGGAACAAGAATGCCAGATGCATTCGGACCAAACACAAGAGCATGGTCCATATGTCAGAAGTGCCTTCGCACCCGCTGCAAGTGCACCCCAGGCTCACCCCAGCACAGGGCTCCGTAAACAAACACGTGTGTCTGCACAGGGACGCGCTCGACGCGCCCCCCGGCAGGCAAGCGGCCACAGACGCGCGGGGCACCCGTTGGGCTGGCGGTTGCGCGCGAGGCGGCCGCAGGCAGCCACGCATCGCGCGCGCGCCGCCCTGCCGGCCGGGGAGGGCGCGCCGTGATGGACGCCTGCAGGATCTGGTCGGCGCGCCGCCAGAGCAGGTTCAGGTCCACGCGCCGCGCCGACAGCAGCGGGCCGCGGCCGTGGTACTCCAGCTCGTCAGGGATGGCCACCACCTGCGGGGTGATAGGGTTAGGGTTAGCACTTACGGAATGGCCACCTCCAGAGCAGGTTGAGGTCCACGCGCCGCGCCGACAGCAGCGGGCCGCGGCCGTGGTACTCCAGCTCGTCGGGGATGGCCACCTCCTGCGGGGTGATAGGGTTAGGGGTAGGGGACTGGGCATGGCTGGTGACCACCAACGGGGAACCGTCGGTTCCTCCACTCCGCCTGGTCACCTGGCGCGCCGCGCCGCGCCGCAACCCGGCCGCCGCCGCCCCATGATGGCGCCACCGCCACCCCATGATGCGGCCATCGCCACCCCACGGTAGGGACACCACCTGGTCGCATAATAGGGCCACTGCCACACCCATAATAGAGCCACCACATCGTCCTATACACGGCCGCCATCACATGACAGGGCCCCAACCCGGTCATCCTGCTTTGAGGCCACCACCTGCACACGATACCCCACACCAACCTGCACATGATTACCGTACACCCACCTGCAAACAAACGCGCGCTTGCCCACTTGAGCATGCTCTGCACGCTCCCCAATGATGCACACACCAGGCCAGGCTTTCAAGCAGGCGCAAACACGTCGCAGTCGCTGCAGAGGCTGCCAACCGCGTGCTCGGCGGCGCGCCAGCTTACAGCCTGGCACGCCTGGGGTTGGATCCGCCAGGGCAGAGTGCAGCTTTGCAGGCTCCGGCAAACTCATGCAAATCACAGTCACAGGTCAGCACCGCGCGGCGGGGCCGCAGGCGGGGCGCGCCTCGTACTCCCGCGTGAGCCCGACGGGCATGCAGGGCCCGGCGTCCCAGTGGCCGCCGCTGCCTGGAGTGTCCATGCTCCGCCGCGCCACATACGGCATCTCGCGCACCGGCATGTACCTGCGCCCGGACCGCCCAAGTCGCTGCGGTGCTGTGGCAGCTGCGCTTGCGCCCGCAGCGACCCAGAGGCAGGCTGGCCTGTTAGCGCTGCAGCACCAGCCCTCGTCTGCCGGTGCACGAGTCGCTGCTTGTTCGCACTGCATTCGCTCCAACAGAAGCCGGCTGCCCGAAGCAAGCGAGAGCTCCCTTGCGCGCCAGGAGCACGGCCGCACCCGACGAGCCGCTTGTCCTGCACCAGCTCCGCGCGCGCGCCCTTCGCGTTGGACCAGATGATGCGCGCGGTCACGGTGTCGCCCAGCTGGAAGAAAGGGTCGGTGCAGCGCTCCTTCGCGCCCAGCGGCCGCGTGCGGCGCAGGCGGCCGTCGTTTTTCCATCCTTCCTCGCTCGTCGGCGCGCCCAGCCGCTCCTTCGCGTCCTGCTTCCGCGCCTTATAGCGGGTCCTCATGTAGTCCAGCCGCTTGCTGTCGTCGCGCTTGCCGCTGCCGAAAGCGACGTCTGCATCCATGCCCTCCTCACGCGCGGGCTCGGAGGTCGACGCCTGCTCGGCGCCGCCCGGCTGCGAGCCTGCGCGCCGCGCCGCGCCTGACGTCAGGACCAGCAACACGAGCTGTGCCACAGCTGCACCCACGCAGAGCTGAGCGGCGACCGGGTGTCTTGCAGCAAGGAATGCACGCAGAGGTGCGCAGGGCACGCCCTGGCACGGGCAAGCTCGTAGAGGTATGCAGACCGCACCTGCTTCGCGCGCTTCAGGCACGCTGTCCTCTGTGGGCGGCGGGCGCTCGACGGGCTCAGCCGCCACGGCGCCCTCCTGTTCCACAGCGGCGGCGTGTGCGCTCCTGACCCGCAGACGGCATGGCCTGTGGCTCGGCAGCACGGCCGCTCCGTGCCTCGGCCCTCCGAGCACGCGCGCGCCGCTGCTGGCGAGCACCGCACGCCGTCCGGAGCATGCGCTGCACCGGGGCTGCGCGTGGCTGGCTGACAGCTTTCCCACCAGCGCCATGGCTCTGATATGTGTGATAGTGCTGTCCGCCCAACAGTGCGATTTTGCGAGCTGATCTTCGCCTTGCTGCTTGCGTTGCCTGGTTAAGTAGGGTTTGGCTCTGGACAAGCAGGCCCACCTTACTTGGTGTGTCCCTGCAGGGAGCACACCACGCGCACTGGGACTGATTGTGAACTTGTGCGCTGGTGCAGGGCTTGCTCACGCAGCCGTTTCAGCCCAAGGTGCGCTGAACTCTTTTCGCAGCTGATAGCGGATAGCAGTGCTTTGCGCTCGCGACACGCCTCGAGGCTCAACCAGCGCCATGGGTGTGGACCTGGATGTGTGGATTGAGAAAGTGCGGCGCTGCGACCACTTGGCGGAGGACGAACTCAAGGGGCTCTGCGAATATGTGCGGTCCGCTCATGCATGCTGCGGGCTTTGTGCGGCCGCGTGCCGGCGAGGCAGGCGCTGGCGCGTATGGCGAGCAAGCGGGTGCGCCACGCGCACAGATTAAAGAGATCCTGGTGGAGGAGTCCAACGTCCAGCCCGTCAACAGTCCCGTCACGGTGCGGGCGCTGCCGCTCCCCGAAAACGCCCGGCTGCACGCAGAGACACTGTTGATGCAACCCGCCTGCGCGGCACGTAGCCTGCTCAGTGCAATTGTTTTGGTGAACGACGACACTCGACGCAGTAGTTGACACGCTTGACATGGAGCTGAACGTGTATCAAGAAGTCGGGCACAGCGCGCACCTCCGTGCCGCTCCGCAGGAGGGCCACGCCAGCCACAAGCGCCCGGCGTGCCGCGCGGTGCGCAGGTGTGCGGCGACATCCACGGGCAGTTCCACGACCTCCTGAAGCTGTTCCAGACGGGCGGCGAGGTGCCGGCGACCAACTACATCTTCATGGGCGACTTCGTGGACCGCGGGTACAACAGCCTGGAGGCGTTCACGCTGCTGATGCTGCTCAAGGCGCGGTGGCCGGCGCACATGACGCTGCTGCGCGGCAACCACGAGTCGCGCCAGATCACGCAGGCGCGCGCGCGGGACCCTGCTGGCTGGCAGCAGGCTCTGGCCTGTGCCTAGCAGCCGCGGGCCTGTGACTCGGTCTGCAGGCGCATACCAAGCTGGCACCAGCGTCCGCGCTGCTGCGACAGGGGCTGGCTGCTTACGCCCTGGGTCTCAAGGCGGGGCCGGCCCTCGGGCCTACCAGCTGTGTGAGCCTAATGGTATAAGCAGTTTGCATTGCTGGGGTGTCAGAGGATGTACAACCGGAGGTCGCGCATGCCGCAGTGCCCCTGCGCTGCAGGTGTACGGGTTTTACGACGAGTGCCAGAGGAAGTACGGCAACGCCAACGCCTGGCGGTACTGCACCGAGGTCTTCGACTTCCTCACCCTCTCGGTGCGCCGGCGCGGGGCCGCCCCGGTGCTGCCGGGCGCGGCTGTGCAGCGTCCCGCCTCAGCACTCTGCGTTGCTTACCTGTTCTGTTCTGAGGTGCATGCGCGCTGGCACGCACAGGGTGCTCACGGAAGCGTGCGTGCACAGACAGAGTGATGCTGTGGTGCAGAGGTGTGCGTCATGTAGTGGTGAGACGCGGGCGTCACGTGTGGCTTGCTTGGTGCTTGCAGGCGCTGATAGATGGCAAGGTGCTGTGCGTACACGGCGGCCTGTCGCCCGACCTTCGCACCCTCGACCAGGTCAGAAATGCCCTGCGGCGCCGCTATGGCACCCACTGCGGCGCCGCTATGGCACCCACTGCTGCAGTGATGTGAACTTTCGTGCAACAACATTCTGGGCTGGCCGGGCTACCCCACTCCCTTTGCCTCCACATCTGCGCTAGCCTCCGCCTCTACACCAGCGCACGCAGCGTACTAAAATCATCGCCAAAGCAAGTCAGCCAGCGTGTAGCAGCAATTCGCCCAGCTTGTTGACGGCAGTTGCAATTGCCGTGGCAAACAAGCCACTGCTGGGTGCTTGTACGGCAGTGCGAGCATTTCAAAGAGACGCCACGGTCGCGCGGTATGATTATCAGTTGCGGCGGCGCTGGCGCAGGTGCGCACCATCGAGCGGGTGTGCGAGATACCGCATGAGGGGCCTTTCTGCGACCTGATGTGGAGCGACCCGGAGGACATCGAGACCTGGGCTGTCAGCCCGCGCGGCGCAGGCTGGCTCTTTGGCGGCAAGGTGTGCAACGCGACGAGAGGGCGCAGGGTCGCCGCTGAGTGAGTGCCGTGATGCGGGAATAGAGTGCTGAAGGGTTGTTGCTTCGCAATCAATGGCAAGGACTCTGCCAAGACAGTGAGCTACAAATGTAGCTGCCAATGCACGAGCACTGTTGAGATATGAGTTTATTGATCTTTTTGGGAATACTGCAGGGCATGTCCTGTGCCTCGGAGCGGTCTTTGCAATGCAAACGTTTGTTGCCGTCATAATGTGCTTGTGCGGGTGTGGCAGGTCACAGCAGAGTTCAACCAGATCAACGGGCTGGACCTGGTGTGCAGAGCGCACCAGCTGGTACAAGAGGGCTTGAAATACATGTTCAATGGTGCGACCATCATTCCTATCTTGGTTTGCTTGGAGCGTACTGTGCTTGCTTGCACTGAAGTGCATGTGGCACAAGCATTTGCATGCCAGGCGTGCGCACGTAAGTGACGTGGGGTGTGGCGCCGCAGACCGGTCGCTGGTGACGGTGTGGTCTGCACCAAACTACTGCTATCGCTGCGGCAACGTGGCCAGCATCCTGTGCTTCGACGACGCGCTCGAGCGCGAAGTCAAGTGCGCCCCTCAGCACCCTGGAAATGCTCATGGCGGCATCATGCTGAGTGAGGATACCTGTATGTGATGTGTTTCGACATGCGGAAGTGCTCAGCGTGTAGACGTTGACAGTGCCAAGACTTCAAGAGTCTGCAGTGACTCCGATTATGTGGGCCACAGGTACTTCACAGAGACAGAAGAGAACTCGACCATGATGGCGCCCCGCAACACTGTCCCTTACTTCCTGTAAATGTGCCCCGGTCGTCGGTTCTGCATCACGGTGGCCTGCACTGGTAGACAGCTCGGTGAATGTACAGCTACTGCTTGTTACCGGCCTCTCAATGTAACATGTTGCTGTACAGGCATCTCGGCCGCGCCCGACCCTGCAGTCTGCAATGCAGCAGCCTTCCAAATGCACCACTTTTGCCACTTCTTACTTTTGGCTAAAAGTTGTAGCAAATACGCCAGCTATGTGTGTGAGTAGCATTGGCTTTGTGCACGGCACTCTGTTCACTGCTTACAGAGGCTGATGGGCTGGGTGACGCTTGGGCGTTTGCTTGCAAGTATGCAAGTGCGCACGTGGAGTATCAGCTCTGTAGCAAAGTTTGCACCGCAGCTCCCACTGCACAGTGCCTTCTGCAAGCCAGGCTTTGGCTCTTGCCTCCGGCAGGCGCAGTGCAGCGTTTGCGTCGCAGCGACATGCTTCAAAGCGCCGGCCATGCAGCACCACATCGTTCAGAGCACAGACCTCGAGAACGCGGTAGCCTCCTGCTGCCGCAGTCTCGGGAGGAGTGCGGGCGTAGACGAGGCTGCATTGGTGAGCACAGCAATCTGCGTTTCGAGTCCACACAGGCTGCAGCAGGTCGGCTGCCTGAGCCTTTGCTGACTTAATGTTGTGCAGGTTGCGCGGCTGCAGAGCAACTGGTTTAGCACCGCCGGGCAGCTGGCAGCCATCAGTGAGGTGTGACTGCTGCTTTGCCTGCTTCAAAAGCACTGATCTCTATCACCGCCCTCTGCACTTACGGCTGCCTGCTGCGCCCAGAGCGACGCCAGGACACTCCAGGTGCCGCTGCGGCTGCTGTCTGAGCTGCGCTGCCTGCTGGACGAACGCGAGGCAGGTGCACCTGCTGCTGGTGCTAGCGAGGCGCCTAGCGCACCCGCGAGCGCGCCGTCCAACACAGCCAGGCGGCGGAAGTCTGGTGCAGCTGCCAGCAGCAGCGGCAGGCAGCCAGAGGGCCCGTCGCTGGCTATGCTGCCAGGTCACAGTGGCGAGAACGAGAGCGGAGCGTGCTTGGGGGGCGGCACTGAAGCGCAGGGCAGCAACCTGGGCTCATGCCTCACTGCAAGCATCCCAGGTATGGCCTGCTGCTTGCCTGCATCGTGCAGGTCTCACGTGTCTGTCCTGTTCATGACGAGATCCCAGCTCATGATCTATGTGCATATATGGGTGCCCGCGAGCATGCCTGCTGAGCCGTCCAGGGTACTCAAGTACATACTTGGCAGCAGGTCTGGATGCCCTCATAGCAGCGAGGAGGATGCCGTCTGCTACCCGCATGGGTTACCGGTATAGCCACAAGGTGCTGCTGACCAAAAGAGGAGCGAGGCAAGCATTTGCCATCAAGGTACGCTGTCCGCTTTCAGTAAGCAGAGCTTCACCTCTACGGGTTATGCAGCTCACGTTGTACTGATTTGTGAGCTTGTTTCAGCATACTTTTGCTTGTGAGTGCGCAGGAGGACCAGATGCTGCCAGAGCTGCGGGCGGAGCTGGACGCGTTCCGCCTTTTCTGCACTGTGAAGTTCTTCGGCGCGCAGTCCGCACCAATCCTGCCCGTGACCGCGGACAAGTACGTGGACCACATCAGGCGCGCTGCCGAATATATTAGCTGCAACAAACACGCATGTGCTAGGTCGACATGCATGACTGCGTGCTCATGAGCTGTCGTAAGTGTTGCACGCATCCTGACCGCACCTGTGTGTGCGTGGTCAGCATGCATGACAGCCAGCTGGTCAGCATATGTGCAGGTCATACCAAGTGCTGTGCAAGCTGACAACATCGCCTGCAGGCCGAGGGAGAGCGCAGAAAATTCTGCCTTGATTGATGACTGTGATGCTGTGTGCAGGCGCGCCCTGGGTTGGCTGCACATCGAACGCGGCATCCCAGTGGCGGAGCTGAGCCTGTCGAAGCTGTTCCCGTCAGCCGAGCGCGAGGGCGTGGCTGTCGTCTTTGACTACCTGCAGTGGCTCTCTGCACGGGGCATCAGCCCCGCGACTGAAGGCAAGGCGCAGTTCCCAGCTGTGGCAGGCTCATATTGGGACACGCCGCATGGCTGCCATGCGAAGGGGGCACGCATGCACTCTTAAGCATGGCAGACAGCTTTTGTAGATGTTCCCTTTGGAACTATCCTAATAACACAGACAGGCGATCGGAGCTTAACATCTCCGACTAACGTTGCTGCCATGATCATACCAAATGTGTTTTGCATGTAGTGTGCTGCACTCACTTTACTTTCAAAAGCATACATGCAGTGAGGTCATGCAGTGCATACATAAAGTGCATACATCCACGATATGTGCTGCTCCGCCGCAGGGATTGCAGTGCGCTCGCTGATGCAGGCTGCAAAGTTCCTGTTCCATGCGCAGTCATGCGCGCGGCCGGACGAGGGCGAGAAGGCCTGTGCGCGCCTGCACGCCCCCTAATGCTTACAGATTGCCATCTCGTCTGTTTCTGATGCCTGAATGACCGTACGCACATATATCACATCGTGCATGTTGGTTGTTACTCGCCTGCGTGACACATATCCGTGCAGAAATCACACATTGAGTGTGATACTCATGCTGTTCTGACGCTGTCACCTCTTTGCCTTTCACACAGCTTGCAATAGCACATCAGGTGTTATTGATATGACTTGCTGTATCCGCCTGTCAAGCACAAGGTTACATCTGCAAGTGTTGTTGCTCAGCGTTCCAGACGGCGATTTGCTCGTGGTCCGCGAGCTGCGCAAGCTCTCCAACGAAGCAAAGCGCGCCACGGTCATCGCCGCGCGCACCGCGAACGAGAGCCTCAAGTGGCTGGAGTGGCCGCAGTATGTCACGGTGCGCGTCCGCAACTTGAGGCGTAGGTGTCCCTGTACTTGCACCTTCGCATGCAAACCAGATGAGCAAGCAATGTACGAATGATATGCATGTTTGCTTCCATTTATGTGGCGGCCTGCAGCACGTTGAGAACTAGAATTCAGCACGTTCAAGCGTATGATCTTTGATAGCATGCCAAACCCTGTGCAGGCCGTGGAAGAGCTGCGGTCAGAGTGCGCCGCGCTGGACAGCATTGGGCGCAAGCGGAAGGCCGCCGCCGTGGCCTGGAGCCTGCAGCGCTACCTCATTTTCGCGCTGCTCAGCTGCATTCCAGGCAGGCCTGCCAGGCTCATCCGCTCAACAGCAAAACATGTTGGTCAGTATTTCAAGCGGCTGCTCTGGTACCTGCTGAAGAGGAGCTGCAAGCCTGCCAGCCTTCCCCAAGAGTGTGATTACACTTCTGCGCATGGCTTACCACAAGGCTGCACATGTGAGCTTCCGAGCTACTTGCTAACCAGATTCTCGCAAGAACTCCAGCTGATAGTACTGGGAACCCCATAGCCTCATTGCTTTTTCCACACACAGGGCCATAGACAAAGTCATGGCCCCATGTATTAAAAGAGAAGCATGCTGTGAGGTGGCGCTTGCTGCTGTAGGCCAACAGCACACTTTGCCCGAGCTGGAAGCGGGCGCCGTGGTACTTGTGTGCAAGAGCAAGCCTATTGACCGGCGCTCGCTGCTGCAGACCGGCAGCGCACGGTGCGTGAGCTGGAGGTGGGCAGGACGCTGGTGCAAGAGGAGGGCCGCTGGCTCATCCGGCACACCGCCAAGGACTACAAGACTGGTCGGTCGTACGGCGAGCGGCCGCCGATGGTGCTGGCAGAGAGCATGTACCCAGAGGTGCAGCCCCTGCATGTTGCACTGTCCCTGTCACAACCTGTTCCCAGGCATAAATGTTCACTGCACATGCTGTATCACGAGGTCCTACTTGGTTTCATGACTGAGGCAATCTGCCTCTTGGATGTGCAGCACACGGCAGAACACGCCATGGCTGACGTCAGCTCGTCTGCAGCTGGAGGCGTGGTTGGGCCGCTGGCGTGCCGAGCTGGCACCCACGCACTCCTTCGTGTTCACCCGGGCAAACGGCACTCCGCTGACAACACAGTCGGTCCACAGGCTGTTCACCTCCACCTGCTACCGCCTGGTGAGCGCGCGCTGCGCTCACCATGGCCTGCGGCCTCATCAGCTTGTCAAAATTTCGGGACAATCAGCAGGGCGCCAGGGAGCGCCAGTGAGCGCAGCTGCACATCACAGCGGTCTGTGACATGGCTAAGATCCATGTCCACGCTTTGATGGATTTGATCCAAGGGAGCATTTACATGGCCATGGCGCGTCAGCCTACCGATGCCAGTACTTGAGATTGTTGTGTACCTTTGCACCCTGTTCCTTCAACAGCCACTGACATGCCGCTGACATGCTGCTC
>JAABUO010010603.1_pt1 | contig 10177 bp, 7 predicted proteins | sample 5559291 | NCBI WGS metagenome assembly JAABUO01 (sample SAMN10711878, study PRJNA513372) | rock metagenome | isolation source: Antarctica rocks | place: Antarctica: Victoria Land, Finger Mt sud
CTAGGACCGTGACCATCCCCGTGACGAGGAACGAGCGCCTGTACTGGTCCGCGCGGCTCGGCGTCCCATACAACTCCTCCGCGCCCTCCAGCGACGCCACCGTGTTGGTGGTGTTGAGCAGGCCGATGAAGACCGCCGTCGCGATGACGCCGGCGTCGAGGGCCGGGGCGCCCCAGGGGAACAGGCCGAACAGGGCAGCACCCGCGGGCGCGGGGTCGGGCGTGCGTGATGGGATGATGAGGCGGAAGGCCGGCCAGCCGACGGCGATGCCGATCAGGAGGGCGAAGTTGGCGACGAGCCCGCGGCCGGCGAGGCTCAGGGCCATGACGAGCGCGACGAGCCCGAACGAGAGCAAGGCGACGCGCGGCTGGATGTGAGAACCGTCGGCCAGCCCGACCATGCCCCTGACGAAGATCCCGACGAGCTGCGCCGCCAGGAGGAAGTAGAAGGCGCTCATCACCACCGGGCTGAACAGCCGTCGCAAGGACGGTCCCAGATCGAGGGCCCCGAGGACGCCGACGAGCGCACCCGCGACCACGATGCCGACGGCGAGCTCTCCCCCCAGGCGCCCCGCCGCCTGGCCGGTCGCCCCCGCGCCCACGGCGATGTCGAGCAGCGCGGCCCACCAGAGGCCCGTCGAGCCTTCTAGGAGGGGCAGGCGATGGCCGATGCCGACCTGGAGGAGGCAGGCGAGCCCGGTAAGCACGAAGGAGCGGTCCACTGAAGCGGTCACGACCGCGGGGGCCAGGTGAAAGGCCCGGCCAATCGACAATGGGATCACGACAGTGTTGGCGAACAGGAAGAAGAGCCATTGCACGCCCGCGAGGAGGGTGGCCACGAGCTCGCCGCGTGTCCGATCGACGATCCGTCGGGGCATCAGCGCCGTCGCCGGCCGTGGGAGTGGATGGTCCGAGCAGCGGCCGTCACCCAATATCCACCGGTCGTCGCGACCACGTACCACCCCCTGTGCCTCGGCTAGTGTCTGCCAGGGCGGATCGTCCGGCCCACCGCATTCTCGCCACCCGGCGCCGCCCCAGACACGACATCGTGGCCTTCAACCGATAGATACAAGCGGTCGCAGCGGCCTCACGTCACAGCGGAGCGACCGATCATGGAAGCACGCGTAGGCACAACATTGGGAGCCGGAGCCCCGGTTGAGCGCGGCCTGGCAAAAGTCCACCACCATTATAGTCGTCGTGTGCGAGAACGCGGGGGTTTCGTTGGGTTGGCGAGAGGACGTGTTAGGTTGCGTCGGGATTCAAAACACAAAGCGGCGCCTGCGCGCCGTGGCCTGTGGTTGCGTGGGCCTGGACGACTGCATCGAATCGAGGCGCACACCTCATCTCATCGGTCGTGACATAGTCGCGCTGATCCGGTAGGGAGACAGTCTCGTTTATGTGATGGCGGTAGCGGAGTTGGTTGGTATAGGTTTCATCCGCGTGCTATCGCACGCCAGCCTTTCGCGCCGCTTGGCGCGCAACTGGTCGGCCAGTAGCGAGGCGAAACGTGTCTTCTACCCCGGCGGCGTCGTGTGTGAATAGAGAAGCTGCGCGTGAGGAACATGTCGGCGAGGTCGCGCGGGCTCAACCGGCTCGGCGTGTGCATGACCTGCGAGAGCGGGTGTGGCGTGCGGGACGGGCGCCTAAAGAGACGCTGCGCCGAGATCCTGTCGATCGAGGATGCGCTTTCGTAAACATGGGGCACGATGCCGTCACAAACGGGCGCTATGGCGCCATCAACGGTGTCACCTCGGCGGCCTTCTCTAGGCGCGCGACATCATCCGCGTCCAGCACGCCGGCCCCTCGTCGCACTGTGTTGGCGGCGCCACAGGCGACCGCGCACGCAAGCGCCTGTGTGGCCGTCGTTCGGTCGGACAGCGCCTGAGCGAGATTGAGCGCCTCTCCTTGCGTCACCGCACCTACCAGACCGGCCAGAAGCCCCGCCAGGAAGGCGTCCCCGCTGCCGACCGGCGACACGCCCCCCGGCGCCGCGACGCGCCCGTGCCACGCTCCGCCGGCCGTCACCAGGATAGCGCCCCCGGCCCCGAGGGTCAGGGCGACCGACATGGCTCCCATTGTGCGCAGCGCCGCCGCCGCCGCCAAGGCGTCGCGCACGTCGCGCACCGGCTGACCGATCAGTTGGGCGGCCTCCGTCCCGTTCGGTTTGACAAGGAGCGGCCCCACCGCCAGGCCGGGCCCCAACGCGCGGCCGCTCGTGTCCAGCAGCGCCGGAACACCGGACGCGTGGGCGCACGCGATCAGCCGCGCGTAGTAGTCGTCGGGCAAGCCTGGAGGCAGGGAACCGGAGAGCGCGAGCGCCCACGCACCGGGTAGCAGGAGCGCCAGGCGGGCGAGGAACTGCTCACCCTCCGCCGCGTTGACCGTGGGACCCGGCTCGTTGACCTCGGTGACCCGCGGGTCGGCGGCCGCGCGACCATGGCCGTCCACGAGGGCTATGTTGGTGCGCGACATCCCGGCAATGGGCAGGAAGTCGGCCACGATACCCTCCGCGGCGAGCCCGTCCGCGATGACGCTGGCCGCTGGGCCGCCACTGAGTCCAGTCGCCCGCACGGGTAGGCCCAACGTATGCAACACGCGCGCCACGTTTACGCCTTTACCGCCGGGCAGCCGCAAGACGTGCTCAGCCGTCTGCGACGCGCCCACCGACAGCGCGTCGCGTAGCACCAGCGTCGTGTCCACGGCCGCGTTCAGCGTGACCGTCAGGATTGCCCGCTCCCCGTCCATGCGTCGTGCCCTTTATGTGCTCTTCGGATGTGTGTTGGTGAGCGTGACGTCGTCAGCGATCGAGGATGACGGCGCGCGCGAGGTTGCGGGGTACCGCCGGGTCCAGGCCGCGCGCGCGAGCCTTACGCAAGGCCACGAGTTGGGCCTGGGCCAGCGCGACAAGCGGATCGTCGGACACGGTGTAGACCGTGGCCCCGACTCCTCGCACGTCGTCCAGCACAGCCTCATTCTCCGCGTCGCCGGGGGCGTCGAGGGACCAGACGAGCGTGTCCGCGTCGGCCGCGGCGATGGGGCCGTGCCGGTAATCGAGCGTTTGGTGCGCCTCGGGGACCAGCAGGGCCGTTTCCTGCAGATTGACCGCTGCCGCCCGAGCCAGCCCGTAGCTCTCCTCGCGCCCCAAGAACACGACGTGGTTGAAGCGCAGCAAGGGGGCTGGGTCGAACGTGACCAAGGCGCGCTCCATGCGATCCGGGAGCTTACGCGCCCTATCGCCCAGCGCATCGCCGTTCATTAGCGCGCCCAACGCAGCGATGCTTGCCGAGACGAAGCGCGTCTGGATGACGCCCTGTTCCGCCGCGAACTCCAGCGGCAGCACGGCGTCGGCGACATCCGCGGCGGGAGAGCCTTCCTCACCCACGATCAGCAGCACCGCCGCTCCGGCCGCGCGGGCACGCTCCATGGCCCGCACCAACTCGGTCGTCTGTCCAGTACGACTGATGGCGACATGCGTCCAGCCGGGTCGCGGCAGGTAGTCGGAGGCGACGATCGCCTGCGCCGGCGCCGCACGCTCCCGCTCGTACGCCGCCGCCGCCGCCAGCGCGACGCAATACGACGAGCCGCAGCCGAGCAACACGAGGGGGCCGCCGAACGGGACGCCGAGCGCGTCTTTGCGCTCGGCGACGCGCTCGTACGTCCGCCACAGGATGTCCGGAGTGCTACGAATGTCTTCTTCGATTGGCGCCATATCTTCCACCTCATAGACACGTGATAGACGTTTCCGTACCACACGCGCGTCGCGCGTGCTCTTGACGCGCCGCGATACGATGAAGCCGTCGACCGCAAGGATGTCGTCGATAGACAGCCTTGTTCATCGCCAGGACATGGTTCAATCGGGCTTGACCGTTTGAGCCTTCAACAGGCGTCGGACGTCAAGCAAGATCGGCGTCATGTGAACCAGATCTAACTACTTAGACGGCCACCACGACCTCGATTCCAGCCGCGCGCAACGCGTCCAGGTGGTCACGCGACGCCGCCGCGTCCGTGACGAGGGCGGCCATATCGCGTGCCGGCGCGATCAGCGCCATCATCACCCGCCCGATCTTGGTATGGTCGGCCACCGCGATGACACGGCGCGCCTGCCCGATCATGATGCGATTGATGGACGCCTCCGCCTGGCTGTAGGTCGTCAGCCCATGCTGGAACGTCAGCCCGTCGACGCCAATGAACGCGGTGTCCACATAGACGTTGCGCAGCGATTGCTCGGCCAGCGGGCCGGAGAGTTCCAGGGAACCGTGCAGCGTCCCACCCGTTAGCGTCACCTCCAGGTCGGGCGCGCCGGCCAACTCGGCCGCGACGCCGATCGAGTTGGTCACGACGCGGAGGTTGACGATCCCGCGGATCCGGCGCGCGATTTCCTGTGTGGTGGTGCCGCCGTTGAGAGCGACGACCTCACCGGGCGCGACCAGCCGCGCCGCCGCATCCGCGATAGCCCGCTTTTCGACGACCTGCAGGGTCGCCTTATCCAGCGGGAAGAGTTCCACCTCTGGGTTGTCGCCGACGAGCACCGCGCCACCGTGGGTGCGCCGTAGCAGGTTTTCCTCCTCCAGGCGTTGCAGGTCCCGGCGCAGTGTCGCCTCCGAACACCCCAGGGCCTGGCTCAATACCGCGACCCCAACGGCGCCCCGACGTCCCAGCGCCTCCATGATGCGGCGCCGCCGCTCCTCGGCGAGCAGGGGCGCGTCTTTGCCAATCACAACGCGCACCGTACCGGTTTCCATTCTCATCGCTCCCCCTGGCCTCCTGGGTGCGACGCCGAGTTCGCAACCAACGCCACTGGCTGTAGCATACGGCATGAGGGCAAAAGCGATCAAGGGCACGCATGGACGAGCAATTATGCTTGACAATGCGCGATATCGATGATACGCTTGCTGATCATGGGACGGCGCCGGAGTAGACGCGGCGCGATAGACGCGTCGGATCAGAAAGGTACGAGGTATACGGATCAATGCGCGCACGAATGTTCCGATCCGCTACGGCCACCGCTCTCGTCGCTTCCTGTGTCCTGGCGGGGACATCGGTCGGCGCCCGCGTGTCCACCGCTCCCGCCGCCAGGCCGTTCGCCGGCCAGACGATCAGTGTCGCCTACGCCTCGGCGCCCCCGCCTAAACGTCTGCTGGACCAATTTAAGGCGCAGACGGGCATCACCGTGAACTGGACCAACGTGGGGTGGGACAATCTTCAGACCAAGATCACGGCTGCGGCGATGGCCCACGCCTACCTCGCCGATGTCGCCGATGTCGACTGGTCGCGTGTCGGCCAGTACTACCGTCTGAAATGGTTCCAGCCGCTCAACACCTACTTTGATGTCGCCGATGTCGCCTCGCTCAAGAATGACGTCCCCCAGCTCAGTTCCTTCATCGCCAACGGCGTCCTCGTCGGCATGCCGGCGGACTCGTCGTTCACCGTCACCACGATCAATATGCGCGATTTGCGGAAAGCCGGCGTCGGCACGGCCCCACGCACGTTCGCGCAGTACGCCATCGACCTCAAGCGCCTACAATCGGCCCACGTCGTGGCTAGCCCACTCGACATCCCGTTCTCCGCGGCTGAAGGACTCTCCACGTACTGGTATCAGATGACCGCCGCCTTTGGCGGCACGATGCTGGACCGCTCCTTCCATCCACTCTTCACCAGCCCGTCGTCCGCCGGCTACCGCGCCCTGGCGTGGATGGTCGCCGCCTACAAGAGCGGTCTCGTCCCAAAGGCCAACATCAATATAGCCGACACGCAGGGCATGCAGGACGAGATGGCCCTGGGCCGTGTGGCCAGCATCTTCTCCGATTACTCGGGCAATGTTGGGTCCCTCTATAATGTGCCCGGCGCATCCCATGTCAACGGCGATATCCAGTACATCCCCGTACCTGGCGTCAATGGGCCGGCTCCGAACCTGGGCAACCCTGATGGGATGGGTATACCGGCGGGCGCGCACAACCCGAGGGCGGCCGCCACGTTTATCCGCTGGTTTACGGATCCCACCAACCAGGCTCGGTGGGCGGGCCTCGACGGCGGCAAGAACGTGATCGTTGGCTTCCCGCTTCCGATGCGTCTCACGGCGTTCAAGATGCTGACAAAAGCTGGCAAGCTGGATCAAGGCGCCCTGTTGGCCGACCTCCTGGGCCACCATGCGCAGGCCGCTTTTCCCTACGGTATCCCGCCCTGGTACACCCGGTTCAGCGCCGCGGTCAACACCAACATTCACAGCGCCGCGCTCGGCTCCGAGAGTGTGTCCACGGCAATCAACGCCATCGCGTCGACGGTCAATTCGCTGAACGGTTAGGCGCCCACGCGTTCGCGCTCGCTACGGATCGATCAGGGTATGATGGCCGTTGGTTGGAGAGAGTAGAGAGGGGACCACATGATCGCGCGCAAGGCCGGTGTGGGTGACTGGCCGCGTGGTCGACGCGGGCAGCGCCACTGGCGTGACGCCCTGCTCCCCTATCTGCTCATCCTCCCGCTCGTCGTCGTGATCGTTGTCCTGGCGCTCTATCCGACGGCGACAACGTTCGTCCAGTCGTTCTTCAACGTTGACCCGCTCAACCCGCCGGCGCGCTTCGTCGGTCTGCGCAACTACCGCGCCATCTTCGCGGATCCGGCCATCGCTAATGCCTGGCTCAACACAGCCCTCTACGCTCTCTTCGGCATTGGCATGACGACGTCGATCGGCCTGGGCATGGCTCTCGCGCTGCGCCATCCCTTCCGTGGCCGCGGTCTCGTGCTGGCGCTGCTCGTCCTGCCCTGGGCGCTGCCCGGCGTCGTGGAGGGGATCATCTGGAACTGGATCTATGATCCTACGTTCGGCGTGCTCAACAGCGCTCTGCGGTCGCTGCACCTCATCGCGCAATACCAGTTGTGGATCTCAGGTAATCGCGTGCTCTCGATCTTTTTCATCGATCTGGTGCAGGTCTGGCAGACGGCGCCGCTGGCGGCGTTGCTCATTCTGGCCAGCCTGCAAAATATCCCGGATGAACTCCACGACGCCGCCGCGATCGACGGCGCGAACCGCCGGCAGGAACTCGTGTCGATCACTCTGCCCCTGATCCGCCCGGGCGTCGCCATCGCCGTCGTGCAAGCGATGATCGCGTCTCTCAACATCTTCGATCAGGTCTATGTGCTCAATGGCAACGCCTCGACCGGCGCCTCTGTCGTCATGCAGACCTATCTGACCGCCTTTCAAAATCTCAACTTCGGGCAGGGCTACGCGCTCTCGTTCCTGGTCACGCTGCTGACGATCGGCGTGTCCGTCATCGCGCTGCGCGTCATCTACAAGAAGGTGGAGTTCTAAGTGCGCCTGTTGTCACGGTACGGACACGCCATCGCCATCGCCCTGATCGTGCTGTGGTCGGTCTTCCCCATCTACTGGACGCTCAACACGAGCCTGATGACCAACGAGCAGGCGCAGTCGATCCCGGCACACTACCTACCGCTCCCGGCGACGTTCGCCAACTACGCCAGGATCTTCGGTCTCCAGGCCGACCCGCTCAATACCTCGACCAATCTGTGGCCCCAACTCAGCCGTTCGCTCGTCAATATCACGGTCGAGTGCCTTGCCGCCACGATTATCACCGTCGTCATCGCCGTCTTCAGCGCCTACGCGTTCGCGCGCATGACCTTCCGCTTCAAGACGGTCATTTTTTATACCATCATCGCCACGCTGGCGCTGCCCGCGTATGCCACGCTCATCCCCCTCTACCAGATGATGAGCAGCGCCGGACTCGTCAACACCTACACGGGCATCGTCCTGGTGTATGTCTCGGGGTTTTTGCCCCTGGCGTTGTGGGTCATGTACAGCTACTTCGGCGCTATCCCACCCGCTCTGGAAGAGGCGGCGTCCATCGACGGGGCCTCGCCCCTGCAGATCATCTTCCGCATCATGATCCCGCTCGGGCTGCCCGGTATCACGGCGACAGCGATCATCACCCTGCTCTCGGCGTGGGGCCAGTTCCTGTTCCCGCTGGTGCTGGCTTCCGACATCTCCACGCAGCCGCTCACCGTCGTCATCACCTCGCTGCAGAGTCAGCACACCGTTCCCTACACGCTGCTCAACGCGACGGGTATGGTCTGCATCGTCGTGCCGGCCGCCATCGTGATGTTCCTCAACCGCTACATCATCAGCGGCATCCTGGCTGGTAGCGTCAAATAGGCGATTAGTCGGCGGATGACAGCCGTCGACCGTGTGGAAAGGGAAGATTAGGTATGGCAAAGATCGCGTTCATCGGCGGGGGCTCGGTCGTGTTCTCCAAGCAGCTCATGAGCGACCTGTTGCGCCACCCCGAGTTGGCCGAGAGCACTATCACCCTGATGGACATCGACGGCGAACGCCTCGACACGGCCCGAAGGGTCGGCGAGGGCTTTGCGCGACGGTTCGCGCCTGGGGCGCGCGTCGAGGCGACGCTCGACCGCCGCGAGGCGTTACGCGACGCCGATTATGTCATCAATATGGTACAGGTCGGCATGCACGAGGCGACCCTCAAAGACTTCGCCATTCCGCGCAAATACGGGCTGCGGCAAACCATCGCGGACACGTTGGGCGTCGGCGGCATCTTCCGCGCCCTGCGCACGATCCCGGTCGTCCGTGGTATCGTCGAGGATATGGAAGCGGTCGCGCCCAACAGTATCCTCCTCAACTACACCAACCCCATGGCCATGCTCTGCCTGGCCGTTTTCAAGACCTCGGGCGTGCCCACGGTTGGCCTATGCCACTCCGTGCAGCATACGTCGCGGCAGCTCGCCGACTATACGGGCCTCCCCTACGACGAGGTTAGCTACAGGGTGGCGGGCATCAATCACATGGCCTGGTTCCTCGAGTTCAAGCACAATGGCCGCGACGCTTATCCACTCCTCCGACACGCCATGGAGGACGAGGCGATCGTCGCTAAAGACCATGTGCGCTTCGAGATGATGCGCCGCCTGGGCTACTTCGTCACGGAGTCGAGCGAGCACTTCAGCGAGTACGTGCCCTACTTTATTCCTCATGCGGGCCACATCGAGCGATTCGAGGTGCCCATCGACGAATATATCCGGCGCAGCGAGGACAACCTGCGGGAGTTCGACGAGGTGCGCCGGCTCGTGGAGGAGGGCGGGTCGCCCGAGGTCGAGGAGGGCGTGGAGTACGCAAGCGGCATTATCCTGGCGATGGAAACGGGCCGGCCGTACGCCTTCAACGGCAATGTCTACAATCGCGGTCTGATCACCAACGTGCCGGCCGACGCCTGCGTCGAGGTTCCGTGCCTGATCGACAAGAACGGCGTGCAGCCGACCGTCGTGGGCGACCTCCCGCCGCAGCTCGCCGCGCTCGACCGCACCAACATCAATGTGCAGCAACTCACGGTTGAGGCGGCTCTGAGCGGCAAGCGCGAACACGTCTACCACGCGGTAATGCTCGACCCATTGGCCGCGGCGACCTTGACGCTCGATCAAATCTGGGCCATGTGCGACGACCTCATTGAGGCGCACGGCGATCTGCTGCCGCCGCTGCGCTGATGATCGCGCGCCCGGGCCATGCTGGCGGTCGGCCTTGATGTGCCAGCGTTGGGGAGCCGGTCGTGGAGACAGAGTCACGACCTTGAACAAGAAAAGAGACGCGTGGCGATAGGCTCACCGACGACGTGCTCGCGGCCCGGGCCGCATACGTGCCGTGGGCAGAGACGGATACACGCATCCGCATACGTGCCGTCTTCAGCCGTCGGGAGATCGTCGAACGTCTGCGGTACCTCCAGCCGAGCCAGGATTTTCGCGCGGCCTGGCAGTATCAGAATTTGACGTATATAACGGCCGACTATCTTATCGAGCACGTGACGGGTCGTACCTGGGAGGAATTCGTCACCGAACGCATCTTCCAGCCTTTGGGCATGGAGCGCAGTACCCTGTCCATCGAGAGCTTAACGCGGATGTCCGACTATGCCCTGCCGTATCAGAAGGGTGATGGAAGGGCTGAAGAAATCTCCTTCCGCAACCTCGATACGCTCGGGCCTGCCGGCTCCATCAACTCCACCATCGGCGACATGGCGCAGTGGCTGCTGTCGCACCTTGGTGCGGGCAGGCATGGCGATCGGCGTATCGTGTCCGCGGGGCAACTCGCACAACTTCATGCCCCACAGATGGTCATGGAGAACGGTGACAAGCTGTCTACACTCTATGCTGGTGGTATCCCTGCC
>JAABUO010010604.1_pt1 | contig 10176 bp, 9 predicted proteins | sample 5559291 | NCBI WGS metagenome assembly JAABUO01 (sample SAMN10711878, study PRJNA513372) | rock metagenome | isolation source: Antarctica rocks | place: Antarctica: Victoria Land, Finger Mt sud
TGGGGTTGAGGAGTTTGGTGAGAGAGTAGGGGGGTGGAAGGGGGAGAGGGTGTTTTTTTCCGTTCGCGGGGGAATGAAGGTGCGAGAGCTTGCAGAGTAGAGAACCTCTATTTCTTTTTACAAATTCTTTTTTACAAAGTATGGCTTATGAAATTAGGCTAATGAGCTTTGGGCAAGAAGATTTAGATCTTTGTATCATAGCTGTAGAAAACATCGTAAGATAAACAACAGAGCAAGAAAGCGGAAATAACTGTTTCTATTTCAGCAATTATCGATGACCATCGTTTGGGGAAGTCGTATAATATTCTTTTTGCAGAAACAGCTCATCGACGTGATGTATACCTATATTCTTTCTTTCTTCTCCTGTTCTGCCAAGGGTTCATGATTTCGTTCGTGGATTAGGTTGGGCAGGTTGTTGGTGAGGTTGTTTGAAACTGCCATGGGGGTTGGGGTGGAGAGGGTATGTAACGGGGCTGATGGGATAGGGGTGTCGGTGTGTGGGAGAGGATGTGATTTTATATCAGGGAAGGATTGTCGGTCGAAGGTTCTGCGCGCAAGTTGGCGTGGTAGGAGAGGATGTCAAAGTATCCTGGTAAAAAAATCTACGGAGAAGGAGTAGGAAGCTTCACGGTTCGCGGGTCTCGACATAGCCGGGAGGGTGGTTTCTTGGCAAGTAAGTTAAACCCCAAGTAGGTGTTTTGGATGTAGGAATGGTAGGCGGGGGGTTGGGGGGTTTATTTGGGTGAGGTGGTCTATGTTTCTGTAAGGTAAGTGAGTTCGTTGATTAAGGGGCTCTGTGGGTGGTAGTGTTTTCGAATCCGCTTTATCTTCTAGGAAGAAGTATGTATGTATCATATAGAAATGCGAAGGTGCAAAAGAGACACCATGGTGTAGCTAGTCCTTTTCGCTGGTAAGTAAATCGCCCCGAGGTGGGGCATCTGCCACTTTGAGGAAAGTACGAAAGTACCTACACAAGATACCGACTCGGCGGCGTGACAGATTTGGTACGGAGAAACGAGGCGGGATGTGTGTACGGGAGAATTACGCAGAAAGTGTATGGTGGTTTTCTGGTTTATAACACATACTGAACACGATTTTTATAATTTACCTATAGCTTCCTCGTCCAAAGTCGTCCACGTGGCGAGCAGCGTCTCAAATTCCCCTTTCCATCCATTACTACGCAAATGCTTCCTTGATCTATAACCCCGACGGGTGGATCTCGCCAAGGTGTCACTCTGAGGCCCCTCATCTGCGCTATTTGCTTGATCGTAGGCCCTGAAGGTTGGTGTTGAGGTGGTGAGATTGAATTCCGCACTGTTGAAACCTCCGTCAAAAGGTTCGAGCGCGAAGTTCTCGACGGCGTTGGTGGGGCTGGAGGGTTTATGGTTGAGGTTGGCGTTGTAACCTCCACCGTAGCCACAATATGCATCACAGTTTTTGACTCTTCGTTGAATAGAGTTAGAAGGATTTGGGGTTTGACTACTTACCTTAGATGCGTCACTCGGAGCAGTTAGGGGAGGAGGCATATATGATTGTGATGAACCAGGTATTGATTCGTCTTGCACAATGTTGAGTGCTTGAATATCTTGCGTATCGTTCTTTGGAATGTAATACAGAAATACCGATCCAAGTTGATGCTGATGAGGTAGGACAGGAGCTATGCCGTACCGCGGGAGAGGCTTGGGCCCGAAGTTTGAGCAGCTTGGTTGGACTCTTGGGCCTGTACATTCTGGTCGTTCTGATACTTGCGATGATGATTGTGGAAGGAAGTTTCGTTCCGCAGGCCGATCCACAGATTTTGGTAATTCTGATTCGAGATGAGGGCCTTGATCCTCAGGCTCGAGAAACTGGTCGTGGTCTATGCTTTGTTCTGACGGCGCCAGGTGAGATTGACTTTCTGATGAGGACTGAGACCTAGCGCTACCTTTGTCCCGCCTAGGAGAGGCTTGAATCTTGTTGAAGGGGTGGTCAATTGAAGTAGCCTCAAATTTTCTTGCCGTGAGAACAGAACGAGCTTGCTCAACTCGAGATACGAGGACACCCAGCTTCTCCAAGTATGCTGCAATCATTACTGGGTCCATCGAGGACATCACTTGCACATCAGTGTCAGGGAGATGCAGATCAAAAATAGTCTCGAACTTCTCCGGCATCATGGCAAGGGAGATAAAAGGAGATGCTGTAGGGTTCAATTTTGATTTGAGAGGGGGTTCAGGCGTGTTGACATCCTTGAGTAAGTCCCTTTCTAAAGGGAACGTAGCGGCGCGGTCTTTCTCAATACTGCTCTGCCCATCTGAGTTCTTGATGGTCCGATTCAAGCTCTCGAAATTTGTTATGGCCTTTTGATTTGCTTGAATTAAACTATGGATCTGTTGTCGGTCGAAATTTCGTTCAAAAGTGTCGTTGGGTTTCCTACTACGATCTTAGTATAGCAAGCCCTGAATGATATTGCCACGCGTACCATTGCGCATTTGTAGCATGACTTAGAACTTGAAGCATTAACATTAGTGTGCTCTTCAGTCTTTCCAGGTTGCTTCTTAGAAGTTCCATCTTAGGCTGCAAAAACGGCCACCTCAACCTTTCCAGAACATGTTTGCTAATGCCATACTTCCCGGTACTGGGTTTCTTCGCCGCCACATTGCCAATGCTTTTCCCCAGTGCTACTTCAATTTCTCTGAAAACCTTCGAACACTCTAGTACGATTTCTTCGGCGGTGGCAATAGCGTTCTCACTTGCAATCCCGCTCCACTTATCCCGCTCAAGGTTACTGCCGAGCTCGCTAAGCACAGCAGAAGTGAGAGAAACATCTTTCGCAATATGAGTAATGCTTTTGTCTGCTGTTGAGACTGTTTCTGCGAACGAATAGAGAGTAGTAGATAGTTTTAGCCCCGTGCTTGCGATCTGTATCACTGAGGCCGTGAGACCAATCTCAGCCATAATATAGTTCGAGAAAGGCTCCTAGTTTCTTGTAGAAACCAATCGTTTTCGAATTGCATGACAAGGTTCACCATTGTCTTTTTTAGTATACCATAGGTAACTGAATCGACGCTGATTCTTCTCCTTGGGTAGTAAAAATTTTCTCACCAGGCTTGGGTGCACTGCTTGTAGTTTATTCTTTGTAGAGTTTACGATGGACTAGAGAACATGTAGCTTTTGCAGTCTTGACGGCGCATGTGACATTATTGCCGCAGCTCGGAACACAGCCTCATTCATGAAAGCCTTGTCATCCTACACACCCGCAAATCAAAGCAGAGTAGCAATCAAACAGGCTGAGCGGCAAAAGAAAAATACTTTTGTCCACCGAAGGCGCCGAAGGACCTTGAAAGTTTGATATACAGCTATGAGATCTGAAAGAAGCAGTCTCGCAGTTTAGCTTGCACCACTGCTATTCCCCGCCCCCAGATCCACGTTGTAGCTAAGCGCACAATGCTGCATGTGGCGATGGATCATTAGCGATGACGTATGAGTTATCGCTAGCCCACCAGCCCTACACAAGCGAACTATGTCACGGGCAGCTCCCCAGGTTGAAGATTGAGGTACATACCTTGTGCCAAGCAAACGGCACGGGGATAAGAATTCATTTCATCGATCTTCTTACTGTATCTTGACATGTTCAAACGTTCTGTCAACATTCTGCAATTCTGCACCATGTACAGTTCCGCCTTCGGATTCACTTCGACTGAGATCTGTGATAGGGAGAGTTCCGAAAAGAAAGATAGGCGAGGAGTTCGGAGGTGAAATGGCTATTGTTTCAACGCCCCTGGATAAAATCTTCTGTTGCTCAATGAAAGCTGTCATCTTGACCATGCCCTACTACTTTATCAGTAGCCATGAGGCGACGATCCTCGACATGCCGCTAATTGTGCCGCCCTTCATGCCTTCTGCAAACGAGAAGCTAAGATTTTGTGCCTCCACTGAGAAAGTTGCATGCCGATGAGATTAGTAAGGTTTTTAATACCGTAGAACCAGTTACACGGGCTCAAACCACATATGTCACTTCGATTAAGGGTTCAAGCAGTCTTCCTTAATGAAGGCTATATATGCCACATTCAGCCGTTTGCACAAGGGTTGCGTAACACTGCGTGATAATAATGCGGTGATGCTGAATGCAAAGCTCAGAAGCAAAACAATCCAGAGAATCCAGAGAATCCAGAGAGCAACGGATCATGTACGACCACATGATCATGTATCCTAATATATCCTTTCTTCGCCTACTGAAATTGGTTCTTCCAGTGTTCTTCCATTCTTGTTACCTTTACTTTGCAATATGACTGGGTATTCAAGCTATAATTCTGCGACAATCATCGGAGTAGTGGCGGTATGCTTCGTTCTAATCACGGTTGCAGTCGTACTTCGCCTTGTATCAAGAAAGATCTCGAAAACCAACTTCTGGTGGGATGACGAGTTGATCATACTGAGCCTGGTATTGTTATGATTGCATGTGCATGAATTCTCATAAGCTGAGGCCAAAAATCCAGCTATTCTCCTATGCAAATCTGGCTGCTGATCTCCTTGGTCTGCGCCTTGCTCCCAATATGGTTCCTGATTGTCATCTCACATCGCGCAGCAGTTCAATCCGGTGTTGGTCGCCACCTTGAGTCGGTCAGCCACGAGAGCTTATTAAGATTGCTGAAGGTAGCTTGATCTCGAATCCGTGAATGATTCATAAGTACTGTTCTAATAGTCCATGCAGATAACTTTCGTTGTGGAGATGATTTATTCAGTAGTGGTCGTAGCGACCAAAACCAGCTTTTTATTATTTTACATTCGGATATTCGGTGTCAAGAAGACCTTTCTAACCGCGTCTATATCACTCAAGTGCTTGTCGTTATCTGGTTCGTTAGTGTAATTTTGTTATGCACCTTCCAATGTATGCAACTGGATCTGGGATCCTCAAAACCGTCATTGCATCTCCATCAAGATCCCATTCATACTTACCGCGATCCCGGATTTTTTATTAGACGTTATCATCTCAGTTCTGCCCATGACTGTTATTTGGACCCTGCATCTTTCAATGAGACGCGTATTCCTAGTTGGGGCCTTGTAGGTCTCTTGGATGCTAAAGCTGATCGAATCCGCTAACGAAACCTAGAATTTGCGTTTTCAGCGTCTTGCGGGCTTGGTCTCTTGCCAATGTCGCTCAGACTGATGCAACATGTGAGACCACCTATGCGGAAGCCGTTGGTTTCTGATAGCGTTGCTAATAACACTCAGGGAACTACACCCGAGCGCTATACTGGACGAACACGGAGACCAGTGTTGGAATAATATGCGCATGCCTGCCGACCCTGCAACCATTGATGAACAAATAATTCGGTGGATGCGGTGGGAACAGCACGGGCAGTTCACACCGACATTTTACTGCTAAGCGCCGGCGCTTCTGGCAGTCTATATCTCGGAATTACTCGGAAACAACTTATGTTGGTACTGCTAGGTCCTATGATCGGAAGAACATTGACAACTGTCGACCCCACAAAGGTCTTTTGAGCGATCCTTGGATCCTTGATGGGGAACTTACCCCGGCAACGCGGAGATCTTATTGAAGACCGTCGTACGATCACAGAAGCTTGAGTGTTATATGGCGTATTCAATTAGCTTTGATACAGTGACTTAAGAAAAGCGGAGTCCTGAGAAACAGTCATTTTCGTCCAGAAGGCCCTGGCTCGTCGAGGATCATTAAGCTTTGCTTTTCGGAATGTTGAATGCATAAGGTATCATAGATAATAGAGAAAGCTTCGTGGGACTCAGAAGGGTGCTTCATTGAATTGTGTAGCAAGGGCACAAGTATTGCCCGTTCACTAGCAGGACATATAGGCCACTGATAATTTAAATCCGTGGTTAATTCAAAAGACAATGAAGATGTACCATTCAATCAATGTCGTTGTAGTCGTATATCGACAGGTTGTCGTTGAAAGGGATTCCCATCGGAGGATGCTTGCTACAGATGGACTACGACTATAGCAAAGAGAGTCGTCGTCCCTCCTAGGATTTTTTATGAAACATCGAATGCTGTTGCTTGAGGTGACCCTTGTAGATATAGTAGTAAGCTCCGCTGAAGGTGATTGACTCGCCTGTTGACCAATTCTTCGCCTTCATGTTCTGCTTTCCCATAGGGAAGCTATCTCATACGAAACCTTTCAATGCTAAGTCACTGACAATTTCAAAACCAACGATGTTCAATTGAACATTGCTGGCATCAGACGATGTGACGGACTGCACGTGACAAGAGATAAGGTGCGATGTACGGGTAATAAGGTACTTTCCTTCTCATTCACCACGGTGTAAGATTGCCAAGACAGAGTTAAGGAATGGTTTCTCTTTTCTGCTTTCAAGTTGGTTGCTTACTAGGGAGGAGTCGAGATGTTGTCATCATTTTCGCGCATTACAAAACGCCGACACGGTCAACGCAGTGACCGATCGCCCTTCTCTTCTCCATTCTCAGGCTTACTGTCTTCCCCAATAGCTGCTCGACGTGGTTCTCTAGAAGAGCGTCGAAGGCCTGCCGCCGACTTCGATGAAGATGCATCGGCCGCCCACCACGTGAAAATAGACGAAGAGCCAGAGCCGGACGAAGAAGAGGAAGAGGGGGATGCACAAGAAGAGGAAGAGGAAGAGGACGAGGGGATTGGCGAAGACAATGAAGATTCGCCCTTGCTACCTATATTCTCTGCGGCTCACCTGGGTATCTTAAAGCCATCATGGAAGATGTTATGTATCGCTAAAGCTCTTTCCTAGATGCACTACCTGTGTATAATCTCACGCACACAATCCGCCTACTCGTCGTGCCCCGTTGCGAGACTATCTTATCGTGGGACCAGCTCAGATCTCCACAAGTATCGCAATTCCTCGTCAAGCCAATCCAACAGGAGATTCGAACTTCGCATTTCTCGCGGGCAACGGTGTACGCTTTGATGGCTAATTGTTTACAATTTAATAAAGAGGCGCAGATGAACCCAGGCAATAGTGGTACGAGCAAGACAAGAGCACTGGTCTGTGAACTCCTTGCGATCAAATTGCTCAGGGAATTCAGTACCAGAGAATTGGTATGTGGACTTATCGAACAACGAATATATCTATATACAATCCGCTGACTTGTATTAGATTGGTACGCTTAGAGCCCAATGCAGTGTTCTTTGCCCCACTGACAGCACAAACCAGATGCCCTGTCTTACGACTTCTACCCTCTCCAAGGACTTGTTGCAGCAGGTAGCGGCAAACGTACTCCAGGACCGAATTGGGAATCTTCACAGAACACGCTTCAGCTAGGTGTAGCCCGCATATCTACACTAGAGATAGCTATACGGGCACAGTCAAAGCGATTCCTAGCTCACCCTTTAGTAGTGCAGCAACTGGAAGCTATCTGGGCGGGGAACATCGTTTTTCACTCCGCTGCCGATAATTTGCATCGACCTGGTGTTCCAGAAAAGGTTATGCCTAATCAGAACAGAGGATATGGCACTATAGGCACGGCTGGCCCTGTTCTACAAGCATCGCCTGACCGTTTGCAACCCGCCAAACAGAGAGCGCATGCTGAACCCGTAAAGTTTACGGTGCGTAGGTCGGCAACATTATATGATCCCCGTGACGCATCTCTCTTCAAGCTCTCGCGTCTCAGAGTTCCCCGATATCGACATTTTCTCTCTACCTGCTCGTTTGCGATTCTGCTCGGATTATACCTTGCCGTACTCATCGAGAGATCCGTCAAGATCACCGCATTGGAAGTTGTCTTCTGGTTCTGGAGCGCAGGGTTCATGCTTGACGAAATCGTTGGCTTCAATGAGCAAGGTTTCAACTTGTACATCTTGAGCTTCTGGAATGCTTTCGATGTCGGCATACTGTTGTTGCTAATATGCTACTACTGTATGCGGCTCTACGGAATTATAATGCCAGATGCCCGCAAACACCATGTTGCGGACATGGCATATGACCTTTTAGCTGCTAATGCGGTGCTACTATTCCCGCGCCTGTTTTCAGTTCTCGATCACTACCGTTACTTTTCTCAGCTCCTCATAGCATTCCGCATGATGGCAAGGGATCTAGTGGCTGTCTTCATACTCATCATCATTAGCTGTAGCGGGTTTTTCGTTGCGTTTACTCTGTCATTCGGTAACAGCTACAATGCTGGTGACGTTGCGTACGCTCTATTTCAAATACTAATGGGCTTCACACCCGCCGCATGGGATTCCTGGGGCAGCTACAATGTTCTTGGCCGGACAATCCTTACGTTGTTCCTTTTCATCTGTCACTTTCTGATTGTGACGATACTAATTACAGTGCTTACAAACTCTTTCATGGCCATTGTGCAAAATGCGAATGAGGAACACCAATTCGTCTTCGCGGTTAATACTATATCTATGGTCAAGTCTGACGCTCTGTTCTCATACATCGCTCCCACGAATGTCCTTGCCTGGGTGCTAGCTCCTTTACGGTACATCATACCTTTCCGTCCATTCGTCCGGTTGAACCGAACGGTTATTAAAGTCACACATTTTCCGGTCCTGTTTATCATATACGCGTATGAGCGTATCATCCTCCAAGGCGGAGCATTCGAACCTACGGACCTTATAGAGAACGGTGGACGCCCAAGGGCTCGCGGGAAAGGATTCGAAGATCCAGGTGCGGGCTTGAATCTTTTCAGTCCAAGAGCACACCGATTACGCGAACCTTCGGTTGCGACCGTCCATAAAGATCGTGCCCTCGCCGAAGTTTTCCGGCAGCCTTACAGAGAGAATACTGGTCGGAGGACCCAAAAAAGTCATGAGCGTCGGAACGTGGTCAACAATTGGATGTCAGAAATGGGTCCAAATGGCACGGCAAGTCCACCGGCTGAACAGGATCGATCTGTCGTAGACCGACTGGAGGCTCGGCGACTTGCGCATCGAAGGTCGCAAGCTTTGATGCGCAGACGGCAAGGAGGACGAGGGCGTTCCTTTACCGAAGCTACAATATCTGTTGTTTCAGACCCTGAGGAATTTGTATCTGGTGGTGTTGCGCACCGTCCTTTGCATCGTCACGAATCCAGTGACTTACCGACCATGAGCATGGATTTTCTCCCTGAGCAAACCGATGCGGATGGCGATGATGAACTCGTGATGAATGATGAAGATGAAAACATGATCTCGGACCGTCGCGACACTCCTATAGACAATCCAAGTCGTGGCAATGTTAACAGCAGAAACGAAAGAGAGGACTACTTCCAACAGACACCGACCGCTGAATCGAGGGAACCCCCAGCTTCTTCTCTTTGGCCTCCCAGAAATGCCAGGTTTGAATCCCCACTTCAAGATCCTAATCTCAATAGTAGCACCATCCACCGCCCAAGACGAGTGCATCATTCGAGGAATATTTCGACCAACACGATCCTCTTCGACCCTCTGCCGCGCAAGGCCGATTCTTCATCTTCTCCCAGTCGAAGAATCGTCACGGCTAAGAACAGTGCCAAAAACACTGGATCAGGAAGCGGAGCCTTGATGCCGGCATCAGCTGGAAGACGCACTCCGAAGCGTACCAATCCTGTACGGCCAATGATGCCTCCGCGAACTGCGTTCCAATCAGCACCAGATCTTGCGGGTATGCTCATGCTTGACACGTCACAAGGGCGTAAACCCTCTCTGGCTTTCGACATTGGCTCTGATATTGGTGACAACAAGGCTATCGGCGGTGGCTTTGTGCCGGCTTCTTTTGCTACGCAAATGGCTTTTGCCACTGGTGCCCTTAGAGCTGGACAAGCTGGTGGTAGTGGTAATGATGATCACAGATTGATGTCGAAAATGATGATGGCAAGGATGACTAATTTGGAGGAAGGGTTTAGAGACGTCATCAAGGAGGTCAAAGACTGGAGGAAGAGCGAGACAATGAGTGCAGATGATCGTGCAAGGCCAAGAGGAGGGAAGGTCAAGAGCAAGAAGGTAAGCAGGAAAGAGGGCAAGATGAAAGAGCAGGCCGGAGGCGCTGCCGAGGAGTGGTTTGATGAGCAGGATGTCCCTAAGGATGAGAAGGGCAGCTTAATTTAGCGCGGCGTTTTCTATTTGAGCGGCCTTTGATTTTTGCATGTACCGGCTTCCTAGATCGGGTTATAGACGTGGATGCTAAAATTGTGCTCCATGGGAGGCTGCTCAATTCTCCTGTATGACACCCTCCATACTTGGCGTCTGAAGGTGGCAGATTATCAATGTTCTC
>JAABUO010010605.1_pt1 | contig 10175 bp, 17 predicted proteins | sample 5559291 | NCBI WGS metagenome assembly JAABUO01 (sample SAMN10711878, study PRJNA513372) | rock metagenome | isolation source: Antarctica rocks | place: Antarctica: Victoria Land, Finger Mt sud
GCTCAGGCACAGTGCATGCTGCTCCGTCCAAGACATGTCATCCTGTCTGCTGCAACTATGCTCTGTTGTTTTACAGGCACTACTGCAGCAACGAGCTTAGCAGCCATTGTTCAGAGGTGGTGACGGACAGCAGAGTGTACATCATGGGCCATGCTGCAGACCAAGTGGCCCAACCTGCTGCTAGTCATGAGGTTGCATCCTCATGCCAGCAGCCCAGGACTGCTTTGCAGAGCAGACCCCATCCCACACAATCTGGGAACACTGGCAACAGCCCGTGCAGGCTGCAGAGTGGTGCATTGCAGGCAGCCGGCCCGCCCTGTTCCAAGACAACTATGACTTTGAAATACAGGGGTTCGACAACTGTACTGCACAATCACCATTTGACAGCCAACAACTGCCTTTTGACACCCAAAATCTCGAAGTGATGGCTGGTTGACAGCTGGCGGCAAACAATCGTCAGCAGTCAGAACTGCATGTGTTATTGCTTGCTGCTGACAAGCCTGTCTACACCTGTATTTCCTGTTCCTGTTGGCTGCTGTTCATTGCAGTTCTGATTGCAGACAATGCACTCTGTGAAAAAATGAATATAGACAACAACCCAGTGAAGCAGCGGCAACTCCTAGAGAGTTCCGAAGTTCATCGTTTTGATGTGTACACTGCTTCAGAATCTATGTGAGTGGCATATGTGCTATTCGCTACTGGGTGCCAAACTGGGATGTTTGCATGCTGGTGTAGCATCAGCCCAAGACCCCTCTCTTGTTGATACAAGCATTTGGAGGATTTTGCTGAGTATACTGCCACAGGTCTCCATTTCATCCTCAGCAGTGACACAAATCGTTACACGCATGCCGACACATTTTGTCGTGACACTTTCGTATGTACACACTGATCCCGACAGTTTACCGAGCTTTGCTGAAGAGTGCAGTTTCATCGAATTCATACCACGAAGAAAATCGTTTCAACAGGGCTGCCTCAGAACGGCCTTCGCCCTCTGGACCTATCAATATCGTGACTCACCTCCATGCATGCGTAGGGGTGAACGCAGATTGGGCGACAACCAATAGCTGGTGCCTCTGCCACTTTGGACTCATCTGTATGGCGTGTGCAAAGCATAAGCCCTGCTTTTCGAGTCCGTGCTGAGGACTCATGCATGACAACCAATTCCGAGCAACAAGCAGGCACCGACGACCAACACGGCAGGTAATGGTCTGCCTGATCTTTTCAACCCATTTTGACACAATTGTGTGATACCCCAGACTATGGCTGTCTCAGGCAACAGCGGCAGCCTCTATCTGTAGTGGTGTCTACTGTGGTCAAGGCCTGGTTTCAAGATACCTTGAAGGTAACAAACATTGCAGCATGACATAAATACGCGCACAAATATTGTGGTTTGTGCTCATGGCGCATGTTGTCAATAATCAATTGTCCTTGATCGAGCTTGCATCCAAGAACATACATAAAATCCGTAGGCAGCTAAGCAAGGAGAAGCAGAGCAAATGCTTGTGCTGTCAAGCATGTTGGAGGCTGGGTATGGCTGCAGTCCAAACGCATCACAGGCCAGAATGTGGGCTGAAAAGGCACAAAAGGGGTTGCAAAACTCCCAATAGGTCAGGCTGATGGTACAGGCCAACGCTGCATACAACACGCTGGCGTGCCTGGAGCATGTATGCAATTAGGGGAGAGATTCATTGGCCCAAGACTGCAACATGTAATTTATGCAAGTCAAAATCATCAACTGTACCTTAGCTTGTTGCGTAACAGGTCAGCAGTTCCTGATGCAGCAGCATGGCGTGAGTTAATGTCAATGATTCATCATCGCCACGGCATGCTTGACAAAAGCAGTAGTATAAAAACAGGTCCTTTTGAAGGGCGTGCAAATTATAATGCCAGCTTTTCATGGCAGAAGCAGCCCTCTTGTGAGCTGTGATGTCCGTATTCAAATCGACAGTGTAGTTTGCTATTGTTCAGTGCAGGCAGCAAATGCAGAGACCTCGGGTAACGGAGATGTACTAGTCAAGTTGTGTGTCACACATGCTGATGTATGTGGGGGCTGGCCAAACTTGTCACCACACATAGCTCAAGTGTTTACGCAGTTCATAAGGCTGTGTGTAAAAAAATCAATCAAACACAAAACACCAGCAGCAATGATTTTTCACCACGAGTCAGCTGAATTTTCCACTGCCAACATCGCATGGCTACGAGAAGGGCAGGATGTAATTCCTTTGTACTAATGACCAACAAAACGCAGTCCCCGATGATGCAGTTCACCACTAACCGTTGGATCAGAAAATTCATTCCTTGAATTTGTTTGCAACCCCTGGTGTCATGATGCTCCTGAATATGCATTACAAGAGCCCTCGAAGCATTGCTGGTTAGCTTCTTGGTTATCACTCTGCAGCACACACAACGTCATGGATCTACAGACATGCCTAACAATTTCAAGGCATATGCATAGAACCTCTACTGAAAGAGCAGGAGCATCGTAACGATGATCAACGGGACTTTTGACAGGAACAGCATGGTCGTTGGTGTGAACTATGCTGCGTGCACAAGAATCTGACCCACCAGAACAGATGCATCATGCTGTTCCTTAACAATACCTGTGACAGTCTTAGCAGGCCAGCCGATTCACGCTGACTTGAGTTGAAAGTGTGGGGGAACGGGTGATTGCCAAGAGGTATGCCTGCATGCTTGAGCTGGCCAGCAGGGAGTTGTGAATGGGGCCTTTGCTCCACCAACCAAGGTAACGGTGGCGATGGCATCAAGGATGGTGGCTGCATCCTTGGCATGGCTACTGGTGCCTGCCCTACACCCAGCAGCCATACATCTTGTTTACTTGCAAGTGTACTGCTGGCAATCATCTGAAACGCATGGCGACAGCTTGGCATCGACAAACAGTCTGTGCTCTACATGCTTCTCAGTGCTGTCTGGACTTGCAGTGTTAGATGTGGTGGACAAAAGCTTGTATACATGTTTGCTGGGTGGGCATAGACTGCTCTGTGACTGCTCTGCCACAGGCTCTGCACACCAACCAGACACCAACAGCTTGCAGCCTGCATAGTCAGCCACATGCGTCTGCTGCAGCTTTGGGCACAGCAAATGGTCTGTCAAACTTGCAGCCCCTCTACAAGTTAATAAGGCCCAAACTGTGACTGTCAGAGTAGCATGGTGAGGCTGAAACCTGAGACAATGTGGGCGGGCATGTTGGGGTGGAGGGGGTGCAGCAGGGCCAGCTGGTGACTAGTGGACACCTGCTGCTGGTCTGCCATCTGGAGCAGCTGCTGCAGGCTGGCACCTTCCAGCCTACAGCTCAAGTCACCCTGCTGCACCGCACAGAAGCACTCTCTGCTGAGGGCCAGCCTGACTGCATGGTGCTGTTGATTTGTATAAGACACAACAGTGCAACCTGAAGTGAATGTTGGAGCTGCTGAACGCCATGTTAACAGAAGGCATCAAGGAGTACACACAGCAACGTGGTGTTGTGCCTGCTGGTGTGTCCAAGGAGGGCAGCTTATGCTTGGCCACAGCATGCATGACTAGTGAAGCTGTTGCATGAGGATAACAAGACACATTTCAGAGAGGAGGGTAACTGTCAATGTGACATTTGCAATGCACACAATTAGTGTGGAATGACAGAAAGACAATAATGCGTTCTGCCCATGAGCTATGTATAGCACCTGACCAACAGGTACCCCACAACACAAGCCATGATGTGTGAGCGCAGGCAATGACACCAAAGAGGCAGAATGGCTGTTTCCCTGCACAACCCACCTGTGGTGGCGGCATATATCTTGCCGGATGCTGCTGCTGATTCAGCTGATGACGTCGACTGGGAAAGAGAGTCACAGCTTCTCCTAAAGCTTCCTGCCTCAGTCCAGATCTGTCAGCTGCAGGGCAGCTACAGCCTGTATTGGCCAATGCAGGGCATGAAACATACATTTTGAAAGTGCACACCGACACAAAACTGCACATGCATAGATTGCAATGCACATACGACAGTGCACAGCATGGCACATGCAGAATAGACGACCAAATTTGTGCACATGTATGCTGGTGACACACCAGTACCTCAGCAGGTCTGTGTAAAACACAGTGTGCATCTGCCATGTGTAAAAGACAGACCTGTTGAGGTACTGTCACAAGATGGCAGATGCACACTCAGCTAAACAAGAATGAGCTGAACAGTGTGCTTCTTCTGTCCAGAAGGTTGTCACGCAATGTATGCAGCGTACAAGCTGAATGGCTATGAGCTAATCACTGCAATTTTGTGCCTAGCATACCAGCTTCGTGCTCTTGACCGGCATGTGATGCAAAAGGAGGGTGATGCTGCCTGGTGGGTGCAGGGTAGGCTGCTGGCATGGGGCTCTGTGCACATGCAGCCTGCTGGCTTGCAAACACCTCCTGTGACAGGCACCGCACCCAGATGGTACCAGTTCAATAACCAGTGGTGGCACAAATTGACGATTGTGTTCACGACAATGTGGCAGACTATTCATGCAGCTTCCACACAATATATCCAGGGCTGTTCAGGCAGCATTGACTAAGTATGCCAGGGTACCTTTATTTGAACGTTTACTTTATCCATATGTCTGCGCATAAAAGCAGACTGCAAGTGAAACAGCGATGAAAGCTGTGACACGTTGCTATGCATGCTGAAGGCTGTGCATGGACACATTTGCAGCCTGCTTGACTCAGCAAATTATCTGCGACAGCCTCAATGGCAAGCAGGCATGAGACATGCTGAGCAGCAGGCACTGCGTATTCTGATGAAAGTGCGACAGTAAGACAGTAGCAAGCCAAGCAGTGGTCGTGATGTAATGTCATTGGACACTTGAACAACAGAAAGCATGCTTACTTGAGACCTGAAGATGTCGTCAGACTCAAGTTGAGCCTCTGCTTGCTGCCTCCTGCGCTCTGGCGGCCTGCCAATATCATCTGCCTGTTGTATGGCAGCATGTGCATGTGCTTGCCGCTGCTGAGGTGTGGGTGCATTGTTCCAGCCTTCAGCCAGCAGCACCTTCCAGTCCTGCCATGGCAAGCCACTGCTCATGTCCACCGACACAATCTTGCTCAAGCACATGTGTGTATCACGACTCGTGATTCTCCCCCCTACTGATGTCATTTTACTACACCTGGCTGCACATCTCAGTACATGTTTGTCTGATCAGCGCACCTACAGAGACAAATGGGACACATCCCAAAAAATATGGTAAAAGTGAACACATCAGTACCCACATGCAACGCTGCAAGCAACTGGTGCCCCCACAATGCAAGCACAAGCACACCCCATTGGTGCAAACACCAATGCTGCAAGTCAACGAAAAGGCTACAGACCTCCTGTCTTGGTGATGCAAGTTGGACTCCAGGCTGCCGCAGAAATTGGTCCTGTTCTTGAGAGCCAGTAGCAGCATGGGCCAGCTGAGCCAGCTTTTGCTGTGAGGAGTTGTGTCCAACCTGTTGCCGCAACTGTGCTGAATGCATTGGGATGGTCCTGCTGCCTTCAGCTGCAGCCGTATCCACCTGCAGTCACACGATATGCAGCCCTGCTTTGGATGAACCTGCAGCGTCTAGCGGCGTCACTAAGAGCATGTTTTTGGTAGTGATAGGAAATGCAAAGGGACTGTACAATGAATGGAGACGTCTGGCTCACAAAGCATGCTGTCATGGTGACTCCCTTCCCTGACTTGCACAGATTGACTGATGATGTGCGGCAAGCAGATGCTGCTGTTTGGTTCCTTAGCATGCTGTTCAACGCATGCAGAGCATGGGATTGATACTTGGGGCAGCTGAAAGTTCATTGTGTCATGGCTGCATAGGTCATCCAATGCAGTGAGGCAGTGGTGGCCCATATTTAATGAGTGCAGGGCAGCTCCCAGAGTGCGCTGTAGTTGTGCTATGTCAAACTTTTTGTCGGACTCGATCTCGGTAAGCAAGGTGCCTGTTTTTCTTGATTGTCGGCATCTACGTATGCAGTGCTTCTTGTCTTGACGCTTTGAAGACATCCAACATCAGGCTGATGTAACAAACACGACACAAGGCCTTCCACATGAGGTAGAGTCAAACCTGGTATACTTCACAGGGCTCAGGAGTACTTTCATCAGCAGGGCTATTGCTCTCATTCGCCTGGACATGCCTGTCCTCTGGATTGGAGTGCAGGTCAGGTGCAGGGGCAGCAGGGGGCACATACAGGGCACCTGCATATGCACACATCTGGCCTCCAGGTCTTGTCAATGGCAGCTGCATGCATGTGACCAGCCTGATTCTCACGGGTTGTTAAAGTCATTTGCTGAAGATTGCAGCATGGAGTCATGCAAAATGATGATATTGGCAGCAACAGCTTGTTGACCAGCATCAGTGTATGGGAAGGCAACAGATCAAAAGCAGTACAGCATCTGCTGATATGAGACTGTACCTTGATCATGCATGCAAGCCTCTCATGCAAAGCCCATGTTTGTTGTCTCACAACCAAGCGTTTTCTGATGCATATGATGAGCACACACCTCTGAAGGCATGCTTGTCCACATTGACAGACACAAAGTAGCCGTGATCAAATTTGGCATCTACATGCCCAGTCAGTGGCTTTCCCACGAGGGAGGTCCCAGGTGGTATGGACACCCCCTGATGAAATGCTGTCAGTGGTAGCGGCACAGCAGCATGATGACTGGGCATCTCCCCCTGAGATGCATCCATCCGCCTTCGCTTGGACATGTCACTGGTGGACACTGTACCAAGCTCTGCCTTGATGTAGGGTTCCATGCCTGCACCTGCCACCTCACCTCATACTGCTGATAACAGTCTGCACTGCTCTTGTCTATGCTAATGTGCTTGTTCAGATGCCTATTGAGATGTTGTGCACACACACTTCAAATAAGATGAACTCCACTGGCAGGTCAGATGTTAGCAAGCCATCAAGATGATAGGAAAAGGCATCAGAGATCATTGTTGGACAATGTGAGTGCGTACCATCAGTGCTGATGCATGTGGGAAGGAAGAGATTGAGTGGAAGCAATACTGACCAGGAGGGGCAGACATAGGCCCTTCGTTTCTGTGAAGATACACCTGCTCAAAGTTAAATAGGAGCTTGCTGTACATCTTGCGCAAGGTGAATGACTTGGACGTAAAGCTAGCTGGAAACTGGAATGGGACGGAAACGTCACTCCATTTTTTGCCAGTAATGACAGCCTCCAGACCACCAAGATGTGTCACCTGTCCACAAGAGACAAACGTGATTTCTGTCTCACTCAAGCTGTTATTATTGCATGGTGAGCTTCCTGTGCTCAATGGCATGTCGAGGCTTGATTGGACACATTGCATAGCTATTGGATGACATAAGATGTGGCTGGAATAACACTGAATGGTCTACACAGCAGCAATTGCTGGCTGATGCATACAGGGTGCAGCGTCATTATGCTCAGCTCACCTGCTTGTACAGCAGAAACAGGTCTAGTTCCCTGCCAGAGACCTGTGGCACTCTGTATTGTGTACCCAGCTCCTCATGTAGTCGCTTGAGTGCTTGAGTAAAGACCATTTTGTCAGCAATGACTTCTTGTTGAGACAAGTCTGCTCTAGGATAGTGTGACTCTGTGTTTACCCCACTGGTTCCTGCTGCACATGACTCAGCATGAGTACAGGTCTGTGCCTGCGTAAGCTGCTGAGGCAAAAGCTGCCAGCAAGTGCTGTTGAGATGTGCAGCTGCTCCTGTTGAACGACCTTTGGGCATACACAGCAAAACTGTAGCAGTGTCAAGTTGACAGGTTCTGTTAGTACCTGCGACTGAGGGCACTACAGCCATGGCTGACGGCCCAAAAATGTCATCGAGATCCTGACAAGATTGTATTGCTCCCAACTTGCATATGCGTTGGTTGTCAGCAGAACGTGACACACAGAAGTCGAGATGTGGCTGACCATCGAGTTCAAGCTGAAAGTCAGCCAGGAGAAGTCACGAAGAGCTGCGAGGGTTGATGCGACGACCGAGGCGGGAGCTAATTAGCTCGCCATCAGTCGTCGCCTGTAACTGCTTTGCCCAGTTGACTTGCGCTGAAGAGGGATTCAAAACACGACGTTTTTCTGGCCGTGCACCAAAGCGCGCCCGCGGCTGAACAAAAAGGGCTTCGCTGCCTGTTCTAGCTTACAAGCTAGCTAGCCTTCACGTTAATCCTGGTGCGGTGTTGTGTTAGCACACTTGCGCCGAGAAGCCTCGGCGTGACGTAGTTGGTAGTTGTCGCATAAAGTCTGAGTTGTCTGATTTCCTAGCACAGCACGGATCGAAAGCCCAAATCGTGCGACTGCTGGAACCCCTCTGCTTACTGAAGCGTACCGGACCGGTTCTTAGATCCTTCAGCAGTAGCAATCCTCATTTGCTTGTCTCAAAGAGAACGGTGCCATATCAGAAATCCAACTCGTCACTGTCATCGCAGTTGCGCATAGCAGGGGCGATTGCAGCTTGAGAAGTTGGGGGGGTTCAAGGTCAGTTGCAAGATCGCTGCACGCACCGTCATCAAAGTTACGTAATCCGTTTCGCCTTGCCACTGCAAGGGTGCACGGGGGTGTCAGCCCGCGCATTTTGGCAAGGCAGTGGGATGGCAGTGGAGTTTTCAGTCACTTACCATCCCCCATTGCCCATGATGTGTTTGATGTTTGCCACTTGTCATCTGCTGCACTGCATTGAGCAATCGAAATCATCCACCAGCACTGTGAACTACCAAAGACTTGTTACAAAGACTTCTCTTTCTGAGATAGTCCCACAGGCGCTGCATCCTGCATGCCTAAAAGCAACATGCTGATCTTATCGACTTCTTGCTGCAGTGGCACCAATGTGCGCTGTACAAGCTCGTTTCTGGCTGCTCTATCCCTCTGAGCATTCACCGCAGCCTCTAGCCTCTCAGATGTGGCAGCAACCTGAGCAGATGCTTCTGCAGCCTGTGCCTGTGCTTCTTGCAATCTGCGATTCAATGCATTGTCACCTCACTATGTGACAATCTCTAGCACATTTAAATTCAGGCAATTTGAGGCACCCTCTGTAAACGCAACAAGTCTTCTGTTGCAACCTCAACCTAAAAGCAACTCAGTAAGCGCAGGTGACTCACGCAGCTGTGATTTGAACACACTGAGAACAGCAACATTCACTTCTTCAAAAGCAGCTCTACATGCAATTTGCAGCGGAAGCTTACTGCTTTGTAGTAGCATGTTCCAGGGCTTTCTGGTGGTGCAAGGCATGCTGCAGGCAAACCATGGTAGCCTGTGCAGCCTGCTGCTCCTGCTGCCCTTCGACAAGCTCGTTTTGAAGAACTCGGCACCGCATGGTCAGCATAGTCATCTGACTCTGTAATCTGCACATGTCACAACATGTCACATGTTTTAGCCTGTGCTGCCGTATTACTTCTGCTGCAAACACCTGTCATCGCAGTTGCTGAAGGTGACACACCTGGAGGCAGTCAGAGCGTCAGGGTCTGGCAGAACGGTGATGGTTGAGGTGTCATGCTGATCAGCGCCAGAAAAGCTGTCATGACCTGCAGTGCTGACACGTGGCGCAGGCTGCAATCCAAGCTGTCTGCTCTGGGCTACAAAGCTGGCAATGAGCTGCTGCAGAGACACATTTGGAGCCTGCAGACAATGATTGTGCCTTTGCTGCGCAGCTTGCGTTCCTGCTGGTGCCCTTGCTGAAATAGGAGTCAATGCAAAAGGGATGCATATAGAAGCAAGCAGCAGCTGCACAGCTCCACCTGTGACTGTATGACTTCTCGGCAGCAGGGACACAGTCTCTTCTTGTGCCGCTGAGTGTGGGACTGAATACAAACGCTGCAGAAGGTATGACCTGCACTCAACACTACAAATGACACGGCAACATAACACGGCGAAAATATACAGCCTCTCAAGATGGCATGACTTCCTGACATTTCAGGACAGGCAGCGCGTTTTGTGTGGTGTTGCAGCAGTGTATTAGGGCACAAGCTGCACAATTTTGCTGTGACTCTGGATGCGCAAGGCTTAGTATGCACAACTGTGCATACCACAAGGGAACAGAAGGATGGGCGCATTCTGAGGAGGGACCATCAGCTCATAGCAGATAGGGCATGTGTGGCTCTCTATTTCTTGGGACAAACTCCCCTCAATCTGCTGCCGGGCACGTTGATGATTTGACTCTGTTTTGACTGAGCTCTTCTGTAATTCAGCTT